>Ga0187886_1000134_pt1 | contig 106429 bp, 104 predicted proteins | sample June2016WEW_20_1_FD_133001 | JGI IMG/M metagenome (GOLD analysis project Ga0187886, IMG submission 133001) | Peatland microbial communities from SPRUCE experiment site at the Marcell Experimental Forest, Minnesota, USA - June2016WEW_20_150 | ecosystem: Environmental > Terrestrial > Soil >... | reverse complement strand
GGGAAGAAATAATGTGTAACAAAAAGTATTTTCATTTTCTCATTGGCTCTGAGACTATTAATTTTTCTAATTTAAATAGATTTTGCCTATTGACATATGATTTCATAGTTATGAAACTAGATATAGAATGTTTTCAAAAAGGGTTGTTTTGACATTTTTGTTTATTTCAGCTTCAATAATATCATTATTTATACCCGTCCCCAAAATAAAGGCTCAAACTATTTTATTTGATGACGATTTTGAAAATACTCCAAACGGTAGCTTACCTACAAAATGGGAGTTTTTTGGTGATCAGGGATGGCAAGTTCAAAACGGTCAATACGGAATTTATTTACATCCAGGTCTGAGTAACTCTGTCCCAAAAAATTCATACTGGGATAATTCCTGGACAAACATTGTCTACTCATTAAATCTTGTTGAAAATACTGGGATAGATAAAAATATCCTAGTAAAATTTATAGATAATAATAATTTTATTGAGGTACATGCTAATGATAAGGGAATATTTTTAGAGAAAACTTCCACTATCAGTGGCGGCGGGTTAATTGCGTTCAGCGATAAAGTATTAACAACTAATAAAATATATTTATTCCGTATAGAGTTGACAAATAATAGTCATATTAAAGTTTTTATAGACAACATCTTTCTTTTTGAAGGCGATGAAGCCAAACCTTTTTTCCAAAATTGGAGGGTTGGGTTGAGGGCGGGGACTGGAGGATCGGACACAACAGACGTTTGGTATGACAATATTAAGGTAACAGAAATTGCCCCAACACCAACTCTGACTGCTACACCAACAATAACACCGACCCCTACTCCAACAACCACACCTACCCCAACACCTTCCCCCACTCCAACTGCAACCCCCACTTCCACCCCTACGCCTACACCTTCCCCCACTCCAACACCTGTAACAAAAGTCTTCTTTATTCCGGGAATGGGAGCAAGTTGGAATGCTGATGCTTTAATCAATTGTAAAAATTCAGGTTATGCAGGAGGTTGGACCCTAGCGCCCTATGCTAAAGATATTTATAACTCGCTTTTGTCTACGCTGCCCACTAAGGGGTGGACGGTCATCCCTTTTTATTATGATTGGCGGCAGGATATTAGGAATAACACCCCACTTTTGAATAATTTGATAAATAACAATATTCATGGAGAAGAAAAAGTTAACTTGGTTGGTCACAGTATGGGTGGATTAATTGGAGAAAATTATTTAATTAATCAAAGCGGTGGTAAAGCTTCTAAATTTCTGGCTGTTGGTGCTCCAAGCCAGGGATCTGCTCTTGCCTATCCTGCTGTTATCAACGGAGAAGTTTGGGCTAATGATTTAGTGGAAAAAATTGCGGCAACTTTGCTTTTCAAGCACTGTGGCGTTCCTCCATCTTTTAAAAATTTATTACCGACCTACAATTATTTAAGAGATACCAGGACAGGGCAATTGAAAGATGTTACCGCGATGAAGACACAAAATAACTATTTACCAACAAGTTTTGTTAGCGATTTTTGGGGAGTTAGGGTCGGGACTTTGGCTGGAACAGGAAAATCAACTTTAAAGATTATAGATGCAATCAAGGATTTTACATGGCCCGACGGCAAACCCACAGGACGCGAAAATATAAACGAAGGAGATGGAACGGTCTTGCTTCAAAGCGCACAAATTCTCGGGGCTTTTTCTAATGATGTAATTAATCAATCTCACGCAGGAATAATCGCCTCAACTGAAGGAATAAATCATATATTCAACTTCTTGGGTTCACCAGGAATTGTGGATCCTGATTATTCGGATGAAAATTCAGCACTAATTTTAGTTGGGTATCCAGGAAACTTTTGGGTTACTGATAAAAATGGTGTTACGACACAAAGTGAGGACGGAATGATTGCGATTATGAATCCCAAAGATGGAGATTATCAATTGCAAATTATCCCGACTTCGATAACCACAAACTTTATCGTTGGACAGTTTTTACCAAACGGTCAAACTGAATACAAGGAATATACATTTAAAGGTCTAGCACAAGAAGCAATGGTTTTAGAATTTAATTCTAAGCATCCTAATGAAGATATCTTGCACGAAGTAAAGGAATATAAAATCCCTCATTTCCCCAAATTCTGGTTTAGTTTCTGGTACTTCTGGAATAAATTCCACAAATAATTTACTTCTAAGGAGCGTGTTTTAGGATTTTGTTTGTTCCCACCTAGCTATTCGTTGATCAATAATGATTTTTACCGCAGCAAAAGCCTGCTGATATGCACTATCGCCCAAGGCACTCTCAAAATACTGACCTCCATATTTTTCTTTAGCAAAAATACTTACAGCCGGATTGGTTCCGGTGGCCAAATTTTCTCCACCGCGGAAATCTGAACGTACCGCTATCACGATTGCAGCATTTGTAGCGGTATATGCCATTTCAGAAGACATGCCATCATCAACAGGAACTCCTTCACAAAGAGCAAGAATTACACCTGCCCGCGGAATAGCCAACTTATAGTTTACTGTGTCTACCACAACATTATTGAACCAATCCCAATCCTTTTCTACCTCAATCTGTGGCCGATTTTTATCAAACATCTCCGGGCGTGTAAATTCACCACACATAGCAAAAGGATCTAAAACAAAACCGCGCATTGCCTCTATTTTGGGGTGTAAATAACCATTTCGAAAGAATGTTCCCGGGAAATCAAAACCTTTGCCACTTGCGGGATAGACTGGAACTCTTGGTCCATTTTCTGTTAAGACAATTCCTGGAACAGGAAAATCGTATTCTTCAAAAACCCTAGGTAATCTGCCTCCCAAAATTTCTCTCGCCTCTGCCAAAGTGGGAAACCCAAGATCTTTCCGAACGATTTGTGGTTCTAATCTCTCTTTCGCCATATCGGTTGATACTATAGATATAGAAGTCTTGTGTCAAGATCAACAAATTCCACAAATAAGCCGTGTAATTGCATAAGCCACTTATACGTGATGTAATTGAAACATGATCTACATTCTTCTTGCTGTTATTTTTTACGCAGTAGCAATAACCCTCTCGGCTCTAGCTTCACGCGCCGTAGACTCAAATTTGGTTGCTGCATTGACGAATGCTGTCTCGGCAATCATCCCCATTGCTATCGTCGTTCCTATTTTGAATAAACATTTACTAGAATCTTCTCAAAAAAAGTTTGGAATACTCATAGCTATACTGGCAGGACTTGCTATCGCCATATTTGCAATGGCACTAAACAAAAGCTATACAGAAAACAAAGTTGCTATCGTTGCGCCAGTGGTATTTGGGGGGGCAATTTTTCTTTCAGCTATTTTAAGTAGCATTTTCTTGAAAGAAAGAATTAGTCTATTACAAGGAATTGGGCTTGCCCTACTCGCGGCAGCATTATCACTAATAGTCTATGCTCGCATGACAGGAAAGTAAATTAAGCTTCAGTTAACAATTTACTTTAACCTTCTTCACCTATGTTTTTAGAATAAAAAGTTCTAATATAGTCCCAAGCGGTCAGTAAAATATGAAAACCAATAATATTAAAAAGGAGTTTATTGATAAGCAGGTCGTTGCGTTTTCCAAAAACGACAATGACAATAAACTTTTTAATAGACATAAAATAATTATTAGTCTTATTAATAAATTTAGTAAAAAGGATGCCAATATTTTGGATGTTGGCTGCTTCGATGGCAAAATACTCAAAACTCTTGAGAAGATGGGTTATAAAAATCTTTACGGGGTTGATTTTGCAGACACGCCTAAAAACATTTTTAAAAATACTTCAATCAATTTTGCTACATGCGATATAGAAAAAGGGGGAATTCCGTTTCACAAGAAATTCGATGTGGTTATATTTTCCGACGTTTTGGAGCATTTTTTCTCGCCGCAAACTATTCTTTATGACCTAAAAGAGAAATTAAATAAGTACGGGGTCATCATCTTTTCTGTCCCAAACGCAGGTTGGTTTTTAAACGGTTTATTACTCTCGTTTTTCCCTTCAAAACTTTTTATGTCCACTGCATTTGGACCATGGGGTCACACATATCAATTTACATTTTTCCAAATTAAAAAAATTGCGAATAATCTTAAACTTAAAATAATAGAATTATCGGGTGGAAAGATGGACAACTTTGCATTTAAAACAGGATTTAAAAAAATAATTTATGATTTATTTGTGATAATTTCTTATCCATTGATTTCGATCTACCCCCAAATATTCTCCGATCATATTTTTGGAGTACTTCAGAATACTAGAGCGATTTTACCAGATAAAAATCGTTTAGAGCTGGGTGATTAAATTCTAACTACTAATCCACTTTTTGTATGAAACGAGGAGAGCAGGGAGCTTGCGGACGATTGTATAAACAACTAAAAGATAGGCGACGATTGCAAAATAGATAAATGGTTTGGAGGGAATGTCGGGGCCTAATATAAATCCATGAATTCCAATAAGTAGGAAGGCTAAATAATTAAGTACATGGAATTTCCTCCAGTTCTTTTTCATAAATGAATTTGCGGATCTATAGATTCCTGCAAAGACTCCAATGGTTAATAGCCAAAAAGCAATTCTTCCTAAAGTGTAGACATATTCAATTTTAGGATCGCAAAAAAGACAAATTCCAAGAAAAACATTAATAGGATCTGTTCCATGTCCAACAAAATGTTGTAAAAACATAAACATCAACGGATGCAAAACTACCAAAGAGTAAATAATAATACCCTCCCAAACATGGAAATTAAAAACCCAGCCGCCAAATTTTTTGGCCCATTTTTCCATATTGGCTCCAAGCATAATTTGCCAAAACAAAAGGACAAAAGCAGTAAGCCCCAAAATTCTTTGAGCTACATTAAGGGCAACATTAGGCAACCTTATAACAGCAAAATTAAGAGTCGGTAGCATTGTCAGAGGAACTAAACCCAAAGTGGCTATAAAAATTATCCAGAAAATTATTCTATTTTTCATTATCAAAGCTTCTACAAATATTTTACTACAAAATTAGTGAACTTATATTTATTCCACCGAAACAGTCTTTATCAATGGACAGCTATTATCGAGTAACATAAAATACATATGTGATAAACAAAATTAGAAAGAATATTTGGAAGATATTTGTTATTTTTTTGTCACTTTTTACTTTTGGCTGGACATTTTTCTCAATTTATAAAGTTGCAACCTCTCTTGCTCCTGATTTTAGCGTGCTGTGGAAAACTACAGTTGATACTTTTACGCACAAAAACCCTTATCTTGACAAGAACTTAGTTTTTCCGCATTTATTGCCACCAATAACTTCTATTTTCTATATTCCTGTGGCAATTTTAAATTACAAAATGGCGCAGTCTGTTTTTTTGATAGTTTCTTTATCGGCAACGATTTTTTGCGTCTATATTTCACTAAAAATTACATTTAAAAAACCTTCTTTTTATGCTTTTCTGATTGCCGCATCATTAACGCTTTTATCATTCCCAACTAAATTTACCTTAGGAATGGGACAAGTCAACTCGATTTCTTTTCTTTTTCTTATATTGTCTTATTTTGTTTATAAAAAGAGTAAATTTCCCTTATCAGGTGTTCTTTTGGGAATATCAATAATCTCCAAACCAATCCTTGGTTTTTTCTTAGTTTTCTTCATTATTAAAAAGTCATGGAAAGTAGTTACATATACAATGCTTACGTTATTTATTGGCTTTGGTATTTCTGTTTTGGTGAATGGTTTGGACATTTATTTTTATTGGTTTAAAAATATATTACCAACCCTTCTAGCATCTCAGGGGAAAGAGGTTTATTACAATCAAGGATTAGCAGGTTTCATATCAAGATTGACTACAAACTTTGAAGTTAGAAAATACCTAACAGCAATTATCTCACTCCCTGTGGTTTTATATCCGATTTATTTATCCTTCCGAACTAAAAATGAAGATTTACAATTCTCACTATTTACAATTACGCTTCTTTTAATCGACTCACTTTCTTGGCAACATCATTTCGTTTGGTTAATATTTCCTTTTATTGTTCTTTCGAGGTATGCAGCTGAACTAAAAAATAAATGGGTTTGGGTGAGCCTTGGAATTGCCTACTTTCTCGTCAGCTGGAATTTTAAAAATCCATCACTTTTTTCCGGGTTTCCAAAATCACTGATTCTTTCCAATACCTTCTATGGTGCAGTAATCGTATATTTATTAATATCTTATTGTTTGATTCAAAGGAGACATAAATTAGCATAGCAAATTAGGAAGTGAAACACCGCTTGGTGGTCGCGCCTGGGCTCGAACCAGGGACCTTACGAATGTGAATCGTACGCTCTAACCGGCTGAGCTACGCGACCCTACTCACATTTTATCATGAAAAGCCTGTTGACAGAAAAAAATTTTTCCTGTAAAGTTAAGCGTAATGATTCATATCATTACGTAATGTAATATGGATCAGAATTTTCCGCTCGGCCTCTCCTACGACGACGTTCTCCTAATTCCACAGTACTCTAGTATAGAAAGCAGGTTAGACGTTGATCTTTCTACACAAATAACTCCGCATGTAAAATTAAAGATTCCTCTTATCAGTTCCAATATGAGCACTGTAACAAATACCGAACTTGCCGTTGAACTTGGAAAACTTGGTGGGCTTGGCGTCATTCCCCGTTTCATGTCGGCCGAAGAAGAAGCCAATATCATTGCCGACGTAAAGAAAAGGAATGGACTTGTTGGTGCAGCAATTGGTGAAAGGGAGAATCCCATCGAGCGGGCAGAAATGGTAGTAAAAGCAGGGGCCGATGCACTTTTTCTTGATGTCGCCCATGGATTTATGGAAAAAACATTACGAACAACCCGTCTCATTAAGGAGCACTTCGGAAAAGAAGTGGATCTTGTTTCAGGAAACGTTGCGACAGAAGAAGCCACCGCTGCACTTTTTAAAAATGGTGCAGATTCCGTAAAGGTTGGAATAGGTCCAGGAACTACATGCATTACCAGAATACAAACCGGCTGCGGCGTTCCACAAATAACAGCGGTTCTTGGAGCATCAAAAGCTGCTAAAAAATTCAAAAGAACATTAATTTGTGATGGTGGGATGGAAAATTCAGGTGATATTGTAAAAGGACTTGCGGCAGGAGCAGCCGCAATCATGACCGGATACTTATTTGCAGGCGCAAAAGAGGCGGCAGGTAAAACTGTTCAGAAAAATGGAAAATTTTATAAAGAATATAATGGCTCGACCTCCCTCACAGAAAAAATACGCCAACTAAAGAAAATGGGTGAAAAGCTTCCTCCAAATTACGTTAAACAAATTGAAGGTATAGAGACTCTTGTCCCATATGAAGGGTTGCTTTCCGAGGTTGTCGAAAAATTGACTGCTAATATCCGTTCCGGTTATAGCTACGTCGGCGCCAAAGATATTACCCAGCTTTGGAAAAATGCCCGTTTTATAAGAATTACATCAATGGGCTTTAAAGAAAACGGCGCTCACAATAAATGATAACGGTTGTTACCGGCGCGCAGTGGGGGGACGAGGGAAAAGGAAAAATAGTAGATTATCTTTCCCGAAAAGCCGATTACGTTGTAAGGTTTCATGGAGGAGCGGGAGCGGGACATACGATAGTAAATGAACGTGGAACTTTCAGGCTTCACCAAATCCCCTGCGGAATTTTCCACAAAAATACAACCTGTGTTATTGCAAACGGAGTCGTTATTGATCCCCAAGGACTTCTTGAAGAAATTAAAGAATTAAAAAGGGCAAAACTTGATATAAAAGGACGTATTCTACTCTCCCCCAGGTGCCAGGTAGTTTTTAATTACCACAAAATTCTGGACGGAATATTCGATGAGGCCAAAGGAGATCTCAAAACCGCGACAACCAGACGGGGAAATGGTCCGGTACACGCCGACAAAGTAAGTTATCACGGAATAAAATTGTATGATCTGATCGACCAAAAAATGCTGGGCATAAAATTAAAAACCGAACTCAACATTAAAAACAAGATTATTAAAGCTTTCGGTGGAAAGCCAATCGGTTATAAAAAAACCCTCTCTGAATACATTTCTTTCGGTAAAAAATTAAAACCATATTTCGCCAACACTTTTGAAATTCTCAATAAGGCGGTTAACGAAGGGAAAAATGTTTTATTTGAAGGTGCCCACGGAATATTTTTAGACAATGACTGGGGAACATACCCCTATGTTACCGCCTCCTCAATATTGCCATCAAATATCGGGGCTGGGGCCGGAGTAAACCCTAAAAAGATTGATGAGGTCGTCGGCATTGTCAGAGTTTATCTTACCAGGGTTGATACGGGTGCTTGCCCTATGCCCACCGAAATGAAAGGTAAGATAGCCGACGAGATCAGGGAAAAGGCACACGAGTATGGAGCAACCACAGGGCGCCCAAGAAGAATTGGCTGGAACGACTTGGTCCAAGTAAAATTTGCCGCAAGACTGTGCGGATTTACATCTCTTGCAATCACCAAACCCGATATTTTAAGCCAATTCAAAAAGGTATTGGTTTGCACTGGTTATAAATATCAGGGAAAAGTAGTTGATTATCTTGACGTCGATACAGAAAAACTACGCCAGGTAAAACCAATTTACAAAGAATTTGAAGGTTGGGATGAGGATTTGTCAAAAATAAAGGATTATAAAAAACTTCCCAAAAATTGCAGAGAATACATGGAGTTCATTGAGCAGTACACCGGCGTATCTGTTAAATATATTTCTGTTGGCCCCAGGCTTGAACAAACAATTATCAAGCCCTAAAGTTTTTCCCCTTGGACATACTACTGGCAAATTTATATAATAAAACAATGTTCAAACGCCTCAGTACGTTTTTTTTGGATATTTCTGAAGTAATAGTTTTTGCTGTCGGAATTTTTTTCTTCGTCTACCTACTTATAATGCGTCCGCATAAGATTGATGGGCAATCAATGATGCCGAATTACCAAAACGCAGAATATCTACTAACAGAAAAGGTAACATATTATCTCCACAAACCCCAAAGAGGTGATGTTGTAGTTCTAAGACCTCCGCAGGTTGTCTCGGAGGGCGATGAATTTATTAAAAGAGTAGTTGGTCTCCCGGGCGAAACGGTAAAAATTTTTGGCGGACATATATATATAAACGGAAAGCTCTTAAATGAACCTTATATTGCAGGCGATGTAATAACCTACGGCGGGCCATTTTTAGCCGATAATATGGACTATGTTGTACCATCTGAACGATATTTTGTGATGGGAGATAACCGAGAGCACTCTTCCGATTCCAGGTATTGGGGACCGGTTTCTCTAAACCTTTCACCAAATAGTGACAAGGAAGGAATTAACGGCAGAGCGTGGATAATTTATTGGCCGCTTAATAAAATAGGAGTTACAAAAAGCCCTACATACTCTTACGGAAATTAAGAAGTAACAGATTTATACACTTTTTGGAGTTTTTCTTCAGTTTCTTCCAATCCACCTTTAAAGACAAAGATTAACCTTGTTTCTCTTTGAGACCTAATGAGCTTAACCGTTGTCTTTCTGTTCTGACCATTTGCATCATCTCCCGTCGGAGCGAAGGCCTTTTGCATATCTGCCTGCATTTTATCAATCTCCTCGGAAATTATCCTAACATGTGGCTGATCTGCTCTTTTTGCTTCCTGTTGAGACTTAACTTTCATGCGTCTGGCAAGCTCCTCTGCGCGCCTCACAGAGCCGCTCTCTCTAAGAATTATCTTGTAGGCATCAATCATAAGTCCCGGGTCGTCTATTGCTGCTAGTGCCCTTGCGTGACCCTCAGTGATAAGCCCAGAGAGAAGTCCGTCTTTAAGTGCATCCGGAAGTGAAAGAAGCCTTAAAGAATTACTCACGTAGGCAACTGATTTACCTATTCTAACTGCAATCTCGCTTGTGGTTAAACCAAACTCATTCATAAGGCGTTCAAAACCTTTGGCACGATCCAATGCATTAAGATCAACTCTTTGGACATTCTCAACAAGCGCCATTTCAAGCATTCCCTTGGGAGAAGTTTCGCGAACTATCACCGGAACATGGGTTAACCCGGCGAGCTTGGCTGCTCTCCAACGCCTTTCCCCTGCAATAATTTGATAACCGGCTGGTGTCTTAGCAACTACCAAAGGTTCCAAAATTCCATGCTCCCGAATTGAATCAACTAAATCGACTAAACTTTCCGGAGTTATTGCGCCACGGGGCTGAAGAGGGTTGGGTTGAAGTTGATTTATCTCAATTTGTACTACTTCTTCGGCCATAATTAGATGGATTCCACACTAACTACCTTTTTACCAAGCTTATTTCCAAATTTAACCAAACCACCAATCATTGAATATAAAGTATGATCGCGGCCTGCCCTGACATTTTTACCTTTATGAAAGGCAGTCCCGCGCTGTCTAACCAAAATTGACCCTATATTAACTTTTTCGCCACCAGAAACCTTCACTTCTAAGCGTTTTCCTACAGGACTTACATGTTGTGAGGCTTTTCCACCCGCTGCTTTATGTGTAGACATATTGTTATTTTGTTTTGTCTACACTTGCACTATGTGTAGACATCTTGGGGACAATATAAATTAAATTTTCACGCTTGTCAAGAGACTAGTAAGATATACTTTGATGCAGTCATTAACTAGATATCTTTTCAACTAAAATTCTGGTGTACTGAGGTCTAAAACCGGTGTGTTTCCTATAACGCGACTTTGCTTTGAAGTGATAAACCTCGATCTTTTCGCCCTTTTCTACATCTTTAACAACTTTGAGAATAACCTTAGCATCTTTTAGAATGGGCTTGCCAATTCTCACCTTTTCCCCATCGGCAACGAGAAGTACTTCGGGAGCAAGTTTTAGATCATTCATTTTGTCGACCAAAAGCTCCTGTCCTTCGGAAACCTTATATTGTCTACCCTGCAGTCTAATAACTGCGTATTTAGCCATATGAGGTGTATTTTACCACGAGGCTATGCAAGTGACAAGCTCTGCTTAGCTTATGTTGACAAAAATGTCATCTGGTAGTAAAAATGCCATATGACATGGAGCGAGCTAGATTTTCCAGTGGCAGGCAGACAACACCCTTTTCAAGACGAAAATATAAGCACTATTAGTTCCAAGATGCTCGATCTTGGATTGCTTGGTTTTAGTGGGCCTTCTCTGGAGAGGGTTACTGCGGAAGAAGTTAGAAGGCATGCCATTTCACTAAGAATAAAGGCACAAAAGGGCGGGATAGATACTCAAACTCAGGCTGCCTTGAGATGGGCTCTAACGAAAACAAAGGATTGTTTAGACGATCAAGAATTTAATAGCTTTTTGCTGGATGGTTGTGACTTTAACGTAATTTTATCAAGAAGACTTCTAAAAAGAACTACTTCCTAACAGCTCCCAATGCAATCCCCAAGGCCATCATTGTAGCCAGAAGAGACGAACCACCGGCAGATACCAACGGGAAAGGAAGCCCTGTAACCGGCAAAATACCCATATTCATTCCGACATGAATAAAAACCTGAACAAGATATATTAAGAAAAATCCCGAAATATATCCTCTAGCCGCAGGCGTCACAGAATTTTCCATAAATTTTGTAAGTCGAAATAAGATTATGAACGTCGCTATGAGCGTAAAAGTTGCACCAATAAATCCTAATTCTTCTGATATTGCCGCAAAGATAAAATCTGTTTGTTTTTCTGGCAGGAACGAGAGTTGGGTTTGAATTCCGCGTCCGAGTCCTTTTCCAGTCAACTCCCCCGCCCCCGCCGCAATTATTGATTGGATGCTATTATACCCGGCTCCCAAAGGATCCGATGCGGGCCCCAAAAAAGTCACAAGCCGAGCTCTTTGATAGGGTGCCATTATTTGCCAAAAAATCGGGATTAATACGGCAACACCTATAAGGCCAACCAACAAATATTTTTTATTAAAATCGGATGCAAGAAGCACCCCCAAAAAACCAATCAAGGTCAAGATGGAAACACTTAGTGATGGTTGAACTAAAATTAATAGTGCTGGTGCGGCCAGCAAAAGAATCGCCTTGATAAATCTAACTATGGTAACCTTTTCTTTCGTTAAATAGTTTGCAAAGAAAACAAGAAGAAAAGGACGAACAAGTTCCGAGGGCTGAAGAGTAAAGGAACCAATCGGAATCCAACGTATGGTTCCGTGGGTTACCCGGCCAATTATAAGAGTCAGGATCAACAAAATTATTGAAATTACATAGAGATGGGTGGAAAAAAGGGAAACAACCTCAAAACCAATTTGGGAAAAAAACCAAAACAAAAACACCGCCAAAGCAATGTAAACAAAATACAAAGGGAAAAGACTGGGAGCAATGGAATCAAGAACAAAAATACTAAGAACCAACAAAAAACCAACGGAAATTGACAAACTTATATCTTTGAGCATTACGAAGATTTTGTTACCTTAAATTTACCCTTTTTCAAATTAGCAATCTGGGCCTTCTTGATCATCCAGGCAACAAGTTTTGTATCCAATGGTATTTTTTCAATCGACACGTTGGCTTTTTGAGTAAGATTTAGGCCTAATTTCTTTCTTTCATCTTGAATTTTACGTACCAAGTCGCGAACATTAGCTTCATCCTCCAATTCTTTTGTAATTTTTGTATCTAACTTATCTATTTTAGAATTCCAAATCAATTTTTTAACATTTATCTCATCTTTTATAAGATATTCCAGATCTTTTGAGATTTGTTTAAGAGTAGACGAAAAAGAATTTAATGGTTGTCTAACTGGAATGACTTTTTCTTTCCTAATTGAGTGAGCTCTTTCGACAAGATCCCTAGCTTCCTGCATTTCATGAATCAATTTCTCATCAATCTTTCCGGAGTATTTTGGCCAATCGCTCAAATGCACCGATTCTTCTTTTGTTAAGTCTCTGTAAATTACCTCCGATAAGAAAGGTGTGAAAGGAGCAAGAAGTCTTGAAAGGGCGCAGAGTACATAGTATGTAGTACCATAGAAAGCGTTTCGGTCTTTTTCGGATTCGGAAGCAGGACCCACCCTATCGCGGGAGCGCCTGACATACCAAAGTGAAAGATCATCAACAAATTTTTCAATTTCCCCACTTGCACTAAACGCATCAAATCTTTCTAACGCTTCTGTGGACAAAACAATAGTTTGATTAAGTCTCGCCAAAATCCATTGATCTAAAACGTTAGTACTGTGTACTTTAGAGGTAGAGCCCGGATGCCAGGCGTCCAAGTTTGCATAAGTAACAAAAAAATTAAAAACATTCCAAAGTTTAAGATGAAACCTGCGCCTAACTTCATCGGAAGCCCGAAAACCAAAAAGTATGTTATCTGCAGGATTCGCTCTGGCAAACATCCAGCGCATGACGTCAACCCCGATTTTGTCGGCACCCTCATTAAATTCAACTGAATTTCCCCAACTTTTGTGCATCGGCCGGCCATCTTCACCGAACAGTGTTCCAAAACCCAAAACGGTTTTCATTGGGTTTGCGTCCTCTAAAACGGTACTCATGGCAATTAACGAATAAAACCAATTTTTAAATTGTCCGGGGAATGACTCTGTGACAAAATCTGCCGGAAACCAATTTTGCCAGGTCTTTTTGTCGGTAAGATATAATGGTTTCGTTTTAGTTGTGTCAAAATTACAGGCTTGATTATTTTCACTAATTGTAGAAAAACCAACTATTCCTGCATCAAGCCAGGGATTTCCAACCGGCTCGACCCGGCTTGCGACACTTCCGCATTTTGAGCATCTGATTTTAATAGCATCTATTTGCGGTTTATGAGGAGATTTTCCTTTGAACTCCTTCCAACCTGATACCGCCCTTTCTTCCAATTCACTTTTATCCCCAATCACATCGAAGTTGCCGCATTTTTTGCATTCCCAAATTGGCAAGGCTAACCCCCAATATCTATTTTTCTTGCTAATTAGCCAGTCGTGCATATTATTTAGCCAATCCATCTCGCGCTCCATTCCAAATCCCGGAATCCAATTTATTTTTTTAGTCACGGCTTTCATTCTTTCGCGAAGCGTCCGTGTATCGGGAATCTCCGGCTCCTTTTCCTCTTCACCCCACTCCGTAAGATCCACTGGGGGTTTGGTTTTTGGAATTGCGACTGGTTTGTCCATTGCAATGTACCATTCATCGGTCACTTTCCAAACAAGTTCGGTTTTGCATCTCCAGCAAGCGGGATACCTATGGGTATAATTTTCAATCCTGAAGTAAAAATGGCGTCCTTCTTTATTTAATTTTTCAAGATAATCTAAAATTACCTCCGGATGTTTCTTGGCATTCTGACCGCTTAAAAAGCCCAAAGACGGCATATAACTAGCATCGTCCTCAATCACGGGAATCATCGGAAGACCAATCTTTTTGCCCAATTTAAAATCTTCCGCGCCGGCGGAGACAGCGGTGTGAACCATACCCGTTCCCTCGGTCGTAGTTATAGGTAAAATTAAATTATCGGTCGCAATTACTATATGGAACTTATCATTCTTACCCCTGATTACTTCCGCAACTTTCGGCAGGTCATCAAATGCACCGGTGTAGCGCAAACCGACAAGTTTTGCGCCTTTGACAGTTTTTAATACTTTGTGTGATTGAGTTCCAATTACTCTATCCTTCGCATCTTTTGCAATCCAATACTTCTTTTTACCTATCCCAACCTGCGAATAATCCAAGTCGGGGTCAACTGCGACTGCAATATTCGCAGGAATTGTCCAGGGAGTAGTCGTCCAAACCAAAAGATACTCTTCTGATTGACCAACAATTGGGAAAGTTAGATAAACCGATGGGTGCGTAAGTTCTTTATAATCCTCTGTTAACATTTCGTGCTGGCTAATTGCCGTTTCACACCTCGGGCACCAAGGAACCGCATCCGCCCCTTTATAAATCCAACCAAACTCGGCACATTTCTTAAGAAAGTACCAAATCATGTAGTTATTGTCGTCACTCAGGGTGTAGTAGGAGTGATCCCAGTCCATAAAATAGCCGAGACGCTTGCTTTGTTCGGTTTGAATTCCGGAATATTTCTTAACCCTGTCGCGACATAGTTGAACAAATTTAGCCACGCCAAAGGTTTCTATATCCTTTTTATTTTTGAATCTGAGTTCTTTCTCAACCTCAACTTCAACCCAAAGCCCCTGACAATCAAAACCGTTTTGGAATCTTTGCCTATACCCTTGCATATTCTTAAACCTTTGCCAAATATCCTTATAGGCTCTACCCCAAGCATGATGAACCCCCATCGGATTATTGGCCGTAATAGGACCATCTAGGAATGAGAAGGATTTTTTGGAGTTTTTGTTGCGGTTTAGGTACTTTTTAACCAAACCGCTCTTATTCCAGTCGGTAAGGAGCTTTTTCTCAAGCTCGGGAAAACTAACTTTAAGGTCGACAGGCTCAAAATATGCCCTACTTTTGGTCATATGAAGCTATTGTACTATTTCGCCCCAAGGGGTTCAAGGAAGGTTTTTTCCGCTTGCTCTTTTTTCAGCTTCTCAATGAATTTTAAACTCGAGGGAGTTGGATTCTGTTTTATCAGGCCTGCTGCCAAAAACTTTAATCCCTTTCTCTTAAATTTTGGGTCTCGATCTTTAATTCCTTGCTCATAGGCCAATCTACCAGCCTCAGTATAACTTCCGTTATATCTATCTTTTATTCTTATGTGCTGATACTCTAAAGACATATTTAACTAATTTTTCTCAAGAAGGTTGAAATTTCTTTAATATTCCAAATTTCACCAACTGATTATTAAAATAATCCGGATTTAAGTAATCAAATCGATAAGGTTCTTCCCCTATAAAATGGGCAACCTCTTCTAAAGGCATCGGTCCATTTAGACAGACAAAAGGCTTGTCGGTAAATAGTTGGCGATAGTCACGTATCTTATAAAAGGGATTTACGTGCCCTAACGCTACAACAGTGGTTATTCCCTCACCAAAATTTTGAAGAGTTAATATATTTCTTCTTACCAACAGACGTATATCAACTTTTGACTCATAATTAAATGCAGATTGCCAATCATCCTTTGCAAATAAGGCCTTCAAGTTACTTAACTTATTACGAACCTCCAACCAACCCGCTTCTTTTGACTTAACATAGGCTTCAATAATTTGGCCTGCTTGATGATATAAATCATTAGCCTCGTTCATTGTCCGGAAACAAACTGCTTTTGCTTCCGCATCAAGGTCTTTACGGGAAATGCCCGTCAATTGCTCATCAGGCTTTGAGAGCAAACCTAATATCCCGATTCTTTGAGCATAGTCATCTTCACTACTCATCTTATTTTTCTAAGGAAGGCAGGGATTTCGAACTTTTCACCGAAGGTGTCACCATCATTGTCGTCACCCTGGTCTTCCGGAGGTTCATTTTTCTCCCTATCTTCATCCTCATCCGTTTCGTTCGATCTGACAGGCTCACTCACGACCCCTTGAACAATCGGAGGGGCAGCTGGCTGTCTCATTTGAGCAATTCTGCTCCTAGTCTCATCAAAGCCTGTAGCTATCACCGTAATTCTAACCTGATCAGTAAGGTCAGACTTAATTACTGCACCAAAAATAATGTTGGCGTCCGGGTCGGCTGCACCGCTAATAATTCTGGCTGCTTCATCAACCTCAAACATAGTAAGATCATCACCACCCGCAATATTGAAAAGAACTCCGCGTGCACCCTCGATCGACAAATCAAGAAGTGGAGAGGAAACCGCAGCGCGCGCTGCCATTTGGGCTCTATTTTCTCCGACTCCAGTACCAATTCCAAGAAGCGCACTTCCAGCGTCCTTCATAATTGTCTTAACGTCAGCAAAATCAACATTAACTAAGCCGGCAGTAGTAATAATATCTGCAATTCCACCAACCGCCTGCCCAAGTACCGAATCAACAACCCTGAAAGCCTCAAGAAGAGTCATCTTTCTGTCAATTACATCCATTAAGCGCTGGTTCGGAATAACAATTAGTGTATCTGTTGATCCTTTTAATTTTTCTATTCCATCCTCAGCCGCAACCGCACGTCTTGTCCCCTCAAAAGCAAAAGGTTTTGTAACAACTCCAACAGTTAATGCCCCAGCTTCCCTTGCTAACTTGGCAATTATTGGGGCCGCTCCGGTTCCGGTTCCCCCACCCATTCCTGCGGTAACAAATACCATGTCGCTGTCAATTAAAAGCTCCTTAATTTTTTCAATAGACTCTTCAGCTGCCTGAGTACCCATTTCTGGACTTCCTCCAACTCCAAGCCCCTTTGTTAATTTCTCCCCAATCTGAAGTTTTGTTGGAGCCTTATTTTGAAGAAGTACCTGGGCATCAGTATTTATTGCAATAAATTCAACACCACTGATATCGCCAGTATCTACCATCGAGGAAACTGCATTTCCACCGCCACCACCCACCCCTATGACTTTTATTTTTGCTATTCTTGCGCTATCCGGTTTAACTAATGCCATAATATTTATCTATGTGGCAGCATTGTAACTTGGGCAGAAGTAAAAAACAAGCAACCAATATTTAGGGCAGAAGATCTTTTATCGATGTAATTATTTTCCCAAATATTCCTGTTGCTCCTGACGGTAGTTTTATCTTTTTAGTGAACCTTGTCAAGTTCTCGTTTGACGGTGCCTCCTTGGCACCTAAAAGTAAAAGTCCGACACAAGTTGAAAATGCGGGATTGAGTACATCATCAACTAACCCCCCGACACCTTTTGGAACTCCGACTCTTACAGGTAAACTCAACATCCTCTTCGCGGATTCAACTGCTCCCGCGGTCTCTGCACCTCCACCTGTAATAACAGCTCCCGAGGGAATCCTGTTTGCCAAACCTTCTTTCTCAAGTTCCATTCTAACCATTGTAAAGATTTCATTCAGACGCGGTCTTATAATTCCTTCCAATAAAGTCTTCTTAGAGATCTTTGTTACCTCCGTGACCCCAAGACCCACTAAATCCATCTCATCCGACTCTTCCTTTTTCTTTTTATCTGACAATGCTAATTTTATTTTTTCCGCGGTTTCTAGGGAAACCCTAAGCCCGATTGCCAAATCGTTGGTAACATTTTTAGCTCCAACTGGAATTACTCCGGAATAACTCAAGGCTCCATCGGTATATACTGCAATCGAAGTTGTTCCTCCGCCAATATCAATTAAAACACAACCAAGTTCTTTTTCTGTTCCTGAAAGTACCGCCTCCGCTGAGGCTATTCCAGAAAAAATTAAATCATCAATCTGAATACCGACTTCGTTAACAGCCTTTCTTACATTCTTAATTGCAGAGCTCCCCGCAGAAACAATATGCGTATCAACTTCAAGCCTTACTCCACTCATACCTACCGGGTCATGTACACCAGTTTCACCGTCAACAATATATTCCCTGGGCATTACATAAACAATCTCACGGGATGTGGGCATAGAAACGGCGCTAGCAGCCTCAACAGCACGATCGACATCGTTTTGATTTATCTCCCCGTTAGGTTCGGAGATTGCAACAACCCCGTGAGAATTTTGAGAGTGAATATGAGCACCCCCAAGAGCAACATAGGCAGATTCAAGATTATATCCAGCCATCCGCTCTGCAGCCTCTACTGAGGAAATTATTGCCTCAACTGCTTCTTCAATATCCACTATCTGACCTTTCTTAATTCCACGAGAATCAGAAGAGGCCGCACCCATTATATTGACCGAGGTCTCCATAGTCATTGGGTCAGTTGCTACCTGCGAAATTAAAGTGGCAATTTTTGTAGATCCCAACTCAATCCCGGCAATGATTCTTGATTTAGCCATATTTTTGTTCCGTACTATCTTAATACAGGGTTTTTATACCTCATGTCAATCTGAGAATAAACCCCAAGATAACTAGCTGTAACTCTTGCATAGATCAGCCTTAAAGATCCAAGTAAAATCTCAGAATCTCCTTCTAGTGGAAATATTACTCTAACACCAGGAGGGATATCAACAACCAAAGCATCATTTGTAATCATTCCATATCCAACCTGATACATTTCATAAACTCCGGAAATCAACTTTAAGGCAAAAAGGTCCTTGGCACTGACTGATTCTCCAATTTTCCTGACAGGCTCAGTATTTACCACCGTTGGTAAACCAGAATAGTCAGCAGTGGTAAGAACTATTCCCTTTTGATCAATAAGCTCAAATTTTCCACTTGATGAATCTTTCAAAGCAAAATAAGGTTTTTTGGCAATTACATTAACAAACACTATGTTTGGCAATTTAAACTGAATCGAGAAGTCAGATATCAGAAAATTTTCTTTCAGATTTTTTCGTATGGCTCTATCAGCCGAAAATAAACTTTTGGAATTTAGTGCTTGTAATTTTGAATTTACTTCGGCCGGACACTCCCCAAACTGGCTTTTGCATTCAATTTTAACTTTAATAAAAAGAGGAATTAAAAAAAGAAGGACAATAAAAACAACGATAAGCAAATAGGGAAGTTTTTTAATCATGAAATGTGAACATCATATATACTCCTCAATCAGATTGGTAACTTTTTGGGAAGCATTTATATCCGGACTGGGCTTAGGGAGCATTCCACTGACTAATTTTTGCCAGTTGGTAAAAATTTCATCAACCTTCTCAAGTAAACTTTTCGGGTTCACCTCCGTCTCCAGCATTATCTTGGCAACCCCAAATTCTTCGGCGTATTTTGCATTTTTATATTGTTCATTCATGAAAGTCCTGGGAAGCGGAATGAAAATTGTTGGAAGTTTAAGATATAAAATTTCGGAGACAGTGTTTGCCCCTGACCTAGCAATAACTAAATCCGCCTCTTTGTAATATGCAGGCATTTCTCTAGGATCAACGAACGAAACTACTTGATAATTCTTATTCTGATAATTTTTATATTTTTCAAAGTCGCGTTCTCCTGTTATATGAATAATTTTATACTTAGTTAAAAGTTTAGGAATTATTTTGAATATTTCTTCATTAATGAATTCTGACCCACGGGAGCCTCCCATAACCAAAATGGTCTTAGTGTTACCTAGAGTCATTTTTGGCTTGACTGATAGAATTCCTTGAGAGATTGGATTGCCAGTGATAACGGTTTTTTGCTTTGGAAAATATTTTTGACTTTCGCGCCTTCCAAGTGCTATTTTTCTGGCAAAAAAGGCAGAAGCAATAGCTGCACGACCAGCCTCAACAGTCTGCTCATGTAAAACTACAGGAATCCCAAAAATAAATCCCCAAAAAATAACCGGAAAAGACGAAAAACCACCAAAAGAAAGTATTACTTTGGGTTTAATTTTTAGAAGAAGGAAAAAAGCCTGAATAAAGCCGATCGGAATCATTAAAAGATAAGGAATTGTATAACGAGTAAATTTTGTTTGCAGTTTACCGGCTGTAAGGGCATAGAACTTCACTCCCAAAGATGGATATATTTTGTACTCTACCGAGGTAGCATTTGACCCCGAAACAACAGATTTTGAACCTATCCAACTAATTTCAGCCTCCGGAAATTTTTTTTTAATCTCCTCAATAACAGCAAGGCCGGTTGTAGCTGCATGGCCACCAGTCAAAAGAATATTTTGTTCATTTTCTCTCATGAGTAGAGTATTTACTTATATTAAGAAGTATACCGCACGCAGAAAGTACTGTCACCAAACTGCTCCCTCCATAAGAAATAAATGGTAGTGGAATTCCAGTAAGAGGGACTAACGCTACCATCGAAGCAATATTTAAAAATACTTGCCCACCAATCCAAGCAGTAATTCCTATCGCTAAAACTTTAGAAAACAAATCCGGCGCATTCATAGCAATTGTCAATCCTTTATAAACAAAAAATCCAAAAAGAAAAATTATGCTCACAGCCCCAAGAAGTCCCAGCTCCTCAGCAATAACTGCAAAAATGGAATCGGTGGCTGCCTCCGGAAGGAATAAATATTTCTGCCTCGATGCTCCGAGCCCAACTCCAAAAATTCCCCCGGCCCCAAGCCCCAAAAGGACCTGACGAATATGATAGGATGCACCCAAGGGATCGCGTTCCATTTGTAAAAAAGTTAAAAGACGCTCTTTTCTGTAAGGCGAAATTAATACAAGCACCAAAGTCCCCAAAAAACCAAACAAAAGTGCTCCGGCAAAATACAACAAACTCACACTGGAAACAAAAATCTGGCTTAACCCGATCGTAGATACCACCAATGTGGTTCCCAAATCAGGCTGAAGCATAATAAGGACAATAACAATTGTTAAAGGTAAAAAATACGATACGGCGCTCTTATTTTTTGAGGCCACCTTAGCTAAAAATAAGGACAGGCTTAGTTTAATTATTTCGGATGGTTGAAAATTAAACATTCCCGTATCAATCCATCGCCGTGCCCCCAAAGCCTTAAAACCCAAGTGGGGAAGAAGAACCATTAAAAGAGGTATTAAAGAAAGCAGAAAAAACGGCGTTGCAACTTTCTCCCAAAATTTATAATTAATTTTTGAGGTTATAAAAAGAGCGGCCGTTCCAACCCCCGCCCACATCAACTGTTGCTTGAACAAATAGAATTTATCTCCGTAGGCGTTAAGGGCTTGAGGAGCAGAAGCGTCGGCAACCGCAATGAGACCCACAAAAACAAAAACCAGAATCAAAACCAGCAAATTACGGTCAACGGATGATTTCTGTTTGGCAAGTTTAATTTTTCGCACATTATATAGTCGAAAGCCAAAGTCCAAAAATAGAAAGCATAATCCCTAAAAGCCAAGCTCTCATTACAATTTTCGGCTCCTCCCACCCTCTAGCTAAAAATGCATTATGAGCAGGGGCAATCGGGAGGAACGGACGCCCACGGAATTTCCAGGACAAAATTTGTATTGCTGAAGACGCTACTTCCAAAACAAAAATTCCGCCCATTACCACAAGCGCAACAATACTTCCCGTAAGAAGTCCTATTACAGCCAATGTTGCACCAAAAGAAAGTGCCCCTGTATCCCCCATGATAATTCTCGCAGGCCAAATATTAAAATATAAAAAAGCAATCAGGGAACCCATCCAAAGAGAAATAAAAAGAGAAAGAGGGGTATCAAGGTGTCCCGCAACAATTATTCCAAATGCAGCCAAACAAATTAGGAGGAGTCCGGTAGCCAAACCGTCTAAGCCATCAGTAATATTAAAAGCATTGGTAAAAGAAACTATAATCAAAGCCGAAAGCGGAACATACCAAAAACCCAGGTCAATCACACGCCCCACAAGCGGTATGTGAAGAATGTGGATCCCCAGATTATTGTAAATAACAAATCCTATCACAAATGCCAGAATCCACTGAAAAATAAACTTTTGTCTGCGCCTAAGTCCAAACCAAAGCCCCAAAATACCTTTACTTGGCCTAACAAACAGCTTCACAAAGTCATCCGAAAGGCCAAGTATACCGAAAGAAATAAACGTAAAGAATATTACAAACAACTCCCACCTCAAATTATATGCAGTCTTAACATAAACCCCAAGATAGGAGGCCAGCGGAAAAAGAATCGCAAAAAGAACGCTCACGAGAACAATAATAAGAACGCCTCCCCCAACTGGCGTTCCAGCCTTGATATCGTGCAATCTATCAAATAAGGGAACCTTCCCGCGCCTTGGAGCCTCAATACGACGTGTAAAGCGCATTTTATAGAGAATATCTATAAAGGGGACTATTAAAACTGAAGATATAAGGAAGGAGAAAATAACCAGCCCCAAAGCTAAAGGCAGCAGATTTGGAATATTCATATTACTGTTAGTTATTATATAGCTTCTGTGAAAACAATCGCAATCGGGTAGATTAGAGCCTTCTAAAGATTCTTCTAGCAGTTTCAAAAAGATAGGTCAACCAATACTTATCAGATACCGGCAAATCGTGCGCATGAAGCCAATCAACTCTTTCTCCCCCAAACCCCGTCTTAAAAAGAGTGACACCAGCAAACCTATGATTTGGGTCATCGTTGGGCGCTATCCCCCAAAAATTGTAATATTTAAGCCCGCGTTTCTTTGCATCTTTAATAATTCGCCATTGAAGAAAGTACGAAAACGGCAATTTATTATATCCAGAAATCGAACCACTAAAATGATAGTAGGCGGCATCGCCATAAAATATGATTATCGCAATTGCCAATATTTTTTTTCTACCCCTACAGAGAAAGACCTGAGCCTCATCGTCTTTACCAAAAATCTCAATCTCCTTCCTAAAAAGTTTTTCTGGGAAACCAACAAATTTGTGACGTCTTGCAGTTTCTTTCTGAAGTTTAAAGAGAACCCCAGAAAGTTTGGGATCTCTCGAGGTTTCAGAGGTTAGTTCGCTTTTTTCACCTTTTTTAACCAAATACCTTGTGGTTTTGCGCATTCCAGAAAGAAGATCCTCTTCCGGCTTTGAAATATCCAAAACCCATGTATTTTCAGCATGAAGATGCATTGGGGCAGATACAAAACCAAGTTTGGTAAAAAGTTTCTTATTTACCTGGATGCTTAGTATTTCAGGACGCACCCTCACAAACCAACACCTTTCCCTAATTGCTAAATCTCTTATGGTTTTTACAAAAAGGTTAACAATTCTTACATCAGTCCAGTTAATAATAGGTCCGGCAGGAACCAGAAGATAAGGACCTCTTTTAGCACGCTCTTCTATAAGCAAACACACACCAACCAATTTACTATTTTTAAAAAAACCGAGCCTAAAAATTTTAGATCCTTCCGCCAGATTAACTTCTCCCCAATTCCAAGATTGAAGAAAAGACTTAGGGTTTTGACTAAGTAAAAATCTCTCCCAAACTTCCTTTTTTGTAACTATTCTTGATTCATATTTAGCCATTTATTTATAAGGGCTGATATTTTTTCAGCATCTCTTTTAGAAACATTTATGTGAGTCGGTAAATTAAGTATTTGTCTTGAAACCAGTTCAGAATTAGGACATTCACCACCATAATCAGTTTCATTGGTTAATTTTGCAGGAGCAACGGGAGCATCATACCAAATATCAGAAACAAAAACTCCGTTATTTTTTAAAAAATGAATAAGATTATCTCTATCTTTAACAAAAATTGGGAAACGAATATTTGATGATGCCTCAAAATTATCTTTTACTTGCGGGGAAATAACTTTCTTGTTGATATTCTCCAGGTAGATATTAGTTATCATTTTCTTGTGTTTGATTTCCTCATCCAGCTGCAAAAATTTTAAATTAATAAGAAATGAATACCACTCCGGCAAGTAGTGATATTTGATGGTAGAAATTGTTCCAATAGGATCTGATAATGCTTTAATTTTTTTAAGAAAAAGATGTAGAGGTTTTCCTATTCCAAGCGGGTAAAGTTTTCTTATAATAAATGTCAGCTGGGGATAAAATCTGTCATGAATTTGATTATTTAACGGCAGAGTAGTGTACTTGATATTATTTAAGAAAGATACAAACTTTTTGTTTCTAACGACAAGAGCTCCGCCAGAAACAGCATCGACAATTTTATCTTGACTAAAGGACAAAGCCACAAAGTCTCCTATACATCCTGCTTCCACTCCATTCGAGTAGATACTACCTACACTATGAGCCAAATCTTCAATTAAAAGAATTTTATTTTTATCACAAAAAGATTTTATAGCAACGATGTCAACCGGGTTCCCTAAAGTATTTTGAATAATCAAAGCTCTTATATCGCCCCCTCTTCTAAGATTTTTTATATCAAAATTTAGGTTTCTACCATTGATATCCAAATAGACTGGGTTATATCCTGCTTCAGTAATTGCCTGATACACAACAAAACAAGTGAAACCATTTACCCCAACATTTGACACCTTGGGAACCCCGGAAATTTCAAGAGCAAGTTTTATTGCTTCCCGACCTTTATAAAGGAGGGCTGTTTTTCCCTGATATTTTTTATCCAAAAATCTTCTGAGCTTAGATGATTCACCACCCAAACTGATCGCAAAAAACGATCTAATGACAAAGCCAAAATCATAATTTGATCCAAGAGAATTAAAAATCATTTTTAACAATCCGAGCAACTTCTTCTGGGTTTGTATAGAAAGGAGAATGTCTTGCCTCTTTTATTATTTCCAGTCTCGAGTTTTTTATTAATTTGTGAATTAGGACAGCATCAGAAACCGGAGTAATTTTATCATTCTCACCCCAAATAATTAGCGTGTCGCTGGTTATTTTTTTGAAAGATCCTGTTAAGTCTATGCCAATTAAATTAACCATAGATTTTTTCATATTTGGTGTTGCACCCTGATAATCGCTTTCTCCTGCCAATCTATAAAGAAACTTCTTTAGAGCACCCGACTGTGTGAACTTTTTACCAATTTGGGCAGCGGTCCCAAAAACAAATCTTTTAACCTGAGTGTGCAAATCTTTGTGATAAATACCAGCACTATCTATCAAAATTAGCTTTTTAACTTTTGAGGGACATTTGGAGGCATAATGGGCTGCAATTCTGCCCCCATTAGAATGCCCTAATAAAATAACCGCCACATTTCCAATCTTGCCATCCAGCCATCTTGAATATTTTTCTAGATCCCAAATTTCATTACTTTTTAAGGTAAGTCCCGGAATCTCAAGAATCTCTACATTGTACCCTGATTTCTTTAGAAGGTTAATGAAAAACTTCCATTTATCAAGTGCGTATGTCCATCCGTGCAAAATTACTATTTTTTCCATATCAGAGTCCCCACTTTTTTCTTCGTATCTCCCAAATCTTCTCGCGCCGCGAAAGTTTAACTCTATCATTCTTGTCTTCAAGTAAATTCTCTATCACTCCCTCCAGAAACCTAGCACCCTTAAAAAGAATTATCTCCCCACCTTTTAGATTTTTCATTAAATATTCAAGGACATCCTTCGGATTTATATAGTGTTCTATTAGAACACTATTATCTATTAATTTTTTAAGTTCCGGGTATGTATAAGCACTCACTCTTGGACCTAAAAGAATAACTCTCTTAAAGTCAAATTTCGAAACCATTTTTGCTAAGTTTTTATGCTCTTCCGGCTCATTTTTACCCTGCTCCAACATATCTCCTAAAACTACCCATTTATTGTTAGATTTAATTTTAGAAAACATATTAAGAACTGCTGTCATTGAATCCAAGTTTGCATTGTATGTACTATCAATAATCGTGATACCTTTTATACCTCGAAACATAGAATTCCTTCCAGGTGGTAGCTCAAAAGAATTAAAACTCTTATCAAACTTAATTCCAAGATAATCAAGCAAAATCCGTGTCATAAGAATCGATACGGCAGTTTCTTCTGGCATAAGATATTTGAATCGAATGACCAGATCGCCAAAATCAAACTCTGTTTTTTCTGACTCAATACTATAGTTTCTGAGAGAATTTGAAACCGAAACTTTTTCAATCTTTGCTGTAGCTCTTTTAATCTCATCCAACTCAAAGGGATTATCTGCATTAATAACCACAAGATTTGTTGTCCTTTCTGCAAAAAATCCGTACTCATAAGCTATAGCATCTTCCAACCTTTTAAATTTCCCGGACTCAACCAGAGGATCAAAATTCATACTGTGAGTTCTTGATACATTGGTCCAAAGTGTTACTTCTGGCCTCAAAAAAGAGCTTAGAAAGTCTCCTTCGTAAGGTCTATCACAATCTGCTTCCACCACATAAATCTTTTCTTTAGGAACTTTCGAGAACATTCGAAAAGGAGCAGATAGAAAAATGCCGGGCCATTCAGTTAATGTAAGATCTTGCCTATGGATATTCAAAATATCAAATGGGATCCCAATAGAACTATTGGCATGATGTGAATATTTTGCAATATCTCCAAGCTGAGACTCAATAAGATGGAGGAGTGTTGTTTTTCCACTCGACCCGGTAATCACAATAATCCTCGGGTTCCATCTTTGAAGTTTTATTTCTGCAAAGATCCGGAAATACCAAGCGGCGGCAAAATAAAAAACCCTTTTAATTTTTTGAAACATATTAAACCATCACTTTCTTCAAATCGCCTTTAATTTCATGTCCCAAAAACAGTTCTGCTATTTTAATAAAACGTTCTGTATAATCAGTCACAAAATAATTTCTTTTTCCAATTATCTTTTGACCGTTTAACATTTTATTTTTCATCAAATAATTCTTAACTTCCTCCGCAACGCAAACACCAGGATCAACTAGATTCGCATCATTATCAACTTCTTTCTCAATAATATTTTTAATGATCGGATAATGAGTACAGCCCATTATCAATGTGTCTATTTTTTCTTTTTTGAAATTGGATAAATAATCTTTGGCTACAAGTTTTAGCGCTTCGCTGTTAATTTCCCCCTCCTCAATAAATGGGACAAAAAGAGGACAGGGTATCGCGAAGGGAACTTTATACGCACCGCTTTCTATTGTTCCCCGCGTTCCAATAACTCCGATCTTTCCATTTTCTGAAACACTCTTTGCATATTTTAATGCCGGAGTTATTACATCAAAAACTGGAATTTTTAATTCTTTTTTCAGCTCTTCTCCAGCCAGCGCCGATGCGGTATTGCAGGCAATAACTATACACTTAACATTTTTACTTAGAAGAAAATTTGCATCTTCAAAAGAAAATTTAATAATCATCTTTTTGCTTCTCGTACCATAAGGGGCACGGGCCGTGTCACCTAGATAAATCAAATCCTCATTAGGTAATAATTTTACAATTTCTTTAACCACTGTAAGTCCGCCCAAGCCGGAGTCAAAAATACCTATTGGCTGATTATCCATGTTTAATGTATTTAGATATGAAAGTCCGAACAAATCTCTCATTTTTAGGAGATACTTTTAATCTCTGAAATTCTTTTGGGGATATCCACTTAAAAGCATCATGTTCAAAGCTTAATTTGACCTCTATGTTCTCTACTTTAGAAAAATAGCAAATTGTAACCCAAAGTTCATTTCTATCATTAAAAGCAGAGAAAACATCTAATAATGTAGGAGAGTTAATATCTAAGCCGGTTTCTTCTTTTGTTTCTCTAATGATTCCAGCTTTCAAATCCTCCCCAAAATCCAAATCGCCGCCAGGTAAATCCCAAAATCCGGGTCTCGAAGGAGCAGTGCCACCCCGTCTCATTGTTAGAATTTTTCCATCCTTGTTCACTAAGATTATTTTTTGAGAGATATTTGTTGTTTTATTACTTGCTTTCATATTACATTCTTACCTAGTAAATTTACTGCCTCCTTAAACTGAAGACCCCTGTCTTTATAGTTCTTAAACATATCAAAACTTGCGGCAGCGGGGGATAGTATAACAACTCCGCCTTTTGGTGTCACCTCACGGGCCTTCTTAACAATTTGAGTCATCGAAGTCTTTCCCAAACTTATAATATTCTTACCTTTTATATCCCTACCTATTTTCTCACCGATATCCCCTATTAAAATCAGGTTTTTAACGTTATCCTTTTTTTCTATCTTTGCCTGAAGTTCACTATAATCTAAGCCTTTATCGCTTCCTCCTAAAATTAAAGTTTCCGGTTCGGAAAAAGAATTTATAGCAGCAATTGTTGGCTGCGGACCGGTTGCAAAAGAATCATTATAAAAAGTAACTCCGTTAACTTCTCCAACCAGCTCCAGCCGGTGTTCCAATCCTTTAAAACCTCTGACCACTTCAAGAATCTTGTTGTCATCAATTTCTAATATTTTGCCTACCGCAACTGCAGCAGCAATATTTTCCAAATTATGTTCTCCGCGAAGCAATAAGCCTTTCTTAAACTTAGCATCAAGCGTATCTTTTGAAAACTCAATTATCTTTCCCTTTGCAATTTTTTCAAAACTCTTCGGCGTTTCGTATTCAACATTTATAACTGCAAAGTCATCATATATTTGATGGCTCACAATATTCTGTTTTGCATTTACATATTCTTCCCGATCTTTATGCCAATTAAGATGGTCGGTAGTTATATTCAAAACAACCGCAATATGCGGGCTTACATTCATATCAATTAACTGAAAGGATGACATTTCTATTACAATCCAGGATTCTTTCTTTAACTTTGGTAAAAGTCCCAAATATGGTTTTCCGATATTTCCAGCAAGATAAACATCTTCGCCACCTGCTTTTAATATCTCGTAAATTAAGGTTGATGTTGTTCCCTTACCTTTTGTTCCGGTTACACCAATTATTTTTCCCGGACAATTTTCAAAAAATATCTCTATTGCAGAAGTAATTACTACCCCACTCTTTTCTGCTTCAACTATTTGGGGTAAAAACCTATAAACACCCGGAGATCGTACTAAAATATCAAACTTTTTTATATTATCAAGATAATTCACACCAAATTTCTTATCGAGAATGGTAATTTCGGCACCTTGAGATTTAAGAAACTTTTCGGCGTCCTGACCCTCAATTCCATAACCTAAGATTGCTACTTTTTTGTCTTTATAATTATTCATTAGAAATTAATTAGTTGAACCTCCCTTTCCAACTTTACTCCGAATTTTTTATAAACATCGGCAATTATTTTTTCCGAAAGGTCATAAATCTCGCGCGCGCTGGCTTTCCCGCTTTTGTTTATTAGTATCAGGGCATGTTTTGACGAAACGCCAGCTCCCTTATATGTTTTTCCTTTCCAACCAGCTTTTTCAATTAACCATCCGGCCGAAACCTTAAATTTATCACCAAAAGGATAAATTTTAGCGTCAGGGAACTCGGATTCTAATTTAGTTTTTTTCGATAAATCTATAATCGGGTTCATAAAAAATGATCCGGCATTACCCACCTCCTCAGGATTTTCTAATCTTTCTTTTCTTGCCGCAAGTACAGCATTGCGAATTTCAGAAAGTGTCGGACTTCGAGAAGAAAGATATTTTTTAAGAGATTCGTAATCTACCGTTCCCGACTTCTTTTTTGAAAGCTTGAGGGTAACGCTGCAAACAATATATTTTTGCCAATGGTCTTTTCTCTTAAAAATACTTTCCCTATACCCAAATTTACAATCCTTCCTATTGAAAGTTACAAATTTTTCATTTTCTATATCATATGCTTCCAAACTCACAAACGTTTCGCTTAACTCATGCCCATAAGCTCCGATGTTTTGAATGGGGGAAGCCCCAACTGTTCCCGGAATTCCCGAAAGACACTCTAATCCTTGAAGCCCTATTGCTACAGATTTCTCTACCAATTTATCCCAATTTGCACCCGCGTCGGCGGTAACAGTGCCATCATCTTTGAAGGAAATGCTATTACCAGCGTATTTAATGACAACGCCAGAGAATTCTTTATCAGAAACCAGAATGTCGCTTCCCTCACCAATCACAAAAATCGGAAGCTTATTTTGCCTTGCAAATTTTACAGCATCCTCAATTTCTTCCTTACCTTTGGCTTCAAAATATTTCTTTATTTTGCCACCGGTTCTAAAAGTTGTCATATTCGAAAAAGAAAATGGCATTAATCTCGAAATTTCTCGCGCCCAAATATAACTTTTGCCTGCCCCCATAACCAAAACTATATCGCCCGATTTTAATTCCTTTGAAAGAATATCCTTTATTTGATCAAACGAGGTGAGTCCCAAAGCACTGATGTGGCCGGAGGTTTTGGCAACTATGGCCGGCGTCATTCCAAAAGTTTCTTTATCCCGGGCTTTAAAAATCGGGCCAATTAAAACTTTGTCTGCGTCTTTAAAAACATTTTTGTAATTTGAAAGAAGAGCTTTTGTTCTTAAAAATCCATGCGGCTCAACAACTGCCCAAATTCTTGCGGTAGAATACTTTTCCCGAAGACCATTAAGCGTCGCTGCAATTGCTGTAGGATGGTGACCGTAATCATCAAAAACTTTAATTCCTCCCCGGTCTGCAATTAATTCCATTCTGCGCCCTACCCCGGTAAAACTTTCGATCGATTTAATAATTTTATCTTCATTAATACCCAATGCTTTTCCTAAAAGGAAAACCATATTGGCGTTTTTCTGATTATGTTCACCAAAAATCTTTAGATTAAACTTTTTATTTAAACTATCCTCTTCTGTAATTAATATTTTTTGCCCAACCAGATTTCCTATAAATTTTTTGAAACTGTCACGAACTTCTTTTTCGTTTTTGAAAAAATCAGGATGGTCAAACTCAATATTATTGATAATTGCAATTTCCGGATGGTAGTTAAGAAAATTATTATTAAACTCATCTGCCTCAACCACCGCATACTCACCACGTCCAAAGCGCGAATTTCCACCCCACTCTGGAACGTTTGCGCCAACGACAACAACTGGATCAAAACCGTTATCGATCAGGAGTTTTCCTGCCATTGCCGTTGTAGTGGATTTTCCATGAGTCCCGGCTACACAAATCAACTTTTTATCTTTCAGTAAAATCTTTCCCAAAAATTCCTGCCAGGTCATCACTATCCCTCTTTTTTCTCCCTCGACAAGCTCGGGGTGACCCGAATTTTGATAATACACGGCCGGACTTACAATAAGAAGATCAATACCCTTTAAATGATCTACACTATGGCCTTTATAAATTCCCCCCTCGGCATATGCGGTACTTTCTTCCAAATCACAGCCGGTTACTTCATAACCAAATTCCTTAGCCAACTTAGCAACACCGGCAACGCCGCTTCCTCCAATACCCATAAAGTGTACCTTTTTAACCATTTTTAATTTTTAACCTTTCTTCCATTTTCCGCTTCGCTTCTTCAAGTTCTTCCAGGGTATTAATTCCTTGCCACTCAAGTGAATTTGGAAGTTCTACTGCAGTCACACATTCACCTTGATTAATAGCCACCTTAATTAGTTCAACTATATAATATTCCCCTGAAATCGGACTTTTTTCCACTTTCGGCAAATTTGCTTTAAGCCATTCTTTATCAAAAACATAAAGGCCGTCGTTAATTTCTTTAATTTTCCTTTCCTCTTCCGTTGCGTCTTTTTCTTCAACAATTCCGATCAAATCACCATCTTTATTTCTAATAATTCTCCCTAAGCCGTACGGATTATCTTTAATTAAAGTAACAAACGTTAATACAGATCCGGAATTTTTGTGAGTTTCGAGAACTTTAGATATTGTGGTCGCCGTATAAAAGGCCGTATCGTCGCCATAAAGTACCATCACGTTTTTCGTTTCTTTAGAAATAAATGGAATAGCGGCGGCAGTTGCATCAGCTGTCCCACCTTTTGAATTTTTCTGCACGGCAATTTTTACAGAGCCCTCTATAGCTTTCATTATTTGATCCTTTCCAAAAGATAAAACCATAATAATCTCACCAACTTTAGAATTTCGCAGATTTTCCAAACTATAAGAAATCATGGGCCTGCCGCAAATTTCATGAAGAACTTTTGGAAAATTCGAATGCATCCGAGAGCCTTTTCCGGCCGCCAATATTACTGCAGAAGTAGTTAAGTCTCTTTCAAGATAATTTTTTACTGCGTCCTGGTCACTCCAGGGATGTTCATAATCTTTAAATGCCATACTCACTTCATGACCTTTACCCAAGATCGCGATTGTATCACCTTTTCTTGCAATCGAGAGTGCATAAGTAATTGCTTCACCACGTTCCGGAATGCAAACGTAATTTTTAGCATGTCTTTTCATTTGCTTTAAAATATCAAAAATATTTTCACTTCTGGGGTCTTCTGCCGTGAAGATAGAGGTATCGGCGAGCACAGAAGAAATTTCGCCCATTTTTTCTCGCTTTGCTTTATCTCTCTCGCCGGCACAACCAAAAACCGCAATAAGTTTCCCGATAGTTTCCATACGCAAATATTTTAATATTGCCTCAAGCGAATCCGGAGTATGGGCAAAGTCAATAATAATTTTTACCCCCAGCTTATTTTCAACTTCTTCCAACCTTCCTTTTGGAAGCTTAAATGAATCAAGAGATTTAACAGCCAAATTTCTATCAATCCCTAAAAATTCCACGGCTTTTACTGCAGCCTCTACGTTCAAATTATTAAATTTCCCCGGAAGAATATCCAAATCGGTATCGGTTGGCGCGATAACTTTATATTTACATGAATTAATAAATGACATTTTTACCTTTTTATATTCCCCAAGGCTTTTGTGGTAGTCCAAATGTTCCGGAGCAATATTGGTTAAAACTCCTACCTCAAACTCGACTCCGGCAATTCTTTTTTGATCAATTCCGTGTGAACTAACTTCAATAACCGCATACTTGCATCCAGTATCCACCATCTCCTTTAATATTTTATGGAGTAAGATTACGTCAGGGGTTGTAACATGAAATCCCGGAGAAGTAATTGAGGAAACAAGGCCGGTTTTTTTACCGAGAGAGGAGAGAATATGATAAATTAAATGTGCTGTAGTAGTTTTACCTTTTGTACCCGTTACCCCAATAATTTTGAGTTTTCTACTCGGATTGCCGTAAAATTCCGAGGCAAATTTTCCAAGAGCCTCCCTCGAATCATTCACCTTAATATACTCGATATCACCCGGAAGCTTTTCATCACGCTCACCCACGACAACCGTAGCTCCATTTTGAATTGCTTGAGAAATATAGTCATGACCATCGGAATGAAGCCCTTTTACCGCCACAAACATGTAGCCCTTTTTAACTTGCCTGGAATCAGAAGTTATTCCTTCAAATTTTTGCATCTTCGTCAGCTCTTGTTATCTCTGCACCGAGCGAGACGAAGCGTTTTTCAATGTTCTCATAACCTCGCTCGACTACCTCGATATTTTCTATCTCGCTTCTACCATTCGCAGTTAGAGCTGCCAGTATTACAGAAATTCCGGCTCTTACATCCTTACAAAATAGCCTATCACTCATAAGGGGGGTCGGACCGCTAACAATAACCCTATGCGGGTCGGCGATAAGAATATTCGCACCCATCGAAATCAAATCGTCAACAAAAAACATCCTCCATTCGTACATCCAATCGTGGCAAAGTACCGTCCCTTCGGTTTGGGTGGCCAAAACTATAAAAGGGCTCATGAGATCTGTAGGAAAGCCCGGCCAAGGACGGGTTTGAAACTTTCGTCTAGCGGCTACCAGTTTAGAAGGCAAAACCCTCAAAGAGTCATGTCCTGCCTCAAATTTAACTCCCATATTACCCAAATAATTAAGAATCATTGAATAATTTTCCGGGACAAAATCAGTAATCTCAATATTCCCCCCTGTAATTGCCGCTGCAATGGCAAACGTTCCACCCTCTATATGGTCAGGTGAAACTCTATGTTCTGTTCCTGAAAGTTTGGGATTACCCGAAATAGTCAACGTATTTGTGCCTGCGCCACGAATTTTTGCCCCCAGCTTGTTTAAATAATTTGCTAGATCGCCAACGTGAGGTTCAGTAGCAGCATCTTCAATGGTTACAGGCTCACTCATTGATGAAGCCATCATAAGTCCCATTTCTGTAGCGGTTACCGAGCTCTCTTCAAGGAATATTTTTGGAGCTTTCCGGTTCTTCCATTCCAGAAAAAATCTACCGTCTTTTCGTTCAATTGTTACACCCATTTTTTGAAGGAGCGAAAAGTGAGTATCAAGTAAACGCTCCCCAATTTGGTCACCCCCGGGTGGGGTAACAACCGCCCTGCCAAATTTAACCAAAAGCGGAGCAGCCAGAACCACCGAAGCTCTGAACTTTGAGCATATATTAGGATCCGGATCAAAGGAATTTAGTGTCCTCGGATCAATCTTTAAAACATGGTCTTTGTAGTTAATTTTGGCTCCCAGCCCAGCCACAAGATCAACCATTGCGGAAACATCAGAAATATCGGGAACATTCGTGAATGTGGAAGGAGAACTACCTAGAAGTGCCGCGGGAATCAGCTTCAAGGCTGAGTTTTTGTTGCCTGAAAGCTTAATCTTTCCCTCCAGCTTATGTCCGCCAGTTACGAAAAATTTAGCCATCTGATGTATTTTACCATAAACACCTATTGATCCGGCTGAATACCCATATACGGGAAAAGGTCCTTCGCAATTGAATACCACAAGGGCGCGGCAGTTTCAGCGGCCCAAGGGGAACTCGTTGGGGACTGGAGTGTTACAAGCATAACAAATTTTGGACGGCCTACTGGAGCAAATCCGACAAATGAATGGTTTGTATTTGTCGGATCATAGTGTCCGGCAACCGGTATCTGCGCAGTTCCTGTTTTCGCAGCAACGGTAAAACCAGGTATCTTAGTCCATTTAGCCTCACCCAAATTTGCCGCGTCCACCATCATTTGGGTAATCTCACCTGCTGCCTTTTGACTAATAACCCTCAGGGAATCGGGAGGATCCACGTTTTCCTGCCACCCATCCCCCCGAATCTGAGTGACAATGTGGGGAAAGGGTAAATATCCACCATTTGCTATCACCGAAACCGCACGCACCATTTGAATAGCAGTAACGGCAATCCCCTGCCCGAAAGTTGTTGTATCCAGGTCGACATTGCTCCACGTACCCCTTTTTCTCAAAGGCGAAGCAGATTCCCCTTGCAGATCAATTCCAGTAGTACTTCCGACTCCAAATTTCTGCAAATAATCATAGAGTGCATTTGCTCCCATTTTTTGACCCACAAAAGTCATACCTACATTATCTGAATTGACTATAACTTCGGTCATCGATGAATCCGGATGATACTCATTATTCCAAGTCTCAATTTGATAATCATCCACATTAATTGGACCGCTGCAGATATTACACTTCATGTCGGGTGTCACTACCCCCGAATCAAGTCCGCTTGCCATCACTAAAATTTTGAAGATACTCCCCGGTTCAAAAGAATTAGAAATTACCGGATTTCTAAAGACCTCATCGTTATATTCCCAATACTTCGAGGGGTCGAAAGAGGGATAAGCCGCCATTCCCAAAATTTTCCCAGTATAGGGATCCATTATAGTTATACTTCCACCCTTGGCTCCATACTTAGTGATTCCATCCTCAAGATTCTTTTCTATTAATAACTGTATCCTTTTATCAACGCTTGTTATCAAATCAACTCCATTAATGGCAGTAACTTCCTTTGTGCCCCCTAAAAGAATTGGAACTCCTTTGGCATCTTTTTCCTGTCCGACAAAACCGGGTTTCCCGGAAAGTGGAAGGTTATAGTACCCCTCTAGGCCAAAGTACCCCAAATCATTTCCACTGTCGTCCTTGCCAACAAAACCTAAGAGTTGTGCTGCTACCGACGCTTCTGGATAAAATCTACCCTCACCCTGAGTAAAATTTATCCCGGGGATTCCCAAAGCCTGAATATTTTTCTTGGCACTATCGGTAATCTTCTGACCCAGTGAAACCCAGGAAATATCAGTCTTGGAAAGCAGGTTGTTTATCTTTTTTACTTCGGCAGAAACAGAGGCAGTATCAAGAGAGTTATCAACTAAAAAGGGGGAAAGCTCTTTGGCAATTTTTTCCGGAGAATCTTTAATCAATTTAGGATTTGCAGTTACTTGCCAAACATTATTTCCTAAAACCCAAAAACTACCATCAGGAGCCAAAATATTTCCGCGGGGTGCGGAGGTCACCGTCGAGGAGTCATATTGGCCCTGAGCTTTTTGGGAAAGGGTTGCACCCATTACCACCTGCCAGTATGAAAGTCTTATGATTAGTCCCAGAAACAGCAAGAAGAAAATGACGAGAAGTGCTTGTATTTTTGCATGCATTTCAAGGAAGTCTAGCCACAGGAACGCCACCGGAGACGTCTTCAGCGTTTGCAACGTAAACTAAACTACTAACTTTAGTAAAGCCCATTTCAACACTCTTTTCTCGTAATGAACTAACTGATAAATTTTCTACCAGGTTCTCCTGGAGGTCTTGTTGCTGACCCATAAGAAGTGCTTCCTTTTTTTGGAAAGACGCAATTTCTGCCCCGCTTGTTGCGGTCTCAATTGTCATAAAAATAGAAAAAACAGCAAGTATTCCACACAAACCACCCAAGACATACATTTTTAAGCTTTTAATATTAAATTTATTTTTCATTTTTTTTGTAAAACCCTCATTTTTGCGCTCCGCGCGCGTTGATTATTATCAATCTCAGATAGCGACGGGGTAATATATTCACCCCTCCCGCCAAAAAATTCCTTTACAATCACATCCTCCGCAGAATGAAAGGTTATAACAACTAGATAACCTTCTTCCTCCAGAATGTCATATGCTTTTGGCAAAACACTTTTCAAATTATCAAGCTCGCTATTGACCGCAATTCTAAGAGCTAAAAATGGGAGCGTTGCCTCATTCAACGTTTTTTTACCAGGGCTTCGACTGGCCAAGCTCTGCTTACCGGTTTTTAATCCCTTACAAATTTCCAAAAAGTCGGAAACCGTATTTATTGGCTTATTCTGCCGAAAATTCACAACTCTACTGCTTAGCCACCTGGAAGGGCCAGGGTCAAGTGTTGCTGTAAACAAATCCACAAGTTGATCCTTCCTCAATACATTAAGTAAGTCTGCAGCTTTAACTCCCTGTGTCTCGCGGTTTAACCGCATATCTAAAGTGACTTCCGAACTTCCAAAGGAAAATCCGCGCGAGGCGTCAGTTAGATGAAGATTGGAAACCCCCAAATCAAAAAGAATTCCGGAAACTTTCCTGTAGCCGTTTTCCTGCGCTATCTTGTCTATATCAATAAAGTTTCCTAAAATCAGTTTGGGAGTAGGGCAAGTATTCTCCAGTCTTCTTTTAGCAACTGCCAACATTTCAGGGTCAGCTTCAATTCCAAGCACTTCTCCACCCTGCCCGGCAATGGCAAGTGTATGTCCGCCGGTTCCCTCTGTTGCGTCAATATATTTGCAAGCTTTTTTAATGTGCAAATTCTCAATTACCTCACGTGTCATTACCGACTCGTGGTAATTATCGTTTTTCATTTTTTCTTAGCTAAACTCTCAATATAACTTGCAGCTTCGGCCGCCACTTTTTTCTCCTTCTCTTCCCAAAGCTCTTTATTCCAAATTTCAACTCTATCCCCTATCCCTAAAAAATAGACCTGCTCACCAAGGGCGGCATACAAAACCAGCCTATCGGGCAAAACTATTCTCCCCTGGTCATCAATCGAAACCTCATAGGCTGAAGCAAAAATGAAATGCTCCGTCTGCCTAATGGGCTCAATAATCATCCTTTCACCACCCGTTAATCTTTCTAAAAGTGCGTTCCAAGAATCTTTACCCACTAAAACCAAACAATTCTCGTACCATTTGGCAAGTACCGCCGATTGTCCTAAATTTTGACGAAAGACCGAAGGAATAGAGGCTCTCTTTCCTGAGGTTATACTGACTAAATATGTACCTACAAACATGTTTGTTCATCTGGGCAGATGGGCGAGAAACTACCATTCCTCACCATTATTTACCATTTTGATATCTTTTCACGGAGATGTCAAGTACTTTTACACGGATATAAACATTACACAAATCTCTTCGAGCCCAAGCAAAGTCAAAACAAAAAGTGAAGACTACTACAAAGTTCATGGTATTATTATTTAATGTCACGCGTAACAGTTACAACCAGGATTGGTGAGAGGCTACTAACCATTGAGGTTGATGGTGTTAAACTTGCAAAGGAAATGAGATCCGGAAACTTTCATGCAAAAATAATTGGACAAAGACCTGGAGAAGACATTAAATCCGTGATACCATCGTCCTTCAATAAACAAGGGGAACAAGAGGTATTTTATAAAGACCGATCGTATGACAAGCAAGCCGTTCTGAACACAATAATGATGGAGCTAAACCGGCGGGGAGGAAGAACTACTGATTAGCTACTTTTCCTGAATGGGGTTTGCCGTCTGAAGCAAAAACTCCGTAGCCGTTTTGCCAAACAACATACATTGAAGGGTCGGGTTGAGTAAAAGTAGGCATAGTTACGAAATAAACTCCTTTTGCAACCTTATCTAAAGTATAAACAAACTTATTGTCAATTGAAGAAAGGGCCGTCGTATCGGATTGAAAATGAAAATCACTAGAAAGTTTTCCCATCGATTTACCGCTACTGTTCCTGAAAGTAATAGTAATTGTACCCTGGCTCACTCCTGCATCAAATCTAAACTTTCCGGAAGACTCTGACCCCAAAAGAAGATTTTTATCGATATCACCGCCTGTTAGCTTAACCGTACCGGGGACACCTTGTTGGCCACCATTAACCGTGTTATAGACCAAAAGATAATCCATTGTAGAAGCTCCCGGCACATTTATCTTCTGCACTTTAAGATCTAAAAGATGTCCTAATGAATTAGGAATCCTGGCCTCGGTTGTAGGTGTTAATGAAACAACGGGCCATTGGGACTGCGGCAACTCGGGAATAATTTCAACTTGATCAGAAGAATTCGTAGAGGTGCCGCTTCTAAACGTTCTTATAGCCACAAAAACAGCTAAAAGAACAACCAGAACCCCCCCACCAAGTAAAACCAACGGCAAATATTTCTTCATTTCAATTCATTTTGGAAGTATTCGGAGAGTTTGTCAATGTTTACTCTTTTCTGTTTAGCACTGTCTCTATCACGAACGGTAACAGTATCATCGTCAAGCGTCTGAAAATCGATTGTAACGCACCAGGGAGTGCCTATTTCGTCCTGCGCAAAGTAGCGTTTGCCGATATTTCCCCTGTCATCCCAAGTTACGACAAAATCTTTCTTTAATTCCTTATAAATTCCGCGCGCTTTTTCAACTAACTCAGGTTTATTTGCCAAAAGCGGAAAAACAGCTACTTTATAAGGAGCAAGCCTAGGGTCAAGTTTTAGATAAACCCTATCGCCATCTTCTCTATATGAATCTATCAAAAAAAATAAAGTTGCCCTGTCGACTCCACCAGAAGTCTCTATTACCCACGGCGTATATTCCTCATTAGTTAAATTGTCATGATACTTCAAGTTATGATTTCCCAAATCATAGTCCCCTCTGTGGTGAATTCCTTCCATCTCACTCCAGCCAAATGGCGCTTCATACTCAATATCTGTTGCATATTTTGCATAATGGGCCCTTTTTTCAGGCTCGTGATCATGGAAACGAAGCTTTTTTGAATCCATCCCTAAACTTTTGTACCAATTTAGACGAATTTCTTTAAATTCCTCAAAAGTTTTTGCACTACTCTTTTCATCCGGCTTTACAAAATATTCCAACTCCATTTGCTCAAACTCGCACGAGCGGAAGGTTAAATTTCCCGGAGTAATTTCATTTCTAAAAGCTTTCCCAATTTGTCCTATCCCAAAAGGAATTTTAACACGGGTGGAATCAGTAACATTTTTAAAATTTACAAATACACCCTGAGTAACTTCCCCACGAAGATAAGCCTTTTCCTTCGGTTCCGTTGTTCCAAGCAAAACCTCTGTCATTAAATTAAAGGTTTTTGGCTCCGTCCAAATATCTTTTTTGTCTTTGTGTTCCTTCTCGTGTACGCTTTTTATTTCTTCGTTATCGGCTTTAAATCTCTTGTGGCAAACTTTACATTCAATTAACGGATCTGAAAAGGCTTTGAGATGACCGGATTTTTCCCAAACAACCGGGTTCATAATAATTGCAGCATCAATTCCGACAACATCTTCCCGCGCGTAAACAATTGTTTTCCACCATTCACGCTTAACATTATTTTTGAGTTCCACGCCCGTTGGACCATAGTCCCAAAAACCTTGGTAACCTCCATAAATTTCACTCCCGGGGAAAATAAACCCGCGCCTCTTGGCTAAAGAAGTTATTTTTTCCATCAAATCCATACGCTTAGTATATCAGCTTTACGTTCTCTTTTGCATCCTGTTCCAAGCAAGCGTGGCTACATACCCTAATACAAACCAGACCACAAAAACAAAAATAATAAGCATTAACGCATTACCCAGCGAAAAAGGTTCAACTACATAAGGGTTCGTTAAGAAATGCAAACCCAATGCAAAATTAAGAAAGCCCTCTGCTACCCCTGTAAAAACAGCCAACGACCAAATTGCATGCAGAACAGCAAAAAATAATCCTGTAAATACACCAACTTCTACTGGTTTAAATTTCATTCATTTTCACCCCCTCTCATTTAAATACTAGACCTAATGTATAATTAACATCAAGGTGTTTTTAAAAATTAAACCTAACTGGCAAAAAATTATACTTGGTTTTATTATGGCCGGAATTTTTGCCATAGGTTTTTTTACTACATATTTTTCATTAAAAATATCCAAGGTTTTTGTTAAAGCACCCAAGTCAACTTCTAATTCCTTCGCCCAAGCCTCACCAAAACCAATTAATCAAGCAGTGCCAGAAAAGGGAGTTTATAATGTTCTCCTCCTTGGCTACGGCGGCGCAGGACATGATGGCTCGATGCTAACCGACAGCATAATTGTTGTTCACGTTAATACTAATTCCAAAAAGGTTTCTTTCATCTCAGTTCCGCGCGACCTATGGACTGCCGGAGGCAGAAAGGTAAATGCTGAAGGTGCAGTTAATGGATTTCAAAATATCGGTAGTATGATCACGTCAATTACAGGACTTCCGATAAATTATTTTGTCTCAGTTGACTTTAATGGCTTCGTAAAAATTATAGACGATCTGGGTGGAATTACTGCACAAGTTCCCACAACTTTTGATGATCCTTTTTACCCCATCACCGGCCAGGAAAATAATACCTGCGGATTTACAGAAGACCAGGTTAACGCATTAAAAGCTAAATATTCAGGCTACGATCTTGAAACCCAGTTTACATGCAGGTATGAACATATACATTTCGATAAAGGATCAACAAATCTTGACGGAACTACGGCTTTAAAATTTGTCCGCTCGCGTCATGGAGACAGTGATTTTGGAAGATCCTTAAGACAATTTACAGTTTTATCGGGAATCGAAAGCAAATTAATTTCTTTCCAGATGGCAAATAAATTTAACAATATTGTAAATACCCTTTCCCAAATTATTAGAACCGATCTTGATGCCGGAACAATCAAAAGTTTAATTAATGTCCTTGGAGATCCTAAGGCCTACACCATTAAACAAATTCAATTAACCACAGATAATGTTCTAAATCAGTCAAATAGCGGCGATGGGCAATTTATTTTAGTTCCAAAGGCCGGTACATTCGATTTTAGTGGAATAAAAAGCTACATCAATAGTAATATTAACTAATGGAGACTTCAGAAATTCCAAAAGGTGTAACCCCACTAGACGCAGTCAGTGACGCGGTTATGGCTTCATATGCCAGGCAGATTATTAACGAGAAGCATTTTGGCCGTTATCCCATTCCCGAAACGGGCAGCGCAAAAACATTTGATTTTATTGTTTCTATGGCAACGGAAAAACAATGTCATTTGGCAAGTATTGATACGGTATATTTTTTGACCAAAAAATATCCGGACCTTTTTAAAAAAATGTTTCTCGTCAGTTCCGAGATAGTCGGCACCCGATATTTTTATTCCAATGAGAAAATGACTACCCACACTTACTTCGTAGCCCTGGGGTCAGATAATTTATGGTATGCAGGCTCTCCGGCCAACCACAATTTTAGGCTGAAAGATGGGTCTTTAGAATTTGGCAACGGTGAATCATATGCCTTATCTATAATAAAAGAGCCGGATCTAACACAAATTTTATCTGATATAACAAAACGCGATGGAGGAGTTTGGCCGGATGCAACCGAATTAACTACCGAACTCAATAGTAATATTTTTTCAAATCCTATTCTTAATAAGAAGGGTAGACGGACCCTAAAAATATTCGAGCATAAGGTTCAGCTTTACGAAAAGGATGACATCGTGGGAATGTTTGAAGAATTTGCCGGAACTACTCACACAGAATTAGGTCAATCGGGCAAAATATAGATGTCCTGGCGCGTTTCACTTACCCCCACCATTTCCCCCTCACCCTTTAGTATCCTTTCATAGGACCTGCAGGCATTGCAACCACCCTTGGAGCAAATAAAATCATTTTTTGCCCTGGCTTTTTTAATTTCCTTGGCAATTTCAAAAACTTTTTTATACGAGTCTTTAATATTTGGTAATTTCTTTTCAACCATTCCATCATCACGATCAAGATACCAATAAGACACGCCCCCAACTTTTTTGGTTTGCGTGTTTGTTGCCAGGAGAAGATAAATTAGAAGTTGCAGGGAATCTTCCTTTTCTTCATTTTTACCGGTCTTAAAATCAATAATATGAACCGAGTCGGTCTCCTCATCATAAGCGAGCCAGTCGATTTTGCCGCAAAGAATTATATTTTCTTTCTCGCTCAACCAATAATTGGGCAGTCCCATGTTTGATTTTATTTTGATAGCCTTTTTAATGATAGGCCCGGGGTCCTCTTGTAAATTAATAAGCATACCTACCGCACGATCCCTAAATTCGCTCTCGATAGAATAATTTCTAAATCCCCCCTTTTTTCCGGTAACTTTTAACCACAAAGGATCCAGTCGCTTAACCAAAGAAATTTTTAGTCGTTCTTCAACAGGTAAAACTGCTAATGATTCAATTAATTCGTGAACGGCCTGCCCAAGCGCCAGGGGGGGACTCATTATTGTCATTTTGTGGCCGGTCTTAGGATTCTTATAAACATTTCTCAAATAGTAAGAACGAGGACATTTAAGGAAGTCGGAGATCGAGGAATGTGAGACCCAAACCGCAGAATACTTGTCGGGTTTCATCTTGTTACAAGCTTGTTAGTTGAAAAATCCCAGCACTCGGGGATGATATCCTTGGGGAAATCTGGGTACGGGGAGAGGTCGCTGCATGAGGTAGTTCCATTTCCATCCGAAACAATCACCCAATTTCCGTTTACTTTAGCAGCAAACCACATTCCCCCACCCCCCTGCCCACCGACTGACCCTGAAGCATAATTACCTTCAACTTTATTTATGGAATAATTCAAACTTGAAAAACTGGAGCCATGCTTGGCAATTAACGCCGCTTTCACTGCCGCAAGTATTGTTTGATTGTCGTCAGCTGATGGTGTTGGAGAAGCCACCGGAGAAGCTACAACCACAACGTTTGAAACCTCCGTATTTTGGACAGAGGCAGCTTGAGGCTTATTAAAAGTTACAGATGGAAGCCAACCTTTAAAGTACGCAGTTACTCCAAGCCCCACAACCAGCGCAGTCAACACAATTGTAATTATATATTTCACTTCGGATTATTATACGTTGGTTTCTTCACAAAAAACAAGCCAAATCCAAGTATTAACATCGTCAAGCCCAAAATTTTCCATGCAAATACTATTTCGGCAGTCAGAGGTGAAAAAATTACTCCCAAAAAAATCAAAGCAATCGATGAATTATCAACCAAACCTTTTGAAAAAACATCAGCTAAATTTGTTGCAACGTCTACCAAGAAAAAGGTTAAACTACCAGATAATATAAAGGCAGTTCCAAGACCAATAAACCTTCTTCCCTTTTTAACCAAAAGGATTAGTAAAATAAGTATGAGGAGAAGGAGAAAAACGGCACCCACAAAAAAATAAGATACATACTTCCCTATATTGAATAGGTTTTGAAAGGGCAAATTCTGCCAATCTTGGAAATTAAATTTGGTAAGCAAATCCGAAATTGTCATTTCGCTTTTTACACCGATAATATTTTGGGGGAGCAAACTCCTTGGAATTTTATCAATAGGTAAATAAACAATTATTTGGGTGGATAATCCATTTGCAAAATTTAAAAAATTCTGAAGGTTCCTGTCTACTACATCTTTTGTGTTCTCCGGAGTAATCAGGTCTGTCAAAATTTTGACATCATCTTTATTTCCGCCCTCTCTATCTATTTGAGCCTCAAAAGAAGTCTTACTGACACTTGTTAAATTTTGATAAACATTATGTTTTTGAAAAGTTGTCTCCCAGAAGTTATAGTTAAGAAGTTCAAATTTAAGGGTTGCAGAGACAAGTCCTACAAAAAATAAAACTACAAAAAAGATTATTAATAAAATTTGGGCAACGATCTTCATTGGGTTAAGTATATCAAAAAAGACTATTCTGAAGAATTGGTTCTGTCTTGGGATAAGAAAAATCCAATTTCACTTCATGGGTTTCATTCCAAAAATCTATGTACTTGAGAATTTTATTTTTCATCGCATGATCATAAATTCTAGTAGTAATTTCCACATCCATTTCACAATATTTTTTAAGCTTAGCAAGACTCTCAGCATTGTGCGCCTCCCAATATTTGATGGCATTTTCGCCGCTATCGCTCTTTTTTGTACCAAGTGTAGCTTTTGCAAGAGAATCTAGGGAAACCCTTTTACCTTCCACCTTTTTAATCTCATCTAAAATATCAAAATGGGGAAGTTTCGACCAATGCGGAGGAAGGTAGGGAGAAAGGGCGGGAACATCGAAGGTAAGTGAATTAAATCCAACTATTCTATCCGCCTTTTCAAACAATTTAAACATTTCAGGAAACTCTGACTCCCAAAAACTTTGCATCTTACCCTCTACCTCATTGAAATTTTCGTCGAGCATTCGCGAATAAACAGAGGTTATAGAAACCCCAAGTTTTGCCGGGTCATATCCGGCCACCTCATCAAAAAACTTTTTTGTTTCTGTATCAAAAATCACTTCAAATAACATGTGTGTGTTTATTTATTCTTAAAGATATAACTGAGGATAAATAATACCACTGAAGTTAAGACAACTGCAGGGCCGGAAGAAATTCCGAAATATTTTGCAATCAAAATTCCGAGGGTGGATGAGATAATTCCAAAAAATATCGCCAGGAAATGAAAGTTTTGTACACCCTTCGCAATATTCTTGGCACTCGCAGCAGGAATAATTACCATCGCGCCAGTTAAAAGAGTGCCGAGGAATTTGACTCCCAGGGCAACCACTAAACCCACCAAAAGAAGATAAATCAAATTAACTTTTGAGGTATTAATACCCTGCGATTTTGCCAAATCTTCCGAAACCACACCCAAGAGAAGTTTATTTGAAATTAAATAAGTAATACTAAAAATAAGGAGTGCTCCAATAAATATTAAAATTCCGTCGGAAATTCCAATTTTATCAATATTACCAAATAATGCTTCCAAAAGTTCCGGTTCAGGAGTAAGTAAAAGTCCAAGAGATAAGCTGGCAGTAAAAAATACTCCAACTAGAGCCTCAGGGTAAATTTCAGAATGTTCACTGAGATACCAAATACCGATCGTTGCGACCAAAAGTGCAACCAATGCGCCAAGCATCGGGTTTACATTGAAGGTAAGCGCGATAGCTATACCAGGAAGAGCTACATGGCTTAAAGCGTCCCCCACAAGTGACATTCGTTTAAGAACCATAAAAGATCCTAAGTATGCAGACGCTGCCCCAACTAAAGATCCCACCAAAAGTAAAAATATAATATTAGTGTTCATAATCAGATTGATGTTCATGATGATGATTATGTTCTCCGGTATGTAAAGCGCTTATGTTATGTATATGAAGACGTATTTCCCCTCCATACAATTTATTTAGAGTTTCTTTATCTATAACTTTTAAAGGAGGGCCAAAACTAATTTGTTCCTTATTCAAACAGAGAACATTTGCTGCATACTGATTCACAACCTGAATTTCGTGCGAGATAAAAATAATGGTTAAATCAATTTTTGCTTGAAGTTTATAAATCAAGCCGTAAATTGTTTCTTCTCCCGCAACATCTATTCCAGTAGTCGGCTCATCAAAAAGAAGAACCTGCGGATCTCCCAAAAGCGCATAGGCTATAAGAACTCTTTGGAGTTCACCGCCTGAAAGAGCTCCAATCCTCGTTTTTAAAACCCTTCTATCATTATGTGCATGTTCGGCTTCTTTTCGAAAACCAACTTCTTCCAAGACGGGGTAAATTTTATTCATGTCTTTTTCTTTAAATTGTAAAAATTCAGCAACAGTTAAGGGAATATCTTTTCCAACTGAAAGCTTTTGAGGAACATAACCAATATTTATATTTGGAGCCCATTCAATTTTACCCTCATATGAAATAAGTCCCAAAAGCGCTCTAAAAAGAACCGTTTTACCCGCACCATTAGGGCCAAGTACCGCCAACGTGTCATCTCGTTTAACATCAAAGCTTATATTGTTGAGGATCGTATGATTATCGAACGTTACCGTTAGGTTGTTGACGGAAAGAATGTTTTCGGCCATGAGAATCTGCTTCGCCATAGATCTATTCTAACATTCTTTTACCAACGCGCTCTGCATAAATTTGCCGTTCAATCACTTCTTCCAATACTTCATCGGGGTTTGGTAGCTTCCGCCCGTGTGGCCAGTAACCCATTATCGTTAAAAGTTTCAGGATAAAATCGAGCCGGAGCTCTTTTAATTTCGTTTCTGTCTTTAATTTATTTAAACTGGACAAAATTAAATCAAAAAGCTCAATATTTCGTTCCTGCTCGTGAGTAATTTTACCGATCACTTCCATAAAATAGTAAGCAAGGGAAACTTTTGAAAGACTTTTTCTAATTTCTTTGAAGTCGTCCACAATATCCGCTTCCGTCATTAAATCAATTCCATGCCCGGAAGTAGCTTGGAATTTAAGAAGGGAGAAAATTTCTAAGTGTCCCCTTTTGCGACTCTTAGGACGCCTTATCCCTTTAGCAATCAGTGCAACTCTACCGCGGTCCTTGGAGTAAACAGAAATAATTCTATCCGCTTCACCATAATTTTTCCGGCCAAGAACAACTGCCTCCCCAGAATATGTGTGCGGTTTCATTTAGAGCCCTATTGTAATCTCTTTATCTGTTTTTAGGTAAAACTCCTGTTGCACTTTACCAACATTTATTGTGTAAAGATAGTCGTTAGCTCCGGGTTGTTTTTGGACCAAAAGTCTATATTGCCCTTTAACCTTAAGTGGTAATTTATACTGGAAAGTAACTTTGGCAACTCCCTCAGGCCTAAGTTGGAAGTATCCAGCAAAAACAGTTTTACCAAGATCCTCATAGGGATCTTGTTTTGCCTCAAGCCCGGTAGCGGCTATGAGAGAGCTCCCTTTAGGAACATAAACACGAACCCAATTGGGAAGAACTGAATTTAGCCAACCGTCCTGTTTTTCCGGATTTTTATAAGTAATTGTCAAAATTTTTGTTACCGATCCGTCTCCGGCAATTTTAATATCTTGCTCTACATCTTCGGTAGAATAAAGATTTGATTTACGTCCTCCCAGATTAGCGTCATTAATATGAAGATAATCTCCATTATAATCCTTAACTGTCCCTCCAATTCCAAAATCGGCCACGGCTTTTTGAACCTTGGAATCATTTAGATAGAATAAGACATCCTTTTCCATAACAGAATTAAATGCCGCAGAAAATAGGGGTGCTAATTTATCTTTTGGCTGGCCCATGGCGTTTGCCAAAATTGAATTCATTAAAGGTCCAATTATTTTCTTTCTATTTTCAGAGTTAGCCGGACGCTGAATAATTTTGCCGGTCAAGGGATCCCAAATAATTGGCCCTTCGACATCTGCATAAGCCTCCAAAGCATGAATCACTTGAGAACAATTACACTCCGGATCAATCGTGGTGCTAAAGTTCCCAAAACCAGGAACACCAATTGGGCCGATAACACTCAAAAGGTTATCAAGAACCTTTGTGTCAACTGCAATTATTCCATCTATATTTTTTATACCAACCTCTGTAAGCGCCCCCGAAACCATTTGCATACTTTGAGCAAAGTCGGGCGACCAATTCATATCCCTTAGACGTAAATTTTGCGAGAGAACGTAAGGACCTTTTATGTACTTAACAATTGGGTCAGGCGCAGTAATACTTGGGCTATACCTTGCATCTAAATTGTAAATATCATCACTAACCGTTGGTGTAAATTTTGCCTTATTCACGGTCATTATTGCATAGGCCGTCATAAATCCGCCAGTGGGCCTAAGTTCCTTATCATTTTGGAAAAGAATAAAATAAGTGCGTGGGGAGTCCATTCCAAGCAAATAAGGAGCGCTTTCTATAACCGGCTTTCCATTAACCAAAAGGTTCGACGCCTGACCAATCAAATCCTGAACACTCTTAATATCATTTCTAAGTGGAATTCCTTTAAATTGGGCCGGGTATCTTTCCGCATCGATTTGAGAAATTTCACTTTCAACCGTCTTCACTTTTCCGGAAATTGTATCAATCTGGGGTAACAAACTTGGTAAGCTTTTAACTATAAAATCAATTCTGTCCTGCGCCGTTTTCGCACCATCAATAGCCTTTACTGCTTGCTGGCCATTTGCACCCTTAAGGCCCAAAAGGTCAGAGTAGGGCTCAATTATTGTGATAACAGTATTCCCTGCATCCATTCCTGCTTGAGCAGCATTAACTGCATGTCCAACGTCGGAAACATAACCGCCAAAATAAGGAATAATACGTGTCCAGGAAAGCAAGATATATGAAGTCTTAAAATCAGCGAGGGATTTGCTAGTTGCCGCAACTTGAGTCTTTATTTGTGATAAATCTTGTGACTTAGCTGCTACCTCCAAATTTTTTACTGATTCATATAAAGCCATTCCTTTTTGATAAGTTAAAAACGCGGGAACCCCAATAGCCACAAGAAGAATTAAAACGAAAGCCATAAGACCAATGGCAATTTTAAGCAACAATGTATGTTGTGGCTGGGGTAGGGTTTGAGTTTTGGTTTCTGTTGTCTCTATTTTGGGAATCAAAACTGAATTTGAGCTTAAATTTGGGATTTTTATTTCATCGGCAGTCATATTTACATCACCTCACGGTGTGGAATTAATAATACACTAAACGGCGCCTTTGCCGCTAATCATTACGAAGGGCGTTTTCAAAATTATAAAAATATCCATTAGGAGTGATTTTCTTTTTGCATAATACGCGTCCATTTCTATTCTTCTGTCAAAATTAATATCACTCCTCCCCGATACCTGCCAATAACCTGTTATACCAGGCTTAACTGTTTGAGTTTCACGAACAAATTTTTCAGTACCGTGGTAAATTTTTTGCTGCTCGGTAAGTTCATCTGCATGATATGGTCGCGGCCCGACCAAACTCATATCCCCCTCAAGAACATTAAAAAGTTGAGGCATCTCATCAATTGAATATTTACGAATAAACCTACCAAATTTCGTTACACGCGGGTCTTCGTGAAGTTTAAAGCTGGATTTTTTGTATTCGTTATAAAGTTTTTTAAACCTTGGGTCTTTTGTTAATAAACTGTCTGCATTTACAGGCATTGAACGGAATTTGTAAAGCCTAAAAATTTTCCCATCTCTACCAATTCTCTTCATGTGAGAGTTTTCCGGCTCAACTAGGACTGGTCCCGGCGCCGTTATCTTAATAATTATTGCTGTAAGAATCATTATCGGGGCAAACAAGATAATAAGAATTATGGAGGAAGCAATGTCGATTATTCGTTTTACAATGTCATAGAACATAGATAATAAAATTACGTCAAAGCCAACTTTCTATTTTTAACTTCTTTAAGCGCCTCGCCCACTTGACCGGTTTGGTCTTTACTACAGATCAACAAAGCATCTCCCGTATCCACCACCACAAGATTATCCACACCAACTAACGCAACAACTTTGTTTGGATCATCAAGCCTAATAAAATTATCTTTACCATTGAGATCTACCATATTGTCCGTAGTTTTATACAAACCCTTACTTTTCAGGTACCTATCTAACGATTCAAACGTACCAATATCTGTCCATCTGAAAGGAAGCTCAACCACCAACGCCTCATTCGCTGTATAGGCCTGTTGAGTAACATCTTCAATTGGTCCCGGGGGCATTTTGACATACTCCGTTTTTGCATCTCCACCATTCACAATATTCATTAATGGTTCATACCATTCAGGTTTATATTTCTGTAACATGCTAAGTAAATTACGTGGGGTCATACAGGTATGATTGGCATGCACCAAAGCATTACCCCTCTTAATAAGCTCCTCTGTCTGTTCCTTGGTACTACGCCAAACAAATTTACCTACCTGATACACCCCTATTTCATTTTCAGGGGTAACCCTATCCCCCTTGACCAAGTAATCAACTCCCATAACGGAATAGGTGGGTTTAAGTCCACCAGTAATATATTTTTTCTCATGCCTAGCTAAAGAATCACAAACTATTATCATTTTGATAAAATCGGGAGTGGGTTCACGTAAAACATCCACCTGAATAATCATAAAGGGTTCGTCCATAAAACCTTTTTTATACAAAGTAGCAGCAACAAGACCTGTTGCCGGTCCCTGATTGCGCATTTCCGGTTCAATAATGTAATTAGAATCAGGAATTTCTGGAGCTTGTTTCTTAGCTAATATAACCTGATCTTCATTTGTGGAAACATAAATTTCTTCAGGCTTAAAATTGGTTCTTAAGGCCTCATAATTAATTTCAAATAAAGATTTATCTCCAATAAGAGGGATAAAATGTTTGGGTTTGTACTGACGGCTAACAGGCCAAAGCTTAGTACCGAAACCGCCGCAAATAATTACTGGAATCATAGGTTTTTACATTTTACTATACCTAGACCTAGATATTTGATTAAGAATTCCCTCTTTGAAAATCTTAAAAGAAAACCTTTTAGCGTTTTTCTTCATAATCCTCTCGTTAAAACTCATTCTATCAAACTTTTTGATCGCCTGCATTAGACTTTTCACGGTCTGTTTTTTGAAAAAGGTTCCAGTCTTTCCTTCAATTACCGTATCCAATGCCCCACCCTTTTTATAAGCAATTACAGGAACTCCAAAACTTTGTGCTTCAACAGCTACTATTCCGAAATCTTCTTCCTGAGGCATAATGAGAGCCTTAGCATATTGGTAGTAGTTCGCTAATTCCTTCTCGGACACCTGACCGACAAATTTTACATTGCACTTCGCAATGCGCGCCAGCCTATTTTTCTCGCTTCCAGTACCAACAATCACCAAAGGAAGCCCTATTTTATTAAAAGAAGCGACCGCAAGATCAACTTTTTTATACGGGACCAGTCTATTAACAACTAGATAGTATCTTCTGCTTCCATTAATTTTACGCTTCGTATTTTGTATCTCAACAGGAGGAAAAATTATTTCGGAGTCTCGGTCATAATATTTTTTTATCCTGTTTTTAACTTCCGTTGAAATTGCAATTATTTTATCCGGCCGCGTCGCCGCTTCCATTTCCCACTTTTTAAGATACGCAACAAGTGGCCTCGAAATTGCCCAAAAGAATGGGAATATTTTGAAATAAACTGGTGGATTCTTAAAATAAAAGTCATGCGAACTCCAAAGATACCTTGTTGGGGTCAAGCAATAGCAAATATGTAAGGTTTGTGTGTTTGTTATTATTCCCTTGGCAGCCTCTGAAGTTACGCTAATAACCAAGTCGTATTCATCGAAATTAAAAGATTCAAAAGCAATCGGCATTAACCAGCCAAAAAGTTCATGCAAAGATTTTATAAACGGAATTTTCTGCAAAAAAGAAGTATGTACCTCAGGAAAAACTTTTGCCCAAGGAGCACTTTTTGTATCATAAACAGAAGTATAAAGCGGGGCAGCGGGAAACATTTCATGGAGAGCAAGAAGAACTCTCTCCGCCCCTCCCCATTTATTTACCCTATCGTAAACAAGAGCTACCTTGAGAGCTATTTTCTTTTTTGAAAGTGTTTTCATATATTTTTAGTGTTTCTCTGGCCATTTTAACCCAAGAGTAACGCTTTGCAAATTTTTGCCCCTCCTCGATATTTTTTTTACGCTCGGCGTCCCCAATTTCTATCACACCCCTCATGGTCCTTTCAATGGAAGAAAAATCTAACGGATTGAAATAAATTGCATGATTATCATATATTTCTTTAAAAACTGGAATTTCCGATGCTAATACCAACGTTCCCACACTCATCGCCTCAAGACCGGGAAGTCCAAATCCTTCAGAGAGCGACGGAAATACAAACCCTAATGAATTTTTATATAACAAACCCAAACTTTTATCCGGAACAAAACCCAAGAGTTTAACAAAATCATTTGCTTTTAACTCATCAACTAATTTTTCAAGTCGCGACGTGAATGCGTTTCTGGCTGAAACGATAACCAAACTTATTTTCTCATCGCGGTTAGTATTCAAAAGAACTGCTGCCTGAATCAGTCTCCTCAGGTTTTTGTGGGGATATGCGTTACCCACATAAATAAAATACGAAGAATCAATTTTAATTGTATCGTCGCTTGATATTTTTTCGTCAAGGCCTTCATAGGTAACATAAATTTTTTCTGATATTCCCTTATATTCCCTTACAAGATCATCCTTTACTGCAACACTTGGAACAATTATTGCGGAGGATTTTTTTACTGCCATATCAAATCCCAATCTGTAACCCAATCTTTTTACAAAATAAAAAGGGGCCGGTAGCGTCGTTGCTGACAATCCCCTTTGTGTGTGCATTAAAAGGTCATGAATTGTAACTATATATTTTCCCTTGTAGAAAATCGGGACGTTAAAATGCGGAAAGTGAACCAGGTCGGGATTTTCTCTCCTTATTAAACCGGGAAGTACTGTCTGCTCTTTAAAACTGTAATGACGGAAATCCGCCAACACTTTTTTCCAATTCCCAGGAAACTTAAGCAAATCAAAATATTTTTTTCTAAGAAGTAAAACGTATTCATTTTTAGAATCGATTTTAGATAATTCTAAAACCAAATTATTCAGATACCGACCCAGGCCAGCATTTTCCAAACCATAAAGCCTGCCATCAATTAAAATTCTCATATGAACATCCTCATGAGAGCCTGGTTTGCAAATATCTCATTATTTTTAGAAGTTTTATTCCAGCCAAAACAAAATAATTAACCATCAAAGGATATGACCCCCATAAATTTTTCCTATAAAAATATTCCATTGAATTCACCCCATCCATTCTCCTTTTTAGAATAAAATCTCGCGACAACGACTTTCTCATCTCATCAATTTTTCCTTTACTGGCGCCCTTGAGATGGGTTATGGAAACTGCTGGGAAGTAAACAATTTTATATCCCAATTTTTTAATACTAAAACAAAGATCTATATCTTCTCCATCAAAAAGATAGTTTTCATCTAACCAATTTACTTTATCCAGAATGCTTTTTCTTGTTAACAAAAAGGCACCTTCAACGGAATCAACCTCATGAGTTTCGTCTTCACTAATGTCTTCATACCAATATTCCTTTGCATTTTTCAAAAATAATCTTTTAAACGAAATCCAAGGAGTTGGAAATCTTCTTCTGGCATCTTTATCTAATTTTCCGTTTGCTAAAACTAATTTACACGTTACGACTCCGACATCTTTATTCTCCTTTAAACACTCAACTGTTTTTGCCAAAGTATTTTTATGAACTAACGTGTCTGAATTAAGAAACAAAACAAATTCACCGCGAACAATATTTCTGGCTCTATTATTACCGTTTGAAAAACTTATATTTGGGCCTTCAATTAATCTCACCCACGGAAAATCTTTCCTTACCATTTCAGGACTACCATCAGTAGAAGAATTATCGGAGACTATAACCTCCAGTCCAACCTCGTCCATACAAGCCTTTATGGAATTAAGACAATCTCCCAAAAGCCCTTTGGTATTGTAGTTAAGAATTATTATTGAAAGTTCTGGTTTTTTCATATATTTTGTCCAAATACTCTCCCATCTTATACCAACTAAACTTTTCTTCAGCCAGCCTCCTCGCGTTCTCTGCAATTTTTCTAGCTAATTTCTCGTTATTTAATACTTCTAAAACTGCTTTCGCCATCTCTTCCGGATCATCCCGAATAATCACCTCTTTGCCATCCGTTGCTTCTAGTCCTTCGGCGCCAACCGATGTTGTTACCAACGGCAATTTTGCCGCCATCGCCGCGAGATGTTTAAGGCGTGTTCCCCCAGGGCCTTTTAATGGCGAAACAAAAACAGATGACTCAAAGTAAGCTTTTCTAATCCCCTCTTGATCGTCTTCCTTTAAATCGTCTATAACAATATCGTTCGAACTACGGTTTAGAATCTCCTCTGGAATATGTTGTCCCACAATCCAAACTTTGACGTTGGGATCCTTCTCATGGATAAGGGGAAAGACTTTGTCGAGAAGTAACTCCGCCGCCTCAACATTCTGCAACCACTTAAAATTTGCTATAAACAGTATTCTCGGATGAGTTGAACGCCAGGTTTTCTTTTCTTTAAAAAAATCAAGGTTTACCCCATTTGGGACAAGATTAACCTTTAGACCCGGAGCAAGTTTCAACATTTCCTTCTTATCAGATTCCGAAACGGCAACTACACCATCAGCTTTTTTCCAAAAGTTAGTTTCCCAAAAGCGAAGTTTTGCTACATCGATTGAAAAAAGCCACCTAAGAAATAAATTTCTAGAACCTTCAACATAATGTTTGTAAACAAGATATTCTATTGTTTGTTCAACCAGAAGTATAGGGATTTTGGTTTCCGGGATGTGAGGCATAACATAAAAAGTTTCTGCGTGAATAAGGTCGTACTTATTTTTTTGAATTTCTTCCTTCACCGCATCTTTTTCCTCTGGTGACAGATTTCTAATCACCAAAAACGGATACGGACCAAAACCGGTAAGAAGGATGTTCCTTAAGGTCCAAGGAGATTTAGAACGTTTAAAAACACAAACCTTTTTACAATATTTCTCCAATTCCGAAACGTATTTTTTTTCCGAATCATCTTTTATCAGAGAAAAAAGTGTAATTTTATGCTTTTTACTCAGATCTTTAATCAAATTATAAGAACGTATTTGTCCACCCGAGGAATCGGGGAAAGGTAAATACGGAGTAAGCATTAATATTTTCATTTCGTTTTCAATGGCTGATGGAGATCAATAATTATGTATTTGTCCGTTTCCTTAATAGTCCTAAATTGCGATTCAATCATTTTTGTATCTGCACTCCCCAGGTTTACCGAAACATAGTAATCCGCACCTTCTTTAATAATATTATCAATTGAATCATCAATCGCCGGCCAACCCCACCTGTTTGTTTGATACAAAAATGCCGTATCGCCGTCATAGGGAGCCACTACCAACGCATCTTTTGGAGTAATTTTGTCAACCTCCTGTCCCGCCTCAACTATTTCTGGGTGATTAACCTGATAATCATCTTTTATTCCGAGCCATCCTATCATTAACATCATTCCGACCGAAAAAACAACCAAAATTCTTGAGATAATGCGGTTGAAAAATAAACTATTCCACAAGTAACACGCACCCGAGGCAACAACCAGAGAAATCGCAGGTATAGTTACAATTTGGTAATAATCATGGCGGACATTGGCTGTTGCCACAATTATTACATACAAAAACATACCAAATATAAAGAATTTAATAAAATACGACTTTGGTTTTAAGATTCCTAGAACAAACAAGATAAGCCCCCAACCACCCAAAATCAGGCGCCCAAGTCTTTCATCAAAAATCCACCTCCAGAAAGCCGGTCTAAAACGAATGTGATCCCCATTAAACATCCAGGTAAAAAATGGTATTCCTGCAGGAAATCTACTCTCCCACAATCTCCATAACATAAACGGCACGAACATAATCAATGAAAATATTACAAATTTTTGCAATAGTTTCCTGTCAGAGAGAATATTTTTTATGCCATATTTATTTAAAGCTAAATAAATAAGAGGTATCAAATAAAAAACATAAAATGGTTTAATAAGTAAAGCCAAAGACATTAAAAATCCAGCCAAATACAAAATAGCTGTAGAATTGCCGTCGATAAAAACTATAAAGAACCAAAGTGCAGCCACTGCACACATAGTTCCAAACGGATCGGGAAGAATAACTCTTGTGAAATATATATTATATGGAATAAAAAGGTAAAAAAAGGAAGCCAGGACACCACCGGCAGTTCCAAGATATTTTTTACCAATCAAATACAGAAAAAGCCCAGTAATCAGGGCCGAAAAAATGGTAACAAGACGTGACCAAACCTCTAAAGTTAAAGACGGAAACGTTTTTGCTAGTAAGGCACTTATCGCATTATAAATTGGAAATTCCACCATTCTGTAACCGTTTGGATTAAAAATTCCGGTTTGTACACTTGAGATATCTTGGTATCTGGGAAGAAGTAAGTTTATACCAAAAGTTATGTAAGTTCTTGTTACAGAGGCTGTATCTGCTTGCCTCCAAGAGTGCCAGTCTGCTACTGGACTTCCAATTTTATAAAGTCTCATAACAAAGCCACAAACCAGAATTATTGATAACAATAAATACTCAAAATACTTTCCTTTACAAAATTGATTAATTTTTGTTAACATTTAGCCTTTCTTTAACGATACATATGGCCAAACCTATTAGTAGCCAGAATACTATAGCAAATTTAGACGCTTCAAACACATCAATAAATACTGCATTTAGAAGAGTCCCAAAAACACCGCCAATGGTCCCGGCTACAAAACCAAGTTTTATTCCAGAAAAGTTTTGAGTCAGCGGTATAGCAGAGACAAAGACAAATAAAATTCTAACAATTATCAACATAAAACCTAAGAAACCCAGGAAACCAACCTCTGCGAGCAATCTTAAATAGTCGCTATCTACTGCAAGACCAATTGAGGAATAACCCGTTCCCAGCAAAGGATCCTTTAAAAAGGCGCGAATCGCACCCGGCCACTCCACAGCCAGTCTGATTGAGGTTGATCTGTCTTCGAAAACAGGTATAGGTACCGGTGTAGGTGAAACTTCCTGAGCCCGAACGGTAAAATCAAAAAAATTTTCTTCTACAATTTTAATACTTCTAATTTTTGTTGAGTACACATCTATTAAATTTTTATACCTTGCAAACAAATTCGACGAAAAACCACTAAATACAATGCTAACCAGAACGACAAAAACAAGAGCCTTGTATTTCTTGAGCAAAAAAAATGAAATGCATATGGAGAATAAATAAGAGACCAAAGAAATTCTCGAAGCTGTATTAACTAAAAGCCAAAAGCCGGATAAGGCAACTATTGATAGCAAAAATTTTGAAAATTTCTTTTCAATTGTAAAAATCAAACTTATAAGAATTGGCAAAACCAAAACCATAAATGCTGCGAGATCATAGTGACCCGCAAAGGTTGATGTTATCTGACTGCCAACAGTCCACACCATGGCTATTCCTTTTGATGACTCGGAATCCTGTGTCGTTATCACAGGAAAACCAAAATGCATTTGACCAAATCCGTAGATAAAGGCCACAAAAACAACAATCATCAAAACCTTTACATAAAATCCCAAATTTTTACCTTTCTCGTACGGGAAAAATGCCAGAATGGCAAAAAATGGTACAAAATATTCAATGCGTCGGAAAAAATGAAGCGCACCGATACCTAAAACTACGGTCTTAGTTAAAAACACTCCTGCTACTAGAGATACTAAACCAACCGCCAAAAAAACAGCTATTGCACGGGCTATATCATTCTTGAGAAGCCTTTTAATGTCCGGAATAAACCTGATTAAAGTAAATATTGCAATCAACGCAATTAAGAAATCCTCTGCCCTAACTGAAACATATATTCCGGGAATTTGAAGAAGGGGAAATTTTGGATACAGAGGAACAATTATCAATAAAGAAGCCACCAAATATTTAAATGCCTTGTTAAGCAATTCTAAATGCTTTTGCATAAGTTTTTGCCGACTGACTTCCTTCAAGTATACCAAAAAGGATTATTCTCCCCAGAGCGCCGATCTTAAGAACTAACCTCAAAACGGGAAACTGCCAGGACGGATAGGACTTTCTATAAAACTTTTTAATTCCTTCATATTCCGATATTAATGAGTGCTCACTTGTCTTACTGCTCGCTCCCCCAAGATGGGTTATGCTCCATTTTGGCAAATACCAAATTTCATAACCCAATTTCCTAATTCTGAAGCACAAATCAACATCCTCTACATACATAAAAAACTTTTCATCCCAACCACCAACTCTCTCCAGAATTTCCCGCCTGGTTAATAAAAATGCTCCCGTTACCCAATCTATTTTTTTCTGAATTCTGTAAAAATTGTCTCCCTTAAAAAATAATGATTTCGAGTGGTGTGGATGAAAGGGTTTAATAATGCTATCAACGAAAGGTATATCTTGAATGATCATCCAAGAAAAAACCCTAGGTAGGGTTGGAAAATAACCGCCTGTGGCCTGTAAACTTCCGTCTTTATTTCTTAATGCGCAGGTTGCAACGCCGGCTTTGGAATTAATTTCCATCCACGGTATCATTTCCCCCAAAACATTATCGTGAATTTCAGTGTCTGAATTAAGAAATAAAACATATTTTCCATGGGAAACTTTGAGGCCTTGATTATTGGCAATCGCAAAACCAAGATTCTCTTTGTTTTTAATTACAGAAGCCCCTAAATTTTTGGCGGCCTCGGCCGACCCGTCGCCTGAGTTATTATCCACAACAATAACTTCAAATTTAATATTTTTTGTATATTTAAAAACCGATTTTATACAAGAAACCAATAATCCCCTTGTATTAAAGCTTACAATTATTATCGAAAGGTCCATTTTTTGAATTCTCCCACCGTTTTTACCCACTCACTTCCTAAAATCCATATTAAGGATAAAGTGAGAAGTCCGATAGAAAGTTTGACAAAAATACTAGAGTCCACATATTTAACAATAACTTTTGTTGTAAATTTTTTACCATTTACTTCAAAGAGAGCCTTCCCGGGTTGAGCTTTATTGCCCGCGACGAATAAAGACTCACGCATGGGGTGAACTATTTCTTCCAAAAAAGTAGCTTTAGTTTGATCTCTTATAAGAGTTTGCGCGTTCTCGGGTGGATAATTAAGTCTTATACCCCACTCAAACTCTTTCACATAATGGTTCATTAATTGCTCCCGTGTCAGATCTGTATAATACCCACGCCTCATGGGCGATTCCCTATCCGCGGGTTCGACTGAAGACTGAAAATCCCACAGAGTATTTGGGAAAGGTGGAGCGGGCCAAGCTAAATAAACCAGAAGAGCAATACCAAAAACAACAAATAAAATCTTTACTAGTTTTTTGATCATTATTGAAAAAGACGAGGACGACCGAGTTTGTAGTTTAGATTTTTGTTTTTGCGTTCTCCGATCACCTTCGCAGGAACCCCGCCGACAATTGCAAAATCGGGGACATCTTTAGTTACAACAGCTCCAGCCGCAACAACCGCCCCCTTTCCAATCTTTGCTCCAGGAAGAATGATTACCCTAGGACCAATGAACACATAATCCCCTATTTCAACGGTTTGGGTTCTGGCAGAAAAACTGTCACTTTCTAAATCATGCTCAGAGTTATAAATCATCACATCTGAGGCAACATCCACGTGATTCCCAATTCTAAGAGGTGCCCGGCCGTCCAAAAACGCATGATCCCCAATTATTGTATCCTGGCCAATTGACACTCCCGAAGGGTCAAAAAAGTCTGCCCACATATGAATTGCCGACCCTTTACCAATCTTCGTACCGGCAAGAATATAGAAAAGTTTTCTAAAAGTATGCGAGGGCACGTGACTAACCCATCTTAGGATCATAAGCTCCAAGTCCAGAAAATAATTGTAAAAACGATTAATAATTTTTGGAACCGCCTGTCCCAAAGTTAATTTTCTACCTGTTTTATCAGTGAACATGTTCAATAATTTCTAATGTCTGCCTGGCAGTTTTTTCCCAAGAAAACTTCTTAGCTTGCGCCAAACCTCTCTTGACGATACTATTATATTCCAAATTACCCATCGAAAGCACACTGTCAACACCTTTGGCTATGCTATCTATACTATTAGGATCAACTAATACCCCAGCGTCTCCTACGACCTCAGGAAGCGAACCAACACTGCTTACAACGACAGGCACCCCACTTGCCATAGCATTTAAAGCGTCCAGCCCAAATCCTTCCCAAAATGATGGCAAAACAAAGACTTTTGCTCCCTTGATAAGGCCCGGTTTATCTTCTTCCGACACAAAATCTGTAAATACAACTTTATCTTCCAGATTCATCTTCTCGACCTTTTTGTATATTGGCTGATATAACCAACCCTTTTTACCCGCAATTACTAGGTTTATATCCGGATATTGTGGTACCAAACGCCCAAAAGCTTCTATCAAACCCTCAATATTCTTACTCGGCTTGAGGGTTCCAAGGTACAGAATATAGTCATGAACTATGGAATACTTCTCCTTGACACGTCGCACATCTTTTTCCAAAATTTCTTGATTGAATTGATCAGCATTATACGCAAGGTGGGTAACATAAATTTTTCCCTTCGCTAATGGATAGTGTCGTACAATGTCATCCTTTGTACTATTTGATATCGCAATGACCGCTTTTGATATAAAGATTGAATAAGCAGTCCAAAGAGTTAACTGCCAAAAGTCATATTTTTTAAATTGCCCCGAAAATTCGAGGTAACCAAGATCCATTATTGAGCACACTTTTTTCATCGGTGCAAATACAGGAATATATGTGTTTGGTGAAAAGAAAACATCTGGCCTCTCCTTTGTAAAAAATAAGTTAGGCATCAATCTTGTGATTATCCATACTTTACCACCAGGAATAATTTTATATTTAAAATTCGCAGTTTCTTCGGGCATATCGGATAAGGGTTTTTCTTTGAGGTAAACTATGAGCTTGTGACGACTTTTCCATTCATCCTGTAGTTTCCACAGATTCTTAAGAAGTTCATAGGCATAAGTATTAACTCCAACACGATTCTCAATATTGGCTTCATTTCCGTCAATTCCAATAATCATGTTTTAGCCTCCTTATACACATCTAGAGTCATTCTTGCTGTTTTCTCCCAGGAAAAATCCTGAACCCTTTTTAAACCCTTTTCTATATAATTTTTGGGTCCTCTTAATATTTTCTCGATTCCATCACTAATTGAATCAATTTTATATGGATCAACCAATACAGCAGCCTCTCCGGCGACTTCAGACATTGATGATATGTTCGATGTAAGCACAGGACACTCACAGGCAAAGGCTTCTAAGATAGGCAAACCGAACCCCTCATATAGGGATGGATAAATAAGAGCACTAGCACCGGAATAAAGGCCAACCAAATCATCTCTTGGAACATTACCTAAAATTCTAATGTTTCTCGATTCACTAATCTTCATATATTTAGGCTGACCAACAAAAACTATCTTAATATCTTTACCGGCAGAACTGTGTTCAAAAGCTTTTATTATCCGTTCAGTATTCTTTCTGGGATCCATTCCAACAGACATTACATAATTACCAAATATTTTATATTTGCGGGTAGTTTTCTCAATTTGCTCATCGGGTAGTTTTTTAAACGCATCGGATATTGATTCCGGAATAACACGAATAATCTCCTCTTTAAATCCTAGACCAACAAGATCTTTCTTTGTTGCAAAAGTAGGAACAATCATTCTTTTTGATTCCTCCCCAACCCAAAAAAGTTTGCGTTTATGCGTGTCTACGATATTGCGGATTATGTCTCTGGGAAACAGGTTTGGATAAAGAAAGGGTGCTAGATCGTGTACGGTTGTTACTTTAAACGCCTTTGAGGGCGGTTCTGCCCAATCCGAAGTATGGAAAACATCAATATCCCCTATCAATTTCTCTATTGGAAGAATATGTAAACGGTTCCAAATTAAATCCGCGAGTGTCGGGGGTATCGGAAACACTATCGCTTTCGGGAAAGCAGAGAGGACTTCGCTCCTTCTTCTCAAACTTCCCGCAAAAAGTACATATTCGTTCTCTTTATCTATCTTAAGCAAGTTCTCCACCAGATTCTTCGTATAAACAGAGACTCCGGTTCCATAAACTATTTGGCTGATATCAATTGCCACGCGCATATTGTTTTTTAATTCTTAAAAACTCTGTACTTCCAATTTTATCGTATGTTTCATAATTTTCCATCAAAAACTCGTTAATTTTTGCCGAATAGTCTGTTATTTTTTGACCATCTGTTACAACATATCTATCGGCAACTACAAGAGATGGTAAATCTGCCCTCAAACCCTCAAGGACCCTATCTTCTGTCACCATCATAAACCAGGGGAATTGAAAAACCATAATTTCCCCTGCCGGTAGAGTTTTAGTAATTTGATAATAATGAGGGGGTGACCCAAAAAGAAATATTCTCTCTCCAGGGTTGGTTAACTGTTCAATTCGTTGAGTAATTAGAAAATCCTGCTTTTCAAAAAAGAATACTTTCGTGCCAATATTACCTTTATAAAACGTAAAAAGAAGGATTGATGCTCCAATTATGTAAATGGGTATTAAATATCTAGCCTTCCGGTAGGTGAAGTCAAACGCAACAATTGTCAATAAACAAATAAAGGGCAATGAAGGTTGAAGGTGAATAAAATCAAAACGGGCATTTACGGAAAAAAGTGCTCCAAAAGCAAAAATTGCTATCCAGAAAATCAAGTTTCTAGATTTCTTGTCCATTAAGGCAAATAGTGAAAACCCATAGACGGAGGCAACACGTAATAATTCGAAGGGCGTTGGTCCTTTTCCTCCGTATTTTGCAAAAGTAGTTAAATTAAAAATCACCGTCCAATACCAAAAATCACTAAATATCCCTTTTGAAATAATATATCCAAGCATTAGAAGTGGAAACGGCAAAAACCCCATTAGAAACCATAATGCATCCTTTGCATTTTGCTTTCTTAAAAACAAAAGTATAAATACAACCGCCGCAAGTGGGGCTACGACTTGTTTAAAAACTAAACCCATTCCTAAGAAGGTTCCCGCAAGAAACAAATTTTTAGGTCTACCTTTTTCCCAAGCCTCAAAACTAAAATAAAATGCCGGCAAAAGAAATAACGGTAAAAATGAATCGATCCAAAGAACCCAACCCTCAAAAAACGGCTGCCAGGCCAAGAATACAAGATTAACAAGAATCGCTTTCTTGGAAGAGTTAAAAATTTTTCTAGCAATGAAGAATAAAAGAATTTGAATAATTATTATCAATCCATACTGCCAGTAGCGTGCCACTTCGGGAGTATTCATACCCAGATTATTTAAATTGATAGGGAGAAACATAAGCCCCGGAAAATGTTGATCTAGAATATTGTGATAAGGTAGCAAGCCATGATTAGTAAGATAGGGGTACACAAAAAGCTCGGGATATGGAAGAAAGTTCAGTCTACCCAAGATAAATATATTAGCCAAGATTATTAATATTAAAAAGATCATTTTTGTTTTTCCCAAACCTTCACCCAAACCTCTAGGTGATAAACTGCCATCAAATAAGAGAGCATAAAACCTCGCCATCCGTCCAAAAAACCAAACCGATAAAAATACCGTACAACAAAATTATAAAAAGGATCCCAAATGAATTTAACGTATGAAAATTTCAATCCAGATTTACACTTCTGTTCCGCTTCCAATTCGGAGTACTTATTCATCATTTCCAAAAATCCAGATACCGTTTCGTATTGATAATGAATTTTAGGATTTTTAAGTTTTCCGACGCGTCCATGAACTACAAGTTCTTCGTGAACTTCTCCCTCCCATTTCCCTACCCCCTTCTTCCAAAGCCAAACATGTCTATCCAGCTCCGGCTGCCACCTCGTGTGCCTGATAAATTTCCCAAAAATGATATTCCGCCGTGGCATAGAATACGCATCATACGTGTCTGAAAAAATCGCCTTTTTTATTTCATCAGCAAGGTCCTCGGAAATCTCCTCATCGGCATCTATTGATAATATCCAATCCTCTTCCGCCTTTTGTGAAGCAAAATTCTTTTGATTGGCATAATTATCAAATCTTCTTTCAAAAACTTTAGCACCGAATTTTTTAGCTATTTCAACTGTTTCATCGGCACTTCCCGAGTCCACAACAATAACTTCGTTAGCAAGATTTTTGATGGACCCCAAACATCTGGGTAAATCTTTTCCCTCATTTAAAGTAATTATGGTAACAGAAAGTTTCATATGCTTTTGAACAATTCCTCATATTTTATTCTAATTTTCTCCCAAGAGAAATTTTCAGCCTGCTTTCTGGGTCTATCTCTCCAATTCTCTTCTAGTGCAAGAGTGATTCCCTTCGATAATTCTTCTGAATTTTCCGGATTATCAACAAAAATTCCAGCATCCCCCACTATCTCACGACGGATCGGATCATTTGTCGTTACAACCGGCAAATTCGAGGCCATTGCTTCCAAAAAAACCAGCCCAAATGCTTCCCAAGGTTGCGGAACAAAACAAAAAACATCGGCCTTTTTATAAATTCCGGGCATTTCGTTAAAGGAGGCCTCTATTGGATTTCCTTTTCCAACGGCTACAAACTCTGCTCCCGAAACAAATTTCATCGCACTTTTAATAAAATTAATTCTTTTATCGGGGGTGTTGGCTGCAACACAAAGCACCATTTTCTTGTTTGGTTTTTGGGGAGCCGGGGTAAATCTGGTAAGATCAACCGCGTGAGGAATTTTGATAACCTTGGTCCAGGGTAATCTATGCTTCTCCGCCCAGTCTTTTTGAAACGAAGAAAATGTAACAAAAACATTGGGACTGCAAAGTAAGTTCCACTTATCGTCAGCGCCGGGACCGGAATGTCCAAAAACAATCATGGGCTTTCTATTAATCAACGTCAAAATTCTGCAGAAAAACACTTGCCAACGACCGTCAATCGGAATAATTATATCGGCAGAAACCCAATTCCTGTACGACCTAAAAATATTCGAAAATATGCTTATATTAAACTCTTTTCTTAAATGTTCTTTCAGACTTTTTATCCAGAATTCTGCACCACGAAAAGTTGTCCCATAATGAAAACTTAAAATCGCAATTTTTTTCATTTCAATCCATAAATCTATATTTAGCCAACGTCCAAATTGCTGAGAAACCGTCCCTCCAGGTAATTTTCTTTCCCTCATCATAACCTCTCGGATTCACTTTTATAGGCACCTCATAAATTTTATGCCCCGCTTTTAACATTTTTGCTGTAATCTCCGGTTCAAATTCAAATCTATTTGATTTAATTTTAATATTTTTTATTGCCTCTCTCGCAAAAACTTTGTAGCATGTTTCCATATCAGTAATTTTACCTCCGTACAGCATCCTCGTGACAAAGCTCAAAAATTTATTTCCTAAATAATGCGTTAAAAACGGGGTATGTCTTTTTCCAAAAAACCTTAATGGATAATTTTTTAGCCGCGTTCCATAAACAACCTTGGCCCCCCCTGACAAAATTGGTTTAACAAGATCCGAATAATCACTCGGGTCATACTCCAAGTCTGCATCCTGAATAAGAATTATGTCGCCATTTGATTTTTCAATACCCGATCTGACAGCAGCACCTTTTCCCATGTTTTTATTGTGACAAATCAGTCTAATATTTTTAATTTTTTTTAAAAGTTTGAGGCCCCCGTCTTTTGAACAATCGTCCACAACAATTATCTCCTCAGCTAGATCGGATGGAAGCTTTACCTTTTTAACTTTAGATATTATCTCTCTAACAGTTTTTCCTTCGTTGTAAACAGGAATAATTATTGAAAGTATCATTTTTCTCCTATTACTAAAGTCGATATCCCAAATGGTAGATGTACTAATTCTTCCAATAACAAAAATGGTCTTGCAATATAATCAAATATCCCAAGTTGCTTCTCTGGAATAATTTTCCTACCTAAAATCTTCCCATTTATATACCACCCCACAAGTCCCAACCAGTTGAGATAATAAAGGTCTAAAATTGAAAAATTAGAATCGAGAACTTTATTTTCAACTTCACTTTTTGAATAACGTCTAAAATGTCCCAGCTCTTTATCCATCCGTCCATATGCCCATTTATGAGCTGGCACAAGTAAAATTAATTTACCGTTTTTCTTAAGAAGAGAAAACATATTATTTAAAGCCTTTTTGTCATCTTTTATATGTTCCAAAACATTCATACATACAATGGAGTCAAATTTCTTGTTCCCGAAGAAGTACTTCCCTTTTTCAATATCGCCATAATTTACATTTTTACGACTAGTCGACAAAGTATAATCAGGGTTATAATCGATTGCTGTAACTTTACCATACCTGGACAAGCCGAATGTAAAATTCCCCATTCCGGCGCCAACCTCCAGAATATCACCCTCTAGATATTTACCGATCCGACTTAATAGCCAATTGTTATACCAATCAGCAGTACTCATTATTTCGAGCGTTTTTTCTCCCGTTTTCATTTTGTCATCCCCTTAGATTATACTAAAGAAATGTGCGGAATAGCAGGAAAGGTTTATTTTAATGATTCAACGATTCATGAAAGTGAATTGTCCTTAATGTCCCAAGAAATCATTCATAGAGGGCCAGATGACGAAGGAATATATATTTCGGTTGATAAAAAAGTAGGTTTGGTAAATAGACGCCTAAGCATCATCGATCTTTCTAAAAATGGTCACATGCCAATGTCTTACAAAAACAGGTATGTTATTACATATAACGGCGAGGTCTATAACTTCCAAGCAGAAAGAAAACTTTTAGAAAAACAGGGGTATAAATTCAGATCAAACTCGGACACGGAAGTGATTTTGGCCCTTTATGATAAGTACAAGGTTGCATGCTTAGACCATCTAAGAGGGATGTTTGCTTTTGCAATATACGATAAGGCCAAAGATACTATATTCATAGCCCGCGACAGGTTGGGTAAAAAACCACTAAAGTATTTCTCTTCCCCTAGTACTTTTATTTTCGCCTCGGAACTTAAAGCAATACTAACCCAGAAAGAAATTTATAAAGAACCTGATTATTTGGCAGTTCATCACTATCTTACTTTTGGGTATGTGCCAGCTCCCATGACAGGTTTTGTTGGAATTAATAAACTTGAACCGGGACACTACTTATTAATAGATGTTAAAAACGGAAAGATAAGAGATGAAAGATATTGGAAACCTGATTTTTGTCAAAAACTTTACCTTTCAGAAGATGAATGGAGGGAAAAAATTCTCTTTACTCTTGAAGAGGCCACTAAGTTGCGTATGATTTCAGATGTCCCGATCGGGGCATTTTTATCTGGAGGAGTTGATTCAAGTGTAATTGTCGCTATGATGGCAAAAAACTCTAACGTCCCAATTAAAACTTTTACAATCGGGTTTAAAGAAAAAACTCATGACGAAACAGAGTATGCAAAAACTATATCTGAATTATACAAAACCGACCACACAGAGTTTATTGTTGAACCAGAGTCAATAGAAACTTTACCCAGCCTTATCCGCCAATTCGAGGAACCGTACGCTAATTCAAGTTTTATTATTTCCTATATCGTTGCAAAAATGGCGAAAGAAAAAGTAACGGTAATACTAAATGGCGACGGGGGTGACGAAAACTTTGGAGGCTACGAATCGAGAATATTTAGACTGAATAGAGATGTTAAGGCCGACAGGTTTGGGTCTCTTCTTGATTATCTCGGACTTCCCATTGCCAAAATCCTAGGGAAAAACCAAATAGCCCATTTTTTGGAAAAAAGAAAAACCCCCCTAGCTGACAGATATTTATCCTACAATATTTATCTTGAGAATAAGGATAAAGAATTTATCTACTCTGACTTTTTTAAAGATTTCGTCGACGGTAGAAATTCATACGAAATTGTAAGAAAGAGGTTTGGGGAATCAAATGCACCAGATCCGCGCGACAGAGCTTTATATTATGATCTAACACAATATTTTCCGGATGATCTCCTGGCAAAATCTGATTTAAGCAGTATGTTTGTCTCTCTCGAGGGAAGGTCTCCTTTCGCGGATCATAAGTTGGTAGAGCTTGCCTCTCAGATTCCATTTGACTTAAAACTTAAAAACGGGGTAACAAAATATATCCTCAAAAAATCTTTGGAGGGTTTGGTTCCAAAAGAAAATATGTATAGGGAAAAGAAAGGTTTCAGCATTCCTCTGGGAAAATGGTTTTTGGGAGATCTTGGAAAATATGCGAGAAGTAAACTTTTGAGAAAAGGCACATTCACATCAAAATTGTTCAAGAGGGACAAAGTAACAGAGCTTCTTAAATCACATAGTCAACAAAACGACATAGGTTTAAAAATCTGGCCGATTCTCGCCCTTGAACTTTGGTTCGAGGAATACTTCAGCTAGTACCCAGGGTTCGGCTTCGGTAAAAATTTTCTTTTGAATACCTTCAATGGTGTTTCAAGAGTAGCTCTAAACAAATAGGAATTATTTCTCGCAACCCAGAGGTTTGGAACAATTTCCGGCCTGGGCTTAAAAAAAATTTCCGGATAATAAAAATCTAAGGGGAGGGATTTTCCTAATTCATATTTAAATTTCATTTTTCTCTTAGGAACTTTCGAATTAAAAACCTCAGATGACCTGAGCAAATTTGTAAAATGCAGATAAGCTGGTTTAGCAATAAATCTTCTTCTCTTCTTATCCATATCTTGAACTAAAATGCCATCTTTATTAAAAAACCCTTGTTGACCGTGAGGCTTCGCCACATTCAGACCATCTATTTTCTTATTGATTGCCCGTATATTTAGAAATCCTATCTTTCCGTCAATTTTATATCCAGCCGCATTTTTGTCTTGAAAATGATAAATATCACCAACCAGGTTTATATATCCATTAACAATTGAGTCCAATTCTTCTCCATTCTTATTAATTATTGATATAAGGTAACGAATACCGTCTTCCCACCAAATCTCATCTCCATCAACTAAAATAAACCAATCACTATCGGTTTCATCAAGCATTTTGCGGCGTGTGGAAGTAAATTCATTTATATCCACATCGCCCACCTCTTTAAAGTAAATTTTTCCCGGCCTGGCTTTTTCAATTTCTTTGATTATTTGAAGTGTTTTATCCGAACTCCCCGTATCCCATATAAAAACCTTATCAACATAATCGATCATACTCATAACCGAAAACCATAAATAATTTTCTTCATTCTTAACGAGGCAGTGCGCATAAATTCTCATTTTTCTCTTAATTTTAGGAAGACCCAAACACCAGGAATTATTAAACCAAGAATATTAGCAAAAAGAACACTGTAGGCTACTGCAAAAATTCCAAAAGTAGGAATTAAGAAGTAACCAGCAAGAGCAACCACTACCAGATGAACTGTGGTTACCCAAACAAAAAGCTTTGGGTAAGAGAAATAATAAAATACAGAAGTATGAATCGGAACGGAAATTAAAAAGATCAACATCGCAAAAAGCAAAATTATAAATATCGGTATTGTGGATACGTAATCATTACCAAAAAGAATTGGAATAAAATAGGACACAACAGGAATTGACAGAATCCCCAAAAAAGCGATCGCACAAACAAAAAGTTGAGTCTTCTTCATATATTTAATAAATTCATCTCTTCCTCCCACGCTTGCCATTTTCGGAGCCACAACTGTAGAAATAGCCCCCACCAACTGCGGAACTATTTGAGTAACGCGTGTCGCTGCCGCATATATTCCAACCTCAAAAATACTCAAGTATCTGGCAGTTAAAAAACTATCTAAACGCGCGGAGAATGCAGCTATTAAAGTAAATATAGCTACCCACTTATTGTAATTGAAAAAATCCTTAACTTCTGACATCTCACCCTTTACCTTGAAAAACCTTGTTGAAGTTACAAAAAGGCCGCCGATAAAACCCAACATTGGAATAAGAACGTAAACTCCCATAGAGACGATTGCAGATCTGCCAAAAAACCAATAAAAAATAAAAATCAAAATTATTCGTCCCAAATTAGATACTATTTGAACCAAACTCCAGGACCAAAAACGTTCATAGGACTGAAGAGCACTTAATATAAACGAAAAAAGCAAAGAACCGGAAATTCCTAAAAACGCAATGCGTAAAAGCGGCGCAAGTTCGGGTTTTTGGAAAAGAAAAACAGCAATCCAGGAGGATAATAGCACACCGACTGCACCAAAAACTAACGAGGCAACCAGTTTTATTTCAAACCCAAGTTTTAAAAATCTATTGGCTTTTTCGGGATCGCTTACCCTGTGCGCGCTCACAAATCTTACAAGACCAGTGTTAGTTCCCAGGTCTCCAATATCCGAAACCATATTCAAAACCAATGTTGCAACACTAAATAACCCAAATTGTGCAGGCCCTAGATATCTGGCTACCAAAATATAAAAAACCGCGCCCAGGAAACCATTCACCGTAGTCCCAAACATAGTAAGAGATGAGTTGCGAAAAGTAGCCGTCAGGAAGATTTTTTTGATCTTTTCCATACTAGAAACATTATACAAGAAGTTAATGTTAATCCACCTACAATAAGGCCAGGCAGCACATATTTTTGCGGAGTGAAGTAAAGATCATACTCACCGTCTTTGGTCACGGTAAAACCGTTAATCAAACTGTAGAGAGGATACGAACTCTGTGAATCCAATTGCCAACCGCTGTCATAAGTTTCAGAGAAGAACAGTGTGGATTCAGAGGCTAAACCGGTAATTTTAACTTTATAGTGGGTTGGGGTAATCGCTGTGTAGAAAACCGTTGCCGGATTTTTCCCTGTAAATAAATCTTTCTTTGATCTAACATCCAGCTTTCCCCAGTCAATAATTTTGTCTGCATTTTTCAGTGAATCAACTTTTTCCTTGAGAGAATTTTCCTCATCTTGGGAAAGAATAACTAAAGAATTCACCACATTTATATCTCCCTGTGCTTTTATTGTTATCTCGCCATTGGAAACCAAAGATCCTATTCTTGCCCAATCAAAATCGGCTTTATCGTATTCATAGAACTTATCAGGAACCTCCCCACTCCCGGTTAATTTAATTGTTACTTTCTCAGGTTTCTCAACCTTGGTATCAATTTTACCTATCAATTTGTCTCCCTGATAGAAATCAACTTCTCCCCCTTTTGAACTTTGCATAACCCTCACATAAAGCACTTTTCCGTTTGTAAGTTGATTATTGGAAATTGATAATTCCCTCTCTCCCTCGGCAATTGCCCAACCACCCCCGTAATCAAAATCCAAATTATCAATTCCGTATTTTTGCTGCAGAAAATCCCTCCACCATACCAGGTCAGACGTTTCCCTTTTCCACCAGTCTGTTTGGTTTGGAGAAAAGTCTAAATTTGAACTCGGAAAAATAAATTTACTCTTGTCTACGAGGGCGATAAGTAAATCAGTATAATTCTTGCTGTACAAAATTACCTTGGCCGCTGAAATTCTCTCTATCTGGTTAAGAAATCCCGAATTTTCTTCAGCAAAGACCAGAGCATTATCGGAGAATTTGGCACCGAGTGAGTATATATCTTGGTAAATTCTATCCGACCCAACTATAAAATAAGTATTTTTTGACAGAAAAAATTTATTTTCACTTTTTTCAGTTTCAAAAACAGGAATAGGCGAATCGGAAATTTTTTGCCCAACCCAAGGAAGATGCCCGATCTGTTCCAAAAAAGTATTGTAATAATCCACTTTCTCTCTAGATATATCGTCCCTTTTTGGATCGAAGTATGGATAAGCAATATATTTGATGCCTGCAATATCAAAAAGCTCCCCCATGTAATTTCCTTCCCTTATAAAATTTTGGGTCTCATATGTGCCAACCGTGGCAATTTCAAAAGGCCTAAGAGATTCAAGCCGGCTTGCTTCAACGCTTGGGTGGGTTGGAGAAGAATATTCTAAAGGTGCTTGAGAGGGTATCCAGAATACTCTTCCGAAGCTCGTATCTGCTTTTATTTTATTTGCCAAGGAAAAATAATCGGTTTCATACCTCGGTTCCGAGAAAGTACCCGTCATTTGTCTCAAATAAACGGGTCTTACTAAAAATAAGAAATAAAAAATAACAAAGAGAGGAAAAATTACTTTGAGTTTGGGAAATCTTTTTATTATCTCATCGACAGTAAAAGCAATCAAAACAGAATAAGAGAGCGCAACTAAAAAGAAGAATTTAGTTGAATCTCTAAAAAGTGAAAACCCAGGGATATGAGTAAAAAGCCAAGAATAAACTTGAGGGAAAGGTGGATTTGCCCCCTTTGTCAAAAAGACTGAAATAATTGCAACCACAGTCCAGAACCACACTTGTTTATCTTTCCTTTTTAAAATTGGTGCCAGGAAAGTAAGAATAGGGATTAAAAGAAATTCTTTTCTAAAGGGTGGAATCTTTCCAAAAACATTTTCATACCAATGTGGTTGTAGTAGAGATATGGAATTCTTTAACTGTGTAAAATCTAAACTGGAATTTTTTGTTAAAGAAGAAAACACGGTACTTGAAATCGGAAATTTGATCAGAGGCAAGACCCAATAAGCATTAAGGGCACTAAATATTGCCCCAACCATTAGCCCGCTTTTTACCCATTCGATAGCACTCCTCCCCCACTCTTTTCTATTCAAAAAGATAAACCTATACAAAAAACTTGTAAAAAGTAATATTCCTAAAATATAAACAAACCTTATATCAAAAAACCCCAATATCCATAAACCGATCCCTGCAATTATTTTGTTCTCAAACTTCCCTTTAATTGATTTTATAAACAAACAATATGCGGTAGGAAACCAAGCATAAGCCAAACTAATATTCAATTGCCCGCCATCAATCAAAAGTAATACGTAAGTATTTGATAAATAAAAAAGTGCTGCCACAAGTTTTGAAGTTTTAGACAATTTAAACTCTTGAAGCAAATTCCGGATGCTATAAACTCCAATTAGAAGCGTTGGAATAACAAACATCACTCTTTCCAAAATTTCAAATGTAAATCCAAGACTGGAAAAGGTTCCTGTAATAAAATTCATTGGCCAAGCCCAAAGTGTAAAAATTGTATATTCGCCAAGCCCAACCGATCCTCTAAAAAGCCATGTTTGTGGTATATCAAGCTGACTTTTTAAATTAGCCAAAGAAACTACCGGAAAATCAGTTGCCACTCTAACTCCCCCCACCCACCATTCCCAATAAACTCCAGCAAGTAAGAAAACTAATAAAATTAAATATTTATGCCTGTTAAACCATGTGTATAATTGATTAGCTATTATGTTCAAAAAGATTTTTCCTTTTTTAATCATCTTTTCAGTTGTAATCATTTTATACCATCCAGCTCTATTTACTTATTTTTCTAATGACGATTTTTTTAACTTCAAGGTAAGTATAACAGACGGAAGCCCTTGGTCATTCATAAAACTATTTGGCTTCTATCCTTTTAATTTACGGGGAATCGCATTTTATAGGCCAATTTTTAGAGAGGTTTTATATGATGTTTTTTACCACTTATTTGGGCTAAATCCGCTTCCCTTCAGAATTCTTCAATTCGTTATTCATTTTTTAAATATCTATTTAGTCTTTCGGTTTGTCCAAAAAATATACAAGAACAAGGTTGTTTCTTTCTTCAGTGCATTTTTCTTTGGTATTTGCGCCGCTAATGTTGCTTCTTTTTACTATTTAGCCGGTGGCATACAAATTCAGGGAGCGACAATGTTTATTTTGCTAACATTACTCTTATTTGATAATTACAAAATACTTTCATTCATAACTTTTGTGGCAGCGATTGCATCCCACGAACAGGCAGCTTTAACTCCGATTCTTCTTTCAGGTCTTATTCTCTCTAAATATAAATTTAGGGATGCTTTCAAAAAGATACTTAGACTCTGGCCATTTTTCCTTGTTGTTGCTACTTACGTATTTCTTAACATTAAAATAATCGGTTATTCATCAAGCGAAACACAATATCATTTTATATTTAATCCTAAAACAACTATTAACACCCTTGCCTGGTATAGCAATTGGGCGCTGGGGGCCCCGGAAACACTCATAGATTTTGTGAATCCCGGCCTTAAATTAAATCCAAGTCTAATGAGGTATTGGGGAAACTATTATAAAATTATTTTTCCGGCAATCCTTGTTTCATTAGTTACAATCTCTTTTTGTTTATTAAGATTAATTGCAACTTCAAGGGAGATATTTAAAGACGGGCGTTTTTGGTTTTTTGTGATTTGGTTTCCTTTAATGCTGCTCCCCGTTTTATTTCTTCCTCAACATAAATCTACGTACTATCTATATCCATCTTTGCCCGCATTTTGGACTGTGATAGGAATAATACTTTGCCATCCAAAAATTAGAAAATTTTCATTTATTATTTTGTTTATATCATTACTTGCTTTATCATCAACTTCGGCAGTACTTGGCAGAACAACGTATTGGGCTGCAACGCGTGGGAAGCTGGCAGAAAAAATTATTGATGAGGTTAAAAATAAATATCCCTCGCTCCCAAGGGGATCAGGTACTTATTTCGCCAATGACCCCACCTACCCATTTGTTTCCAATGATTGGAAAGGATCATCCCAACAAGCATACTTGGCCCTTGATGGAGAGGTAGCACTTCAACTCATATATAAAGATAATTCTTTGAGAGTATTTTATGAAGACACGGGCGGTGTACCTAATAATTTCCCGAAAAACAAAGTCAACTTCTTAGTTGCTCCTTATTAATATTAATTTGCTTATTCTTCATTTTTCTATATTTTTTCTAAATTCAACCGCTGCTTGTATTATACCCACAATCCATCCAACAAATCCCAGTCTCAATATCACCTCTGCCAAATTTGAGATATTAAAGATTGCAAAAAACATGCCGCATAAAGTCAAAATAAAGGCAAGTTTTAAAGAAAAATCACTTGTCAGTTTCCAAATTAAAATTACTAAAATCAATGCAATTAAATACATCCAGTAAAATAGGAAGGATATTGAGAAATTTACTTTGGCATATCTTGCCCACAATTCAATGAGAAGTAAAAAAACAAAAAAACCAATATAAATAAAGAGAAATCGTTTAAGAATCTTCATGTTTTTTTTGCCAAATCGTGTATAAGGTTATTACTAAAATTGCAATTATTATTGAATAAAGCGATATTTTCTCTCCGGATTCTAAGATCTTTTGGGGCGCAAAATTTATTAGTAGATCATAACTACCACTCCCAGAAATAACCCAGCCGTTAGCATAATTATTTACTAAAAAGTGAGAAATGTTCGGAATTTGTTCACTATTTGTGTAAGTTAACTTCCAGGATGTGTTATAAAGCTCGGAAAGAACAAGTACTTCAGGATTATTGTTACTCTTATCGATATGAACTTTGTAAAAAGTTGGATTGATTTCTTCAAATGAAGTTTGGCTCGGAGGAAAATCACTCTTGGTACTCCCATTCATAACCAAAGACAATTCCGGAGTATCCACCTCTCTTACCCTAAGGTTTCTTATCTCGACTCCGAATTGCGAATCTTGGGTTCCACAGCTAGTCCAACCCCACCACAATTTATTACAAAAAGCTTCTTCTACCGATGAAAAACTTAGATAAGCCTTGGTTGCTCCGGGAGCACTGTCCATCTCCTCATCATGATGCTGCCAACCGTAATTTTTAGGATTAAACGCAATTTTACTATTAAATGAGGGGCTTGCATCATTTTCTAAATCTTGTACAACTTTAACACCAAACGTTTTGCCTACATCAAACCTGTAATCAAATTCAACCTGATATTTTTGGGGAATATTAGGAATTCCAAAATCCCAATGCTGTAAATTATTTTGGTCGATATATATATCCCCGGGTTGATCTACAACATCTTTATAAATTTCATTATCGTTTAAATTTAAAGAAACCTCATGTTTTCCGCTTTTTAACTCAAGGGGATTCATATTTCCTGCTGTCAACTCTTTCCCATCAATAAATATAGATCCTTTACCCACACCATATAAAATATATTCTCCGTCAGACAGAATGTTAAAACTTTCAACCACATAAGTATTATTAGATAATGGCAACTCAAAAGTCGGTTTTACATCCCATTTAGATAAAAGGTCTGAGAGCAACGTGGTAGTCGAATCAAGACCAACTTTTCCTAAAAGCACCCACTGATACATTAATGAGTCCTTAACAACACTGGCCACCGGACCCCCCTCTTTGATTAAACTAACAATATGAGGTGACATATTAGATAACTCATTCTCATAATCTTTCTGTGTACTTGCAATTAAACTTGCACTTTTCCCAAGTTTTTTTAATTTATAAATTTCAGCAACCCTTTTACCTAAGATGCCAACCTTGTAAAGCAATAATCCATCAGGATCTTTCTCTTTTATTTCCATAATTTTTTCATTTATTCTCACGAGAGGATAAATTAATTCACCGGGTAAATGATTAGCGTAAAAAAGCTTCCCTAAAAGTTCATCATCCGTCAAATCCTTTGGCAGTGGAGTAGTTACTGATTGAAAATAGATTTTATCCGGCACATAAATTACCTTCTTATATGCTAAATCTGAAGAGATATTATTAACATCTATAACCACATTCTTTTTTTGAGGAAATCCATCAAAAAAACTGGACAAAAATGCTAAATCCTTCGAATTGGAAACATAGATTTCTGGGGTAGAGTAAATTTTTGGCCAGAACCAGCTACCACTTACTTCATAGATCGAAAGGTTCCCAGTCTCATAACGTTTAGTTAACAAGCCCTCCCTCACCCATTCCTCAAGTTTTGCTAGTACAACTTGTGGATTTGCCATTCCCCTAATTTTAAAATCAATATCACTTCGCCAGACTATATATCGACTATTCATGAAGGGGGAAAAACTTAATATTTTATTATTTAATTGATAATTAGATAATTCCTTTACTAAATCATAATAAAAAGGGATGGTTGTGTTAAAGGAAATATTGGGAGTTTCAAAAAGAGTACTGGAAAGTTCGACACCTGAATAAGGCTTTTCCCAATTATATGTAATACCCTCGCCGTCTAATGGAACCGAGAGAAAACGAAAATTGCTACCTGCCTTCTTGAGCCAATCATTTACTTCTCTATAATACCCAGGTACTTTGACTTCATAATTAAAAATACGCCCCGTACCCTCTTCTAAACTAGTGAAAACCAGCCCTGTCCAAAAAGGGCAGCCCAAAAAAAGCAGGACAAAACCAAAGACTCCCCAAAACACCAATCTTTTTATTCTAACTAACTTTAAACCACCACTTACCAGTTGTTCCATCCCCAAAGAAAAAAGAGGAGCGGCGGCAAGAGGTAATAAAAATCCAAATTTTTCAAGCGGGTTTCTAAAAACCTGAAGGGCAGGGATTTGAAGAAAACCCCAGGTAAAGATTTCTCCAAAGGGAGGATTGTTTCCCTTCATAAGAAAAAGGGTCAAAATAAACAAGATCCCCAAAAACAAAACTTCTTTTATTCTCTTAAACTTAATTATAGTCCATAAGATTACGACCGTCAGTAAAAAACCTGCTCCTGAAATGATAGGTAAATTATAAAATTTTGCCCAACTGGGTCCATCAATAAAGAAAGTGCCATGCATGAATCTAAAAATGTTTACTAGGCGGCCCAAACTATTGCTCAAAGAATTTAATGTTCCCAAATTTCCGGCGGCCGTAAAGAAGTTCATAGTCATAACGTTGTAGTCTGCAGAAAAAATGAAAGCGAAAAGCTGACTTATCCACCAGAAATTAAATAAGGTAAAACTTGCAAGTGTTAATAAAAAATATTTTGCGATGAAACCTCTAATGCCTTTTTCAAAAAGTAAAAAGAAAATTGCTGTGTAAAAAAGTAGCCCCCAAAGAAGGATGTTAAAGACGGGTGAGGTGAGTGCATAGGAAAAAATGGTAGTAAAAATTGACACTAAAACCGCAAATCTGTAATCTCTTTTTTTAATGCCCTTGATGAAAAGTAGTAGAGCAAGAGGAAGAAAAGCCCAAAAAACCATGTAGTTATACAAGAATCTGTTCCAAACATTAACCAGGGAAAGTGGATTAAACCAATAAAAAAGAACTGACAGAAACAAATATTTCTCTTGGATTCGCGGAAAAAGTTCAATAGTAAGAAACCAAACAGAAATCCCTGAAATTACAAATAATATCCAAAACCATAAAGCTTCTAGGGCAAACCCCGGAACGCCTAAATTTTCAATCTGAGAAAGAATCCAGTAAATTGGAGTCGCAGCGACCCCAATTCCAATACTATTCCCAAGAGCCGGATCTGCCCAGCTATATCTTGAAATTTCCAACATTCTACTCAAGTCATAAAAAGGCAAACCCGACTCCCCGCCCCCCATAATATTTCCGTTTCTAAACCAAAATAATACAAATATAAAAGGAGACAAAATAAGTAAAGGTAAATATTTATTCTTCATTTTTTGGCTATAAACCTTATTACTTCACCCATACCGAAAATCGAAGAAAACCCACCTATTAATATAGAAAGCGGAATAGACAAGGCTACAATTGGCTTACTAACTATTTTAGATATACCTCTTTTTATAAGATAGTTGTGAAAACTCAAAGAGAAATTTAAAAGGGCACGGGGTGGCAAATATATCTTTATCTTTTTAAAACCACCGTCCTTCAAAACTTTCCTCAATGACCTTTTAGAAAAGTATAAAATGTGGTCCGGTATCATAATCCACGCATAATTCTCCCTAAAAATTCTAAATACAAAAGAATCATAATTTGGCACCTCTCCAGTAACATAACCACCTTTTTTTAAAGTTTTGTTCGCCTTATCAAGATAAAGTTTTGCATCCTCTGTGTGTTCGAGTATATGCCAAAAACAAACCAGATCAAGCTTGACACCAAAATTTTGGCTTGCAAATTTCCCAGTTAATATGCCCTTCTTCCCCACTCTGTTCTTTGTTCTTCTGACTGCTTCAGAACTAATATCACCCCCGTAAACTTCCCAGCCCTCATTTTTCATTCCCTCTAAAAATTCGCCGTTTCCACAACCGACATCCAATACCTTTCCTTTTTGTTTAAACTTTTTGGTTATCCATTCTATGGGCGTCTCGTATATTCTTCTCGTCAATAACCACTGAAGAATGGGACTCCTAACTGGCCTTGCTAACGAATCAAAATAATTTTGGTTAACATAAATTTTTTCGGTCTTTATCTTCCCGGGTTTTGGGTACAAGATCCCTCCCTCACACTCCAGGCAACGAAAATAATTAAAACCACCTGGGAGCTTCCCTGTGGTTTTTACATAGCTAGTTTTCTTTCCACAAAATGGACAAAAAAATGTTTTCATTATTTGTTTTTATTCAAGGGCTTCGCTCCCTTTAAACCAGAGGCCGTCAGAGCTAGGGAAACAACTGCAAAGAATATCAATAATTTCTTGCTCATATAACCCAAGGGCTAAATAACCTTTTTAATTACTTTCTCGTTCTTTTTTACCCAAACAATTAGTTTGTCTAAACCCTTCTTTATGTTAACGGTCGGCTGCCAGCCAAAATCCCTTCTTGCCTTCCTTATATCGCTTATATAAATTCTCTGGTCTCCTGGTCTCCAGGCCGAACAAGTAACTTCTATCTTTTTCCCCAACTTCTTTTCTAAAGTAGGGAAAAACTGTCTCCAAATGGATATACTGTTTTTGGGTCCTCCGCCTATATTATAGATTTGTCCCTGAGTTCGACTAATCTTTTTAACCGCGAGGTCGTATGCTTTAACAAGGTCATCGACAAAAAGCACGTCTCTCACCTGTTTCCCGTCTCCATAGATAGAAATTTTACGCCCCAAAAGGGAGGCAATTACAAACCAGGCTATCCATCCTTGATCCTCAACGCCATACTGATAGGGACCGTATATACAGGATTGCCTAAATACAACTGTTTTTAGTCCGTAAATCCTAAAGTAATCCCTAAAATATTGTTCCGCCGTTCCTTTCGAACATCCATAAGGAGAATGAAAATCTAACGGAAAAGTTTCGGGAACCCCTTTCCTTAGTTTTGCAAAACCATATCTATCGTTTAATTCCAAAACTTTTTCATTCACCATCTCGCCATAAACCTTGTTGGTCGAAGAATAAACAAGAGTTGCTTTAGGATTTCTAAGTCTGGCAGCTTCCAAAACATTGAAAGAGCCCCAAGCATTAATCTCAAAATCTTCTCTGGGATTAGTCACCGAGGATGTTACGGCTACCTGTCCCGCTAGATGAAAAATTACATCCTTTCCTACCACCACTTTTTTGAGTAAGGCAAAATCCCTTATGTCTCCTTTTATAAAAACCAACTCTTTGTAAGTTCTTTTTAACCAACCAAGGTTCGCCACACTTCCTTTTCTGGAAAGATTATCTAGCACAGAAACTTTGTAACCTTTTTTGAGAAAATAACTGGCAGTGTTGGCTCCTATGAACCCTGCTCCTCCGGTTATTAAGACATTTTTCATACCTTTTTGGCTTTAACAAAAATTACTTCACGCTCTCGGTTTAGGCTTTCCCCTTTCCTTGGCTCCTTTATAGTTAAGGTAAGCGAAAGCGAGAGGATACTCTACCATCCTTTCAGTAGCAACTTCTCCATAAAAAATACCCTTAACAATTTTTTTAATACTCTCCATCATTGGGTAAAAGCCTTTATGGCCCTTAACATTGTTGGGCGAATTTGACCTAAGAATACTTGGAAAAAGTTCCCCTTCAAACCTATTATATCAATAATTTCATTATCGGATCTTTTCCTAAGCGATTGTATTCTTTTTCTTTCACGCAATGTGTCTGCTAAAACAGACAAATTCCAAAAAACTGATTTTATAAAACCTATTAGGGGTTTGGGGTTACCATGAACTATATTCTTAACAATCCTAAGTATCGTGGCAAAAAATAGCCAGGGGACATATTTGACGAGACTTTTTGCTTCATAATTTTTTAAGAAAACTCTAAGGGTTTTGTTTGAATGAAATTCTGAACGTGCCGCGGGAGTAGACAAAGACCGTACCGAAGAAGGTTTGACCGCCCAATGATATGTTATTGAACCCGGTTCACTAAGCGTAGTGTATCCCGCAAGCCAGATTCTCCATGAAAGATCAATATCATCAATATTATGTACAAGTCTCTCATCAAATCCGCCAACTTTCTTGAGTACGCTTTTCCTATATAGCGTTCCCACGGACCCTAACCCCACCTTTTCAGGAATCTTGATACTATCTTTTGGTAAACCGATTCCTACGCTAACAACCCAAAAAGTATGTGGATCATAACGAACTCCAACTGCCTGAATCAAATTTCTCTTGTTAAGGTCCATAACTTTACTTTGAACCGCTGCCACATTCTTATCTTCATCAAACCTTTTAACAAGATGTTTTAACCAAGCGGGTTCAAATTCCATATCTGTTTCGATGAATGCAATATATTCACCTACACTTTTCTTTATACCAAAGTTTCTGGTTGCTGATGGTCCAAGATTTATCTTATTTTGAAAGACCTTAACGTTCTTCTTAGAAGTAACAAGTTTTTTTACAATTTCGTAAGTACCATCAGTAGAACAATCATCAACAATAATCAACTCATAGTTCTTAAAGTCGGTTTTAAAAAAAGATCTAAGACAATTGTGAATCAGATTCTTGCTGTTGTAACAAGGTAAAATCACAGATACCTTTTTAAATATTCTTCTATTATTTTTCAACATCTTTTCTACAAATCATATATGTACCCAATTCGGGTTTGACTAACAATAGCAGCGTACAAATTATTGATATCAAAAAGAGAAAATAGCTAAACACCCCGTATTTCTTAACGATATTCTCATTTCCCCAAAAAATTTTAAGACCTTGTGAGCTAATCGAGTAGCCCAACTTTCTCAAGTCATCCACACTCCAATGTGACTTATGCTCTTGGTAGGGATTACTGTCATATTCGTCTTGTGGAAAATATCCTATCGGCGCAGCAATAATAACTCTCTTCTTGGCTATTTTTTCAAGCTTCTTGATAAACCTTTCGCCTTCCGCACGATCCAAGTGCTCCAAAATGTGCGACGCAAGAACTATATCATACTTTTTATTAACTTCAATCTTTCTAGCATCCATCTTAATTAATCTCTTGTATATTTTTTTCCCTTTAGCAATTTTAAGATAGGGCTCATATATATCAATGCCTGTAATTTCAAAATTTCTAGGCAGATTTAATCGCTCTATCGCAGATCCATCTCCACAGCCAATATCTAGAACAGATGTCTTTCTTCTTGATTTTATAAATTTGTCAAAATTTCTTTTAAAAAGCCAAATATAAGTAAATGGAACCTGTCGGTACATTCCCACCAGAAAGGAATCGATTCTCCTCATCAATCGATTAGATCCATCCTCACCCATAAAGTGCATCTTTTTTACCATAGAAGCCTTATCCTTTAAAATATCTTTTGTATATTTCCAGCAGATTTCTCCTTTCAAATACTCTCGAGAACAGGAATGAATCTGGTACTTTTCGCGTCTTTTGAACTTCAAACCGACAGACAATTGTATCAGCTAGATTCGAAAAATTCCACATTAACGCATCAAAAGTGCCTACCAAAGCCGAAGGATTTTTATCTCTTATTAGAACCCAAAAACCCCTAAAGATATTTATCGCTATGCTTGCCGGTAAATATAAAAACACATTTTTTACCTGGTAATTCTTTATTATTGACCTGAAAGAATTTTTAGCTAAACCAAAATAGATTTTTCTATAGGTCGCTTTCATACCGGCTCTTTCGGAAACAGATTTTATGTGATGATACACGATCGACTTATTAGCTAAAACAATCTTGTATCCCGCTATCCAAATTCGCCAACAAAAATCCAAGTCTTCAGTATATCTAGCTTCTTTTTCATCAAAACCCCCAATTTTGTTAATAACTTCCTTTTTTACAGCCAACGCCGCAGAAATACCAACAACCTCTTTTTCTTTAATCATATTTTTTATTTTCTTATAGCTTTCTCCATGATAAAAAAGTGCGAGCCATCCAGTGTGAGGAATAAGCAATCCCCCTGCCATCTGAATTGAATCTCTTCTTTCAAAATCCAAAAGTAAAGCTTGTGTTGCACCAATGTTTTTTTCTCTTAATAAAGGCTTTATTAACTCCGCTATCCAATTCCTAGTTACTTCGGTATCATTATCCAAAAAAATAATCGCATCGCCCTTTACTTTTTTAAGCGCTACATTTCTACTTGCCGCCGCTCCTATATTTGTTTTATTTAACAAGAGTGAAATTCTGGAGTCAATTTTCTGATATTTAGTTATTATATTTAGACTATTATCATCCGATCCATCATCAACAACCAAAACTTCAAAATCTTTATATACGGATTTTAAGACTGATTTCAAACAGGTGTCTAAATACTTCTCACCGTTGAAATTAGCGATAACAACAGAGATAAATGGAGTCTTCATATTTTTTTATAAGCCATCAGGTAGGTACCAATTTTTGGATAAAAATAAACTAAAGGGGAAGGAAGCAGTAATACACAAACTACAAATAAAATTATTTTCTGATATTTTTTACTAATTTCTTTTAAGTACATATGTGAATGTTTCATCGTCAAACAGCTTTAATAATGGATAAAAAAGATAAATTAATGGCGACAAAACGCTTCCTCTAACAGACCAAAAAAGATCCAGCGGAAATTCAAATTTAATATTCTTAACACCAATTACCTTAAAATCAGTTTTTTGAGAAATAAATCTAATTCCACTTTCAGTAAAAAGAGTCAGATGTCTTGGCGCATCAGTATGAAACCATTTTTTACCCCCAAATCTATTACCAAGGCATAAAGGATTCGGTGTGGAAATTATACAAATACCATCTCTATTAAGTAAACTTCTAATTTTTTTTAATGCCAAATCCGGATTTTTTAAATGCTCAAACACATGCCACATTGTTACTACATCAAATTTTGTATGAAACTTTGCATCAAAAAAATCACCAGTAGTAATGTTAATATTATCTGCCCTTAAATCTATATAATTTTTATTGATATCTATACCACATCTTTCATATTTATCTTTACCTAAACTCTTAAGAAATTGGCAATCCCCACAACCAACATCTAGTATTTTTATATTTCTTTCCTTAGGCAAGTAGTATTCTAATATTTTTCTTTTCTCATTATTGGAATATTTCTGCATCAACTTATCTAAATACGAGAACAGTTTTTTTTCTTTGCGATAATATTTACCTGGAGAGTAATATTTTTGAAGAAATAATTTATCAGTCTTTATATTAACAAGGTAAAAAGACCCGCATCTTTCACAAACTTGATAAGAAAATTTTTCTTTACCCCAAACATCTTTGCCGTGAGATGCCTGAATCATAACAACATTATTTTCATTCAAAAAAGAACACGCGTTACATACAGTAAATTTAGTCTTCATAGTATTTGAGTCAAATGATAATCAACTCCGATGTTCATATTATCTAATTACCTAATCGCTACAACACCTATATTACCGGCTCTTAATTCGATAGGAATATCTTCAAGTCTGGTCCCCGTTGGACACTTTAAGTTCAGTCAGCATTAACTTAGCTCGTCTCTTAAGAGCCATGTCTCCGATGTTATTAAGTAAACTTTTTAACAATGGCCTAAAGTGCTTATCGCTATCATATGGGGGTATAATTATTGATAATAACGGCAAGTTTCTCTTAGCCATAAATAGGAAGTGATTTCTTAATTACATTACCATCATTCATTTCCACTATATATGGTTCACCCATAGAACTGGAAGGAAATAACATTTTACCTCCTTTGTTTAAAAAGCCTTTATATTGTTCAATGACACTGTCGCCGTAAAACCAAATGGAAACAAAGAGCATATCGGCTTTTTCAAGCGCTTCCTCATCCGAAACTATCGGGATACCCAGGGTTTTTTTACCTATTTTCCTAGGGTTTCTTTCAGCTATACCGGAAATCAAATCCGATCCCAGATTCCAAACCTGAAGTCGAGTATTCCCCCTGGTGGAGGCTGCTAAACCATAGACCTTTTTACCATTTTTAACTTGATGGAATAAATAATTCCTTACTTGTTTCCCCGTCTCACTTACCCTTTTGGCAAAATTTTCATAAACATCTTTTTTCAAATATCCCATGTTACGTTCTTTTTCAAGTAATTCTTGAGCCCTTTTCTTCCCTCCTTCAATCTCTATCAAGGCCCCCCTGTGTTTAAGATAAACTCTAAAACTTCCACCATTTATATCATTAATCAAAACATCGGCAACCTCAAAACCATGCCTCTCGACCAACGATTTAAACGACGTAAAAGTCGGATAGGTCACGTGTTCATTAACAACATTACAGAAGGCTAATTGTTTTACCATCTCCGGGGTATAATTTTGTTGAACTACAAAAATTCCTTCGTCGTGAAGCACAGACTTAACGCCATCTAAAAACCTGTTAGGATCTTGAACACTATAAAATACCGCTATGGCAGTAATTACCTTTGCTTTTTTGCCCGGAAAAGACTTTTTCCAGGTATCTTCATTAAAATAATCTACAAAAACATTAAATCCGGACGATCCAAATTTATTCAGTAATTTTTCCGCTCCCCTTAAAGCAACACCCCTAGATGGATCAAAACCAACTCTTAAAATGTCTCCTTCTACTTGCAATAATAAAGTTCCATCGTTGGAGGCAATATCTAACCAAATATCTCCTTTCTCTAAACTAACAATTTTTCTTATCGATTCCACTATTCCCCCCAGCTCCCGAACCATGGCGGGGTTTACACCCGACTCATAACCATATTCCGGATAAAAAACCAAATCTAAATTGATATTGTGTCGAAGCTGAAGATATGTACAATTATCGCACCAGCAAAGTGTCAAGGGGGCTTTAACTGCATTACTACTGCCTTCAGAAAACCTCGCAACATGTATGTTGCCCAAAATCATCACATCAGAAATCTTTTCAGATCCACAAATTCTACATCTCCTTATTACCCTCACCTTTTTTCTTAAAGTATCCATATTTCATGCGTATTGTACTATAAAGATTTTTGCAATCAAATTATCACTTATCTTTCAATCTCCCTCTCCAATATTCCAAAACGTCAGACAACGTCTTTTCAAAGTCAATTTCAGGTTTCCAATCCGTCTTTTTGACAAACTTTGAATTATCCCCAACCAAGACGGGGATATCAAAAACCCGAACTCTCCTCTTGTCTTTTTTTATTTTTATTGGCTTCACCTTACTTAAAGAGAGCAGATAGTCTAAAACTTCTTTAATGCTCCACGTTTTCCCGGAGCATATATTGTAAACTTCACCATATTCACCCTTTTTAACAGCCAAATAATAAGCTTTAACAACGTCTCGAACATCCGTAAAATCTCTCCTTGGAGAAAGGTTTCCCACAAAAATCACAGGTTCTCTCAAACCTTTTTCTATTTCAACAATTTGTTTCGCAAAAGAAGAAGTTACAAACTCTTCTCCCCTCCTCGGACCTTCATGATTAAAAGCTCTCGTTCTTATTGTCTTCAGGCCGTAGCTTTTAAAATATTGGTATCCAAGAAAGTCGGTGCCAATTTTTGACACTGCATAAGGATTAAGGGGACGTAAAGGATTTATTTCCTTAATTGGAATTTCGTTGGGATAGACAAGTCCATACTCTTCTGAAGAACAGGCAATTTGAATAACAGGGTCTAATTTAGATTTCCTGACAGCATCCAATAGGTTAAGGGTTCCAAAAAAATTAATGTTATACATTTCTTCGGGATTATCGATCGAGGCGGGAGCAAAACTCTGCGCTGCCAAATGAAAGATATAATCTGGTTCCACCTTTTTAATTATTCCTCTCAGGGATTCCTTGTCTCTTAAGTCTGCTTCAGAAAGACTAACTTTATTTATGATCCCCAGAATGTTTTCCACTGCCGCCATATCGTTCGATACACCATATACCCTGTGACCTTTTTTGAGAAGTAACTCAGCCAGATGGGAACCCACAAAGCCGGTAATTCCAGTTATTAAACTTTTCATCTTTTTTGAGCAACTATTACTGAATAAGTAAAAGGGTATCTTATACTAAAACAGTATTCTATAACTTCAAAACCTAAATCTTCAAACTTCTCCTATTGATGACAGATCTAAAAAAGAGAGAAACAATTCGGTTTGCACTAGTAAAAATATCACTTAGTTTCATTTTTGAATGTCCATATGTACGAGGTGGAAGTTTGATAGGAATTTGTCCTATTTTAAATCCGTTAAGATCTAATATGTAAAGGCTTTCGAGGAAAAAGGAGTAGCCTTTTGAATCTACTAAACTAAATACTTTGGTCGGAATATTATCAAGTCTGTAAAACCTAAAAGCACCGGATGCGTCATAATTCATCCCCAAAAACATCTTAGTAATAAAGTGGCCCATCAAAGTTAATGCCCTGCGATAAATATTCCAACCTACCAAACTTTTCTTTTGAAGATATCTTGATCCTACTACAACATCATACTTTTCACCGAAACTAATAATTTTGGGGATGTCGGTAGGGGAATGTGTAAAATCGCAATCCATCGAAACAAGCCCATTATATCCATGCTCATACGCCCACATTATCCCATCAAAATGCGCACTTCCAATACCCAACTTACCCCGTCTGTGAATTACTTTCACTCTTTTGTCCTTTTTGGAAATTTTATCTAATAACTTTCCTGTACCGTCCGGAGAATCATCATCAATAAATAAAATGTCAGTCTTATCTATTTTTAGTTTGAGTATTTCGTTACACAACCTTTCGGAGTTTTCGAGCTCGTTATAGGTTGGAATCAGAATTAGTCTTTTTTTCATGATACACTACCCGCCAAAGCATCAAATTTTCTTCTAGAAAATAAAATGAAAAATCCTCTGCCAATATTTATCAGGACAGAAATTTTCATTTTCTTGATTATGGCAAAACCTTACAGGGTGCCTCTTTTGTGAACAATTCTCTTTCTGTTTGCGAAATATCAGTCAGAACTTTACCATTCCATGACCAAGCATATAAATGAGAGGTTGGTATTCTGTCTTTTTGATATATCCAACCCCCGAGTGTTGGTCTATAAACATTTTTCTCGCAAAGCAATTTAACAATAAGTTGTTTATCCCCGGTTATAATAGGTAGATCATCGGCATTACTAATACCTCTTTTTATTCCAAAAGGAACAGAGCCAGACCAATTCATTGAAGTCCCCCAAACTAAATCAGTTCCCTGATACATAAAAATCATGCCCTTCTGGCCTGGAGTAACTTGGCTATTAATTTGACTCCAAATCGGTTCAATTATTTTAGATGAACGGTAGGTCGATATTTTCTCTAATAACTTATTAGAAGCAATTATATTCAAAATTATAAAAAGTGACGAAAATAAAATTAGGTACTTTGACCTAAATTTATATATTAAAAGTGTAATTAATGAAGCAAAAGCTACCGAAGAAACCGCTACATAACGGTGAGAACTTCCGACAACTAACGTTTTTTCATATAACCAATTAGGGAGATAAAATAAAAACATCCATGCCAAAAAAAGGGTTGCCACCTGAAGATTTCGGGATCTTTTCTTTAGAAAAAATATGACAATCAAAAGCGTAACAAAAACAAAAAACACACCAACACTCTGATTAAAAATTGTACGATTACCAAGTGAAATGGGCTCATCAGTTTGATAAATCCAAGAGGTTAAAAGATTACCTAATGATGAAACGTAATTTTTTATCAGGTCGGGGTTTGTAAACACCGATCCAACTGAATTTACAATACCTCCTGAGGTAAAAAGTCTAAGCCAAAAATTTAACCTGTTTATTGTAAAAACAAGTAGAACCCCTAGAACAAAAACCCTAACAGCAATTTTTTGAAAGATCACTTTGTTTCTAACCCTAATCCAAGTTAAAAAATCCCACAAAACTGCAACAGGAAAAACCAGGAGGCCTTCGGCAGGCGCAGCAATAACAGCAACACACAGAAAAATTAGCGATAAAACATATTCCTTTATGATACCGGAATCCAAAGATTTAACCCAAAAATAAATACCCACCGTTAGGAAAATAATAAATATTGCTCGTGAATTCGCACTTATCCAGGTGACAGACTCAAGCCCGCCCACAAGCGAGGCACTAAATAACCCCACCAAAATACCTACCGTTTTAGACCTCGTCATTCCATATAGCATCAATGCCACACTCAATGAAATAACAACTCTAAATATTATTCCCATAAGCTGCCAATCAAACACATTTGGCCCAAAAAAGTGGGTAAATACCACTTTCTCGACAGCCAAACCGGGGTAACGATGAAGAGTTGCACTATTGTCAAAATATATCGAGGTCTCGGGATGAAAAGTTAAATCCCATATATTTCCCCAATCATCTCTCCAAAAATCAAACCCCAAAGCTCTCCACAAACTTAAAAAGGACACTATAACAATTCCCAGAAAAAATATCACTAAAGAAAGTCGTTTTATTTGAGAAATTTTTTCTTTTTTCTTCATATATTTTTAAAGCTCTTTACAATAATTTTGTATAGGATATATAAAACTGTAAGTATTATAAAGAAGAAAGTTTGCCGATGTAAATTTCAAGATAATTTGCATCATCAATAATATATTTAAATTCACTATCGTCTTTCGGGTATTTACTGATTAGATTTTCTACAACAGTTAATTGCGTACTAAACTTTTCTTTAGCCGTTGGCACCTCATCAACCATATTGTTCTGTATTATGAGATCTGTAATTTGACCCAAAGTTGTTGAGTATCTTAATGAGGTTGATAGAACATAAGGCGAAGCCTCGTTTTCAGTAATAAATGAAAGCTCTGCTAATCTATTGTCCAAAAGTTTATATTGGTAGTGTAATTTATCACTGGGAGTTGATTCTAAATTCAGCCGGGTCTTTTCATACAAACGTTTAAAATTATAAAACGGCCAACTTGTAGGATTTGCGACAGATACGTTTAGAAGAACTAATACAAATATGACAAGCAGCGAAAACAAAAAAATAACAATTTTAAAACTCAATAATTTTTTAAACACTTTACTCTTTCTCATATAAATTTATTCAACACCTCTTCCGACCTTTTCTCCCAAGACCAATCCTTTTTAATCACATCTTCTGCTTCCTCACCAATTCTATTTCTAAACTGTTTGCCGCGCAATAACCTAATTATTGTATCAGCAAAAGCGTCTAAATTTCCCACGCTAACCTTGACCATACCTTTCGGATAATACGATATATAAGATTTTAAATCAAAACCTACACACGGTATTCCGAATGCCATTGCCTCTGCGGAAGCCATACCTCCGGAATCATAAAAAGCAGGATGTACTACAACTTTGCTTTGAGCAAAAATTCGATACTTCTTATCTCCGTCAAAAACATATCCAAATAGTTCTATATTCTTCTGCAGATTGTACTTTGCAATTTGTGATTTTACTTCTCCCATAAGAGGGCCATCACCGATCATTGCCAACTTTGCATCCGGGATTTTTTCAACAACTCTTTTCCATATTTCTATAAGCTCCACCACTCCTTTCTGGGGATGGAATCTCCCCTGAAAAACCGCATCATAAACCTTAGGCAAATTACCAATTTTCAATTTCCAATTTTCAATTTTCTTTAAATCCACAGCCCCAAGAACAACGATAACCCGTTTCTTAATATCGAGATTGTGAAACTGTTTCTTTTCACTCTCGTTATTAACCAAGACATAGTCAGCAAAAAGTTTAATTAGAGGCTTTATTGGAAACTGGCTGAACCAATACAAGAAGGCTGAAAGTCTATATTTCCCTTCACGCTGCCCTCCTTCAACATAACCCTTAAACGGATTTGGGGCAGTTTGGTACCATGTTGCAACCCACCCTACTGAGGGATATCTAATTTTCAATAAGACCGCTGGAAAAGTATCCATCCAAAAATCAGAGGCAGAATACAGCAGCGTTTCTTTTGTATATTTAGGTCGCGCCATTAAGCTATATTTCAATCCTAAGAATATTTTGTAAATATATTTCAGAAAAAATCCCGAAGGGAGTTTACTTGAGATTACATTGATCCTCAATTTCTTTCCGGAGAGATTCTGACTATTAACCATCACCAACCCCTCCTTTGTGGTAACAATTTCAAGCGGAAATTTATTGCTCCAATGCCTGGCCAATTCAATAAAAATCCTATCCCCACCTGAAATACCGCTTCCGGTTGGAGAAAGTGCAATAAATTTTATTTCTTTTATTCCCATGGCCAAATCTTAAAGTATATTTTTACTCTATAACTACCTTTTTTATCCACCGTCCATTTATTAGCATAGTCATAAATAATATCGTGATTATTTAACTCTTTATTCTCAATCTTTGCAGTCCAAAGTTTATCGTAGGTGTTTTTAAGAATAATATCAAAAGGCTTATTTGCGTTCACTATATTAACCTCATATGTGGTTGGATTAATCTCTGTGTAGCTTATATCAGGAGTGTTTTCCCCAACCGCTACTATTTGTCTACCTACCTGGTCACTCTTAAATTTGTAAATAGATAGCTCACCAACCTTCGCCAAAAAAACCATCTTTGAATCACTTGAAACAAAACTGTTTAATTCTTCAGAATCTTGAACATCGTTTTTATTTTTTTCCAAATCATAAGCAATGACAATATAACCAACGTTTAACTGATCAAATAATTTATGCAGCTCCTCTTTATTCTTATTTTGGAAAAATTTATAAAGTTTTTGAAAATAGATACCATTTAGAATGGGTCTATTTACCAAGGTGTTGTCAAACAAAAAATCAGTTGGCACAACACCCGTGTACTTCCAGTTATAATAAGCATCCTCACTATTTATCAATGGGAGAACTAAAATTCTCGCGTCTAAAGAGTCTAAATCAATTATTTTGTTAGCTTCCGTATAATACTCCGGTACATTAAGCCTTACCCCATCAGAATAAACATTCCCCGACCACATTGGCCACACCAAAACGCCACAAATAAAAAATACTATCATGGAGATTACAAGTACTTTTAGCCTGCCCAAATTTTTTGAAATACTAAATAGACCCAATCCAAACAAAACGGAGTAAGGCAATAGCAACACTAGGCCCAGTTTCTCGTAAGGATTGCGAAAAATCATAGTAAAATTAAAATTTGAAAACAAGAAATTGTAAAAACCGTATCCTAAAGGTGGATTAGAGCCCTTACAAACAAACCATCCAACCAACAGTATTGTTGTTAGAAGTCCCCAGCTTTTCTCTTTTCTGTTTTTTATCCAACCAACAAAAGTTATAATTAAAGCTAAACAACTTAAAATAAATATCCCCGTCTGAGAATAAAAATTGTAAAATAGACTCCCCGGCCCAAAGACAAATTTTTGCCTCAAAAGAAGAATTTCCCCAGTTGAAAAATACTGACTAACACTTACTAACGACCCAAAACTCATTTTCCAATCCGACATTGCTGAAAATGCAGTTCCCGAAAGTTTTATACACGGATAAATCCACCAGAGGCTCACAACCACCCACGCAGATAGCATCAATGCGACCCGTAACAAAAACTGGATTGAAAACCTCAGATTATGTCTATTTTCCCAAAGTGCGTAAAGAATATATAATCCGACTGGCAACCAAACTGCAAAAAGAAACGCAACCGTTACAAAGGTGGCTGAGTATAAAACCGATGAAATTAAAATGGCAACAAAAAACAAAAATTTTCCACTTCTAAGCCACTTAATAGAAAGATAAAAAAGCACTGGGAGATAACACCAGGCAAACATTCCAGAGTATATAAGTCTATTCCAAACCTGACTCATAGAATACAAATTCAAAAAGTAAAATAGCGAAATAGTTAGACAAACCCATTTATTTTTAGTTCCAAGAAGCTCTTTTGCCAGATAGAACATACTTACAAGACCCGAACTAATAATCAGAAGGTAAATTGTTGCTTGACTCAGCCATGGCGGAAAAAACTTTGCAATTAAAATTGCAAAAAGTAAAACTGGTATTCTAGGTATATACGAGGGTACAACAAACCCCGTTCCAATTTCCACCCATCCAAATGAATAATGCTCAAGGGACCTTTGAGGATTAAATAACCACAATCCCTCTTCCCCACTAGCAATAAAATTTCCGTTTCTAAACCAAAAAAATACAATGATTAGAGAAACTAAGAAAAGTATCAATAAAAAGTATCTATCTTTTACTAACTTCATAAAACATATCTCCGCAACTCGGATTTTACTCCAAAAATATCCAAGGTGTAATGGTAATCCGACTCTTTATATATACCTACGCAGTTGTTATTATCATTCTGGTTGTCATTTAATTATATGAAATATTTTTGCTTCAGATTCGATGTAGACACGCACAAATGTCTTCAAGAGGGTGTTCCCCCATTGCTTAGTCTTGCCCGGGATCTAAACGTAAAATTTACTTTTTTTGTTAATTTCGGACAAGCGGTAAACAGGTTTTCTTTTATACGCGCCATTGTAAAGAAACCGCAAAAAGCAACTGAGACAAAATCTCTGTCGGCATTGACCAAACTGGGTGTAAAAGACTATGTATTTATCTCTTTATTCAATCCTTTCATAGGTAATAGAGATCGTCAAATCTTGAAGAATATAGAAAAAAATAGGCATGAAATCGGATTGCATGGAGGTAAAAATCACGAAACGTGGTCTCGCTATGCTCATAGGTGGACGGTAGAAGAAATTAGAAATGAACTAATTTGGGGCAGGGAGCAAATAAAACGTATTTCCGACAGGGAACCAATTTCCGGATTTGCTTCTCCGAGTTGGAACGGTTCAGAAAAAATAAATAATATACTTCGAGAATTCAACTTTACTTATGTCGCGGATATACATTCGGATCAACCAATAGAAACAGTTCTAATGAGAAAGGGGCTTAAATACATCCCAACCAATATTACAGGAGAGCCTGAGGGTGTTGGGTATATTGAGTATTGCCGAGCATCTCAAATGTCTGACCTAGAAATACTTATCGACTTTCAGAATAAGTTGAATGCGAGAAAAAAACTTGCTACTGTGTATGACCACCCGTATTATGCAGGTATTAAAGAATTAAATCTGGTAAAAAGCATGATTCAAATGGCAAAAGCCATGGATTATAAAATTGTAACTATGAGGGAAATTGCAAAAAACTTATGAAAATATTGTATATATTTCGGTCATCTTATGACGCAGCATATATTCTATCGAGACTGGGGCAAAAAAACATAGCGCAAGCTGCTATTCTTGAATCCGGCAATAAAGCAAAATTCAAAAAAATTAAAAGATCCTTTCAAAAATCAAATATTTTCAGGTATCCTGCTGTATTTGTTGATCTTCTTTCTTTGCTCATATATTCATTTGTTATGGAAAGAGGAATAAAGAAAAGACTAGGAGTAGCAAAATATCCAAAAAATATTGTCAAACTGGTTGTAGACGATGCAAATGATAAAAAATGTATAGAATATATACAAAAATATAAACCTGATATTATTTTTATTTACGGAACGGCAATATTGGGTAAAACCTTCCTATCCAGTGTACATTCAACAATTCTAAACATCCACTCGGGCATACTACCCTATTATCGTAATGTCCATTCTGACTTTTGGGCATATATTAAAAGGGATTACAAAAATATAGGCGTTTCCATTTTCTTCCTTGATGCGGGAATAGATACTGGTTCTATAGCACTGCAAAAAAGGATAACATATACAAAGAAGGACCACTTAATAGATATTAAAGTGAAAAATTTAACAATGATCCCTAATTTAATTGAATTAGTTATTAAAAAATACCGCGCCAGGACACTAAAGAGAAAAATTCAATCGATTTCGGATGCTGGATTTTATCCGACACCAACTTTTCGTGATTTTTTTAAGCTACTTAGAGATAATCTTTAGCTTGAATAATAAAAAGATATATGTTTGATAAACAGATTTGTACAATTCGAACTGACTCGTCGACAATCCAATATGCGATTATTTCCTATGACAGTGATTATTTAAATAATACAACAGTAGAAATTGAAAATTTCTCCGCTCCGTCTGCAACTGCATTCAAAGAAATACTTGTTCAACTTCAACACACGTTGCATCTAAAAAGGGGTGATCTCATGTTTAGTAAAATTCCACCAATTGACTATCTCAAAATCCAGTTACTTCATCGGGTCGGTTTTTATTATATTGAACAAGCCATAACTCTAGACATAGATTTATCTACCTGGAGACCTAATGATTTTGTGTTCAAGAATAATAATGCATATCAGCTCATTCCTGCGGAAGCGTCGGATAAAAAATCTATACGGGAAATTGCACGTATGACATTTAATGCTGATCGCTTTCACCTGGATCAACATATTCCAAAAGTGAGGGCAGATCACCGATTTGAAATGTGGATTGAAAATTCCTATCACAGTTCTGATGCGATCTATAAATTTATTGATCAGAAGAAAACTATCATTGGCTTTTTCATCATCCATGAATACCCAAAGTATACTGATCTGCGTTTGGCAGGACTGCATCCTGCATATGTGGGGCGTGGTTTAGGAAAAATGCTTTATCATCACATGTTTCGTATCTTGAAAGAAAAAAAACACAACGCAATCAAATGTGTTATTTCTTTAAATAACATCCGCGTACTCAACGTCTATACATATCTGACCCACGCCAAATTCTCAAATCCTCTCATTGTATTACACAAGGTCGTATAAAAATTTATTTTTTGGCCCAAACGTATACCCATTCTGCGGTAAATGATATATTGTTTGCCAGGGCGTTATATTCCTTTAGCTCCTTAAATAATAAACGGGATGCTTTAGTGATTATTTCATCTCTATCCCGTTCCTCTTTTATGGTTGGTTCTTTTCCTCCAATTTCCGGCAGTATCCCAGCCTGTAAACGCCTTACACGTAAGAAAGCCAGCCAATCCTTATAGAAAACGGTGATTTGCTTATGGGTCGTGTGAATGTCACGAAAACCGATGTTCGTAAGTTGTTTTACATAATAGCTGATCGGTCTGGGGTCAGGAAATATCAATTTTCTTTGTGAGCGTTCTCGTAGTATCCGTTCATTTATAGTTTTCTTATAATATTTATATTGTTCATCCGTTTTTATGATGGAAATAGCTATGTCATGAACCCGATGAATCGAATCGTCTATCATTAAAATTCCTCTTGCCCTTCCAGACCTTTTGATATTTCCACTTTGGAAGGTAAATTTTCCGCCGGCTTTCAAGGCACGGTAGATACCCTCAAACGTATCTGTAATATTCGGGATAAGATGCACCGTATTAGCACTTAATACATGATCCACCGAATCTCTCCCCATTAATTCATCAAGAGCCTGATATCTTCCGTGCATTTTCTCCAACAGGAGACAGGTAATTTGCTTGTTTGAATGAAAAATATTATATGCCTTACCAAGCCACGATGGTGAATTGTCCACAAGAAACAGTGAGAATTTGTGGAGAATTTTGTTGGTAATGTATACAGCTGAACTCCCCGTGCCTGCTCCAAAGTCTACTACTATATCACCATTCCTAATATCATTTTTTACCAACCGAATCATTTCATTTATATTGTCTATATGCCAAGATGCGCGGATGACTGCCGAGTGATACGCCACAGCACCGCTAGAGAGCGGCTTACTTGGTTGCCATGCAATATATGTAGATGTCATAAACGCCCAATCTTTGCTTCTGATCAAACTAAAATGTAGAATACATTTTACATTATGAAACAGCATGTGTACATTGTTGATGCAAAACGAACTCCCATAGGAAAATATGGCGGAAGTTTTATTGATGTACCAGCCACCAAACTTGCAACAATTGTCATCAAAACACTTCTTAATAGAAATCCTAACATAACCAATCATACAGATGAGGTAATTTTAGGAAATGCGCTCTCTGCCGGTCTGGGACAAAATCCTGCAAGAATTGCCGCCTACACAAGTGGGTTGCATCAAAAGGTGCCTTCATGTACTGTCAATAAACTCTGCGGTTCATCACTTCGAAGCATAATTATGGGTGTGCAATCAATTCTCAATAACGACGCACAAGTTATTATTGCCGGAGGAATGGAAAATATGAGCCGAGCCCCATATATCTTGGACAATTACCGATTTGGAGCAAAAATAGGACATCAAATAATTCGGGATGTTATGATATACGATGGATTATTTTGTAGTCTTATTAATGAATCTATGGGAGAAACAGCAGAACGCATTGCCCGAAAATATAATATTTCAAGAAAAGAACAGGATACTTACGCTTACGAAAGCCATCAAAAAGCACTGCTTGCCATACAGAATAATTCATTCTTAGAACAAATAGTACCTGTACCAATAACAAAGGGGGAAACAAAACTGTCATTTTCTGTTGACGAACAACCAAGAAAAGATACAAGTATCAAGCTACTGGCTACGCTTCGCCCTGGATTTCATAAAAAGGGTACGGTCACCGCGGGAAATGCATGTCCGCTCAATGACGGAGCGGCTGCTGTAATATTAAGTTCGGCATCTTTTGTAAAAAAACACCGCCTACACCCAATGGCAAGAATCATCGAATACGCCTATGTTGGACTGGATCCGAAATTGATGGGGCTCGGAGCGTTTTATGCGGCAAAAGAGTGCTTAAAAAAATCAAGATTAAAAACCTCCGATATAGACCTTTGGGAAATAAACGAGGCGTTTGCTAGTCAAAGCATTGCGGTTCAAAGACTTCTAAAAATTGATAAGCAGATTGTCAATGTAAACGGTGGCGCGATAGCATTAGGTCACCCTATAGGAGCAAGTGGTGCACGAATACTCACAACCCTTCTCTATGAACTAAAAAAACGATCAAAACGGTACGGGATGGCAACTTTATGTATTGGAGGAGGACAAGGAATAGCTATGTTAGTTGAAAATATATGAAACGATTCAGCGGAAAAATTGCCATGGTAACCGGTTCTTCACGCGGACTGGGTAAGGCGATTGCTCTTGAACTTGCGTTAGGTGGAGCAACACTCATAATGCACGCCACCAAAAAATCCTCCGAAGCGGAAAAAACATTCAAACAAATTCAAGAAATTTCCCTAAAAAGTAAACTCTATTACGCAGATTTTACGAACCCCGATGAAATTGCAAAAATGACTCTTCTTATACAAAAAAATTTTACTCATATAGACATACTCGTAAATAATGCTGGTGTCCAACTAAGTAAAGTTTTACAAAAGATAACAGATGATGAATGGAATACAGTAATGGATGTTAATATAAATGGAACATATTATATAACGAAATTACTTCTTCGTAGCATCATAAAACGTGGCAATGGAAGAATAGTAAACATGTCCTCTATATACGGATTAATTGGAGAATATGGACTTACCAGCTATTGCACATCGAAGGCGGCGATTATCGGATTTACAAAAGCACTTTCAAAAGAGGTTTCAAAATATAACATAACAGTTAATGCAATCTGTCCAGGTTTTACTAACGCGGGTATGGCAAATAACATACAACAAAAATTACTTAACAAAAACATACGTTCTATACCTTTACAAAGGGTAGGGAAAAAAGAGGAAGTAGCAAAACTTGTTGCTTTTTTATGTTCCGATGACGCAGCGTATATCACGGGTCAAATAATCAGTATTAATGGAGGTTTATTCTGAAACCGTTCCTGTTTGGTTAACATCAGGTTTCTGGCACTTCAAGATGATGCTATGGAAGCCGGTTTCCTCAAGGTATTCCTTTTCTGTTTTTTCAAGAATAAACTTCTCAAAAAATATTTCTCTTCTGAAAATCCACTTAGAAATATAGAGATCCAGGGCGTAAAGAACTATATAAATTTTACCTTTTAAATACAATCTTTTTATGGAAAAACCAGCACCAGTGGCAAATGTCCTCAATTGCCTTTCTGAATAATGTCTGTGGCCCATTAGCCACCAGGCAGGATCAAGCACAGTAGAGAGCGGATTATTATGCTGAGTAGAAAGGAAGAAGTAGCCCCCCGGCTTTAAAACCCTAAACGCCTCTGCAAACATTTTTCTTTCGGTACCACGCGGGATATGTTCAAGTACCTCCCAGCTAACGATAGTGTCAAATGTGTTTTTTTTAAAGGGTATACTAATTGCACTCCCAAATTTAAACGTAATAGCACGATTTTTAATATTCCTTGCTAATTTAAGAGCGGTTTTTGATGTGTCAATTCCAACCATCTTACGTACTCCCCGTTTTAGATATATTTTTTCACACCAACCACCCCCGCATCCAATATCAAGCACTTTTTTATTCTTTACATATTTGTTTGTAACCAACCTAAGAGTTTCTAAGTGAAAACCAGTAAAATCTCTGTCGTAATATCTATTCATCGTTATTTAAATGATAACCCATTATTATACCCGAAGAGCAAATCAATCGCATAAGGATTTATTATTGTTGCAAAGAAGAATCACTCTTAAAAAAATGTTTAATTTCTTTCACTACCATAGCCGCTTGGGAAATTTTAATATCATAAAATAACGGCAGTCTAAGGAGCCTCGAGGAATAGTTATCAGTAATTTTCATACTACCCACGAACTTCGCATATTTAAGCCCAGCTGGAGAAGAATGGAGAGGAATATAATGAAAGATAGCCCCAATACCTTTACTTTTTAAATAGTCTATTAATTTACTTCTGGTTATTAAATCTCTAACCAATATGTAAAATAAATGACCATTATGTTCCACACCCTTAGGGATAACTGGACATCTTATAATGCCTTTTTTTTCTAAAGTAGAAAGATTTTTGTAATAATAATTCCAAATTTTGATTCTTTTACTTTTTATTTTCTCAGATTTATCAAGCTGAGCTAACAAAAATGCAGCCATAAGCTCCCCAGGAAGATACGATGATCCTATATCTACCCACGTATATTTATCTACCTCACCTCTAAAAAAACTACTTCTGTTTGTTCCTTTTTCTCTTATTATTTCTGCTCTTTCGATAAATCGCGGATTATTAATTATTAATACTCCCCCTTCACCTGAGGTAACATTTTTTGTTTCATGAAAACTAACTGCCCCCAAATCGCCTATTGTCCCACAATATTTATTTTTATATTTTCCCAACAAAGCTTGAGCTGCATCTTCAAAAACGAAAAGATTATACTTTTTAGCGATACTATTTACTTTATCCATCTCGCATGCTACTCCAGCATAATGAACCACAACTATTGCTTTAGTCCTTTTTGTAATAGCGGCTTCAATTAAATTTTCATTGATATTGAGAGTATCTTCTCTGATATCTACAAAAACGGGCACGGCACCTCTAAGTACAAATGCGTTTGCGGTACTTACGAAAGTAAATGAAGGCATTATTATCTCATCTCCGGGCTTAACATCTGCTAATATTGCCATCATCTCAAGAGCTGCTGTACAAGAATGCGTCAAAAAAACTTTTCTTGCTTTTAATTTTTTTTCTAACCATAGGGTGCAAGCTTTGGTAAAATAGCCATCTCCCGAAAGTACTCTTAAAGAGTGGGCCTTTTTGATATTTAGTAACTCCTCTTTCCCCATATGTGGTATGTTAAAGGGAATCTCCCATATATTATTTTCAGTTCTTTTTGCCATAACAGTTAATTATACCTTTTTACTATTTTAGTGGTTCCATCATAGCTTGTTGGAACAGGACGAAAACCTAAAATCTTTTTTAAATAATGATAGATAATTAAAATTGCAGTTAAGATGGCTAATGGTAAGTGTATCAGGTATATCAAATTCCGGCGTGTGATACTTAGCCATAGAGAATCTAAAAGCGGAAAAAACAAAGTTAAACCATAAGGAATAAAAAGGTATTTTTTTACATCTTTGCCTTTACCTTCATAATCTTCTCTATTCAAAAAATCAGCAGTATCAGTAGTATTATGAAAATATACATTATTTCTTATACGCCATTCTAGTTTTTTTAAATATTTTTTTAAATTTTCAGTTGTATAATGATAAAGAGGATCATTCTTCATTATTGCAATATAAGGGCTGATTTTAAGAAAATGTAAATTCATAAAAGGTAAAAAATTTTCCTTCACTGATACGTATTTGCTGAACTTTTTTAAAACGTATGCTTTGTCAACCATTCCACCGCCAGTCATCACTTCCATCAAAGGGGGGCGTTCGCCTAACAAAACTTTAACAATAATATAATTATCACCGTCATACACGACTTCGTATCTTTTTCTCATCGTACCTATAAAATAACGATAATCTTTTGTCAACCGATAGATAAAAAATGAAAAGGGATCACCATATTCATTGAGATAATGGTTTATTGGGGAAGAATTCTCGGGAGTAATATATCCACTGCCGTACAATATCTTAACCCTCTTGTCTCTTTTAAAGATATTGATTCTGTTTTCTAAACTTTTTTTGTTCTGTAACACTTCATCGTGGTCAAGTGTCATCACATATCTCCCTCTCGCTTTAAAAAATCCCAAATACTTAGCATTTAAAGGCACTATTAACGGGTTTCTTATAATTTTACATTTATATTTTTTAGCAATTTCAAGAGTATCATCTTTCGATCCCCCATCTATAATCAATATCTCAAATCTATTCCTAGGAAGTGTTTGTTTTTTAATCGACTCTAAGACTCTACCTAAAATATTTTGAGAATTAAAAGTTGCTATTAGAATACTTACTTCAATTTTTTCCATTTTGTTTAAACCAAAAACTGTTGTTTTGAGAGACTTTATTATTAAATATAAAATTATTCGAAAGGTATCTCTCTAATGTTTTCTTTGTTTGTTTCACCGCATCTTCTATTAGTAAATAAGTATAAGAACTCTTGTTTACCGTCTCTTTCATTCCTTTCAAAACATTAACTTCATGACCCTCTACATCCAATACCACGAAGATGTTGTCAGCAATTGCCTCCTTTTTTAAGATATTATCTAACGTGTCCGTAGTAACTTTAATTTTTTCTGCTGTTTTAAAACTGACTATCATCTGCATCGGTTCATAATAAAAGAAATCCGACTGAATCTTACTATCACTTAACGCTTTTTTATAAACTCTCACATTATTTAGTGAGTTAAGCTGTACATTTTTCTTTAGTAGTTTAAATCCCTCAGGATCGGGTTCAAAAGCTAAAATCTTCAATCTATGATTATATCTTTTTAGTTGTTTTCCAATGGCTATTGTATACTTTCCAATAGAAGCTCCTATATCTAAAAATAAAACTTCCTTATCGGGATATGAATCAAGAAAAGACTTTATTGTTCTTATTAACATATTCAAATCTTGTCTTTCAAATGCCGGAGATGCCATCAACCAATCAATTTCAATATCTCTTATATAAAAGTCTCCCAATGAGGTCTTTAATTTTATAACTCTTTTACCCACAGACTTCATTGAACGGAATTTGGTGAAAATATGAAATAAGAATGCTATTTCATTAAACATGATCCTAAACCTATGATTTTTACTCTCAAAAGGTGCAATAACTTTATAGAATGCTAAAAATATAAAAAATTTTAATTTGTCGTAGATTGTAAACCTGATAATATTTTTTTTATTTGTCATATTCACTTAGCCCTAAGTAGATAATCAACTATTATTTTTGATGGACGGGTTTTAATCGACACTTCCCGAGTTTTATATTTCCTGTAGTTATTTATAAAATCATTTATCTCACCCTCTTTATTGTGGCTTAGTAGGGCATTTTTTCTTAAACCTTCTATCCTTTCTGCTCTATTTCTTAAAATTAAACAGGGCTTACCAAGAAAGTAGGCCTCTTCTTGATTGGTACCTCCATCGGTAGCTATAAATTCACAACTTTTCACCAATTTGATAAACGAAGGATAAGGCAGGCGAGACGGTAAAATTACATTTGGATTGCTTCGCATTTTATTAAAAAGCCTTTGTTTAACTAAATAGTCCCGTGTAAGTTTATGCATCACAAAAACACATTTTAAATTATCGTTCGCTTTCCTGATAAACAAATTGACAATCTTTTCGGTGTTCTGTTTACTAAATAGTGTGTGTTCTTGCCGATGTATTACAAGAATAAAATATCTTTGTTTCTTAGATCTAAAAAGGTCTATTTCATTTGAACTTTTCAACGCCAGGAAAACACTTTCTCCCACGGTATTGTAAAGGGTGTCTATTTTTACTCCTCCATAGCCTTTCAGATTATTTTTAGCCCATCTATTCGGACAAAAGTGGATGTCCGCCAGACGAGATGTAATAAATCTACAAAATTCTTCGGGAAACGGTTCCAAAAAACTAAATGATCTAAGTCCACTTTCCACATGAACCAACCTAATCCCGTTGAGTTTTGCAATAAGAGATCCTATAAACGAGGTCATTGTGTCACCGTGGACTATAAAAAAAACATCTTTCTTTCTATATCCCCAAAATTGATTTCTGAAATATAGAAAGTAATTTCCAAGAGATCTTATTAACCAAACCGTAAACCTCAAATAGATATCCTGGAGATATTTGGAAGATTTTACTCTAAATGTGTAGTCAGGAGATTTTTTGTTTATAATTGAAGTTACTTCGTCGAAGCACAACACATTTTGATTAGAAGCGATAATTTTATAATCTATTAACCGTTTTTCAAATTCTCTTATAACTGGGGCCAATTTAATTAGCTCTGCTGTTGTGCCAATAAAAAAATAAAACTTTTTATTTTTCATTTAAACCTTTTATTAACACCCCCACTCCCACGTTTCTTGTTTCAATTAAATCATTCATTTCGTCAAAATAATTAATTATTTTGAAAATAAGATTAACAAGAATAGGCTTCTTTTTACTTTTTTTGAATTTATTTATCGAACCAGCTACTTCAGGAGAAAACCCACCGCCGTGTAAAGTCCTAGCCGCAGAATACAACAAATTATGATTAAAGGGCAAGCACCACCAGGTAAGTGCTTCCACTGTCTTAATTTTGAATCCGGCTCCCTCAACCACCTTTTTAATCTCAGCGGGTTTATAGAGTCTTCTGTGCTGGCTCCAAATCCCTGCCCAAAAACCGGATTTTACGTGCGTCCTAAACAGATGTTCAAGAATCCAGTTAACGGGATCCCATAAAAAGGGGTAATTGGCATTTGGTACCGTTAAAACCAAGGTTCCACCTGGTTTGAGTACTCTTCGAACCTCTTTCAGTCCTTTAACGTCATTAGGTAAATGCTCGGCAACTTCGCTCATGACGATTTTGTCGAATATTTTATCCTTAAAAGGAAGCTTTGCCATTAAATCCGCCCAAAAAAGTTTTATTTTCTTAGATCCCAAATTTTTTCTTGCAGACTCGAGCGCCCTTTTGTCAAAATCGGTTCCCGTTAAATCTAATTTAATTCCCAGACCTGAAAGAAGATATGAATAATATCCATCGCCACAACCGACATCCAAAATTTTTTCGCCATTTTGAGGATTTAGTTCTTCTATAATCCTCCTGGCTCTTCTTTTAAGGGCCATATCCCCTGTGCTGGCAAGAAGTTTTTTAACTTTTTCTTTTGTATGAACTGATAATTGTTTCGGCATTTTTTTCAGAATATTTTTTTAATGCAAACTTTCTGCAATTTTTTGATAACTTGTCAAGTTTAGCAGGATTTTTATAAAAATACTCTACTGCATTTTTAATGTTTTCCGGTGTAATGTATATCAATCTCCCGACCGTATCATCCATTGCCTCCGGAACGGCTCCCCTTTCTGACCCAATTATCGGAGTGCCACACGCAAGAGATTCTAAAATAACTCTTCCAAAACCCTCCTCATGGGTAGAAGGAATGATAAATAAATTGGCGACAGAATAATAAAGCGGTAATTGTTCTTGGGCAAGTCTTCCTACGTAGACGATATTTTCATTTTTCTTTTGGTAATTTACAACCTCTTTTTTAAGCGGTCCGTCAGAAGCTACTAATAATTTAATATTTTTATTCCACATACTTGCTGCCTTCAAAAGTTCTCTAATTCCTTTTTCAGGAACCAATCTTGAAGCACAAAAAACTACAAACTTCCCTTCCAAATCAAGTTTTTTCTTCGCATTCTCTACTTTTTTGAAAAGATTTAAATCTACCCAGTAGGTAAAAACCTTAATTTTTTCTTTTGGAATTCCTAACCCCTCGATCTCCCTCTTCGACTGTTTCGACAGTGTCAAAACCATATCTGAAGCACCAAAAATCCACTTGGCAAAATTTCTGTAGAAGCCGGTTTGAGGAAAATTATAAATTGAGTGAGTCGTGGTAATAATCCTTTTCCCAAATATCTTTCCCCAAAAAACTCCAACAAAACCAGCTACGATTCCGTGCGTATGAATAACATCTGGGTTTTGAAAAATAATGACAAGGGGCAAAACTATAAATAAGCCCGGCAAAAGATAAAGAAACTCTAACAGTGGCATATGTACGAGTTTATAAAATAAGCCCACAAACCATGGAATTCGGAATATTTTATATCTTGATCCTCTTTCATAAATTTTCCATTTCGCTTTTGCTGTAAGGGGTTGATAAGCTAATACAAAAACGTCTATATTCCTTCTGACCAGGGCTTTAGTTAGATCATAAAGATGTGTTTCTACTCCTCCGATATTGGGCAAATAATGTGTCGACAAAATTAGTACTTTCATAAATTTTTTATTCTGCCAATTAGGTACCCCGCCCCGCCCGCGATATTCTCCAAAAAAAACATAATAAACATGGCGATTGCAAAAATTGGATTCGAAATTAGTTTTTTCCAATTCTTATAAAACACGGGCCTTAGAAAATATACTGTTTTAGAACTAAAAATTGGAATGTTTTGTTTTCCTAGATACTTATAGCTTTTAAGGGCATAATAATACTTTTTCTCAACCAGGGAAAATAAATTTGGGATTCTCTCGTAGTGAAGTATTTTTGATTTTACACAACCAATTTTATAACCCCTCTTTTTTATAGACTCTGATAAATCCCAGTCCTCAGGACCTGTAATATTTTCATCATAACCGCCCACTTCTTCAAAGACTTCCCGCCTAAAAAATCTTGCTGCATCAGTTGTTTGATCTCCCTCTAAGTTATAAAACGATCTTTCAAACGCCTTAACCTTTTCCCAAAAATTGTGGGCTATGGATTCCTCCGGGATAATTACAGCTCCAACTTTTTTTCCCAAGTTAAAAACTCTCACACATTGATTAATCACATCTGGGGAAAGACGCATGTCTGCATCTAAAAATAGGAGGAATTTACCATCAGCCTTTCCAGCTCCAAAATTTCTCTGCTCACTTCTCTCCGCATGTCTACGTAAATAGACCTTCCGTGTATACTTTCTGGCCATTTCAACTGTTCGATCTTTCGACGCGTCGTCAACAACAACTACCTCCGTATCTGCAAATG
>Ga0187886_1000133_pt1 | contig 106539 bp, 116 predicted proteins | sample June2016WEW_20_1_FD_133001 | JGI IMG/M metagenome (GOLD analysis project Ga0187886, IMG submission 133001) | Peatland microbial communities from SPRUCE experiment site at the Marcell Experimental Forest, Minnesota, USA - June2016WEW_20_150 | ecosystem: Environmental > Terrestrial > Soil >... | reverse complement strand
TAGTGTATCTCAACATATCAATTTGAGTGTGCCTCATTTTTATGATATCCTCTCCATTGCAGTTGATGCCTGAAAAAGAAAAACAATTTGTAAACATTCCTGATTCGTGTGCACCCGTGGGTATAGGTTACCCTGCCCCTCAAGGCGGGTTAGAAGCAGTAAGACTTCAAGAAAAACTGGTCCACCGAACAGGATCTTTGGGATCCGGTTTTGCTGTAAGCAGGTGGAATAACCAAGAATTAATTCGCGAATCCGAGTCCCAAGGGCTAATCCCCGATCTTAGTAAAAATAATTACCCCATTACCTTCTGGAGGTATGACGAAAATATTTCTCTAGACACGATTGTTGGTAAGTTAAGGGACCAAGGAATACTTCCTTGGTTAATCGAGGAAGTTCCTACTGACCCATCTGCCCTAAACGCTCTCGGGCTTGAATCGCGCCCGAGGGGAGGAATCACCCGGGTGATAGTTACAATAGAAAATCCCCAAACTCAAGATCCCTCCTCCCTGGTTCGCAGGGAAAAAGAATTTAATTATCTAAATAATGCTTTAGTTAAATTACAAAAAGAAGATTTTCCACAAAAGGAGATTTTAATCCCATCTTTTACCAGGGTAACTGAGGGTGGATTCGGAGGAGGAGTAGAAATATTTAAAGGAGTCGGGACGGTTGAGGAAATTTGGAATTTTTACAGAGAACTTAAAAATGTACGCGCCAATCTCTGGCTCACACACGGTCGTTTTCCAACTCTTACCCAACTTTGGTGGGGAGGATCACATCCGTTTCAACAAGGAGAGTGGATCGGGCTGCATAACGGAAATATTATTTCGTATGATATTCACGCTGCAACACTTAAGGATAAATATGCTCTCCTGGCCGGAACCGATTCAGAAGCAATTCCTGCTATGGTTGACTATCTAACTAAAATTAAAAAATTACCCCTGGAAATAGCCCTTCTGACCCTAAAAATCCCGGGATGGACACAAAGAAATAGATTAACTTCTGCCGAGAGAGATTTTATTAATGAGTTAAATATTACTCACGATGACATGTCTCCTGATGGACCGGCGGCTTTAATTCTGACTAACGGAGAGAGCGTTTATGCACTAACCGGAAAACACGGGGTAAGACCTCTGCATGTAGTAAAAAGGCCGGAGGATGGAGCGGTGTTAATTGCCTCTGAATTAGGAGTGATTGCACCAGGTGCAGTGAGGGTCAGTCAGGGAAAAATTGGAACCGATGAGCATGTAGTTTTTTATAAAACGGGTAACGAAATTGTAACCGAGGTAATTAGATCCAAAAATGTTTTAGATTCTGCTGTTAAAAACAGAGATTCTGAACAACTCGTCTATTCATTTAGCAACATGTGCGCAATAGGAAATGAAGTGCCCCTAAAAAATAGTGAAATAAAAAGAAGGGCTGTGCGGGAAGTACACCAGGCTTTGGTTCAATTTGGCTGCAGTGTTGGAACATTAAAAAGACTGGAACAAGAAGCACGAATCGGGGCAGTAATCATTGAATCAACCGGGGAAAAGAAACCGCTTCCCATTTGGCGCGGAAAAGATGTGCGTTTTCTAACTTTCTTACAAATAGGGGCCAGCGAGGTTGGCGATCCATCAATTGATCCGGATAGAATGCCAATTGATACTGTAACCCATTTAGGTCGAAGGGTTGATTCAATTTTTGATTCTACCGAAAAACCAAATAAACAAATTCTTATTAACTCCCCAATCATTTTCTCTACGAGATATATTCCTTTCGAATGGAAACCGTTTAAAGAAGTTTTGAGTCAGGCTGCAAAAAGTTTTGGAACAGTAATTTTAGATAATAATGAAGCGGGCGTTGGAATTCCCCAAGATTTGTTGAGTATTATTTCAACAAAATATGTGGGCGATTTTGATACATCCATAAAAATAATTTGTGAACAAGTTCGAAATCAAATTATTCGGGGAAAAAGTATCGTCGCACTAAGTGATATTGTCACCAATGAAACAAATAAAGATGTTATTCCGGCAACTTTAGTCGTTGGATTGGTTAATGATTATTTGCAAAAATTAGGCCTTCGCCGACAAGTATCGTTAATTGTAGAAAGTTTGGAAATTGCCAGCAGTGCGGCTATTTTTAAAACATTAACTTTAGGGGCGGATGCCATTTCGGTAGATCCACGAATAATTTTGGCGGCTATGGGGGTAGGGGAATTTAATTTAAGTATTGATCCACTTGAACAAAAACAAATCGGGTTAAGCGAAGCTCAAATCCGGGCATATAATCTTTTTGTTTCCTGGACCGAGCAAATAAAAAAGCTTATGGGCGGAGCTGATATTACGGATGTTCACAATTTGGTGGGAAACAAACTACTTTTGCAAAGTCTGGGACTTGGAGATGAAATTGCCTCCAGACTTGAAATAACCGACGAGGGAATTGGCGTAAGAAATTGGGAATTTTTTGTGAGAAAGAATGTACAACCCTTTCTGGACCCAAATTCCGAATTTATTCTTCCAGTTAGACTTCCTCGGCATAATTCACCTAAATTTGCCAAGGAATTAAGAGAATATATTGATGGTGGTCCGGAATTGGTAACTCCCCTGACAGATTATTTTGATCTCTTGGAATTTAAGACTAAAAAAGAATCCAACATTGATCCCCAAACAGTTTCTCTAGAAACAAAACTTTATCCTTTCAAGGGTCTGGAAAGAACAATTCAACTTCCGCTCGTCTTTGGAGCAATTTCTCTTGGAGCCGCTCCTATAACTTTCCACCGAATTTTGGCTGATGCTGCCGCCCAAGAGGGAACTTTTTATAACACAGGAGAGGGCGGAAGACCACTAAATAATTTACGAAAGTTTTTAAGTGATGATAAATGGACTACTTTTCAAGTTGCCTCTGGCAGATTTGGAGTGACCATGGAAGCATTGCGCCATTTGGGAGTAATTGAAATAAAAATTGCCCAAGGAGCCAAACCCGGTATCGGCGGGCATCTACCGGGTCAGAAAGTTACCGAGATTATCGCCGAAACCAGAGGAATCCCCGTTGGTTCAACTGCCATTTCCCCCGCAACACATCAAGACATTACCAGTATTGAAGACTTAAAAGCTTTGATTAGTTTACTTCGGGAAGCCACTGACAGTAAAACCCCAATTCAGGTTAAATTGGCAGCACTTCCCGGAATGACTTGGATTGCAGTAGGGGCAGTACGTTGCGGGGCAGACGCTTTAGTAATTGATGGATTTCGTGGTGCCACCGGAGCAGCCCCTTGGGCCCAACAAAATGAGGTCGGACTTCCCATTGCTTCGGTTATCGCCTCTGTTGATGACGCATTAAGGAAAGAGGGAATTAGAGATAAAGTTTCACTCATTGCTGGAGGAGGACTGCGTACTGCAAAAGAATACCTTATGGTAATTGCATTGGGAGCGGACGCAGCAATGACGGTAACATCACTTAAAGATGCTGTGGGGTGTACACAATGCGGACAATGCCATTTGGGAATTTGTCCCCAGGGTATTACTGCTCAATCAGGAACTATTTATGAGGACCGACTGGATTACAACGAAGGAAAAGAAAGGCTTACCAAATATATAAAACTCCTTAAGAGGGATATGCAAAAACAAATAGCCAGTCTGGGTTTAACCAGTATAGACGAGCTGCGCGGGCGAAGGGATTTACTTAAATTAATTCAGAATGAAGAAATAATTGGATTTCTCGATCCGACAGTCGTTTATAACGAGGGTGAAGATTATTCACATTTAGCAGGCCCACTTTTAAATCGCGGTTGGGTGGATAACGAAATCAAGAGGGTTCCTATTCTTGCAGATTCGATACCCAACGATTTGGATATTTTTGATTTTGTCTCTACAGTAAACAGTTTGGTTAGAATTAAAAAAACTCCGGGGTTATCAGACTCACAAAGACAAAAAGTGGAAAAAATCCTTTTAAATCCTAATTTGGAAATTTTAAATCGAACAAATTTATTGACGGAAAAACTAGAGCTAAATAGAGTGTGCGGTTGCATCGGAGAATGTATTCACAGAAATCCTGTAAGCGGAATGGCAAGCCGACTTGTTAAAGAATTCCAATCAAATAACAATTTGTCGGTTTTGGATTTAAGTGATACTCCGATGTCAGGTGATCGATATGTGGGAGTAGCCCTTACCCGGGTAATCGACGAATTGAGAGAAAAAATACCAGAGAGTGCGGTCAAACCAATAGAAATTAAATTATCTGGCGTAGCCGGACACGACTTGGGTGCGTTTTTGATACCCAATATAAAAATAAAAGTAATTTCCAAAAACGAACAAATAACCGCAGTTGGCGATGGTGTGGGAAAAAGCAATCAGGGGGGAACAATTATTATCGAGGGTAGTAGCGGAGATTTGGCGGGTTATGCTATGCGTAGTGGAAGAATATATTTATTAGGCAATACTGACGATCTAACGGGGTGTAATATGCGCGGACTTGATGGAACTAACGGTCCAGCAATTATTGTAGGAGGGAGTGTTAAAAACAGAGCTTTCGAAGGAATGTCAGGTGGAACAGGTATCATAATCGGTCACAATTTAACGGAAGGTCAACAAATAGTCGGGGAAAATTTTGCCTCCGGAATTTTTGGTGGAACGATCTACTTACACACAAACAAAGAGGAAGCTAAGAAACATATTCATCCACACCACCTGGAAAATTTGACATTAACCGAAATTAATCCCAATCAAGAAGAAATACTAATGTTGGAACTGAGACATTGGGGAAAAGAGTTTGGGATAAATTTAGACGAGGTGATTAGCGGAAACTGGACTAGGATAAACACAAACACAATTAATCCTCTAGCAAGCACCTACTCCGGCCATTAATCTAAAAATCATTCCAAAGTTTTTGGTTGTAAACTTCATGATGATAAAGGACCTCACCATTTTTAACTTCTGTTCCAAGTTCCAACGGACTCCTGTCTGCAACCGCCCCCTTTAGTTCAAGGTATTTTTTCTTAAACTCTTCACCAAAAATTGCAGTAGTTAGATCACCTTGACGGAAAAGCTGAATCGCAGTCTGAATATTACCAGGCAAATATTTAATTCTCGGTCTCTTTCCATTATTTCTTTCTTTGACCGGTCCTTCTAGACCAACTTTAATAAGGGTGTACATAGTTAAATACGGATTGGCATCAGGCGCAACACAGCGTACTTCAATTCTTGCAGATCTTTCATTAAAAAGGGGAATACGAATCATGGCCCCACGATCTACTTCCGAAACTCTAATTTCATTTGGAGCCTCAAAATGCGGATCAAGCCTTCTATAAGCATTAACGCTACTACTAAAAACCAGGCAAGTTTCACCAGCACTACCCAGTAGCCGGTTAACAACATCCCAACCCAATTTTGACAACTTTCCCCTCCCTTTCTCGTCATAAAAAAGATTTTTACCCCTCTTGGCAATAGAAAAATTAGTATGCATCCCGCTGCCATTAATTCCGACAATTGGTTTGGGCAAAAAAGTAGCCGTAAGCCCCATATTTCTGGCAACTTGCCTGGCAACCAATTTGTAGATTTGAATTTGGTCTGCCGCATTCACCACCTCCGAATAAGAATAATTTAATTCAAACTGGGAAGGAGCCACTTCAGGGTGGTCTTTTTCGTTTTCAAAGCCCATTGCACGCTGAGCTTCAGCCGTCCGGTCAATGAAAGTACGTAATAAATCTCCGGGGAGAGAATGATAATATCCGCCGGTAGCAACCAGTTCAAAACCAACCCTTTTATCATAATTCTGCTCAGCATCAACCCCATTGAGTAAAAACCCTTCTATCTCATTTGCCGCATTGAATATATAACCTTTTTCTTTAAAAAGTTTTCTAGTATAAACTCTCAAAAGCCCCCGAATATCCATGTTATAAACCTCACCATTTTGATCAAGAACATTTCCCATAAGCATCACTTTTCCCGGACCAAAAATATCAGTCGGTAGCCACCAGAAAGCGCCCCAATCAATCCCAAGTTTTAAATCTGATTCAGCCTGTCTGGAAAAACCACGGATAGAAGAGCCATCAAAAGTTAAATTTTTATAACTGGAAAGGAAAAACTTTTTATCATAATCGAGAGTATGAAAACGCCCTTCAATATCAGAAAAGCCAATTGTCACCGCTTTTATTCTCTTTTCCTTGCGCAAATAGCTTAAATATTCCTTTTCCAATTCTATCGGACTGACACCGGAGGTACGTTTTGCTTTCGCTTCAAGATTTAATCTTTCAAGTTCATCATAGGGAATTTCAAGGAAGTTTCTTAATGGTTTTGATAAATTATCCATAATTTACGGTAAAATACCAAGGAACTAATATAACTTTATACCAATTAGATCTTTTTGTCCAGAACCACAAAGACAACAAATGTATATAATGCCCCCATCACGACATCAATAAAATAATGTTCCCCCAGATAAATCACTGAAAACCACACCCCCAAAACGTACGGAATAAAGGCAATACCGGCTTTTTTACTCCATTTAAAAAGGAAAAAGAAAACAATTAAAGGAAACGCCGCGTGAAGGGACGGCATGGCAGCAAAAGAATTACCGCCGGCAAATGAATAGATCAATGGAAAAAAAGCGCCGGTTTGAAGAAAACGCGATGTAACAACCCCTACAATTCCGAAAACGGGCGGAATATAACCCAAGCTACCCGCTATCCAGGGAGGCGCTGCAGGAAAAATAATGTATGTGACAAAGGCCGCGTAAGAGAGGATAAAAAATGCAAAAGCAAATTTTCTAAAAAAGACCCTATCTTTTGACCAAAAATAATAACCAGCAACCAATGGAACCACAAGATGACAGAGGTAAAGGAGCGTCGCTAAATAGTCATACCACATAAGGTGCACCGGATTAAAAAGAAGGGATTGAAGTTTAATCGTGGGAACAAAACCAAAAATATCTTTGTCTATGTTGATCATTGGTAAAATATTGGCATTTTTACCAACGTAGGAAATTAGTCCTCGTAATAATTCATATCCCAGAAAGAACAAGACAAAAGGGAGCCAATCTTTAAAAAAAGTTCTGACACGGCCGATAAAAGTTATTGCAAATAGCCCAAGTATTAAAAACTGGCCCTGGGAAAGCCAAATCCTGTGATAAATCATAAACACACAGACGAAGACAATATAGCCAAGTGTCAAAATTGAAATTAATCGGTAATATTTAGTCAACTTATTTAAACTCTATTTAGTGTAGCTTAAAAAAGCCTGAAGAGAAAAGTGTGGTATAATGATCTCACTTTGAGTGATACTAACACCACAGTTTGCGTCAGGTGCGGAAAACAAAGAATTGTTCTTTCAGTTAAGGAAGAAAAGGTTGGCAACAGTACTATTTCTACAACCGAAACAATTTGCCCCGACCCCGAGTGCCAGAAAAAAGTTACCGTTATGTTAGACGGCGAGCAAGAAAAAAGACATACATCTTTTCTTCAAAAACAGGAAAGAATAAATTCAAGAAGACCCATAAAAAAGGTGTTGTGATACAATCGGTCTATGCAAATTGGGTTTGTGGGACTGGGAAAAATGGGGAAAGGGATAGTTCTTCATTTACTCGAAAAGGGTATTAAAGTTGTTGTTTGGAACAGGTCGCGTGATGATGTTGATGAAGTAGTAAAATTCGGCGCAATTCCAGCAAAAACTCACAAAGAGCTCGTCGAAAAATTAAAGATCCCCAGAACCGTCTGGATAATGGTTCCACAGGGGGAACCTGTTGATGAAATGATTAATAAATTGCTTCCCTATGTCGATAAAAAAGATTTAATAATCGACGGCGGAAATTCCTTTTATAAAGATACCTTAAGACGCGGAAAGAAATTAAAAGGTAAGGTTCATTTTATGGATATCGGAACTTCAGGTGGCCCTGGAGGGGCTCGGCGTGGCGCATGTTTAATGATTGGCGGAGACAAAAAGGATTACAAAAAAGTCGAACCAATTCTTAAAATTATTGCTGCGCCAAAAGCCCTCGGACTTTTTGGAAACTTGGGAGCCGGACATTTTACCAAGATGGTTCATAACGGTATTGAATATGGAATGATGCAGTCTATTGCCGAGGGCGCAGCAGTTTTGAAAAAATCTAATTTCAGTTTGGATTTGGCAGAAATTTTCAGGGTTTATAATAATCAATCGGTTATTGATTCTAGGCTTGTCGGGTGGGCAGAAGAAGCCCTTAGAGAAGATCCTAACTTGAAAAATATTTCTTCAAAAATCGATTCAACGGGAGAGGGTGAGTGGACCATTAACACCGCAAAGGAATTGAAAGTTGATGTACCGGTAATTAAAAAATCCTTTGAGGTTAGGCAAAAATCTACCGTCGAAAGTAACGACTTCCGCGATAAAGTAGTTTCTGCACTACGTGGAAAATTTGGAGGCCACCCCGTCCGTAAGGTCTGACCCGGGTTTGTAAATAAACGGGCTGTCGAGTTTTCCCGAAAGCTTATCTCGTCTAGAGAACTCATCGATAAATCTCCATGAGGCCTCAATTTCTTGGGGACTGTTAAAAAACGTTTGATCACCGGCAACAGCGTCTAAAATTAATCTTTCGTACGGATCAAATTTTTCCGGGATCGCAAGCGGCGCGATTACAAAAACCAATGGACCTGAATTTTTGTAATAAATAACTATTTTTATTTCGTTCTTATTCAATTTTTTACCCGATGAGAGATAAATGGGAATGCCTTTCCATTGGCCTTTTTCCATTTCCGTCTTTAAAGCAAAAAATGTATCTGTAACAGAAACCGGGCTGACATTTTCCTCCTTCAGATAACCTTCATATTGTCCAAAAATAATATTTTTTGGTTCCGGTTTAAGTAATTCCAAAACCTCCGCCCTATCTTCTCTATTTGTGCTTTTTGCGGTAACTGCCGCAAGCATTTGGAGCAAGTGATTTTGACCCATATCAATAAGGGCTCCGGTTGCATCATAATAAATTCCGCGTTTTCCTATACCAAAGTTCTCGGAAATCGAAATCTCAATCTTTTGGGCATCTTTACTTTTAATTCCCGATCCGAATATTTTCCTAATAACTTCCTTCCCCAAATAATGATCAACCCTAAAAATTTGATCTTCTTCAAAATATTCATTTAATAGGTTGTCTAAATCTTTTGCGGTTGCCAAATCATTCCCGATCGGTTTTTCGATCATTATCCTTACCCAACCATCATCTTGATCATTTAAACTATTGTCTTTAAGCGACTGAAATATTTTTGTGTAAAGATTGGGGTAAGTGGCCAGGTAATAAAGAGTGTTCCCTAAGATCTTCTTGAGCTTCCCGTAAAGAGGTCCGTCTTTCTTCTCAAAATCTTCCTGGAAATAAATAGTTCTCTCAATTAGTTTTGATTGAATTTCCGGTTTTATTTTATGCATGTGGTGGCGGTTTTCTGTATGAAGGACCTCGTTAATAAACTCACCTACATCAATCATCTTTCTGCCAATTCCGATAATTTTGGTTTCCGGGGATAGGAGGCCCTTTTCCTCCAGATCATAAAGAGCAGGAATAATTTTGAGTTGAGCCAGATTACTAGTGAAGCCAAAAATAACAAAAGCAAAAGGTTCCATGGGATATATTATAATGTAGAAATGCTAGAAAAAATGCAGGTAAAAAATATATTAATGATTTGGGCAGGAATTATTGCTGGAGTGTTTTTGGCATACTTTTTAGTTACAAAAACAAACGTTTTAAACATCGGAAACAGAAACTCGGGCGTCCTCGATGTTTTTAAACCCCCGCAAAAAACAGTTATCGGATTTTTACCTTTTTGGCTAATTGATAAAGCCCAAAGCGACTATTCTCCTTACATTACTCAATTATCTTATTTCAATATCGTGATTGATGATGACGGAACAATTCAGAAATTCACAAACCCGGGAGAGAGTGACCCGGGTTGGGCAGCACTTTCCTCGGGAAAAATTGATGACTATTTAGCAAACGCAAAAGCAAAAGGGCTTAGTCTTTCTTTAACGGTTTTTAACGGAGATGACACAAAAATAGATAAATTTTTGGAGGATCCGGAAAAAAGCGCGCAAAATTTAGTTAATGAAATTACGCCGGTTATGATTCAATACGGTTTTACCGATTTAAATTTGGATATTGAAAAAACCGCCGAAGCCTCCCCGAGCGCTAGAACTAAATTTACAAATTTCGTTAGTAATGTAAGGAAATCTTTGGATAAAAATATTTCCATCACAATCGATATTTCTCCGATTGCATTTGTTAAAGATAAAAATTTAAGCGACCCCAAAACCATTGCTCCACTGGTAGATCATGTGGTACTCATGGATTATGATTTCCATAATCCCGGAAGTTTTGTAACAGGGCCTGTTTCCCCCGAAAATGGTGCCGGAATCGTTTCCGAATTTGATACGGAGAGTGCAGTACAAGCAGCGCTAATGGTTGTCCCAGCGCAAAAATTAATTTTGGCAGTTCCGCTCTACGGCTACTCATGGGAAAGCTTAAATCCCTCTCCCCGATCCGCAGTTGTTCCTGCATCTTCTTTTTCCATCAGCAGTAAATCGGTTGAAGATCTTCTTGCCTCTTGTGCCAGCTGCTCGGCAGAATTTGATAAAACGGATGAGGAAAATCACATTATTTACAAGGACACAGAAACCGGAACGTATCATCAAATCTTCTACCCGGATAAAGCCTCAACTCAAATAAAAGTTGACTACGCCAAGTCGCAAAACCTAGGAGGGATGGCTCTTTGGGCTTTGGGCTATGAAGATTCGGCTATTCTAACACCACTCGCCGTGTATCGTCGTTAAAAATTAATGTTGTCCCCGCATCAAATTTCCAGACCCGGCTTACATTGTAAACATTATTGTAAGCAAACGTCGCACTCCCTGAATTTATTGTGACCGTGACAAGAGGATAAATTTTATCTACAGAAACGGTAACATCACCATTATTTTCTATAAGAAGGTGAAGGGAACGGATTGAAACAGGGAGAGCAGCTAATTTTTTGTACTCGGCGACTCCTGTGTTTTGAGAAAAAACTAAATCAGCCGGCAGAGTTTGCACAATTCCGAGAGAACTATCGGAAGACATATCGATCTCGGCAGCTTTGTCAAAACTCAAAATTAATTTTCCATCTCCCCCCGTTTCCAAACTTTCGCCCTGCTGAACTTGTACGGGAGAATTTATTTTCGCAGATTCCGTCGCCATCCTCTCTTCATATTTCACTTCCCCGCTCATAGAAGTTATTGTTCCGGTAAGACTTTGGCTTGGCGCTTTAGCCAGAGAAAATCTTGAGAATTTAACTAAATCGGAAAAAGAAACCGAAGGAAGATTAGGAATTGTTACCCTAGAGATCTTTTGAGTCAGTTTAAAATATCCGACAACGACAACCACCGTTATCAAAAACGGAATTAAAAATAAAATGGCCCGCTTCATTTTAGATATTTGTCAAAAAATTGGATTGTTCTTTGCATTGCCGGAGAAAAACTTTGATTAATGTCATGGTTTGCCCCGGGATATTCATAATATTCTGCATATTTTTTTGAGGATATTAGTTTATCGTACAAGTTTCTTGAAAAACTCGTGGGAACCTGATTATCGGCAAGTCCCACATGGATTTGAAAAGGAATTTTAACATAATTCAAATTAAAAGTCGGGTCAATTGAATTCCAAAAGGTCGGATTTTGGGTTGGGGTGCCATTGACAGCCAAAAGAGTTGAAAGACCAAGGTTTCTTAAGTACAAGTCCTCTGGCGCAGGCTTGTAAGAAACTTTATCTGCCCAGTTATAAATAATATCGTTATAACTACCCACCGCTCCTCCCCAAATTACGGCAACTTTAATGTCGGGTGAGATTTCGGAAACACGGAGAGTAATATTTCCCCCCATAGAGTGACCCCAAAGCCCTATCTTATTAGGATTTGTGTCAGAATATTTTTTAATTGAGGCAATTGCATTTAAATCATCAATTGCATAGTTGGGAGAATAATAAGTACTCCCGGGTTGCCCATCGCTTTTTCCGTTTCCGCGATAGTCCGGTTTAAAAATTATGTATCCCGCTTTTGCAATTGCATCCATATAGGAAATGTAATTCCCCTCCGGCGTATAAAGTTCGGGAATTTGATAGCCGTGATTAAAAATAATTACCGGGAATCCCCCGTAAGGCTTTTGGGTATTAGGAACAGTCAGATAGGCATATTCTCTTAAACCGTCCGACATGAATGAGGCGATGTAACGGTTGTAATTTGAACCCGGGTCAAGAGTTTGTTCAATCGCGATACTGCTCCCCGAATAACTCTGTGACCGCATGTAGGTTATGTTAAGAGGTGAATTAGGTGCTGAAGGAGTGTTTGTGACGGATGAAAGTATATTTTTTGAAACATCATGTTTTGTAAGAAGTAAAAGTCCAAAAACGGCAACTAAAACTGCCAGTGTTCCAATAAAAATTTTGGGCAGATTGTTCATTAAAAATTATTCAGGTATATACACCAATTTCGTCTCTCTTTCTATTGCCTTAAAACCATCAGCCTCTTTCATTACCCGCTCTGTCAAATGGGGTATTCGTAATCTGTCAGCGGTAGAAAAAATTTCCGGAATATCTATTTGGTGCCACCCATCCTGAAGCCCGTTCTCAAACATCTCTGGCCCGCCTTTGACTGTTTCCTCTTCTTCCCATTTTCCAAGTTCCGTCATAATTGAGGTTCCATCCCCTTCCATCGAATGAAAAACCGACCCTAAAAGGGTTGGCTTCCATCGGATTCCAAGTGTTTTCCCGTCAATAACTCTTATTTCTCCTTTAGAGTCAACCCAATCACCCTTCGCTTCAATATCATAAGATACAGATCCGTTTACATTAATTTTTTCACCTGTTCTTAACAACCTTTCCCGCGACAAAACCACATGATCAACAGGTTTTACACCAGGAGGCGACGCCCTCACAAAAACTCTCGAGACAATTTTAAATGACATAAATCAATTATATCTCATGAAGGAAATTACGGTGTTGGCTACCAGCCCATAGGGCTTATTGCCCGGAGGGGGACGGAGAGCCTTGCGGCCTAAAAGACATCGGATTAATTTGAACGTTGCTGGCGGTTACACTGCCGTCAGAGTTGGCTGCTCCAAAAACTGCCACTTCGCTTCCAACTTTAAGATCGGTTTGGGAAGCAGTAGTTGTATTTGAATAAGTAGTTGAGCCGGAGAACAAAACTATTTTTGTGCTGCCGTCACTCATTTTTACAGTCATTGATTTGGCATCCATCGAAAGAACCGTGCCGTTAACAGCGCCTCCCCTGGCAGCTACCCCGTTTTGGCCGGCCTGTCCTGTTCTTGTACCGGTAAATCTTTGGGCACCACCGGCAGCAAAACTACTTCTTAGTTTATTTGCCTGATAGTTCTTGTATTCAATTCCACCAAAAAACCCAACCCCCAAGCCAACAAGAACCGCAATTATCGGAACAATAACCCGTGCGTTTTTCATATCTATACGAGTATATTACGTTCCCATTCTGAAGGAAAGCTTAAGAAAACAGATCGGAAAGAAATCTTAATAAATCAACATGAAAGGGTTTGAATTTGTATCTCCGAAGGAAATACAAAAGTCACTATCAAGTGCCTAAAAAAACCAATCGTTCCAAATATTGCGGTTTGTTGAGGCAACGTAGCGGGGAAATTATTTTTTGTAAATACAACAAAATCCTTATATCTAATAGTATCTTTGGAATTATCCGGGTTCTCAATCAAATATCCCAATTCATGGACAAACCCTGGAGTTTGTCCCCCACCCATGCCAAAAATTGTTTCCGGCTGACCTTTTTCAATTTCATAACCCAATGCTTCACCCAATTCTCTATCAACAACTGATATGTCGGCGCCCGAATCAATTAGACCCATCGGGTAAATAATTTTTGAAGGATTTTTTGGATTAAAAATTCCGATTCTTACCCAAGGCAAGAGTCGATTTCTTTTTTGATGTTTAGGGAAGTCGAGAACTTTACAATATGGAAATTCCATTAGCCTACAAAGATATTCCTAACAGGGGCGGGCTTGAAAACAGTGGGGTTTGTAATACCCTTTTTCTCAGCGGTTTCAAGAACTTCGCCCAGTGAACTTCCAGTCGCTACAACTTCACGATTGTTCGCTGAAAGTGCCACCCATCCCTTCTTATATCTACCTAAAATAGCTACTAAATCTATTGGTCTTGCCATGCTTAAATTGATAATAACACAACCACAATCCTACTCCAAATTCCAAATGTGTCAAATTCTTAGATTTTTCTGAAAAGTGCTAAAATCGACTTGTAATGCCTAGGGAACAACGCAGGATCAAAAAACTCCACAAGACTAGTGCTAAAAATCCGAAGTTACTAGTAAAACCTCTGTTGTCTGGGGTTAATTTTGTAATAGTATTTATTGTCTTGGGTTTAATTGGAACATTTATCGCATATGCTAAAACTCAAATAGCAAATAATCCGTTTTCCACAACTCCAACACCAGCTGTCAAATCGGCATCTACCAGAGTTGTTGATAGCCCCACTCCTACATCCACAATTGATCCTAATCCAATAATTACCTGCAATATTCATGCCAGCTGTGGTGGTGGTTCAAAACAAATGAGAAAAAGTGTGTGTGACAGTATGAATTGCTGTCTTATCGACAAGAGGTGTGGTGGGCCTAAATTTATAACGAAAAGCGAATGTAATAATTCTTTTTGTTGCCTTTTAAATGATGGTACGGGTGTATTATTATCGTCAAAAAGTGCTTGTGACAATTATTACCCAAGCAACAATGCAACAAATTCACCTTCAACAAACAATACCTACACTTACACCCCACCGACATACTATACATGCACCCTTTATTATCCTGCACTTCATACATCCTCAACCTACACCATGTTATACAAAACAAAGGAGGAGTGTGACGCTGAGCAAGCGATCCTGAATCAGTCAGGTTCCTCTAATCAGGCACCTCTCCCACAACCAACATTTGATGTGAACGCCTACAATACACAAGTTCAGCAATGTCGAAGTGGCGTTATAAATAAATACGATCCATTAATAAGAGGTTGCCAAATTCAATTCGGAGACAGTTCCGCCACAGAAGCCTGCACAACTATTTATCAACAGGATAGACAAAGAGAGTACAATGCCTGCGGACAGACACAATGAAAAAAATACTCAAGGTTATAGCCAATGTCTATTTACTCATATCGTAAAGCTTCGATAGGTTGAAGATTTGCAGCTTTTTGGGCGGGATACCAGCCAAATAATATTCCGATTGCTCCCGAAACTCCAATTGCTAGTCCGATAGAGCCGATGGAAATTGTAAACGGCAAACTGATTACTTTAGAAATAATAAATGATGCAAAGATTCCAATCCCCATTCCGATCACTCCCCCCACAAAAGTTAAAATTATTGATTCAATCAAAAATTGAGCAATAATATTTTTCTTTTTAGCACCCAAAGCTTTTCTTAAACCAATTTCCCGAGTCCTTTCCGTAACGGTAACCAGCATTATGTTCATAATTCCGATTCCTCCGACTATCAGGGAAATTGCGGCGATGCCGCTTAATAAAGCGGTAAAAGTTCCCGTAACAGATGAGGCGGTTGAGAGAATATCATTTTGAGAAAAGATCGAAAAATCTGCTTGAGAAGGGCTTGAAATCTTATGACGGTCAAGAAGTACATAGCCAATTTCGTCCTCCGCTGCAGTCATAACGGTTGCGCTTTTTGCCTCTACCGCAATGGAACTCAAACTTGTAGAACCAAACAAAGTTTTTTGCGCCGTGCTAAGAGGTACGTAAATAACATCATCTGCATTTCCAAATCCTGTTCCACCTTTACTTACGGTTATTCCAACAACTTTAAAGGACTGTCCTTGAATTCTGATTGATTGACCTAAAGCGTCCGTTGTAGCAAAAAGATTATTGGCAGTCGTTGGTCCAATGACGGCAACTTTTGCCTGTCTTGCATCATCCGAAGCGGTAATAAAAACTCCTTCGGCAACAGAAACTTTATGAATCGTGGAATAAATTGCCCGTACTCCTGTAATTGAAGTGTTTGTATTTTTCCCATTCGCAGTTACCTGTGCTCTTTTGGAATATTCAGGGGAAACATTAGCAATATCGGTTGCAGTTGGAGATGAGGCGATTGCTTCCGCGTCAGCCAAAGTTAATGTTGTTGCACTTCCAAAACCACCTTGAACAAATCCGCCCCTTTGGCTCCCGGGAGAAACTGTTAAAAGATTTGCTCCAAGAGACTCAATTTGGTTAGAAACTGAAGCTTGAGAACTTTGTCCTAAAGAAACCAATGCAATAACGCTTCCAATTCCGATAATAATACCAAGCATGGCGAGCCCGGTTCTAAGTTTGTTTAGAGTTAGGGTTATCCCCGCTTCTTCAATTATTTCTGTGTATTCCATATTATTCTCTGTTTATGGCCATTGCCGTCCTCCACAATTTTTCCATCCTTAAGATGAATGATACGTTTCGCGTGTTCGGCAATATCGGGTTCGTGAGTAATCATCAAAATTGTGTGCCCCTCTTCGTTTAATTTTTGAAAAATCGCCATAATTTCATCTGCCTGGGCAGACGCGATATTCCCGGTCGGTTCATCCGCCAAAATTATTGCGGGGTTTAGGGAAAGCGCTCTCGCTATTGCCACTCTTTGCTGTTGACCGCCGGAAAGTTGAGAGGAAGTGTGATCCATCCGATCGCTTAGTCCCACCATTTTTAAATACTTTTCTGCAATCTCCGTCCGTTTTTCTTTGGGGATACCGGCATACATCATCGGCAGCGTGACATTTTTTAAAGCAGAAGTTCTTGGGAGTAGATTAAAAGCCTGAAAAACAAAACCGATTTTCCTATTTCTAATATCCGCCAGTTCATCATCACTAAGTTTTGCAACTTCCTCTCCATCCAAGACGTAACTACCGCTGGTGGGAGTATCAAGCGCTCCCAGAATATGCATCAGGGTTGATTTTCCCGATCCGGAGGGACCCATTATTGCTACAAATTCACCCTTTTTAATATTGAAGGAGACGTCCGCCAGGGCTACCGTTTCAACTTCTCCTGTATTATAGATTTTACTAACATGAGAAACTTGTATCATTGGGAAGTTACCTCCCGGGCGCACCCCCGCTAACACCTCTTAAAGAACTGCTAAATACCGAAGTTCCTGTTGAAGAACTTTTCGTAGTACCCGTTGTTGTTCCTGTTATTACAGTTGTGCCTTCTGTTAGACCCGATGTAATAACGGTATTTGTGTCGGAAGAAATTCCTGTTTCAACCGCAACATCAACTTCTTTTCCATTTTGTAATGTCTTTGCGTAAGTTGATCCGCTTTGAGTTATGAGAGAAGCGGAAGGAACATACAAGACATCAACTGCAGTATCTGTAATAATGTCTGCAGTTGCCGCCATGTTGGGCAAAATCAAATCGCTTCCGGAATCAAGTTTAATATTCACTACATAACTTGTTACATTGCTTGTAACAGTTCCAACATGATCAACTGTAGCAACTACTCCCGTAAATGTTTTGTCAGCTATGGAATCAAGGGTCACGGTTACTTTTTGTCCAACCAAAACGTGTGGCACATCGGCTTCACTTAATGAAACATTAATAACAGGGAGAGAGTCTCCCTTAAGAACTGCAACTCTTTGAGAATTAATACTTGTAGTTGATGTTGAACTGGAAAGAACCATTCCTTCAACAAGGCCTACACTTCCAACTACTCCCGAAAACGGAGCCGTGATTGTAGGAGATGTAGAACGATAACTATATTCTGCAGAAACAAGGTTTGCTTGAGCCTGTACTGTTCCGTCATATGCGTTATCATTTGAAACTTCAGCGCGGGTTCTGGTTTCTTTTTGCGCAAGAGTTTCATCAGCACTATGTCCTTTAATTTGATCATATATATTTGCAAGTGATGCTTGAGTAGATCTGTAATTATTATTTGCAGAGTTAACACTGTTTCTTGCAGAAATTAGACTGGCATAGGCTTTGGCATTTGCCAGTGTTCCATCCGAATCAAGTTCGATTTCGGCTAAAGTCTGACCTGCATAAACCGTATCTCCGTCTTTAACATATACTTTTTTGACAACACCTGAAGCCTGTGTACTTATTGATAATGTATTTGTTGTTAAGACTTTTCCGGATGCCGAAATCGTTGCGATAACTGTTCCTTTTTGAACAGTAGCTGTTTGATATTGAACCTTGCCCGAAGCGGAAGCATTTATTCTCCAAACACCGATTATAATTATTAAGATTATTGCCAGAGCGGCAATCCATCTTTTTTTATCGGCAGTCAACCAGCCCCAAACTCTTTGAAAAATATTTTGTTGAATTTTGACTTTCTTAATTTCTTTGTCGTTTTTCATAATCCTTTTGAACTTTATGCGTGAAAGCTGAGAGTCAGCTTAGAAAATTACCGTAAATACGGTACCTTTTCCAATTTTACTATCTACTTTCATTCTAGCACCGTGGAGATCAACAATCGACTTGGCAATGGATAGACCCAATCCATAACCGTCTGTTTTTTCTTTAGATCTGGAAGAATCGGCCCGGTAAAACCTATCAAAAATATGCGGAAGATCACTTTCCGATATTCCAACCCCGTTATCTTTTATTTCTAATGAAGAACCGTAAGTCTTAACTTCAATTCTTCCACCCTTCCTACTATATTTAACGGCATTATCCAAAAGAATTGTTGCAAGTTCCGTTAAAGATTCCTTGTTACCCTGAACGCGAGCGGTATGAAGTTTCTCTATAACTTTAATTTTAGAGGCCGTTGCGATGGGAACTATTTTATCAATTGCGTTTAGTGCAATATTTTTTAAATCCACTTCTTCAAACTTAATCTGGGAATTATCGTTCTCAAATTTATTTAATTTGAGCAAGTAATTAGTCAAGTTATTTATTTTTTTAACCTCCTCCAAATTACTGGTTAAAAGTTTTTTTGCACTGGCTAAAGTTATCTTTTTGTTCCGAAGAGCAACTTCAATTTCCGTCATGAGAGAGGTCAGCGGAGTTCTTAATTCGTGGGAAGCATTACTGACAAACTTTTTTTGCTCGGTAACCATCTTGGCAATAGGATCGAGTGTTAGCCCGGCCAAAAAATAGCCCCCAAGTCCTGAAAGGACCAGGATCGAAAGATTAATAACCCCCAAAATCGAGACAATTCTTACTCGTGCTTCTTTTATCGCATCCGAATCCGGAGCCGGAGAAACGTCAACAGGAATAGGAAAACCGCGCATTATTCCCTGAATTCTCGTTCTTTGGAAACCTTCAATACGTGTTAACTCTCTATCTACACCAAAATAAATTGCACCACTAAATGACAAGCTGATTGCCATAATAATCAACAAATACCAAAGTGTTAATTTAATACGGGCTTTTTTAAACATATTTATTCGATTTTGTAACCAAAACCACGGATCGTTTTAATCACATCACTTCCAATTTTATTTCTTAGGTAGCCAACGAAGACCTCCACGGTGTTGGGTAAAATATCCGCTTCATAATCCCAAACACTCTGAATAATCTGTTCCTTTGTTACAACTTTACTCTTGTGTCTGAGTAAATACTCCAAAAGGGCAAATTCTTTTTTAGACAGCGCAACCTCGCGTCCCGCGCGTTTCACGGAAAAATCAACCGTATCCAAAACCAAATTTCCTGAAGTAAGTGTAGTTCCCAAACCTTCTTTTGGACGGCGGCTTAAGGCTTTAATTCTTGCCACAAGTTCCGCAAATGCAAAGGGTTTAACAAGATAATCATCCGCGCCGGAATTTAAACCGTCAACTTTATCATTCAGTTCGCCCTTGGCAGTTAAAATTAAAATCGGCGTATTGTTTTCTTCGGACCTTAATTTTTTACAAATAGACATTCCATCCATCTTGGGAAGCATTAGATCCAAAACTATTACCTCGTAGCTTTCAGAAGAAGCCAGGTCAAAACCTTCCTCACCGTCATAGGCAACATCCACCGCGTAACCTTCCTGTTCCAATCCACGTTTTATAGAGTTGGCAATTTTGTGTTCATCCTCTACTACAAGAATTCGCATATTGAGGCAATATTATACTATTTTTGCTGAAAACAAGCTGAAAACGTTGTTACTTGCATTTCTACCCTTTTATTTTTACAATGGCCGCATGAAAGAAAGACCACAACAGGTATATATTCTTTCCCCTGTTCGTCAAGCTACTTCAGAACAAACCGCTATTAAAGATCGGCACGTACAAAAAATAAAAGATGCAGGTGATGAAGTTTTTAATCCAATGGAAGATGCACCTCAGGATGACCCAACAGGTTACAACATTGTTATGGCAGAACTTCGCGCATTATATAAGGTTGAGCAAAACGGAGGCAGAGTCGATATTTTTTGGAATTTAGGAGGAAAACCCTCGGAAGGTTCACGGGTAGATCTTGGCATGACATTTGCACTTGGGCTTGAATACAAATTAGTCACCGTATTTAATAAAGAAAATCCAACCGGTCCGCAGGTTGCCTATAAAATCATTTCAGATAACGCCGGACAGGTAAGTAAACTGCAAACGATGTTGGCAAATATTCTTATTAGTAATGATGTTGTTATTGATTGGGATATCGAAATGACAACTGAAGAGGAGGAATGGCAAAGACTCCGGCTTGGTTTGGCACTGGGATGTCTTACCCGAAATCCAAATTTGAAAATCAGACTTGGAGAACTTCGGGGTGAAGACCCGTCAGATAAAAAGAGCTATCCAAAAGTTATGAGGGAAATAGAAAGACGCCAAAACGAAGATATTCCGCTATTCGTACTTTAAAGCTTCGATTGGATTTAATTTAGAAGCACGGGCAGCCGGAGCAACACCAAAAACAATTCCGATAGCAGCCGAAACTCCAAATGCCAGAGCAACCGACCACCAAGTAACCGTAGTTTCTATAAAATGACTGATTCCCCAAGCTCCCAATGCCCCAATTGCGACACCGATCATTCCGCCTCCCAAAGAAAGAACTACTGCTTCAATTAAAAATTGATAAAGAATGTCGCTTGGTTTTGCCCCAACCGCTTTTCTTAAACCAATCTCACGGGTTCTCTCCGTAACGCTAACCAGCATTATGTTCATTATTCCGACTCCGCCGACAACGAGTGAAATTGCAGCAATACCTCCCAAGGCAAAAGTTACGACTCCCAAAATCTGATTGATTGTGGCAACCAGGGATGAAGAATCTACCACCGAAAAATCATCAGATTTAAGAGATTTTCCTAATTCTTTTTTAACCAGTGCTATTGCTTCGGGTATGCTTTCTTTATCTCTTGCCTTAATTCCAATCGCCTGTACACTTTTCATTCCGAAAAGCCTTTGAGCAGTCGTTAGAGGAAGCATGACAAAACTGTTTATATCAACTCCGAATCCACCGGAACCGATTTTACTTAAAACCCCCACAACCTGAAATTTTTGTCCGCCCATTGTAACTTCCTTACCTATTGGATTTGCTCCGCTAAAAAGTGAGTCCACCAATCCCGGTCCGATATCAACCACATTTCTCCCGGATCTGTTGTCACTGTCACTTATCATCCGTCCGGTTGAGACAGTTAGATTTCTCATTTTTTGATATTCCGCAGTTACACCCCCAGTGGTCGTATATTTTGATTTACCTAAGAACGAAACAGTGGATGGCATTTCAATTCCGGCACCAACTGATTCGACTGCACCCCCAAGTCTAGAAAGTTTGTCAACATCAGATAGTGTTAATTTGCTTCCGGCTAAATTAGGACCGGTTACACTTCCCCCTACTCCAACCTTTCCCGGAAGAACAACTATTAAATTACTTCCAAGGGATTCAAACTGTTGGGTAATATAGGTTTGAAGTCCTTGTCCAATTGAAACCAAAAGAATCACGGCAGAAACTCCGATTATAATTCCAAGCATGGTAAGAAGTGCTCTGCTTTTATTTCTAAGCAAACTTCTAACCGCCAGCTTTGTAATTTCACTTATGGGTATCATCTTACTTTTTGGTCGGTAATTATTAATCCGTCTTTAACTTCTATTATTCTCTTTGCCTGTTCGGCAATTTCCCGTTCATGAGTGACGAGAACTATCGTATTTCCTTTCTTGTTTAGGTCTGTGAGAAGTTGAATAATTTCATCTCCCGCCTTACTGTCCAAATTTCCCGTCGGTTCATCCGCCAAAATTAAACTGGGTTTTGTTACAAGTGCCCTGGCAATTGCCACTCTTTGCTGCTGTCCGCCGGAAAGTTGAGCCGGGGTATGGTTCATACGATCTTCCAAACCCACTATTCGAAGAGCGAGGGTAGCGCGGTTTTTTCTCTCGCTGGATGAAACATTTGAATAAATTAGAGGAAGCTCCACATTTTCCAAGGCCGAAGTTTTAGGAAGAAGATTAAAGGCCTGAAAAACAAAACCTATATGTTTATTCCGGAGTTCCGCTAACTTTTCTTCCGGAAGTCTTTCAACATCTTTTCCTTCAAGTGCGATGGTTCCACTGGTCGGCTGATCCAAAATTCCGATGATATGCATCAGGGTGCTCTTACCGCTTCCCGAAGGACCAATTATGGCAACAAATTCCCCATCCTTTATCGTTAAGTCGATTCCTCTTAGAGCTGAAACTTCAACGTCGTCTCCCAATTTATAAGTTTTTGTAACTTTGGATAAAGAAATTAAAGGGGACATAACATTAAATCTGAACGCGATCTCCCTCTTTGAGAGTTGTCGGCGGTTGGGAAATAACGGTCTCTCCTTCCGCTACTCCGGATTTTATTTCTTCCTCGTCATTATTTATTCCGCCAGTTTCAATCGTAACTTTTTTAGTGCGGCCAGCTACGACTTCCCAAACATAATTGTTTGCATCCGTAACAACTGCAGAAACAGGAACCTTCAAAACATTTTCGATTATATTAAAAACAATATCTACATCCCCTCCCATTCCCACTTTAAATTTCATATCCGTATTTTCCGGAAGGGAAATCCGAACATGATAAGCATTTCCTCCGGTTGCCGACGTAAAAGCAACCATACCAACAGTGGTTACGGTTCCTTGATACGAATCGTTTGGATAAGCATCCAATTTAATATTTACTGTCTGTCCCACGGCAATATTCGGGAGGTCGGTTTCTTCAACCTCGGCATCGAAATAGACAGTGTTGGGATTAACAATAGTGTAATTGGCTGCACCGGGAAGTACCTGCATTCCGGGAGAGCTAGGAAGTGCGGTATCGATAACACCGGCAAAAGGCGCAACCATTAGAGCGTTCGTCAAATTGTCCTGCGCCGCAAGCACAGCATTATAAGCGTTATCCCTATTTACCTCTGCCGTTGTTCTGGTAACTTTTTGAGCAAAAGTCTCATCAGAACTATGACCTTTTACACTATCGAGGGCCTGTTCAGCAACCGCCTGATAATTCCTGTAATTATTTACTGCCTCCTGATAAGCAGCACTAAGAGGAACCATGTCGAGTTGAGCAATCCAGGCCCCCTTTTGAACTTTGTCACCACTCTTAACAAAAACTGCCGCAATTTTACCTCCGGACGGGAAAGTTAGCTGGGAATATTGATCCGCCCTAACTGTTCCTGAAGTTGAAACACTTTCAACAAGACTGCCTCGGGTAACTTGGGCCGTTTGCACCTTAGTGGTTTTGTTAAAGCCAACAAAAACCCGCCAGACAATTATTAGAGCAATCACCGGAATTACCCAAAACCATTTCCCCAATTTTTGTTTCCACTTTTTAACTTTCTCGATCATATAGGCTTGATTTTAACTTAAAATCTCTATTTATTGAATAGGGTCTTTAGAAAATTACCCCAGAATGAAGTCCTTCGACTTTGCTCAGGATTTACAAGGTCTGACCAGACGGAAATAATTATCCACTCCTTTTTCTCATTTTGTTTGGCAACAACTTCTATTTTTTGATTTCCCCAGGTCCGGTAATAAATCCAAGCACCTTGAAGCGAACCTGAACCGCGTCTACTTTGTTCCGGCCGGTTCCATGTTGCCCAGGCGTCACCTTGCTTAATTCCGCGGACTCTCAAGCGTTCAAGTGCATGATTTGTCCAAATTACCCCGCCAAAATGATTATCCATTTTATGGAGACTTAATATCCTCGAGAAGATCATCTGAAAGATCTCCAATTTCCTGTTTTATAAGATCCTCTATATTGTCACCCACCTTTTTACGCAAATACGCAAAAAGAAGCTCCTCATCGTGAGGGCTCTTGTGAAATAAATCCAAAAACTCTTCATGGTGAGCTCTGGGCAATCTGTCCAAAATACAACCCATCACTTTGTGATGAACTATTTCATCAACCAATCCCCAAAGCTCCTCCCGCTCCTCGGAGGTCTTAGCAACCTTCTTAATTTGCTTATCGATTTCTTTAAGTTCAACTAAATAATCGTAGAATAGTTTCGACATATTATGCTTGCGTCAGAGCCACTCCTGGTATATTCACATTATTGTACTCCACGGGGCCAAGCGGAACCCTGTTTTCAGGATCATCTACAAAAAATATTATCACCGGGCCCTTTTTATACCTCGAGCCGCCCAGATAGTTCATAACAGCGGGGCTTCCACCAAATTGCTTTCCGGTGAATGCCGCCGGGCCAGAATCTGCGATATCCGCCACAACCGCATTGCCATTCATGGTATTCACTATCAAAACTTTTCTATATTTGTACCATTTTTGGAGATAAGGTTGGCGGTTGTTCCAATCAGGTAAATACAAAGTCTGAACAACGGCGTACCATTTCTCCCGCTCAACATCTGAATTGGTTAATTTATCTTTTGACGGGGCAAAGTACCCCCAAGCGCCTAAGCCCGGTGCTATCCCTTCATCATCCGGCATTAAATCATGCGCGGCAATGCTATCCCCAGGATAACGCATCAGATGCTGCTCGGCACCTATATACCCATAGGTTGTATTAAGATGCTCACCCTCCAAGGTTGCTTTAGTATTAACTCCGATAGTATCAGAAAAAACTTTCTCCAGATTTTTTTCCTGGGACCTAGTTAAGGGGCCAATTTGGGTTGGCAAATAATTTTGAATCGAAGCAAGTAGTATCTGATTTAATGGAATTGGATTTGAAGTCGAACCCTTGGCATTAAGATCCGCAAGATTTTTCACAATTTCGATGGGATTTGGCATCTTGGTTGTTCTCATCGGCGGAGAAAAAAGAAGAGTGCCGGTCAATGCCCCCGCAGTAATAACGCGTGCGGAATGCTCACGGATTTTACTTAGGGATATACCGCGATCCGCAAAGAACTTTTCTACATGAGGATATTTTTTGTTGAAAGAATTCTTAACCTCAAGATTTTTAAGTTTAAGCTTATTGCGGAGAAATTCTGTATCTATTTTCCCTTTATTAATCTTGTATGTTGTTTCGGGCGAGTCGTGTGACATATTATGGCGAAGCCAAAAGCTCCGCTTATTCCAAAACTTTTTTCAGTCTTTCTGCCGCTTCATCTTTTCCTAAAATTTCAATTGATTCGTTGATTGGTGGGGTAAACTTTACACCGGTTATTGCAATTCTAAGATCCATGAAAAAATCGCCAACCTTGAAATTATTTTCTTTAGGAACACTATCAAGGGGTATAGATTTTTCGATAGCAATTAAGGCTTTCTCCAGATGCTCTTTATAGTTTTTCCCTAAAAGTTTTTTAGCGCGTAGCGCCAAGCTCTGCTTATCAACCTCCCAGAAAAACTTTGCAAGCTCATCAATATCCGAAATTTTTTTAATCCTGTCTTTTACAAGCTTTGTAATTGCTAATTGTTTCTCTTCTGAAAGGTTTGAAAATTCCGTACTTTGCATTTTAAATTTTGAATTCAAATTTTCATCAGAAAGTTTCCTGATGTATTCTCCGTTGAACCAATTTAACTTATCCTGCAAAAATCTAGGATTTGCTTCCTGAAAACCATTTATATCAAAATGTTCAACAAATTCGGAAAGGGTAAAGAGTTCACGGTTATCTTTAGGCGCCCAGCCAAGTAGCATTACAAAATTAAGAAGAGCTTCCGGCAGATATCCTTGTTCCAAAAATTGTTCGGCAAAAACAGAATCGCTTCTTTTGGAAAGTTTTTTTCCTGTCTCAGCCGAAAGAATATCGGTTAAGTGCCCTATTTCCGGCTTTTTCCCGCCTAGGTATTCAAACACTAATAAATGAACTGGTGTTGACGGCAGCCAATCATGGCCACGAAGAATGTGGGAAATTTTCATATCCAGGTCATCAACCATTGCAGCTAAATGATAAGTTGGAAAACCGTCGGATTTAAGAAGTGTCGCATCATAAACTGAATCTGTATTCCAGGAAATTTCTTTTTTGTGAACGAAGTCGCGGTAACTTACTATTTTATTTTCCGGAACCTTAAGTTTAACCGCACCGGTTGTCAGATTTTTGTCACGGCAAGGATCTCTTAAGGTATTGGAAAATCCTTCTTCCTTAGCATTTCTTGGCTTGCACTCACAATAAAATGCATGGCCATCTTTAATTAATTTTTCTGCCGCATCTTTGTACAAAGAAAGACGTTCACTCTGAACGTAAAATTCATCCCAATTTAAACCAAACTTTTTAAGGGTTTTTTGAAGGGCCTCAGTTGAACCTTTAACTTCCCTTTTTTGATCAGTGTCCTCAATCCTCAAGATAAAATCCCCTTTTTCGTGCTTGGCTAGTACGTAGGCATAAAGAGCAGTTCTAAGACTTCCTATATGCAGAAATCCTGTAGGGCTGGGGGCAAAACGGGTTCGGATTTTATCCATAATTGAATTGTACCAGGAGCTACCGCTATACTCAAAGTATGACGAACCTGACCCAAGTAGCTGTTACTGCCAGAAAAGTAATCCGCTACACAATTTACTTCATGATCTTTTTAACAGTCGGAAGAATTCTCCTCTCCGCAGGAGCTTCAATTTATCTTAAAATATTTCCACCCGCACCAGCTGCTCCCACTGTTAAATTCGGCAAATTAACGAAGATTCCATTTCCAACGGAGAATACTACGCCAAAATTAACTTATACTCTGGAAACTGCAACAGGTTCCCTACCAACAAACATTCCACCCCAAGCCAAGGTTTACTTCATGCCGAAAGTAAATTCGAATTTGCTCTCCCTCGACACCGCAAAAACCAAGGCGAAAGCCCTTGGTTTTGATGATAAGAATCCCCAACAGGAGTCAAATTCCCTGTATAAATTTAAAAGTTCCAGTTTCCCTTCAGTAATGGAAATAAATATAATCACCGGCACTTTTTCAATTAGTTATGATCTAATAGCCGACAAAACCCCTATTAATAATCGCCCCCCTGCCGCCGAAATCGCCGCCTCGGAATTTAGAAGCGCATTATCAGGTGCAAACATCCTTGCAAATGACCTAAGCGGACCGATGATTCCCAGCTATCTAAAGTTGACCGGCGGAAAACTAGCAAATGTTCTGGCACTGTCGGAGGCAGATGTTGTAAAAGTTAGTTTATTTAGAAAATCATACGATAATTTACCAAGCGTGACTGCCGATCCCTTTCAAAGTAATGTCTGGGCAATAATAAGCGGGAGTCAAACAAGAGATCAGCAAATTATTGCGGCAGAATATCATTACTTTTCGGTAGACGAATCACAGTATTCGACATATCCAATAATTACTCCTCAAGAAGCGTTTAACGAGCTCCAGGCCGGAAAAGCATACATTGCAAGCATGGGCCAATATAAAGACGGCAGTTCTCTCAAAATCAGAAAAATTTATCTTGCTTATTTTGATCCTGGTATTGCAAATGATTTTTACCAACCGGTTTATGTTTTTGATTCCGGAGAAAATGACCCAGGTAGTAGTTTTATCGGATACCTGCCGGCAGTCAACTCTACATACTACGCGGGGAATTAAGGATATTTGACTTCTTGCCAGATGTAATTACTGAAAATCCAATCAATCAATTCTTTTGTTTCCCCAAATCTATCCTGACTTCCTAAGATTGCAATTATAACCCTGTGGTTATCACGTTCGATATAGGTAACCAGATTTTCGCGGGCATTTTCCGTCCAACCGGTCTTAATTCCCAAAACTCCGGGGACTATACCTAAAAGTTCATTAACATTTTGCAATTTATATGAAATTTTCCCCGTCGCATCAGTAACAATAATATTTTTAGTTCCAACCACTTTTGCAAATTCGGGATTCCTCATTGCAACCTCGGATACGCGGGTGAGATCTCTCGCTGTTGAGTGTTGTCCGTCTGTATCAAGTCCAACAGGATTATCAAAAAAACTATTCGTCATGGAAAGATCTTTTGCTTTTGCATTCATAGCGGCCACAAATGCCTCATAACTACCAGGGTAGTTCTCTGCCAACACTTCGGCGGAATCATTGGCAGAGTAAACTAAAAGTCCATAAAGTAAATCTTCAAATTTTATTTGCTCACCCGTGTAAAGTCCCATTTTTTGGCCATCAACCGAAACACTTGGTCCAACCGTTAATATTTGATCTAGTTGATAGGTATCAAGTGAAACCAGGGCCGTAATTATTTTTGTAGTTGACGCGGGAAGAAGTTGTGTGTCGGGATTTTTTTCGTAAAGAGTGATTCCCGAATTCAAATCTACCGCCAAAACCCCCTGGGCGGAAAGAACCGGAAAAGAGGTATCGGCACCTAAAACGGGAAGGGAAGGAAAAGTTTTTGCTTGTTGAACTGCCGGAACTTTTTCAAAAATTACCGCCGCAGATGAGGCAAGATTTATGGCACATGACGCCAAAAAAACAAACGCTAACATCACCAAAAACTGAAAATATTTTTTATTCTTGAGAAACTTCATTTTGAAGATTTTTCGTCTGTTTGTGAGAATCTAAAATCCACCCTTTCCATATCTCTAGGAAAGAGTGAGGCCTCACGCACATTTTTCAAACCTAAAATATGCATCGTGACTCTTTCGGCACCTAAAGCAAAACCCCCAAGGGTCGGTACTCCAAAACGAAACGATTGCAGATAAAGTTCTATATCTTTTTCATTTAGTCCCCACTCCTTTACGTGTTTTAAAATTGTCTTGTAATCATTTAGCCTTTGTCCACCACTCGACCACTCAACCCCTCTACCTAAAAGGTCCACAGAGAAAGCATAAGTTGGGTCATCGGGGTCCGGGTAAACATAAAAAGGTTTTCTCCTAGTTATAAAATGAGAAATATAAACTAAGTCACTACCCTTTTCTTCCAGCGCCCATTTACATATATCTCTCTCGTCCTCAGGAGCCAAATCTTTTTCGTTTCTTACATCTCTTCCTGTTCTTTTATAGATAATTTCCTGAGCCTCTCTCAGTTTTAAAAGTGGAATTTTATCCGAAAGTTTTGGCAAAGTTGCCTTAAACATGGCCAGCTCATCAGCACATTTTTTCTCAACTTCGGAGAATATATATCTAACTACATATTCTTCCATCTCAAGTACATCCTTCCACGAATCTATGAAGCCAAATTCAGCGTCTAGACTTGTTACTTCTGTAAGATGCCTTGTTGTCACCGAAGGTTCTGCCCTAAAAATCTGATTAACACTGAAAACACGCTCAAAAATTCCAACAAGTAGCGACTTGTAAAGTTGAGGACTTTGAGAAAGGTAAGCTTCGTGATCAAAATATTTTACCTTAAAAACCTCAGCTCCCCCTTCGGGAACAGCGGAAATAATTAAAGGTGCCTGAAATTCAACAAAATCTTTTTGGAGAAGTGCCTGCCTGAAAGCTTCAATTATCACATTTTGAACCCTAAAAATTGCTTGCTGTTTTGTATTACGTAAGGTCAGAGATCGGTAGTCTAAAAGAGTGGGTAAATCTACATTCAAATCTTCCTGACCCATATCAAAAGGCAGTTCCGCCGCAGGACTTATTATTTTAAGTTTTTCAATTTGAATCTCCACACTGCCAGTTTTTATCTTGGAGTTAATAAGATTTTCCGGCCGTTTAGCAACTGCCCCTACTATCTCAATTACAGATTCGGGAGAGACCTTTTCCAAATTGCTCCCTACACATTGAACAATTCCACTTCTATCCCTAAGATCTATAAAGGTAATTTTTCCATGATCACGAATGGTATTAGCCCAACCTTCCAAACGAACTTTCTTCCCAACCTTTTTAGTAGTATCTGCATTCAAAGTTCTTTCCATCTTAGCTCTTATTCTAATGCACATCCGAACCGAAATCTAGATCAACATATCCTTCACTTTCAACTGCAGATTTTTGTAACCGTTCCACGAGTTATCTTCCAAAGAATAAACAATATCCACTTTTTGGCTGGAAGTTAACTTTGAGTACATTTCTCCTCCACCAAAAAATATTGAATCAAAAGTGTGTTCACCTTGCTTTAGTTTTAGTTTTAGGTGCCTTGCTTCACGACCTACCGGTTTGGCGTCAACCAATTCCACTTGTTTCGTCAAAAAGGTTGCTCCAGGGTTTCCAAGCCCTGTCGGTTCAAATTCTTTAAGCCTATCCAGTAAATCATAATTCAATTGATCAAAATCTACTTCGCAATCTATCCTCAATTTCTTCTCCAGAAGCTCGGGGGTCAAAAATTTATTGGCATATTTATTTATTTCTCTTGTAAATTTATCGATTTTTTTTGTTTCGATGGAAAACCCGGCTGCCATCGGATGCCCGCCGCCCTCCAAATGTAAACTCACAGCTCTTATTGCCTCAATAACATTAAACCCTGAAATTGAACGGGCAGAAGCTTTAGAAATTTCACCTTTGGTGGAAAGCACAATTGCAGGACGGTAAAATTCCTCAACCAATCTTCCCGCCGCCAGTCCAATTACTCCCTCATGATAATTTTCACCGGCAATTACAATTATTTTTTCGTCGGTTACGTTCTTCCTCGCAAGAAAAACAACTTCTTCAACAATCTTTTGACGTTCGGAGTTTGTACTTCCGATATTTTTGGCAATTTCAAAAGCCTTTGTTCTATCTTTGGTGCAAAGAAGCCTGAGGGACTCCAAACCGTGTTTAAGCCGACCCATGGCGTTAATTCTCGGGGCAATGATATATCCAATTTCATAAACCCCGATATTTTCCACTCCCGCTTCTTCAAAAAGTGCCAGAAGCCCCGGCCTTTTTGTTTTGTTTAGTTCCTCCAAACCATATTTAACAATTGATCTATTTACGCCGATTAGAGGAAGTTGATCAGCAATCACACCAATCGCAGCTAATTCCAAGGTGTTGGGGAGGGCAGCCAGGCGCCGAGCAAAAAACCAAGCCAGTCCTGCCCCCGAAGTTTCAGTGCTGTGAATTACGCTTTGGGCCTTAACCTTCTTAACACCCTTCGTGTGGTGATCAACAACAATTACGTCAATTCCCAATTTTTTAGCTGTTTCAATTCCTTCATAGCCAACAATTCCATTGTCCACTGCTATTATTAATCCAAGATTTTTATCTTTCTCTTTCAGGTTTTTAATTACGTCGGACTTAATCCCGTAACCGTCTATAAATCTGTCGGGAATATACGGAAGGACATTAAGTTCGTAGGCGTGAAGCGCTTCCCACATTATGGCAGTTGCCGTTATTCCGTCGGCATCATAGTCGCCATAAACAATCACACTTTCCTTATTCTTTTTGGCTTTTTTAATTCGCCCGATTGCCTTTTTAACTTCCGATTCCTTAATACCTAAAGATTTAAATGAAATTTCTGTTGGATTTACCGGCTCAAAAAATTCTTTTTTGCTTTTAATTCCTCTATTCCTTAGAAGTATGTTTATTATTGCCTCAGAAGCCTTTGCTTGAATTTTATTCAGAACTTCCCATTTCATATTGCTATAATAGCATATGGACATTCGACTCCCTGAATCAGTTCAAAATATTTTAAACAGATTTAATAAAGCCGGATACGAAATTTATATTGTAGGCGGGGCGGTACGGGATATTTTAATGGGCAGGCTAGTCAGTGATTGGGACTTCACAACAAATGCAACACCAGAGAAAATTTTAAAAGTAATTCCGGAAGGTTTTTACGACAACACCTACGGTACAGTAGGTTTGTCGAATCCTGATAATCTTAAGCCGTTTGAGATTACAACTTATAGAACCGAACAAGGCTATTCCGACGCAAGGCATCCGGACAAAATTACCTGGGGAAAAACTTTGGAGGAAGATATCTCCCGCCGGGACTTTACTATAAATGCACTTGCCCTTCGACTCGTTTCACTCGCTCAGGGTAAACCCTCAACTTGTGAGGTGGTCGATTATTTCAAAGGGCAAACCGATATTAAGGGTAAATTGATACGCGCGGTCCGTGATCCAAACGAAAGATTTAGCGAAGATGCCCTGCGCATGATGCGGGCAGTCAGGATTGCAAGCGAGCTTGGGTTCACCATTGAAGACAAAACTTTTGAGGCGATAAAGAAAAATGCTCCACTGATCAATAAAATCGCCAAAGAAAGAGTCAAGGATGAACTTTTTAAGCTCCTTTCCTCCCCCAATCCTTACGAAGGAATTATTCTGTTTAGAAATTCCGGGTTAATGGCGGAGGTACTACCGGAAATGGAAAAGTGTTTCGGGGTGGAGCAAAAATCCCCCGGTCGGCACCATATTTACGACGTTGGAACACATCTTTTGATGTCTTTGAAAAATTGTAAAAGCGAAGACCCAGTTACCCGGTTTGCAACTTTAACCCACGACATTGGCAAACCCCAAACTTATAAAAAACTTACGAACGGAGTTATTACTTTTTACAATCATGAAATGGTTTCTACAAGGATTGCAGAAAATATTGCAGACAGATTAAGATTTTCAAAGAAAGAAAAGGATAAATTTGTAACACTTGTGAGGTGGCACCAGTTTACGGTTGATGAGCATCAAACCGATGCGGCCATTAGAAGGGTTTTAAGAAATGTAGGACTTGAGAATATGGAGGACATGTTGGCACTTCGTGTAGCAGATCGGCTTGGCGGCGGCGCGCGCGAAACTTCTTGGCGATTGGAAGAGTTTAAGAAAAGACTTGTTGAAGTTCAAAAAGAACCTTTCTCCGTCCGCGATTTAAAGATTGATGGAAACGATGTAATGAAAGAGTTGAAAATAAAACCCGGCCCGAAGGTTGGCGAAATTCTTGAAAGTCTTTTTGAGAAAGTGGTTAATAAAGAAATTAAAAACGAAAGAAAAGAACTTCTAGGCAAAGTGCATGAGATTAATTAACAACATTCCATGTCTCATCTTTGGCATCGTGTCGGGTTTTGTTTTCGGTTATCTATGGGTTCTTATAACATGTCAACTTCTCAAAATCAACAAATACTCAAGGATTAAGGGTTACCATATTCACCATAGTTTATTTGGAGTTATAAGCATAATTTTTGCAACTATTTTCGCGAAAAACTTCTCTATCGCTTTGTTTCTCACCAGCTTGGGGGTCGGATTAATAATTCACGACTTCATCGAACATAAAAAGCTAAAATTCATAACAAAGGATTAGACACAACTATTAATCCAGGCATTTTCCCCAAAGACCTAGATTATTTTCTTTGGCATAGTTTTCCGACTGCAAAAATTCATCCTTATATTTTATGTCCGGCGGAACGATCATAATTTTTGCATCACCATTCTTCACTAAATAATCATCAACGAAAGTATCATCTATATAGACGTAGCGAAGAAGTCTGCCGTACTTGTCAGTATCAGAAACGTCTTTTTCCAATCTAACTGTTTTTCCCAAAACCAGATTTTTATTTATCTCACTCGCTTCCGTCGCAAAACATTCCGAAGTTTCCATTTCCGGAGTATTCATGCCGATATACCGGATGTGTTCCCCCGTATCAATCACAATTGTGTCGCCATCAATAACCCGTTCGACTACGCTCAGGGTCATAGACCCTCGGGGAGATGGAGAGGAAATTATCTGAGTAACTTTGTTTTTATTTGAAAAATAAACGAAAAGCCCAATAAATATTAGGCAGAGTCCCAAAAACAAAATAAAACTAGCTTTTTTTAAACTTCTTCTGGAGTTCATCCCAAGTAACTAAAATTGAAACCGCGACGAATGGGGAAGAATAAGCGCCGGAAATTGATCCAACTAAAAGTGTTGCCACAAACCACTTTATTGTCGCGCCCCCAAGAAGAAGAAGGGCAACCATCATAAATACCAGAACGAAAGTGTTATTAAGAGACCTAACCATCGTTTGACTTGTTGCTCTATTGGCTAAATCGTACAAATCTTCACTCGATCCTTTTTTGGATTCGCGGATTCTATCGTAGACAATAATCGTGTCGTGAACAGAAAAAGAAAGAATGGTAAGAAGTGCAGTAACGAAAAGCAAATCAACTTCGGCTCCAAAGAAATGTCCGAACAGGGAATACATTCCAACAGTAACAAGGGTGTCATGAAGCATAGCAAGAACCGCGGAGATTCCAAATTTAAAACTTCTAAATTGCATTGCTACCCAAAGTAAAATTCCGGAAGCCGCAAGAAGAAGTCCGTATAATGTCTTCCTAATAAGTTCGGGTCCAACTGTCGGTCCAATTGTTTCAAATCTCAACTCGGTAACTGTACCGGAAAGTTTTTGCAAGGAAGATTGAATATTGGCGCGCTTTGTCGGGTCCACCTGTCCAAGTTTGAGGAGATACGAACCGGTTTGAGTTTTTTGAATTGAAGTTACTTCAACCCCTAACTGCTTTATGGCACTAGTAATTTTATCCGATCCAATATCATTTTCCAATTTGTACTCAACCGAGGTTCCGCCTTTAAACTCCACGCCAATCTGAAGTCCCCATTTAAAAAGACTAAATAGTCCGGAAATTATTACAGTTCCAGAGATTAAAAGATAAAGCCAACGGTACTTCATCCAATCAATCATTTTTTCTTTCCCCCTTCTTTTACAAAAACGCGAAGCAAGTTTCTACTCACGAATATTCCTGTGAAGAGTGAAATAAATATACCGAGTGCCAATGTTATTGCAAATCCCCTAATCGGTCCCGAGGAATTCAAAAATGTCCAATCAAGCGGGTTCGCCAAAACAAAACAAGTTATTAGGGTTGCCGCATAAGCATCACGGATTGAATTCCAAGCGCGACCAAACGAAACCTCCAAAGCCTGATGGTATTCTCTTATTAATCTTTCCTCTTTAAATCTCTCAAAAATTAAAATGTTGCCGTCAAGTGCCATTCCGACAGAAAGCATAAATCCTGCAATTCCTGGAAGAGTAACTGTAACCGGAATTAATTTATAAAGCGCAATCGTTATTACCGCAAAAATAAAAAGGCCAATGTCCGCAATAACTCCCAGGCCACCATAATTTGCAATCATGAACAGGAGTACCATGATAGCCCCAACAATCCCCGCCAAAATACTTTGCTTAATAGAAAGCGCTCCAAGAGAAGCTCCAACAGAAGTTTGTTGAATAAGACTAACAGGAACGGGAAGGGCTCCAGCATTAAGTTGAATTGCAAGTTGCTTAGCTTGATCTATTGTAAAACTTCCCGTAATTTGTGCTGATCCACCGGTAATTTGCTGCTGAACCACAGGAGCTGACACCACCTGATTATCAAGAACGATCGGAAGTTGTTTACCAATATTTCTTCCTGTAATATCCTCGAATTTTTTACCTCCATCGTTTGTAAATTGAAGTGAAACGATTGGCTTACCGGTTTGACTATCGAACTTAACGGCTGCGGACTGCAGATCTGCCCCTGTTAAATTCGTCGGAACTAAAGTAGCCGACGCTGATGCAGTTTTAGTCGCTGGAATTTCTTTTACCTCGACGAATTGCAATTGCGCTGTTTGGCCAATCAAAGAAACTGCTTGCTGAGTATCGCTTACACCAGGAAGATCAACTATTACTCTATCCTTGCCCTGAAATTGGGAGGTTTGAACGGTTGGCTCCGAAACTCCGAATAAATTTACACGGCGTTCGATAATATTTCTAACACCACCAAGAGCTGTCGACTGCTTATCAGCCGGAATCTTACTCATATCTGCCTCAAAAACTAATTGAGATCCGCCGGCAAGGTCGAGTCCTAATTTTAAGTCAAATTTTTTATTAACGGAAAAATTACCAATTTTGAAATTTAAACCATACGGGAGAGATATAAAAGTTGCGGCCGCTGTAATAATTAGTATGAAGCTAATTAACCAGATCTTCCTCATCGCCAATAATCATAACACGGCTGCCGGCCAAAATCCCGAGGAGAAATGGATCACGCCGCTTCTTTCTAAAATCAAGTTCCTCACGGCTCATTACTGTGTAATTAATCTCGCGGGCACGTTTACTTTCCTCAACACGAATAATAGATGCCAGTTCAGGTAGTACTACCTCTCCAACTACCAAAATATCAACATCGTCCTCCCGTTTTCTATCTTTCATGCGAACAAATTTACCGGAAAACATAATGAAAGAGACTTTGCCAAGTTTATTTCTATTATCAATTAATTCTTTTCCAAGCCCTTTTGTTTTACCAACCATGGAAATCAAATCGCCATAAAAAGGATGTTCGGTGCGAACAGAATAATAAACCCTGTTTCCGCGGGGCTCTTTTCTTAGAATTCCGTCTTTCTCAAGTTTTGTAAGTTCACGCCTGACTGCATTAATTTCTTCATCGATCTCCCTTACAATTCCACGCACATGATAGATTTCTTTTAAATTGGAGAAAAAAAGCTCCAAAATTTTTATCCTAACTTTAGAAGTAATAATATCACTTAAAGATGCCATTTAACTTTTTGGGGCAGGGAAATAATTTTTAGTAACTAATCGTATTTCCGGCAGGAACGATCTCTATCCAAGTTTGTCCACGAACCATCTGTATCTCTTTCCCATTTGTATCATAAAAAACGTCTCTGTCAAGTGCGGATGCCTTCGACCATGTACCTTGCACAACAATCCCGTTCTGAAAAACAATCGCTTTACCAGTTCCAATCACCTGATAAAACATATGAAGTTCCGAATCAACCGGTCCTACCTCCTTAGCAAACTTAATAACGACATTACTAGCCTTAAGCTGTGGCTTATCAAATTCCCAATCAACATGAGCCGTACCAGCATTAAATCTTAAGAAAGAATTTGAAACGGAATCATATTTCCATTCAACATTATAATCGGGCTGATTGTCCCAAAATCCAAATTTAATATCGACTGCAGTCGGACTACTGTTGGATTTTCCATCTTGGAAAATCCACTTTTTAAATCCTTGCGTCCAAGGTACTCCACTACTATCCTTAAAATTAAAACCGCGTTTATCCGCTTCTTTATAAACCTCGTCAAGATCGGCAACAACCGCGTGTTCCCAAGCCGACGCGGTACTGCTCAATCTATACTGATCGCGAACAACAATCGGGTACCCAATATTAAACCCTCCGTCAAAATTATTACCGGCCGGCCCTCCCGACCAACCAATTTCACTCAGAAGCGCACCGGCATCTACCGTCGGATCTATCTCGCTCTCCGGCTTTACTCCACCCGGACAGGTACTGCAAATATTGTTTGCCTCTCCTTGATGAAGAAAGATCGGATCGGTTCCATACCCTGCCGCCTCATCTATAAAGTAGACCCTGGCGCTTCGAATCGGGGCAACTTTGACATCTTGTGCCGGCACTCCGCAGTAAAAAATGGACATGAATCTTGTTATTCCTCCCTCAGCCACCGCTTCGTAAACAATATCCGCCTTTGAAAGACCCGATTCCGGACGAGCCTCAATGTTGTTTTCTATCATAGCCGTAACGGGACGACGCTTATTCCAAATATTTGCTTCTGCTTGCGTATATTTCATACCGTTAATCGGACATTCAGCAACTTTCGGGGCACTTAAATCTACTCTGGCTTTAGCGGTATTCTTGGTAACGGTGCTGACATTTTTAGGGAAAGCTAGGGAAAAAACCAAAAGGGAAAGGCCGATAGAAATCAAGAACAGTCCCACAAAACTCCCAATCAGCATAAATTTATTGGAAGTAAAATCTTTTAAATTTAAATTAAATTTCGGTAAATTCATTTTGCTTTCGAGAGTGACTTCTTCTCTTCCTCCGACAACTCAATATCACATTTGCCTTTTACAATTTTCTTCATATAAACCCTGGTTCTGTCTCTCGTATGAAGACTGGTAATAACTATTCCGCTGCCTTCACCGTCAAGAACGCTTAGTGAAAAACTATGGTCTCCTCCCAGTTCCTTAAAAGGATTAAATCTGACAAGACCAACTTTTTGAATATGAAGTTTACCGTCTTCTTCCTGCTCATTTACTCTCCTAACTAATTCATTAATATCTTTCTCGTTCTTCGTCCCCTGCGCAAGAACCTTTTCTAAAACTTTCTTAAGATCGGTAACTTCAACGCCTTTTGTAAGTTTATTAAAAAGAGCAAATATTCTATATAAAACCAAACTTATGGCGATCAGCCAAATTCCAAAAACCGCCAGAATGGCGTCTCGCCAGATAAAAGAAACCTGCATAAGATATTAAGGTTTTTGGCAGGTTCAATTGCTTGAGTAACAATTGAACTCAATCATTTTTACATCTGTCACAGTTAGTGTCAAGGTCTGAATAATTTGCAAGCGAACTGAATTCGTTGTACATTGATCCCGTGGCGATAACTAGAACCCGAAAAAATAAGGAGAATCCTCACTACAACTTTTTGTATTCCTGGACCCCTTCCCAGGCTCATGTCAAGAGGGAATCTGTTTTAACAAATAAAGAGGCTGTGGTAAAGCTGTCAGCCTCAAAAAGAGCCGAGATTCAGGCAAAAGAAGAATCTTTCGGTAGAATCAAAAAGGACATAATAAAGAGCTTGATCCTGGTTAGCTTCATCTTAATCCTTGAACTAGTAGTATACTTAGCCTGGAGCAAATTTGTTCTGTCCTAAAGGACGGAGGTGAGAAATTATGATGTACTGTGTAAAGTGCCGCGCCAAGAGAGAAGGAAAAGACGCACAAGAAGTTACCATGAAGAATGGTAAGAAAGCTACAAAAGCTGTTTGTGAAGTCTGTGGCACAACCATGTTCAAGATCGGAGGCAAATAACCTTTAATCTTAGACATTCTAAAACAAAAGGGCACCGGTATAACCGGCCCCTTTTGCGTTCGCCTAATACAAAATAGTTACGGGGCCATCAAGAACCGCCTCGATCTCCATGTAGTCTCCAAAACTCCCCGTCTCGACTTTAATACCTTTCTCACGAAGCTTCAAGATAAAAAGCTCATATAATTTCTCTGCCTTCGCCGGTTCCTCCGCATTAATGAATGATGGCCGATTTCCCCCGGAGGTATCTCCGTAAAGTGTAAATTGGGAAACAACAAGCATTTTTCCTCCCACATCATTAACCGATAAATTCATTTTATCCTGACCGTCTGACATAACTCTAAGTTTTGACAATTTCTCTGCGAGAAGTTCAACTTCCTTTTCGCTATCGCCCTTCTTAAATCCAACCAAAACAAAAAGTCCCTTTTCAATTTCACCGACAACCTCGAATGATTTATCCTGAGCCTGCCGAAGGACTTTTGCCTTTTTAACTCTCTGTACAACAAGTTTCATGATATTCTAACAAGCTTTGCTTATGCTATCTATCTTTATTTAAGAAATGTTTTCCTATCTCCACAAATATCAAGTATGTTAGCGTAATCCCTATCAAAAATCCAAAATAAAGCGTGGGGAGTGGCATAAATCCAAAATAAGTTGAGAGTGGACTAAATGGCAAATATAGTCCCAGCACTACTACTCCCAAGCAAGTGGCCAAAAACGGAAGGCTTGGCCTGCTTTTCCAAAACGGAATTTTTCTTGTTCTGATTACAAACACTACCAACACTTCCGTGATAAATGATGTTACAAACCAGCCGGTCTGGAAGAGAGAACCCCTTGCATGGAAAACAAAGTACATTACTCCGAATGTCAGAAAATCATAAGTCGTACCAATTAAACCAAAAATAATCATAAAGCGTTTTATGTAATCTATGTCCCAATTTTTTGGACGAAGGATTTGATCGGCATCAACATTGTCGGTCGGGATTGAAAGTTGGGAAACATCGTAAAGAATATCATTGAGAAGAAATTGTACCGGAGTCATCGGCAAAAATGGCAGAACGATTGAGGCAGCCGCCGCGCTGACCATATTTCCAAAATCACTGCTTGTCCCCATTAAAATAAATTTAATTGTGTTATTAAATGCAACTCTTCCCTCATGCACCCCGTCTGCAATCACGGAAAGACTTTTATGAAGTAAAACAACCGACGCTGCATCTTTAGCAACGTCAACCGCGGTATTTACCGAAATTCCGACATCGGCAATATGAAGTGCCGGACTATCGTTTACCCCATCTCCCAAAAACCCAACTCCATGATTCCCTTTTTTAAAAGCCTGAACGACACGGATTTTTTGCGACGGAGTAACTCTGGCAAAGATATCTGTTTTCCACACCTCGCTTGCGAGATTTTCTTCATTTAATTTTTCTATTTGGGGACCTGTCAAAACTTTTTTGTAAACGAAGTTTACATCCCTGCAAATTTTCTCGGCAACCACCTCGCTATCCCCTGTTAAAATTTTTACCTTAACGCCAAGATCCTCAAATTTGTGGAAAACCTCCTCCAAACCCTTTTTGGGGGTATCGGAAAAGGCAAGAAAACCTCCAAATTCCAAATCCCTAAACTCTGTTTTTACTAACTTGGAATTAAAATTATGGATAACTTTTGAAGCAACCGCAACGGTTCTAAGTCCCTCTTCCTGCATACCGCGAACATCCTTTTCCAATTTAGCTAGTTCACCAGGAACTAATTTACATCTTGCTAAAACTGCTTCGGGAGATCCTTTAATAATTGCAATTTCCTTACTTTTCTGCCTAATAACAACCGACATAAATCTATTTTCAAAATTAAAAGGAACCTCATACAATTTTTCCGTTTTATCTTCGATCTTTACTTTATTGGCATTAGCATATTCCCAAATTGATTTATCAATTGAATCCCCAAAAATATGCTTGTGAGTAAAGGCGGCATTACAAATGAGTCCCAGTTGAAGCGATTGAGGGGTAGAATCAGTTAAAGCAATCTTACCTTCTGTTAGTGTTCCTGTTTTATCTGTACAAAGAACTTCCATATTCCCCAAGTCTTCGATAGCAACAAATTGTTTGACGATCAAGCTTTCCTTTGCCAGTTTTTTGGCACCGTAGGAAAGACTGATCGTAACAATCAAGGGAAGTAGTTCCGGAGTTATTCCCATGGCGACAGTAAGCGCAAATAAAATTGTTTCAATAACAGGGTGTCCCAGGAAATAACCAAGTACTATAACAATTACCACCGTTATACCGGCAATCCTTGCCAGAAGGGTACTAAAATCTGCTAATCCTTTCTGAAATTCAGTTAAGGGACGGTTTTTAGAAACATTTTTGGAAATTTCTCCAAACTTTGTATTCATTCCGAGAGCCGTGACCACTCCCTCCGCAGTTCCGCCGGTAACAACAGTTCCCATATAAAGCGCGTCGCCCTCTTTTTTCTTAATGGGCAAGGATTCTCCGGTTAAAACTGATTCATTAACTTCCAAATCTTCACTTAAAGTTAATTTAAGGTCAGCCGGAACTATTGAACCGGGGTATAAAACAACAAGGTCATTAAGTTTGACATCACGAACCAAAATTTGTTCCTTTACCCCATTTTTTATTATTGTTGTTGTAAAAGAAATTTTTTTGATTAGATCGTGAACAATGTTCTCCGCCTGGAACTCATTCCAAAAACCCAAAACCACCGAGATTGTCATTACCAGCCAAATAACAAATGCTTCGGTTTTCTCTCCCAAAAGGAAAGCAACAACTGTAGAAATCAGAAAAATCAAAAGGAGCGGATTTTTAAACTGCCTGAAAAAGATTTTCCAAGCACTATACTCACTAATCTTAATCTCGTTCATTAATTCATTTTAACTCATTTTTCAATCGATATTCTTGGGTCTGTATTGAAGCGCTTCAGCAATGTGGATACCCGTAATTTCTTTATCCCCTGACAAATCGGCAATAGTACGCGCTACTTTTATAACCTTGAAGTAACTTCTCGCGGTTAAATTTATTGTCGAGATGGCACTTGTGAGCATAATCCTACATTCTTCCGAAAGCCCGCAAAAATTTTTAACATCGCGCGTAGTCATTTCTGAATTTGACTTGATATTCGTTCCTTTAAATCTTTTAATTTGAATATTGCGTGCGTTTTGAACCCTTGCCTGAATTTTTTTAGAGGTTTCATTTTTCACCTTACTTTCAGTTATTAATTTTTGGGTTTCCACTGAAGGAACATCTATATGAATGTCAATTCTATCCAAGATCGGACCCGACACTCTTTTTTGATAACGTGAGACCATTCCGGGAAGGCACGTGCAGGCTTTTTTGGCATCACCAAAATATCCGCACGGACAGGGATTACTTGCAGTTACAAGTAAAAATTTAGCGGGATAGGTAACAGAACCTTTTGCCCTTGAGATTGTAACCACTCCGTCTTCCATCGGCTGACGTAAGGCCTCAAGAACATGGCGCGGAAATTCAGGAAACTCGTCCAAAAAAAGAATGCCACGATGGGAAAGAGAAATTTCGCCGGGCATGGGACTCGTCCCGCCGCCAATCAGTCCAATCCTACTTGTCGTGTGATGAGGACTTCTAAAAGGGCGTTTTGTAATAATCGACTCGCCTTCAGGTAAATTTCCTGTAATTGAATAAATTTTGGTTACTTCAAGTGCTTCATCTTCCGTGAGAGTCGGAAGTATCCCAGGGATTGCCCGTGCCAGCATTGTCTTACCCGAACCCGGGGTTCCTTTCATAAAAATGTTGTGCCCTCCTGCCGCAGCAATCTCAAGAGCCCTCTTGGCTTGTTCCTGCCCAATAACCTCGGAGAAATCAAATTCGGCCTCATCCCTGGTAAGTAAGCTTTCCAAATTAATTTTCTTGGCAGGAGTTAACTCAATGGTCTTGTTAAAAAACCTGACCAAGGTAAGAAGTGAATCTATTGAATAAACTTTTACACCCCCCACAACCGCAGCTTCTTTTTCGTTAACTTTTGGAATAAAGATATTTTTGAACTTTTTCTGGGCAGTTAAATAGGCCATTGGCAAAATTCCGTTTGTGTGTCTTAGGCTTCCGTCGAGAGAAAGTTCACCAAAAAATAAAGAGTCAGAAATTTCCGGGGCAATTTGGCCGGAAGCTATCAAAATTCCAAGAGCAATTGGAAGATCGTAGGCAGGGCCCGCTTTGGGCAGGTCGGCAGGAGCAAGGTTAACCGTAATGCGGCTAATAGGAAAGTCCGCACCCGAATTTTTAATCGCACTCCGTACCCGTTCTTTTGATTCCTCAACTGCCTTATCCGGAAGGCCTACTATCGTAAAGCTGGGAAGTCCTTGTCCGGCGATATCAACCTCAACATCAATTAGGGTTGCATTTAATCCTATCGTCGCCCCCGAGGTAACTTTTGCAAGCATTATTTAACATTAACATACGATTTCGAAACATTGAATAATTAAACATTGCTCCCTGGAAGTGGTATAATAACTCACTTTAGAGGAAGGATGATCGCTGCGTGCGAGCGTAAGCTCGAGCGTAGAGGAAAGTCCAGGCAGCAGAAAGCAGGGTGCCAGGCGTAAGCCTGGGACTAGCTTAAGGAAACTTAAACTAGGCCAGTATAGAGCCACAGAAACTATGTCGATTTTTTTACCCTAAAGGTAGAAAAAAACGAGTGAAAAGGGGCAATCCTCCCCGCTGCAACCTCCGAAAGGGACGTTATCAGGAGCTTTCCCGAGTCCCGAGGTTCGAGGGCGTTAGATAGATGATCGTCTAGAAACAGAACCTGGCTTACTAACCTCTAAAGTATGAAGAAACTCACCGCAAGGTGAGTTTTTTCATGAATATCTATAATTTTACTTCCTTCAAAAGCATTACTCCCTGGGATTTAATTCTGTCATTATTCGCAAAAAGAGGGTTTTCAATCGCGGCTATAAATATCCGGGTTTCGGCTTGATACCTCTCCGCCATATATTTTACTCTTCCCGTAGCTCCGCCCCTCCTTAGACAACTCCAAATTCCGCCATCATCACTTATTCCGGGTCGTATTTCATCATCCATTAATTTAATCCATTTCCTGACAGGGAATATCAGAATGTTCGGGTTTCTCCTAAGTCCTAAAGACACAAACTCGTTACCTCTCACTTTTACGACCTTATAGACGAGAGGAAGTAAAACGTTGTCAATTTCTGTCCAATCAAATGGTTTAAATTTACAGTGCTTATTCTCAAATAATGGAGGCCAATTTTCCAGATGTCTTTCCGGCATGGGGTGATTTTACACTATTCTTTCACCAGATATTTTTTGGCCAAAATTTGAAGAGTGATTACAACCGGAACGGAAATTATTGCCCCCACTATTCCGGCCAACCTGGCCCCAACTGCTAAAGAAATTAAAGTAACAAGCGGGGAAACTCCCGCCGACTTTTCCATAATTTTCGGTACTAAAATGTAGCCCTCCAACTGGTGAATTAAAAATGTTAATGCAGCCACCCCGGCTCCGGTCAAGGGAGAAATTCCGATTCCAATCAGAACCGATGGAACAGCAGAAATAATCGGTCCAAGAAAAGGAACAATCTCCAAAATTCCTCCCAAAATTGCCAGAGGTAGCGCATAAGGAATACCAATCAGACGAAGCCCAATATAAGTAGCTATTCCAATCGCAAACATTAAAATGATTTCCCCTCTCGCCCATCCTCCCAATTTTTTCTCGAGGGTATTAATAACATCTCCAAGTTCCTTTTTCTTTTCTTCTCCAAAAAAGAGTCCCAATTGATCCTCCAATTTGTCCCTGGAAACCAGCATATAAAAAGCAAAAATTAAAACCGCCAAAATTGCGACGATGTTGTTAACAATAGAAAAAGTAAACTGGAAAATAGCTCCCGAAGCCAATTCCACATTACTTACAAAGGCATTAGTAAATTCCGAACTAATTGTCGGGGTAATTCCGACATTGGACAGGTAACCAGGTAATGCGTTTACAAAACTTGTAGTCTGATCAATTACGGTCGGCACTATTAGAGAAACCGTGCCGGCCAAAAACCCAATAACTAAAATATAAGTAACCAGAACCGAGAGTGGCCTTGGAACTTTATATTTTGACAGGGTTGAAACCATGGGACCTAGGATTGTCATCAGAAGAAGCGCCACAAAAAGTTCAAGGATCAGATCCCGTAAAATATAAACCAGCCCCAACGAAAGAAGCAGTAAGATTGCAAATATTATTGTCTTGTGAGAAACCTCAATTTTTCTAAGCATACTTAACTATATACCACTTTTTGACCAGCTTTTCCACCTTTTTTTGATATTCAGGCTCATTAATATCAAACCAGTTTACTCTACCGTCGTGTTTCCACCAGGATATTTGGCGCTTGGCATACTTCCTTTCTTCCTTTTTCCATTCGGCAGTTGCAGCCTCCCTGTCCACCGCCCCCTCCACAAAATCTCTCCATTGTCTGTATCCGAGTGACATCATAGATTGATCATCCCAACCAACCCCGGAATCAATTAGTTTTTTAACCTCTCCTTCAAAACCTTTATCAATCCGCTCATCTACCCGTTTATTAATTCTTTCCTCCAAAAAATCGGATGGGGCAGTGAGCCCTATAAAAAGTGTGTCAAAAATTTTTTTGTGTCGAGATGGACTCTTTTTTAAATTGTCGATATTCCACATGGCCACCTCGATTGCACGGATGAGGCGCCTGGGGTTTTTCTTATCCGAAGAGTTCATCGACCCCGCTTTAAAAGAATCTATTTGAGACAGGTGTTCGTAAAGTTGAGTTCTATCCATTTTTTCAAGATTTTTACGGAGTTTATTATTCCTGGGAATATTAACTGTCGGAATTCCGTCTACCACACCCTTTATATAAAGACCGGTTCCCCCGACTAAAATTGGAAGTTTCCCGCGACGCTCGATATCAGAAATCACTTTTTGCGCAAACTTTAAATATTTGGAGACACTAAAATCATCTTTTGGTGAAATTAAATCATAACCCCAAATTTTTACGTTGCCTCCCCAGGCCTTTCCCGTACCAATATCCATATTCCTGTAAACCTGGCGAGAGTCGGCAGAAACTATTTCTCCATTAAATTTTTTGGCAAGCAAAATTCCTAGACTGGTCTTGCCGGTACTTGTCTGGCCGCAAATTACAAGAAGCTTTTCCATATTTAATTTAACTGCTGGCGCTGGTGTATTTTGTTAAAGCATAATTCCAGAATCTCAAGGAGATAAATACAGACAAAATTCCGATGGCAAATGCCGCAACAACCCCCCACGGGGCAACCACCCCCATTGCAGCCTTTGCGGGGAGAGTAATCATAATTCCAATGGGAATTAAATAAGTCAAAAACATTTGCAAGGGTTGTTTATAAATATCGACGGGAAGACGTCCGAGACTCACTATATCTCTATAAATCATCACCACGTGATCAATCTCCGTGGTAATAATTGCCAAAGAAAGAACAAGTATATGAAACGCCGCCGCGATTAAAAATCCGTTCAAAAGAAGCGTTAAATATAAGACTATTTCAGTAAAAGTTGGTTTAAGCAAACTTCCAAAATAAATTGTTGCAATCACGAGAGGGGGAATTGTAAGTAGGTCAATAACATCCGCCCCGCCCAAAAGAACCCTGAAAAGAGAATTTACTGGTTTTACCAGCACTAAATCAAAATCTCCGTTTACTATCATCGGTCTAAACCTATAAACCTCGCGGAACAAAAATTGAGATGTGACATCGATGACGTTAAATGTCAGAAAAAAGAATATTATCTGTGTCCCAGAGTACCCCGCCAAAGTACTTGAACCTTTAAGAATAAAGAAAAGAAATAAAAAGAAAAATATAAACCTTAGGATTTTTCCGATTAGGAAAACGGATAGTGAAAGCCTTTGGGAAAGAACCATAACAAATGAATTTTTGCTCATTATCCACCAGATTTTTAAATATTTTTCAACGCCCCGTTGATTCATATGCTTTTAACCCTTTCTGCCAAATAAAATTCATTCCAAGCCACAGTATTCCGCACCACGCCGAAGCAATCATGAGTCCCCCAAGGACCGCCTGACCGGTAATATTTCCTAAATAAACCTGAACCGGAAAATAAATTAAATATGGAAAAGGTGTCGCCATCACAATATACTGAAAAGTAATAGGTAGAATATTAATCGGGAAAAGAGCCCCCGATAAGGCTTCAACAATTACGATTGTAATTAAAAAGTGTCCTCCCCAACTAAGCTCCGGCGCCCAAAAAGTGAGAGAGCTCACAAGAATTAATATAAAAAAGTAAATAAGAACGGCAAGAATTATGCTGACAAAAAACAAAACCAGAATTACTGGGTTAGCTTGAAAATAAAACGGCGGTTGAAGAATAACAAAAAGTAAAGCAAATTCGACTGCAGCAAAAACCAAATTTAGAGCTTTACTGGAAACGTCTCTTGTAAACCAATATTTAAAATAAGTCATTGGTTTAAGTAAATAGTTGGAAAGATCTCCCTGTGCAATATCACTTGATATATCGGCCGCCCGGGCCGACATAACGAGAGCCCTTACGATCATTATTCCAAAAACGTAAGTTAGGATTTTGCTTCTATCATATCCGAAAATAACAGTTTGGGGATTAGCAAAAACAGTACTCCAAAGAAAAAAGGTTAAAAATATCTGAAAGACATTCCGCACTCTCCACATGACAAAATTTAACTTATATACAAATTCTTCCTGAAAAGAAATTTTGAAGATCTGCAGATATTTTTTCATCTCGTTAATTCACCGCGGAAAACTTTACGTATAATGTCCTCTATCGGAATTTCTTCTATTGTCAAGTCTTCCACCGGAAAGTTTTGTAAAAGCTCGGAGGCGGCAACTGCTGTCGCCTCCCTTGGGACTGCAATAATAACTTCGGGAAAAGCTAGTTTTTTAACTTTTCCAATCCTACCTAGGTCCTTCAAGTTTTCCCCATTGGCAAGTCTTGCTTTAATAATTTTTTCTTTAGCAAACTTATCAACCAGCTCTTCAAGAGCACCATCAAATAAAAGAGTCCCTTCATCAATAACTATTACCCTGCGTGCCAAATTCGTTAAATCATCCATATTGTGGGAGGTTAAAATAATTGTTGCTCCAAACCTCGTGTTGTAGTCGTAAATAAAATCGCGCATCTTTTGTTGAGCAATGATATCCAGTCCAATCGTCGGCTCATCAAGAAATAGAACTTTTGGTTTATGAAGAAGTGCCGCGGTTAACTCCATTCTCATACGCTGCCCCAAGGAAAGCTTCCTGACAGGAGTATTGATAAGTTTCCCAATTTCTAGTAAATCAACAAGCTCCTTAAGATTTTCATTATAAGTTTTTGTCGGAATTTCGTAGATTGCGCGGTTAAGTTCAAATGTTTCAATCGCCGGAAGGTCCCACCAAAGTTGATTCTTTTGTCCCATTACAAGAGCTATTTGTTTTAAGTACTCGGGGGCTCGATCCCATGGATCATGTTCCAAAACTTCCACAAAACCGCTTGAAGGGTAAAGTAGCCCGGAAAGAGTTTTAAGAGTCGTAGTTTTCCCGGCACCATTTGGGCCGATAAAACCGACAAGTTCGCCCGATTGAATTGTAAATGAAATTCCCCTTAATGCGTGTATAGTTTTTTTCTTTGGAGAGAAAAGCGATTTAATCGCACCGGACAGACCCGGTTCTTTTTGCGGCACTTCAAAATCCTTAACCAGACGGTCAACAATAACAGCCTTGTCCATACTTGTAGTATACAACAACCTTATCTGGAGACTTGTCTCTTAAGTTTCTTTCCCGGAGTAAATTTTGGAGCTCTATGATTTTTAATCGTAACCATTTTATCTGTCTTAGGAATTTTTACGGTCTTGCCCTTCATGGAAATAACTCTAAACGTTCCGAATCCCGAAAGAACAACTTTTTCACCTTTGGAAAGAACCCTGCCAACCTCATCAAGAAAAACCTCAATTGCTTCTTCCGCAGCTTTTTTTGTAAGATGCGCTTTTCTTGCGACTTGATCAACCAGTTCAGGTTTTGTCATTCTGCGAAGAAGCATAAATGAATGTGGGGAAAATGTCAAGCTTTCGGGCTTTTAAAATCCATAGTCCGATAATGGAGCATTTCCAATCCGAAGTCTTGGTAAATCAAAGCGCTGTTTCTTACACAAAACCGATCCGGGAATAGTACCAAATGCAATTTTATAACCCAAACTTTGAAGATAACTTGCGGCAAGGCCGGTATAACCACCGTTGGGATACGCAAAAGTCTTCGGACTATTTAAACCTCTTTCCGAAAGCTGTGTGTCGGCTAGAGATATTTCATTTTGTTGATCAGAAACACTTGCCAAAGGCAAGCTCTTATGAGACCACGTATGGTTTGTAAATAAAACCGATCCATTCATTGAACCAACCTGGTCCCAGGTCAAATAATCCGGATTATTTACCAAACCCGTTATCGTGAACATTGTGGACCGAAAACCTAAAGATTGAAGAATTGGATAAGCATCCGTATAAAAATCCTGATACCCGTCATCAAAAGTTAAAAGAACACTATTACCTGGAACCCCCGTCCCTGCGTCAAAAAAATTTACCAGATCGTTCATCGTAGCTATGTTGTAACCTTTGCTCTTTAAATATTGCATCTGACTTTGAAAAACATCTGTATAGACAGTCAAACTCGTTTGCTTATCGGCAACCGCGGCGTCGTGCGATTGAATATGATGATACATAAGAACCGGAAGGTGAACGCAGGGGCCGTATAAAGCATTCATCTCTGCAAAAGTTAGAGGTTTGGGTGTAGGGGCAAGTGTTGGGGATGGAACAGGGGTAACTTTAGATTCTGAAAACTGTTTCACAGACTTCCCCCACGCGGAAAATTTGTTAAAAAATAAAAAGATTGCCACAAAGACAAGAGCGGCAGCAATAAGTATTAATAAAAAATTACTTTGCTGAAGTCGTTTCCGTCGCCCTAACTTCCCTAATGACCGAGACCTTAATCTGTCCCGCATACGATGCTTCATTTTCAAGTTTCCTTGCTATATCATGAGCCAAAACGGTTAGTTTGTCATCATCCACCTCATTGGGATTAACTATTACACGCACATCGCGCCCTGCCTGGAAAGCGTAAACAACATCCACTCCCGGAAATCCTTTAGCAATTTCCTCAATGTTGCTCATTCTTTTAACATAATCTTCGTGAGGCTCGTACCTTGCCCCGGGGCGACTGCCGGAAATTGCATCCGCCATCCAAACTATTACGGACTCGTTTGAAGAAAATTGTTTATCTTCGTGGTGCTCCGCAACACAGGCAATAACTTCTTTAGGAAGTCCGTATTTTTTAAGAAGATTTACCCCCAATTCCACATGACTTCCTTCTTCATCGGTTACAATTTTCCCCACATCATGAAGTAAACAACCAAGACGTACTACATCAGCATTTGCACCAATTTCCTGGGCAATTGCGACTCCCATCTTTGTTTCTTCAATTGTATGAATTCCAAGATTTTGTCCGTAAGAAGTTCTAAATCTAAACCTCCCGACAAGTCTCATAAGTTCTACCGGCAAATTGTAAACCCCGCATTCATGGCAAATCTTTTTACCCTCCTCAAGAAGCACATCTTCCATTTGGGTTTTAACTTGTCTCACTACTTCTTCAATTCTTGATGGCTGAATTCTAGCGTCCTTGATGAGAATTTCAAGCGCACGCTTGGCAATTTCGCGACGCACCGCATCAAAAGAAGAAAGCCTGATTTCATTTGTTTCGTCAATTTCTATCTCAACTCCGGCTTCCCTTTCGAAAGTACGGATGTTCCTGCCCCCCGCACCAATAATTCTGCCCTTGGCATCCTCATTGGGAACCGTAACGGAAGAAACTGTATATTCAGCAACATAGCCTGTGGCGCCATGTTTCATGGCATCAAGAAGAATTTCTTGTGCTTTTTCATGAGCTTCCTCTCTTATCTTTTCCTCGGCTTGCCTGATTTTCTTGGCAATTTCGCCGGTCAATTCTTTCTGAACTTCATCAAGAAGAACACGTTTTGCCTCATCCTTAGTCATGTTGGATATTTTCTCCAACTTTTTAATATCATCGTTTGTCATAATTTATAAGGCCAAAGAAGAAAGGGTTTAAATAACCCCCGTGGCTAAAGAAGCTGATTTTAATGCTCTTTTTACCATTTTCTTTGACTCTAAGGGGTATTTTATCACGAGGACGTCCGAGTGACAAGTTCGGTCAATTAGCACGCTCACAGGCAGGCAACTTGCCAGTAAATCTGATAAATTCTCCTCTCGCTCTTTCGTATTCTTCCCTGGTAAATCCTTTATCTGTTATGGCCAATAGTAGTCTTCCTTTTACTATAATTGGTAGATTCTCTGAATCATTATTAACAATTTCATCCATAGTTTTTCCTCCCAAAATACTCGGGTCTTTTCCGTCAACCCCCAGATCCATAAGGATCACCGCTCGGTCAGAAGCAGTGAGAGCTAACCAATGTAATTCCAACTCCCGGTCGATAGCTGGTGTAACCATGGCGCTAATCTATACCCGTTCGAGGCCCATGTCAACAACTTTCTCTATCACGTCCCAGGAGAAACCCTTTCCTGCCAAATATTGTGACATTTTTTGCTTAACCTCACGAGCAGGCAGGTTTTTCCACTTGTACATTTTCTTATCCAGAAGTTCCCCCGCCATTTTTTCTTCATCAACAACTTCTTCCCCTAAAACTTCATCAACTATTCCTTTTTCAATTCCCTTAATTCTCAGCTCTTGGATAAGGATTCTTTTGGGCTTGGGTTTAAAATTCGCCCTCTGTTCCACCCACCATTTTGCAAATTTTACATCGTCCAAAAGCTCTAGATGTTTAAGTTTTTCAAATAATTTCTCGTGCATGCTCTCGTGAACCTTTTTGCGTTTGAAGTAATCCCTGACCTCTTTCTTCGACCTGGGGCGGACCATCATAAAACGGAGTAATTTATCCAAAGTTTTTTGATATTCAGCTTTTTTAACAATTTCCTCGATTTCTTTTTCTGTTAACTCCTGATCAACCTTCAAATGGAGTAAAACAAAATTATCCAAATCAATCCCAAAACCGAATTCATCATCAAGATAGACGTTGACTCTATTCTTATTCTTCTGTTGCCTAATTCCCGTGATTACCGGCATTCCTTGACATTATAAGCATCGTTCCTTACAATCGCCAGCATGTCGGGTGAAATAATACATAACAACTACCCCGAGGGATACAAAAAAAGGCCCTGGTGCCCCAATACTAAGCTTGTGCAAATTTGTATTTCTTTGACAGGGATTGATCTCACTCCTGAAACATTTTGTTATGAACATGAAGAAACTCTAGCGCGTATTGTACGCCCAGTCAGTTTCATCCCCTTGCTCAGGGTTAAAAATTTTTATCCCGAAGCTTCGTGCATCGAAGTTAACCGGATATTAATTAAACAATGGGATATTATCGGAAAGAAATTCAATCAACCCGATGAGAAAAAACAAGTAATCCTCGCTCGGTGGAGAAAGGTGATATTCGAGACTAATCAAAATCTTGGGCGGTTCAAATCCGCAGACGAAATACCAGAAGATGAGGTAAAAGAAAGGGTAAGGCAGTTCACCACTGCTCTAATACAAATCACCGGCTTCGAACCAGGTGTAACTCTCGTTGGTCCTGCAAAAAATTGTCCACAATCCCCAAAAACCCATCGTGTGATAAAACTTTGTTAATATTTTACTCTTCTTTTTCTTCTCCAATTTCTTTATAACGTTGACATAAAACAAAAGGAATGTTATAAAGTTGGACTATGTTGAGTGACTCAGAAAATCAAATGAATTATCCTCCAGGAGTTTATAAGGAGGGTGCGGTGCAGGTTTGTCCTTCTTATCAATTAATAGAAATTTGTGCCAAACTTGCTGGTATCGAAATGACTAAAGGGAATTTCTTTTGTGGAACAATACCAAAAAAAGTAGACACTCTCGGAGTACTCTCGGGTTTCAGGGGAACAATTTACGAACCACAGTCGCAATGTTCGGAAGTTTAGAATAAATTAAAAGGTGACTTCTCGATAGCTGAACAAAAAATCGATGTTCCTGACGAGAACAGGCTCCGTAGAAAACTCGAGGGACAATCACTTGAAAGAAAGAGAGAAAGATTAAACGAGTGGTATGACTTAAAAACACGAAAAGAAGAGCAGAATAAAATTATTTCCAGATGGAGAAGGGTTATTGGAGAAACATCTTTAGGCCAGATAGATACACTACAAGAACATTTTGGTGGAATCAAAAAACCAGAAGACTTAACAAACGAACAAGTTATTACTTACGTTAGAAGCTTTTTTTCAAATCTGGGAAAAATCGCAAACCGCTATGGATTTTTGAGGTTCTTATTAGGACAAAGTGAAGAGGAGTGTCCTCAAGCTCCAAAAAAATACGAATTTGGTGTCCAGTCTTTAATGTCTAAATCTCAATAGATCATTCTTCTTTTTCTTCCCCAATTTCTTTCGGAAGCTTTTTGCCTGAAGCAACCATTTCGCGGATTTTCTTATCGATTTCGTCAGCAACTCTCGGATGATCTTTTAGATAAAGTTTTGCAGCTTCTTTACCTTGAGCAATCGGTTTATCCTCATAGTTAAAGAAGGACCCACTCTTGCCGATTAGTCCAAGTTCAATTCCAACATCCAAGAGTCCCCCGGTTTTACTAATTCCTTCAGTCTCCATTATGTCGAACTCGGCAACTCTTAGGGGAGGCGCACATTTATTTTTAACAATTCTTGCCCTATGGCGTGATCCGATTACTTGTTCTCCATCTTTAAGAACCTCGATTCTTCTCAAGTCAATTCTTACGGATGAATAAAACTTCAAAGCGAGTCCCCCGGGAGTTGTTTCGGGATTGCCAAACATAACTCCGATCTTCTGACGAAGTTGATTCGTAAAGATAAGAACGGTTTTTGACTTTGAAATCGCGCCGGTTAATTTTCTCAAAGCCTGGGACATGAGTCGGGCTTGCATTCCCATCACAGCATCTCCCATTTCCCCTTCAAGCTCTGCTCTCGGCACAAGAGCCGCAACGGAATCAATCACCACAACATCAATAGCACCAGACCTAATTAAAGTTTCTGTAATTTCCAGTGCCTGCTCACCGGTATCGGGTTGTGACATCAAAAGATTATCAAGGTCCACTCCTAAGATTTCTGCGCGCTGCGGGTCAAGTGCATGTTCCGCGTCCACAAAAGCACATTGTCCGCCAAGTTTTTGAGCCTCCGCGATAACTGCCAGAGCCAGCGTGGTTTTTCCTGATGCCTCAGGCCCGAAAATTTCTGTGATACGACCCCTGGGAAGCCCCCCGACTCCCAAAGCCAAGTCCACCGCAATAGAACCGGTAGGAATAACATCAACTTTATATTTTTCGCCTTCACCCCCCAAGCGCATAATGGAGCCCTTGCCATATTGTTTTTCTATTTGATCCATCGCCAGGCGGATTGCTGCAAGTTTTTGTGAACCGCCCTCCTGTTTAACCGGAGCTTCCGTTTCGGGTTTTTTCTGCTTAGCCATTCCGGTATCTTTTTACTATGGACTAAAGTAAAATGCAACAAGGAAAATGGAAAATTTTAAATATTGTCCGGGGTGTAAATCAAAATTAAAAGATTGTTCCGACTTTTTTGAATGCAAAAACTGCGGACAAATAATTTATAAAAATTCCGCACCGACCACCTCCGTTTTAATAATCAACAGAGATAAAGTTCTACTGGCAAAAAGAGGCATCGAACCATTTAAAGGAAAGTATGATATTGTTGGCGGATTTTTAAAATACGGAGAAGATCCAATAAAAGGGGTATTAAGAGAGACCATGGAAGAAACGGGTTTAAAAGTAAAAATAATAGACTTTTTGGGAATTTATATGGATACATACGGAAAAGAAGGAAAACAAACTTTGAATATTAATTATGTGGGCAAAATAATTGATGGAAAAATGAAAGCATCGGACGACGTTGCCTCCCTAAAATGGTTTCCAATCAATAAACTTCCGAAGCCCGCCTTTAAAAACCAAATAAAAGCTTTCAAAGATTTACAAAAATGGTATTTAAGTCGGGGTGGGCGGAATTGAACCGCCTTCGGACGCACCCCATGCGCCCATTCTACCGGTGAACTACACCCCGTAACTCGTATTCTAGCAGAAGTTTACCTCTTTGGAGACTGTTTCTTCCTGCGGGATTTTCCACCCATTCCAACCATTCTTCTTTGTCTTTTTCTGCTATCGCGTGTTAAAAGACCCAGTTTTTTGAGAGGAACTCTATTTTTCTCAACAGAAGCTTTAACCAAAGCGCGGGCTATAGCTAAAATTACGGCATCAAGCTGTCCGTTCTTTCCGCCTCCCAAAACTTTTGCGGAAAAATAATATTTGTCGGAAGTTTCTGTGGCACTAAAGGGTTTGGCAAGAGCCCCTTTGGCAATTTCTCCTTCAAAATATTTAGTGGCCGGAAGCCCGTTAACTGTATTTTCCCCTTTTCCACGATAAAGCCGAACCCTGCATGAGGACTTCTTTCTTCGACCCACTCCATATAGATAATCAATTTTCTTTGCCATTACTTTGTTAATTGCTTTTCGTATGGGTTTTTATCCCCAACCACTACTTTAAGTCTTAACATTCTTGGATCCTTAAGTCTATTGTTGGGAAGCATTCCGGCAACGGCATGCTCAATTATACGCTCGGGATGAATATCCATTACCTGTTGATAGCTTCTTTCCTTAAATCCGCCCGGGTACCCCGAATGAGTCCTGTAGACCTTCCGCAGATCTTTTTTACCTGTTACCTCAACCTTTTCAGCATTTATCACAACAACAAAATCCCCCATGTCCATATGGGTGGAATAGCCGGTTTTATGTTTTCCGGTTAGAAAAGTTGCGATTTTAGTGCAAAGTCTGCCTAAAACTTCACCCTTGGCATCAATCAGATGCCATTCCCTTACTACTTCTTTTCCTTTTGGTTGATATGTTTTCATTTCTTTACTGCTTTCTTAACTGTCTTTTTGGCAACTTTTTTGGTTTTTTCAGCTTTCTTATCAGCTTTAGCTGTCTTATTCACCTTAACTTTCGGTTCCTTTGCTTTAATTTCTACTTTCTCTGTCCATTCAATTCTGGCCATTTTGGCATTATCTCCACGTCTTCCCGGGAGGGAAGTAATTCTTGTAAATCCCGATGTTCTAGTCTTAAAAAATTGTCCGACTTGAGTAAATAAAAGATCACTTACGCTTCTTGCATTATCAAGGTAGGCCAACGCTTTGCGTCTGGAAGCTATATCTGCTTTCTTGGCCAGAGTAATCATATGCTCTAAATCTCCTTGAATTGCGCGAGCTTTGGCCATCGTAGTTTCAATCTTGCCATTAATAATCATGCTCCTAACGAGCGTTGCGAACAAAGCTTCTCTGGCTGGACGGGATCTACTTAGTTTTCTCCCAAAAACCTTTTTGTTCATAACGGCTACTTTACAGCGAGGAACTCAACACCTTTAGTTCCGAGTGCGGCGGCAATAATTTTGAGGGATTTCTCACCCAAGTTCCTTACTTTAACTAAATCTTCTTTCTTGGCAAAAGCCAATTGTTCAACTGTTTCAAAGCCGGCCTTTTGGAGCGCATTTGCAACTCTTGTGGGAAGTCCGATTTCTTCTACCGAGAGTTTCCCCGTGGCACCCAGGTCATTGACAACTACTTCCTCTTTCTTCTCAACTTTCTTGGGATTAACTATTTGGCCAAAGTAGGAAAGAAGAATTTTTGCAGATTCGGTAAGTGCGTCTTTGGGGGTAACCGTTCCGTCCGTCCAAATTTCCAAAGTAAGCTTATCGTAGTTTGTCAATCTTCCAACACGGGTTTCTTCAACTTTATAACTGACCCTTCTTACCGGGGAAAAGGACGCATCAACCGGAATAAGCCCGATGGTAGAACTTTCCCTTTCTTCTGCAGGGGAATAACCCACTCCGCTCTCGACAACAATTTCTGCCGACAGCTTTGAACCTCTGTTAAGATTTCCAAGTGGAAGTTCCGGGTTGGCAACCTTAAGCCCCCCGGAAACTTTAATTTCACCCGCCGTAAATTCACCCGCTTTTGAAACCTCGATAGTCCCTTTTGTGGGTTTCTCAGTAGTTCCTGAAAATCTGACTTTTTTAAGGTTAAGAACAAACTCTACTATATCTTCTTTCATTCCGCTTAAAGTGGAGAATTGGTGCTTAACACCGGAGATCTTGACGGAAGTAATAGCGCTTCCCGTAAGTGAGGTTAAAAGAACACGACGCATGGAATTCCCTATTGTTAAGCCGTATCCCTGCTCCAGTGGGGTTAAAACGAACTTACCGTAATCGGTTCCTTTTCCTTCCTCTTTGGTCTCAAACAACGGTTGATCCATATTTTGCTTTGTAATTCTGGTATTTTACCTTTAATACGGCACTTTTTCAATACCGAACTTCAAGGCCCCTCAGCCGTCTAACGGCTGTAAAATTCAACTATATCCTGCTCACTGATTGCCTCCGAAATATCTTCACGTTTTGGTAGACGCTCAACTTTTCCAACTGCTGCTTTTCTGAGCAACCAGGAAGCAACTTTAAAATCTTTAAGATCCAGGGTCTTTTTGACATCAGGCATACTTAAGCCTTTTCCATCAAGGGAAATTGTGTCGCCGACAGAGACCTGGAATGACGGAATATTAACCCTTTTTGCATTAACCAAAACATGCCTGTGGGACACCAACTGGCGGGCGGCGGGCCTACTCGGTGCAAAACCGAGTCTGTAGACAATATTGTCAAGTCTTCTCTCAAGTTTGACCAAAAGGGCTTCACCCGTGTTGCCTTTAGATTTAAAAGCCTCGGTCATATATCTTTCAAACTGTGCTTCCATAAGTCCGTACATACGCCTGACTTTCTGTTTTTCCCTAAGCTGTCTGCCGTACTGCGAAGAACCGCGGGTTCCTTTTGGTCCATGAACTCCCGGCGGAACTTGAAGCCTGGTAAGTTTTGTTCCGGCACCAAAAAGATCGAAATTTTCGCGTCTTGACAGTCTGTCTTTTGGTCCTGTGTATCTCATATCTTTATACTCTTCTCTTTTTCTTGGGACGCGGTCCGTTGTGCGGAACCGGCGTGACGTCTGCTATTAAATCAATTTTAACTCCTGTAGCCCTAATTGCCCTTAAGGCTGCATCCCGTCCCGCACCAGGTCCTTTAACATAAACTTCGACTTCCTCAACTCCAAAATCGTTTTTGGCTTTGCCCAAAACTTTTTCAGTCGCGCTTGTGGCAGCGTAAGGGGTTGCACGTCTGGTTCCCTTAAAACCCGAGGCTCCCGAAGAACCCCAAGCTAGGGTTTCCCCTTGCGCATTAGTCACGGTTACAAGCGTGTTATTAAAGGACGCAGAAACAAAAACTTTTCCAAGTTTTGATTCCTTTCTTGTATTTTTTTGTTTGGTGGCCATTTTGTCTGAAATAAGCTTTGCTTATTTCTTTTCCTCTTCAGTCTTACCTCCCGTCATCCTGGATAATATTTCTTTCTTGAACGCCCCAACGGTCTTCCTTTTTCCTCGTTTTGTACGCGCATTTGTCCTAGTACGCTGCCCACGGGAGGGAAGATTCCTGCTATGCCTCATTCCTCTGTAAGAACCAATAACTTGAAGGCGTTGAATATTTCCCCTGACTACTCTTACCAAATCCCCCTCAATCGAGTATTTTTCCACTTCAGCGCCGATTTTTGAAAGCTCGTCAGCGGTTAACTCGGAAATCCTCTTTTTAGAATCTACTTTGGCATCCGCCATTATTTTTCTGGACAACGCCCAACCTAACCCTTTAATTTTGGTTAAGGCGTAATCTACTTTCCAGTTATCTTGTAGGTCAACTCCCGCGATTCTTGCCATAATTAGCCCTGTCTCTGCTTGTGCCTGGGGTTTTTACAAATGACGTATAAAACGCCCTTGCGCTTAACAATCTTACAATCTTTACATCTGGGTTTAATTGAACTTAAAACTTTCATGATATTCTAACAAGCTTTGCTTATTTTAGAGCTTGAAAACTATTCTCCCTCGATTTTCATCGTAGGGCGTCATTTCCACCTTGACCCTGTCTCCCGGGAAAATTCTAATGTACGCCCGCCTCATTTTACCTTTTAGAGTAGCCAAAATGAGCCTGCCGTCGCCTAGCTCTACTCTGAACATTGTGTTCGGCAGAGCCTGCAAAACTTTCCCCTCAATCTCAATTGTACTTTGATTTTTCATTTAGAAACAAATTGACGCCTAACGCGTCAACACTTTTGGTCCTTTTTCGGTCACCGCAACACTATCTTCAAAAAGTCCTGATATTTTACCATCACGCATGGCAATTGTCCACCCGTCCGGGAGAATCTGAACTTTATCACTTCCTTGGGCATACATTACCTCAATTGCTAAAACCATCCCAGGCACGATTTTAGGACTATCCGTGATCCTACCAGGCACAAAGCAGGGGATTTGGGGATCCTCATGGAGATCCCGTCCAACTCCATGTCCGACGAGAGCCTTTACTACCGTATAGCCTGCACCTTCTATAGTCGATTCTATGGCCTCGGAGATGTCGTAAACGTAATTACCCACGCGAGTCTTGTTTATAGCCGCCTCAAGGGCATTTTGGCCGATATTTAGGAACTTTTTGTTTTCCGGACTTAAATTAATTCCGACAGAAATTGAGGTGTCCGTATGGAAGCCCTTAAAGTAAAGTCCGACATCTATACTTATCAAATCCCCATCCTTAAAAACGACGTCTCGGCTCGGAATTCCGTGAACCAAACCCTCGTTGACATTAACACAGGTCGCCCAGGAATATCCCGGAACCTTATTGAACGAACCCTCCGCTCCTTCTTCTTTAATCAACTTTACGGCAAGATTTTCAATATCCAGAGAGGTTACACCAGTGGCAACGGCAGAAGCGAGGGCTTTTTTTACTCGAGCAAGTTTTTTACCCCCCTCAGCCATGATTTGAATCTCCTCTGGAGTTTTTAGGTGTATGCCGCTATTCATTTTGATTGCCATTTTTAGCTTTGACGATACTAGATATTTCTTTATAAATATTGTTGATTGGCCGCTCTCCATCAACTTCCACCACTTCTGTCTTCCCCTTAAGTTCTTCAATAAGGGGTGTTGTTTGACTTCTATATACACTCAATCTTTTCTTGATCGCCTCAGGCTTGTCATCGTCCCTTTGAATAAGTGTGGAAACATTGACTCCGACAGGAGGAAGTTCTGTAATCAGGTTGTAGATTTTACCGGTGGCGGGGTCTAGTCTTCTGGCACTTAGGCGTTTTATCGTTTCCTCCTCACTTATTTCAAGAACTATAACCAAATCCAGTTTGACATTTTTCTGCGTCAGCCAGCTTTTGAGAAAGTTATACTGGGTGACAGTACGCGGAAAACCATCAAAAACAATATTGTCGTAAATGTTCCGTTCATCAAGATAAGCTGTTAAGTATGATGTAAATTCTTCATCGGGAACCAATTTTCCTTCGTTCATAATTTTTTTAATGGAAGGAAATTTTTCCGCCATTTTTCTGAGGTATGCTCCGGATTCAAAATAAAAAAATCCAAACTCTTCGATTAGGAGCCTTGCTTGTGTTCCTTTTCCTGATCCCTGGGGTCCGAGTAATAAAATATTCATATTATCTATTAATCATATTATCTAATGAGGCGGTCGTATCTTCCCATTACCAAATCTCCTTCCATTTCGCGGATAATTTCCAGGGCGACCGAAACCACAATCAAAATACTGGTTCCGCCGATTGCCAGATTATTGGATCCTACAAAACTTCTGAAGAAAGTGGGCAAAACCGCGATAGTGCCAAGAAAAACTCCGCCAACCAAGGTTAAGCGGGAGAGAACGTAAGAAAGATATTTTTCCGTTTCCTTGCCGGGCCTAATTCCCGGAATAAATCCTCCGCCTTTTTGCAGATCTTCGGCAATTTTTTCCGGATTAAATACAACTGCCGTGTAAAAATATGTAAAACCAAAAACCAGGAAGAAATAAACTACACTATAAAGAACGCTCTGGGGACTAAATGCGGTGCTAATTGCTTTTGCCGCAGCAGCTATTTGGGCGTTGGGAACATTAGCCAAAAACTGTCCAAGGAGGGAAGGCAAAAGGACTAAAGATACGGCAAAAATGATAGGAATAACTCCAGCCTGGTTAAGTCTAAGGGGAAGATAAGAGGTAGCGCCTAGGCCGCTCTCGGTACGACGCTTGGCATAATGAATCGGAATTTGACGCGCTGCCTCGCTGATAAAAATGACTGCGCCAATAATTAAAACCGCCACAACCAGAAAAATTCCGACCTTCAAAATATCCTGTGAACCAACGATACTTGCGGATTGTCCAATCGTAATCGGAAGCCTGGCAATAATACCCGTAAAAATAAGAACAGAAACTCCGTTTTTAAATCCGTACTCGGAAATAAGTTCCCCGAGCCAAACCGCAAAAACAGTTCCGGCTGTCATAGTAATTACGAGCGAAAGAAGTTGGAGAGGCCCAAGACCGGGCAAAACGTGTTGACCCTTAAGAAGCGCATACATTCCAAAAGCCTGGAGGGCCGCCAAGGGAACCGTGAGAAGGCGTGTGTACTGATTTATTTTTTCCTGTCCGTACTCGCCTTCTTTTTGCAGGGCTTCAAGACTGGGAATTACGTAACCTAAGAGTTGGAAAATAATCGAGGCGTTGATGTAGGGGTTAAGTCCCAGTGCCAAAATGGAAAAATTGGCCAGGGTTCCACCGGAAAAAACGTCCAAAAGAGAAAGAAGCGGGCTCCCCGCAAAAAGCGCGGTCAAAGTATTTTTGTCGATTCCGGCGGCGGGAATGTGGGCTGCAAGTCTAAAGACAACCAAAATTACGCCCGTGACAATAATCTTCTTCCTTACGCCCGGAGTGCGCATGGATTTGACCAAAAATTGCCAGATATTATTAAGCATTCAAGTCTGAATTATAATCTAAATTTGATCCTAAAGACAGAGTTGGTTGAGGAAGAAGCTGCCTCACCCGACGGGCGCGAAGCTATAAATTTAGTTTGCCAGTCGTTACGTCTTCAAAAAACTTTTTTGTTCCCGGATAAAGCTTAAGCCTTAGGGCTTCATCAATTGTGAACCAATCATACTGTGAAGATTCACTTTTATCCAACTTAATTTCTTGATTTTTACCTGTTTCTACTAACCAAAAGGAAACTGTCTTAACTTTTGTATCTGCAGGAAGAGTAGCAACTTTCTTTATCGGTTTAACTACTAACCCTGTTTCTTCTCTCACTTCGCGTATTACAGCGTCTTCTTCTCTATTATCCTCCGGATTACACCTCCCATGAGGCGGGGACCAATACCCCAACATTAACTTACGCGAATCTTCCAAAAGAAGATATTTATCATCTGTTCTAACTAGGGCTACTATTCCATGTGAAGATAAATCCACACCCAAAATATATCACCAATACTAATAAAACTCGAGGATTTTAAATTTGCTACAATTAGCTAATGAAAATTGGAGTGGTTGGCAGCATGCAATTTGCGGAAAAAATGATGAAGATTAGAGATGAATTGGAAAGAGTAGGACACAATGCTTTTTTAAGCAACTTAGCAAGCCCCCTTATGGGAAAATCAGATGAGGAAAAAGAAAAGATAAAAATTGATCAAAAGGAAAATAAGGACGCGATTAGGGTATTTTGGAAACAGATGCAGGGGGCGGACGCTATTTTAGTAGCAAATTATGATAAACACGGAATCAAAAATTACATTGGCGGAAACACTTTAATGGAAATCGGTTTTGCACATGTATTAAACCAAAAAATATTTTTACTTAATCCAATTCCGGAGATCCCATATTACAAAACAGAAATAGAAGCTATGAGACCAGTTATATTAAACGGAGATTTGAGTAAAATTTCTTAACCTCTTATTTAGAAGCTTTAGCCGGTTTTTTTCCTTCGACTGCGCTCAGGACTGTAGCTCCAAGTTTGGTGACACTCTTATCATCCTTCGCCAAGGCTACGGAATGACTCGCTACTGATGCGGAAGTTGGGACCATGAAGGTAAACTTTTTGGTTGTTTTGCCTCCGCCTAAGATTTTAACTCCAAATTCTTTTGCTTCCTTAGCATTAACCAACTTTTCTTTGACGAGAAGTTCGACAGTTATTTTAGATCCGGATGGAAGGGATTCCAATTTGCTCAAATTAAGTATGACTGGCTTGCCTTTGCCATGAAATTTTCCTTTTCCGCGCATTAGGGGAAGGCGCTTAAGGAAGCTTTTCTTCATCTTCATTCCCTCAAAAAGAATGTTTAAATCAGTCCTAGCTTTTTGTCCTTTTTGTCCACGACCGGAGGTGTGGGACCCTTTTCCGGATCCGACTCCCCGTCCGACTCTCTTTTTTCTGTTTGCTACTACTTTAGGTAATTTCATTATTTTCTCCTCATTTCAACCAGTTCCGATATGGTTTCAAGAGCTTTAAGAGTTGCATAAACATTGGAAATTTTATTTTTGGTTCCCAAAATCTTTCCAACCGCGTCGCGTATTCCGGCTGCTTCAAGTACAACTCTCATCGGTCCTCCGGCAATAATTCCGCTTCCCGGGGGGGCAGGTTTGAGTAAAACTTTAGCTGCCGAAAATTTTTCGCGAACAGAGTAGGGGACAGTGGTACCTGCAAGGGGAACCATAATCATTTTTCTTTTTGCCGCTTCAATTGCTTTTCTGATTGCATTTCTAACATCGTGTGCTTTTGCCAAACCTAATCCCACCTTTCCCTTTTTGTCGCCCACAACGATCAAGGCGGAAAATCTGATTTGATTTCCACCTTTAGTTTTCTTACTGATTCTGTTGATTTGGACAACAGTTTCCTCAAATTCTTTCGGTGCTCCGCCGTAACTTTGCTGATTTCTATTAAAGTTTGACATTAAAATTCAAGTCCTCCTTTTCTTGCACCTTCTGCTAAAGCTTTGACCCTGCCGTGATATTTAAATCCGTTCCTGTCAAAAGTAACTTTCTTGATCTTTTTAGCGATGGCGCGCTTGGCAAGTTCTTCCCCAACTTTTGCCGCTTTTTCGGTCTTTTTTCCCTCTTTAATTTTTAGGTCGCTCATTGCAACTAATGTTTTTTGCTTCTCATCATCAATCAGCTGTCCATAAATATGAACACTGGATTTAAAGACAGAAAGTCTGGGACGCTCGGCAGTTCCCACAACTTTCGATCTAACTCTGGCTTTTCTTTGTTTATATCTTTTTGCTTTGATTTCCATGTTTTTAAACCGGCGCCCCTGTTGTCTTTACTGCGGCTTTACCCGCCTTCCTTCTGATTACTTCGTCAACATATTTAATTCCTTTACCTTTGTAAGGTTCAGGAGGCCTGACGGCTCTAATGTCTGCAGAAATTTGTCCCACAAGTTCGCGGTTAGGTCCTTCTACCGTAATAATAGTTTTTTCTACTTTAAAAGTAATTCCCTCGGGCGCTTCAACTTTAACAGGATGAGAAAAACCAACCGTTAAACTTAGGGTTTTCCCTGCGACCTCTGCCCTAAACCCTGTTCCAACCAGTTCGAGTTGTTTGCTCCAACCGGTTGTAACTCCTTTGACATTGTTATTAATAATGGCCCGGATTGTTCCGTGATTTGAAACATCAGACTTACTTTTGCCCTTGGTTGAAACATTAACTATTCCGTCCTTAACCTCAACCTCAATTCCTCTCGGCAATTTTAAATCCAAAGTTCCTTTAGGACCTGTAACTTTTACCACACGCCCCTCTACAACTACTGCTGCTCCTGCTGTTATTGATACTGGTAATTTTCCGATTTTTGACATGTTAGAGTATTTCTGCAATCACTTCCCCGCCGTGCCTCATTTTAACAGCCTGACGTGACGAAATAATTCCGCTTGGGCTTGAGATTAAATAAATCGACGGGCCCTTTTTCTTTTCTATTTCGGGAACTCCCATGTAAATCCTAAGTCCGGGCTTACTCATTAGCTTGACATCCATGAGAACTGGTTTTTTGTTTTTGAAAGCCAGGCTAACGGTTATTCCATTTTTATCTTTCTTGACACCATCCAGGTAGCCAAGTTTTTTAAGAGCCTCGGCAACCGCCAAAATCTTGTTGCTTCCCGCGACCTTAACTTCTTTATTTCCGGACATAGATACATTCTTAATTTTAATTAAGAAATCTCCGACCGGATAATTGGTTGCGCTTACGTTTACCATGATGCCTTTCTAACTCCGGGTATTTCACCCTTGAGAGCAAGTTCCCTGAAACAAAGTCGGCAAATTCCGTACATTCGCATATAACCCCGGCTTCTGCCACAGATTTTACAGCGGTTATGATACCGCACTTTAAACTTTAATTTTTTTGTTTCTCTTACTTCTTTTGCTGTTGTTGACATATTATTCTTTTATCTCCTTTTCAAACGGCATTCCAAGTAGCTCCAAAAGCTTTTTGGATTGTAGCATGTCGGTAGCTGTTGTTACGATCGTAATTTCCATTCCGTGAGGGCTCGCCGACTTACCTGGATCAATCTCCGGAAAAACCGTATGCTCTTCAAGTCCCAAAGTGTAGTTGCCTTGTTTATCAAAAGATTTATTGGGAACTCCCCTGAAATCCCTTAGACGGGGCAGAACTACCGAGAAAAGCCTATCCAAAAATGAATACATCCTTTCCCCCCTTAAGGTTACGGAAAGTCCCACCGGCATTCCGGCACGGAGTGAGAAACTGGCAATAGAAACTTTAGCATTTCGGGTTGACGGTGCCTGTCCCGTAACTACCGCCATATCTTTCTGTAGTGCCTCCATTGCCTGCTTGCTCTTTGCAGCCTCCCCTACTCCCATATTAACAACTACCTTTACCAATCTGGGTAGCGACATTTGGTTTTTGATACCAAACTCCTTGGTTAGCGCTACTTTTACTTCTTTGTTATATCTTTCTTTTAATCTATTCATTTAGAATCAATTTCCTTTCCGCATTTTCTGCAAACTCTTACCTTCTCTTTACCTGCCAACTTAAATCCGACGCGTGTAATTTTCTTACATTTTGGACAAATTAAGGCCAGCTTACCGAAAGAAAGGGGGCGCGGAATGTCGTAAACTCCGCCCTTTTGATTCCCCATACCCTTAATGTGTTTTTTGTAAAGATTTATTTCGGGTACAATTACCTTTCCCTCCTTAGGCATTATTTTTTCAATTTTACCCTCGCGGCCCTTGTCTTTACCTGCCGTTATTTTAACTGTGTCGTTTACTTTTAGTTTCAACATATTTAGATTACCTCCCTGGCCAGTGACGCAATTTTATTGTATCCCGCCTCTTTCACTTCGCGAGCTACGGGGCCTAAAATTCTGGTTCCGCGGGGGAGCCCCTGTTTATCAATTACCACTCCCGCATTATCATCAAACCTTACATACGTGCCATCATTTCTTCCCACTTCTTTTCGTGTGCGCACGATAAGAACTCTAACTTTTTCGTGATCAACGACTGCTCCAGCTGCATCGGCTCCCTTAACAACACAGAGAACAACGTCGCCCAGAGTTGCAACTTTACCCACTCTTCCGGGAACCCCAATAATACTCAAGCGCTTTGCGCCGCTATTATCTGCCGGAACCAACATTGAACGTAACTGTACCATTATTTAGATTTTCCTTTCTTAGCAGTAACTACTCCCAAAATTTTCCATTTCTTTGTTTTTGAATAAGGCTTACTAGCCGTGAATTTTACGACATCATTAATCTTTACTCCAAGCTCGTCATGAACCTGATATTTTCTATCCCTCTTGAATCTCTTTTTATAAAGAGGGTGAACAACAACGCGCTCTACGGATACAACCGCTGTTTTTGCCATTTTTGTGCCGATAACTTTTCCTATAAATACTTTCATTTGGTTTCCTCCTTAACTTTTTCCTCTTTTGGCTGCAACTTTTCCATGATTTCTTTTTCGCGAATTAATGTCAAAATTTGCGCCAAATCGTGCCTTAAATTATTAGTCGATTTTAAATTCTTTTCTTTACTCCCAACTATCTCCATTTTCTTCTTGGCTGCTTCGGCTTTCTTATCCATAGCCAACTTTCTTAAACTTTTTATATCTTTTATTCTTAAATCGTTTAATTCTTTCTTTTTCATCTGATTATTCCTCCCTACTGATCATTTTTATATCAATCGGCAGTTTTGCTCCGGCTTTTCTAAAGGCTTCTTTTACAATTTCCTCCGCTGCTCCGGCTACTTCAAAAAGAACCATTCCGGGTTTAACTACCGCGACATAAGTTGAAATTTCTCCCTTTCCGCCTCCCATACGCTTCCCTGCGGGGCGACTGGTAATTGGTTTGTCCGGAAAAATTCTAACCCAAACGCGTCCGCCTTTTCTTAGGGCGTGTGTAATAGTTCGACGGGCCGACTCAATTTGTGCCGACGTCACCCAGGCAACTTCCTGAGCTTTCATTGCATAATCGCCAAATGAAATCTCAGATCCTCTGGTGGCATTGCCACGGCGCCTGCCTCTAAATTCTTTAATATATTTTCTTCTTTTTGGTTGCAACATAATTATTAACTCTCAGCCTTCCTGTGAATCCAAACTTTGACTCCGACGTAACCACGTTTAAGTAGCGCCGGAACCTGTGAATAATCAACATCTTCTCTCAAGGTTTGGGTAGGAACACTTCCTTCATGAAATTTCTCAACCCTGCTTATTTCCGCACCATTTATACGTCCTGCCAGAACTACTTTTACTCCCAAGGCACCTGATGCCATCACCCGCTCAATTGCTTTCTGAACCGCGCGCCTGTGGGGAATTCTGCGCTCAAGCTCTCCGGCAATTCTTCCTGCAACTAAATGTGCCGAAAGTTCGGGATTTTTTACCTCATTAATTCTTATATCGATTTTAATATCTTTTACTTCTTTATTCCTCACTTTGCTCATTGTTTCGACAATAAACTTTTTAACATCCTCAATTCCTGTTCCGCCGCGTCCGATAACAACACCTGGCCTACTTACCGTAATTATTATGACCATGCTTTTGGCCATGCGTTCAATCTCAACTGTTGTAATTCCGGCCAGCTTAAGCTTTTCCATTAAACCCTTCCTGATTTTGGCATCCTCAACTAGGAAATCTTTGAATGTGCGCGAATCACCAAACCATCTGGACTTCCAAGGAAGATAAAAACCTGTTCTTATGCCGATTGGGTTAACTTTTTGTCCCATTTGGTTTCCCTTCTGTCTTTCCCTCCTTAACTGCAACTGTTTTGTTAGGTTTTATTGTTGTCAAAATAACTCTTATGTGGCTCATTCTGCGTTTGAAAGGGTGCCAGCTACCGCGACTGGCGGCTCTTCCCCTTTTAAGTCTCGGTCCTTCACTTATTTGAATTTCTTTAAAAACAAGGTCTGTTTCGCTTACCCCTTGATTTTTGGCATTAGCTAAAGCTGATTTAATAACTTTGCTCAAATCGGATGCGGCACGGCGGCTGGCAAAAGGCAATCTTTCAATGGCCTCCGTCGGCTTCATCTTTTTGATTAAGGCCACAACTGCCCTAAGCTTTCTTGGGCTGCCTATCAAATATTTTTGTGTTGATTTATATTCTTTCATGATATTAGGTCTTCTCCATAGTGCGTTTCACAATTTCTCCATGTCCTCTAAATGTTCTGGTGGGCGCAAACTCACCAAGTCTATGACCGACCATGTCCTCCGTTACGAAAACATCAATAAATATATGTCCGTTATGAACCTGGAAGTATTTGCCTACAAAAGTCGGTGCAATCTGGCAATCTCTTGACCAGGTTTTGATGGGGCTTTCTTTAAGTCCCATTCCCTTTTCTATCTTCTTGACTAGTATTGGGTCTACATACGGCCCTTTTTTATTGCTTCTGCCCATATTATTAGCCTAAAATGGCTTTACCTCCCCTTCTTTGAACTATTAAATAATTAGAATATTTAGTTTTAATTCTGGTCTTTCCAACCGCGCGTCTTCCGTAAACAGTCTTGGGATACTTCATGCCTACTCCGCTTCTTCCTTCTCCGCCCCCGTGCGGATGGGAGTGAGGGTTCATTGCAACACCGCGTACTGACGGTCTTATTCCCATGTGACGCACTCTGCCGGCTTTACCTATAACTTCATTTTTTGCCTCGATATTGCCGACCTGTCCGACTGTTGCCCAAGCGTCAGGATAAAACCTTCTGATTTCACCTGAAGGTAATTTTATCAAAACCCAATTCTCTTCGCGTCCAAAAACAACCGCAGCACTCCCTGCACTCTTAACAATCTGTCCACCTTTACCTTTATTGATCTCAATATTGTGGATCTGGGCTCCGACCGGAATTGATTTCAGAGGAAGGGAATTTCCAACCTCAACCGGAGCTGATTCTGAGGCAATAACTTTCATGCCGATGGATAGCTTATCCGGACAGAGAATGTATCGTCTTTCGCCGTCTTCGTAAAGTACCAACGCAACTTGGGCATTCCTATTCGGATCATATTCAATTGCAATAACTTTGCCCCAAATATCAAGTTTGCCACGTTTAAAATCCACTTCTCTAAGAAATTGTTTATGGCCTCCACCCTGGTGTCTGACCACAACGGTCCCAAGAGCCCGTCCGGATCTTTTATTTAATTTTGATTTAAGTTTCCTCATGTTATTTTTTCTTAGATTCTTCAAAAACATCAATTTTTTCGTCACCCTTTAGTGTAACAATTGCCTTTTTCGAGGTTAATTTATTGAACTTTTTGCCTCTCGCGTTTCTGCCTTTTTCTCCTGCTTTTCTAATAGTCCTGATTGAGGTCACGTGAACTCCAAAAAGTTTTGCTATTTCAGATTTAAGACCCATCTTGTCAGCATTTGCTTCTACCCAAAAAGAATATTTGCCTTCCTTGGCCATCTTTGTGCTTTTTTCTGTAAAAATCGGTTTTATCATAAATTTATTTAACTTTCTTAACTACTTTCTTAGCAAAAATATCTTCATCCAAAACCAGCTGCCCGGCGGAAATTATGTCAAAGGCGTTGGCATTTTTATAAAGAACGGTTTTGATATTTTTAATATTTCTTAGGAAACGGAAATTTTTGAGATTTGCATCGGACAAAAGGAATGTAAATCTTTTGGCTTTTGTGTCTCTTTCTACCTTTTTGATAAATTCGCCTGCTTCTTTAGTTTTATTTAATTGAGAGATTCCTTTTATTGCAATAATTTCTTCTGCCTTGGCTTTAGCCGAGTAGGCCGACAAAATAGCGGCTTTTTTAATGCTTTGGGACAAACTTAAAATCCTGCGAAGCGGGCGCGGTCCGAAAACAATTCCTCCACCAACGTACAAGTTAGCACGGCGGCTGCCATGACGCGCTCCACCTGTTCCTTTTTGTTTATAAATTTTCTTGGTGGTTCTATTAACTTCGCTCCTGGTTTTTGTATTTCTTAGTCCAATATGGCTTCTCTCTTCATAAACATGATTTGCCTGGGCCAAAAGTTTTAAATTTATTTCCTGGCCAAAAATATCTTTGGGAAGATTTAATTTCCCAACTTTCGTTCCTTTTAGTGTATAAATTTGTGCTTTAAGCATTCTTAGGTTCCTCCTTCGGCGCCGGAGCTTCTGCTTTTGCAGGAGCGGGGGCGACCGGCTTTTCTTCCCCCGGTTTAACTTCCTCAACAGGTGCTTCGCCCTCAACTACTTGGGCAACTACTTCGTGTTCCAACTCCTTAAGACTTCCCGATTTAATCTTCTTAATTATGATAAGGCCTCCGAAATTCCCAGGAATTTGTCCGGAAATTTCCATTTCGCTCTTTTCAGGGTCAACTGAAATTATGTGCAAATTTTTAACTGTAACCCGTTCTCCTCCCATTCTGCCCGCCATTCTTTTGCCTCTATAAACTCTGCCCGGCGTGGTTGTTTGACCAATAGATCCGGGGGCGCGTTCACGATCGGATTGTCCGTGAGTTCTCGGACCACCGTGAAATCCGTGTCTTTTTACAACTCCGGCAAAACCCTTGCCTTTACTGATTCCTGTTACAGAAACCACATCCCCAGGACGAAAAATGTCGGAGACTTTTATCTCGTCTCCGACTTTTTGTTCCGGTTCTTTTTCTAACTTAACTTCTCTTAAAAATCTTGGGGCTTTTTCTTCTTTTATTATGGATTTGAGGTGTCCTTGAAGGGGTTTTGAGGTATTTTTGAGCTTCCTTGAAGAATAACCAAGCTGGATTGCCCAATATCCGTCACGGGTCTCATTCTTAATTTGTGTCACGACACAAGGCCCAGCGGTTACCTTGGTAACGGGCACTTTAAACCCTTCCACAAAGGTCTGGGAACTACCTTGTTTTGAACCTAATATCGTATTGATCATGGCCATTAAACAATTTAAGCGCCCTCGTAGGCGCTTTTTAGAAGCATCCTTCGAAGACTAGCTACTGTGGCTGATGTTAGTCAAAACCACCATTGTAATGGGGACATTATAACAGAGGGTTAATCTCTTGGCAAGCCTGGTTAAAAAAGAACTACCAAAGCTGAAATTGGCAGAAGAAGGTATATAATTTTGCCGTTTTTGAACCTGTCCTGAAACAAAACCCAAAAAAGTGGAATCGTGGGTGCCAGAAACCTACCCAGATTTTCCAAAAAAGGAACCGAATTTAACGAGTAAATAAACGCTAATGAAGCCATAAAGATGATAAACACGATTCTGTTAAAAATTTCTCGCTCCTTCTTAAATTCCAGAACCGATTTGGATAGCATAAAGAGCGACAAAGAAAAGTAACAAACACCGGAGACAAAAATCCTGTACCAGCCCCATCGGTAAGACCTTGGAATATCGGCCAGGACTTGAATTATTCCTAGGGTGTTAATTCCCGCCGCTTTATAAGCAAAAAATTGATGAAAAAAATCTTTCAAACCAAAAAAATGCGAATTAAAAAGCATCAGTAAAACTAACGGAAGGAAAAAATAAGGCAAATACTTCAAGGCCTTTTTGCCGCTTTTGATAAAAAGATAAACAAGAATAACTAAACCCGGGACGATAGCAACCGCCCGTATCCAAAAACCAAAACTTGAGAGAAATAGCGCAAGCGCGAACTGCTTCTTTTTAAAAAGATAGAGGGTCAAGAGTATGATAAAAAGTGTAGGAATTTCTGTTGCAACCAGGGTCGCTTGACTTAACATTACCGGCGGAAAAATTAAGGGCAAAAACGAAAGTTTTGACCCCGTCAACTTATAAAGAATACTATATGACCCAATAAATGCCAAAAATACGGCTAAATATCCACTGATAGTATTATTATTGATAATTAAATTTAAAGTAAAAATAATGATCGGCAAACCGGGGAAAAGTCTGGAATCAAAAAAGGAAATATTTTTTAGACCCGAGGGGAGGGACGCCGCATACCCCAAATAATTGTCTTGTTGCACTTCCCCCTTTTGAAAACGGATGATAGATATTGCCAATAAAATTATGCAGACGACAATAAATTTCCAGTGAATTTTCAGCATTTAAGCCGAAGTATAGCAAAGAAAATCAGGAGAAGTTACATCTTAATCTCAATAGAGACTCCTGCGGGGAGGTCTAAGTTTCCGAGGGAGTCCACTGTACGTGGAGAAGGATCGAGAATATCAATTAAGCGTTTGTGAACTAAAACCTCATAGTGTTCTTGAGCATCTTTATCCGTAAAAGGAGACTCTTTAACGGCCATCATGCTGCGAGATGTGGGGAGCGGGATTGGACCTACAATTTTGGCACCAGTTGCAAGAGCTGTGTCGATGATTTTGGCTGATGCCTCATCGATAACTCTGTGGTCATAACTCTTGAGTTTAACTCTAAGTCGTCCGGTTGCCATAAATGTGCTAACTAGCTTAAGCTATTACTTTAGTAATAACTCCGGCGCCTACCGTGTGGCCGCCTTCACGAACTGCAAATCTGAGGCCCTCTTCGATTGCTACCGGCTGAATAAGCTTAACCTTCATTTTAGCGTTGTCTCCAGGCATAACCATCTCAATTCCTTCAGGAAGGGTGGCTTCACCTGTAACATCTGCTGTCTTAATATAGAATTGCGGTTTATAACCAGTGAAGAACGGTGTATGACGTCCACCCTCTTCTTTGCTCAAGATATAAACTTCCGCTTCAAATTCTGTGTGAGGCGTAATTGAACCCGGTTTTGCAAGAACCTGACCACGCTCAACCTGATCTTTCTCAATTCCGCGGAGTAAAACTCCAATATTGTCTCCGGCCTGGGCTTCATCAAGAGTCTTTCTAAACATTTCAAGCCCCGTAACAACTGTCTTTTGAGTTTCTTTAATACCAACAATCTCCACCTCTTCATTAACTTTGATCTTACCTCTATCAACTCTGCCTGTAACTACAGTTCCTCTTCCTTGAATGGTGAATACATCTTCAATAGCCATTAGGAATGGCTTGTCTGTATCACGGACCGGATCAGGAATATAATCATCGACCGCATCCATCAAAGCCTGAATCTGTTTTTCTGCTTCGGGATCACCTTCAACTGCTTTAAGAGCACTTCCGCGGATTACCGGAACTTCGTCTCCCGGATACTTATATTTCTTTAGAAGCTCCCTAACATCTGCTTCAACCAAGTCGATAAGCTCTTTATCATGAACCATGTCGCATTTGTTAAGAAAGACGACGATAGCCGGAACATTAACTTGCCTGGCTAAAATGACGTGCTCTCTGGTTTGAGGCATGGGCCCGTCCGCCGCTGAAACGACCAAAATAGCGCCGTCCATCTGGGCTGCGCCTGTGATCATGTTTTTGATGTAATCGGCGTGTCCCGGAGCATCAATATGAGCGTAGTGGCGTTTCTTTGTTTCATACTCTTGATGAGAAAGATTAATTGTGACTCCGCGTTCACGCTCTTCGGGGGCTGAATCAATATCTTCGTACTTTTTGGCAACTGCAAGTCCTTGTTTGGCTAGAACCATGGTGATAGCCGAAGTAAGAGTGGTTTTGCCGTGGTCAACATGGCCGATAGTGCCGATATTTACGTGCGGCTTGCTTCTGTCAAAATGTTTTTTTGCTTCTGCCATGAGATGATATTATAGAGCTTCCCCTACAAAATAACAAGGGCGACTCGCCCTTATAGGTTGTATTATATTCGAGGCTAAATAAGGCTGTCAAGGGTTAATGTTAATTTCCCCTAGCCATTGTAACCTTTCCTGCTTTAGCTACGATTACTTCAGTCAAATTCTTAGGAACTTCTTCATAGTGACTCGGCTCCATATAATAGGAGGCGCGACCTTGGGTAAGAGATCTTAATTTTGTTGCGTAACCTGAAAGTTCCGAGAGGGGGGCGGTGGCATTAATTACAGTCACAAGTCCGCGCTTCTCCGTGCCTGAAACCTGGGCACGTTTGCTGGAAAGGTCTCCAATAACATCTCCCATAAATTCATCGGGGGTGGAAACTTCGACTTTCATGATAGGTTCAAGAAGAGTCGGGTCCGACTTTTTGAAAGCATCCTCAAGCGCCATTGAGCCTGCAATTTTGAAGGCAATTTCACTCGAATCAACTTCATGGTAGCTTCCGTCATAAACAATTGCGCGCATATCAACCATTGGGAAGCCCGCCATGACTCCGTTCTCCATCTTTTCCTTAATTCCCTTTTCAATCGGAGAAATGTATTCCTGCGGAATTGCGCCCCCCTTGATTTCACTCTTAAATTCAAAGCCCTCGCCCCTGCCCATTGGCTCAAGCCTAAGCAAACAATGTCCATATTGACCCCGGCCTCCGGTCTGGCGGATATATTTACCCTCCCCGGAACCAATTTTCTTAATAGTTTCTTTGTAGGCGACTTGCGGTGCCCCCGTCGTGGCAAGAACGTTAAATTCACGCTTCATTCTGTCAACCAAAACCTCAAGTTGAAGTTCCCCCATTCCGGAAATAATGGTTTGCCCGGTCTCGAGATTGCTTTTGATTCTAAATGTTGGGTCTTCATCGGAAAGTTTATCGAGGGCCAGTCCCATTTTTTCCTGATCACTCTTGGTTGCGGGTTCGATGGCAAGGGAAATAACAGGCTCGGGGAAGCTGATTGATTCCAAAACAATTGGACTCCCTGAATCACAAATTGTATCCCCGGTTGTAGTTTCTTTTATTCCGACAACAGCAACAATTTCTCCGGCATAGGCTTCTTCAATAAGTTCCCTTTGATCCGCGTGGAGTAAAACCAATTTACCGATTCTTTCACTTTTCTGTTTTGTTGAGTTATAAACTTCCTGACCACTTGCAAGTTTTCCGGAGTAAACTCTGACATAAACCAAACGTCCAACGTGAGGATCTGTCGTAACCTTAAATGCAAGGCCGGAAAAAGGAGCTTCATTCTTTCTCTCACGTTCAGTTTTTTCGCCTGTCTTAGGATTTACTCCGGCAACAGGGGGAAGATCAATTGGGGATGGTAAATATTCAATAACTCCGTCGAGAAGCAGCTGCGACTCCGCGGTACGGTTATCCCCGCCAAAGATCGGGAAGAATTTGCCCGAAATTACGCCCTTTCTTATTGCTCGTTTTAAGATCACCTCATCAAGTTCCTGACCCTCCAGGAATTTGTTAAGCGCTTCATCATCGAACTCTGCGGCTTTTTCTATTAATTCTTTGCGGTATTTCTCCGCCATTTCCTTTAAATCGGCCGGAATTTCTTCCTCAACCAACTGATGATCCTCAACCGCTTTATAAGTCAAGGCCTTCATTGTAATAAGATCAACTACGCCACGGTGTTCATGTTCTTGGCCAATAGGAATTATTACGGGAGCCGCATTTGCTCCAAGGCGCTCGCGAATTGATTTAATAGAACCCTCAAAATCTGATCCAATTAAATTTAATTTGTTAAGAACACAAATTCTTGGGACATGATATTTATCCGCCTGATGCCAAACAGTTTCTGATTGACTTTCAACCCCGGTTCTACCATCAAAAACCATAACGGCACCATCAAGAACACGCAAGGACCTTTCAACTTCTGCTGTAAAATCAATATGACCTGGTGTGTCAATTAAGTTAATTCTGTAGTGACCCGAATCAACTGAGGTGGTTTTTTTGAGATTCCAAAAAGTTGTAATTGCAGCGGAAACAATTGTAATTCCGCGCTCGCGCTCCTGGGCCATCCAGTCTGTAACAGTTGTTCCTTCATCAACAGAGCCTATTTTATAAGTTCTTCCAGTTTCGAATAGAACTCTTTCGGTTGTGGTTGTCTTGCCGGCATCAATATGGGCAATGATGCCAATATTACGGATCTTTTCATAGGAGACATTACGGTCCTTTGTAGCCGTCATAACTATCGCTGCCTTTTTCTTTGCTACTTCTGCCATGGTTCGACTCACTTCGTTCGCTCACCACTATAGTAACCTTAACGAGTTACAATCTCCACGAGCCTGAGCTCTCTGAGCCGAAGGCCTGAGCGAAGTCGAAGGACAAGAGTGATTTTACCAGTCTTTCAAGCTTAAATCAACGCTCATTGACAAACAAATTCTTCGGATGTTTAATACGGATATCATGACAGCTGAATCAAGAGCAGAGGAGTTTCGCTTGCCTCAACTCGTTTCCCCTAGGGAATATTTAAAACAACTAAACACCACCCTTAGAGAAAATGCCTATCAGGTTGGCCAAATACTTTCCGGCGATACTTTAAAAGTTACAGGAGAAATAACCACACCAGATAATCCTAGCGACTGGAATTTTTATTTTATACAAAAACAAGGGAGGCAATTTCTTGTTTCCGTGCAGGGTAAAAAGTATAACCCTTACGAAGAGCCTGTTAAGAGGTTTGATCCAACAACCTGGTTTCACATAGATTTTATGCCAATACCAAAAGACTTTGCCGCATATCCAAACCCGGCTTCCCTTCTTGAAATTCATGAAAAACCCGATGGTCCACGTTTTACATTTGATTTTGAAGTTAAGCTGAAAGGCGCATACCAGGGAATATTACCAATTTTTGGGGGCACTTCTCGCATAGAATTTCGCCATCTCAAGAATAAAAGCGTGGAAGATTTTCTTCCCAACCAAGAAGGTTAAGTTACCACCTGAAATGCGCAAAGGCTTTGTTGGCCTCAGCTACACGTTCAACTTCTTGTCTCTTTTTAACTGAAACTCCCTCACCTTTGGCCGCATCCATAATTTCGCTTGCCAACTTTTCGCCGTAAGTGTGGAATTCTGTGTTTGATTTTGAATTAGCTGCACCAACCAGCCATCTGATTCCGAGTGATTCACGGCGAGTGCCACGAACCTGTTGAGGAACTTGGTAAGCTGCTCCCCCAACCCTCCTGGGGCGAACCTCCATAGTTGGTTTGATGTTTTCCATCGCCTGGTCCAAAATCTTAATCGGATCCTCACCTGTTTTAGTTTTAATAATCTCAAGAGCCGAGTAAACTTCTTTCCTGACAACGGATTTTTTGCCATCCTTCATACTTCTATTGATTAATTTTGTCAGAACGGCACTTCCGTAAATCGGGTCGATCTCAATTTTTCTTGGTTTGATTATTCCTTTTCTTGCCATTCCTTTTAAGCGGCGGGCTTCGCTACAGCCTTGGCCATTGCACTTTTCTTTGCTCCATATTTGCTTCTTCCGGTAGCTCTTCCGGAAACTCCGGTTGTATCAAATTTACCCCTAACTATGTGATATTTCACTCCTCCCAAATCCTTAACACGGCCTCCCCTAACCAAAACAATTGAATGTTCCGCAAGTTCGTGGCCCTCTCCTGGAATATAAGCCGTAACTTCCTGTTTATTGGAAAGCCTGACCCTTGCAACCTTGCGAAGTGCAGAATTTGGTTTTCTAGGAGTCATAGTCTTAACTGCCAAAACAACTCCTCTTTTGAACGAAGATGGGGTATCCTTAAAAACTCTGTCTTTGGCATTAAACCAACGCTTCAGAGAAGTGGTTTTTATTTTCTTGACCACCTTTTTTCTACCGTGCCTGGTTAATTGATTAATTGTCGGCATATTAATTATTTGGCAGCATTGCGCGCTCCGGCGTAACCGGAATCAGACGTCCAATGATAACATTTTCTTTAAGTCCCATTAACCTATCCTCGCGTCCCAGGAGTGCCGCCTCGGTTAGAACATCGGTTGTCTGTTCAAATGATGCGGCGGATAGCCAGCTGTCGGTATAAAGTGCACGGCGGGTAATTCCGAGTAGTACCTGCTGCGCACTTGCCGGTTCCCCTCCCGCAGCTAGTACTTTTTCATTTTCCTCCTCAAAACTGGCTTTACTGGTAAGCTCACCCGGCAAGAACGGTGTGTCACCTGTAGTTACAATTCTGACTTCATCGCTCATTTTGCGAACGATAACCTCAAAATGTTTATCATTTATCGGAATTCCCTGAGATTCATAAACTTTCTGAATTTCATGAACCAAATACTCCTGCGCGGCACGAAGGCCCTTGATTGAAAGAATATCTTTGATATCCAAGGGGCCCTTAGCCAGGGCGGTTCCGGCATCAATAAGTTGGCCGTCTTCGACATTAAGTTCCAGGGTCTTGGGAAGAATATATTCTTTTTCCTCCTTAGGTGTGCCTTTGGCTGTGACTGTAACCTTCCAACCTTGTTCGCTCTCCGCAACCTTAACTTTTCCGGCTATTTCGGAAAGGGCCGAAACAACTTTAGGAATTCTGGCCTCAACCAGCTCCTCCACACGAGGAAGACCTTGTGTAACGTCGACTACGCCAACAGCCCCTGCGGCATGCTTTGTCTTAAGGGTAAGCTGGGTTCCGGGTTCTCCAACGGATTGGGCGGCCACTACCCCAACCGGCATTCCGATTTCGACCATCTTCTTACTGCCTAAATCCCATCCGTAACACTTCATACACATTCCGTATCTAGCTTCACAGGTTAAGGGGGATCTGATTGTAACTTCCGTTATTCCGGCTTCATCGATTTTCTTGGCTGCAACCTCATCAATTATCTCTCCCGCCGGGACTATTACCGTCTTTCCATCCTTGCCGACAATATCGTGCACGGTGAACCTTCCAAAAATTCTGGCGGCAAAAACATGAGGCCTTAATTCTTTCTTAACTACAAAACCCTCTTTTGTTCCACAATCTTCTTCACGGATCAAAACGTCGTGAGCAACATCAACCAAACGGCGCGTAAGATAACCCGCGTCGGCGGTTTTAATGGCGGTATCTGTTAAACCTTTTCTGGAACCACGGGACGAGGTAACGTATTCAAAAACAGAAAGGCCCTCCCTGAAATTACTTTTAATAGGAAGGTCTACAATTTTTCCAAGCGGGTCGACAACCAGACCGCGGATGGCGGCGAGCTGCTTAACCTGATCACGAGATGCACGCCCGACTTTGGCATCAATAACGACACGAATTGGGTTAGTTGGCTCCATAAGTTCCCAAGTTTTATCAGCAAGGTCCTCGCTGACTTCAATCCAGACTTCCTGGGTTAAACGTCTCTTTTCCTCAGCAGTGATAAGTCCCTGATTGAAATTGTCCTCAATTTCGGCCACTTTTGTGTCTGCTTCAGCCAAAACTTTAGCTTTCCCGGGATAAACTTTGGCATCAAAAATTCCAAAGGAAATTCCGGAAATTGTACCGCCGTAGAATCCCAGGTCTTTAATATCGTCAACCATCTGAACCACGCGTTCTTTGGAAACAGTTGAATAAGCTTTGACAAACAAATTCTTAATGACAGACGAGGTTGCCGCCTCATTCACATAATCAAAATTCTCGGGAAGAACCTCGTTAAAAAGAATACGCCCGACAGTTGTTTCGACTATCTCCTTACCAATCTTAACTTTAATTTTTTGTCTGATTTCAAGCTTCCCGGCCTGATTGGCAAAAATTGCTTCATCGCGGTCAGCAAAAATTGTGTCAAAAACCGGAAGTCTTATATCATCACTTGTTAAGTAATAAGCGCCTAAGGCAATTTCCTTACTGGAAGGGGTTGCAACCGGGGACCCATCGGCGGGTTTAAGCAAATTATTTTCCGGAAGCATTAAAGTTTTTGCCTCTTCGATTGCCTTTCCGGAAAGCGGAACATGAACTGCCATTTGGTCTCCGTCAAAATCAGCATTAAATCCGGCGCAAACCGCGGGATGAATTCTGATTGCGCTTCCTTCAATTAAGACCGGATAAAAAGCCTGAATTGAAAGTTTATGCAAGGTCGGGGCGCGGTTAAGAAGTACCGGATGATCTTTAGTAATTTCCTCCAAAATGTCAAATACCTCCGGGGGGCGTCTATCGAGCATATTTTTAGCACTCTTAACGTTGGGGGCAATTCCCCTAGTTATCATTTCCCTTAGAACGAACGGCTTAAACATTTCAAGAGCCATGTCTTTAGGAAGTCCGCATTGGGAAAGTTTAAGTTCAGGACCGACGATAATAACGGATCGGCCGGAATAGTCAACACGCTTACCAAGAAGGTTTTGCCTGAATCTTCCCTGCTTTCCGCGAAGCATATCACTTAAGGAACGAAGGGGCTGCCTGCCACGTGACTTTCTGGTTGCTTTCCTCTGGGATGCATCGATAAGCGAATCCACTGCTTCCTGCAGCATTCTTTTTTCGTTACGCAAGATTATTTCGGGTGCTCCAAGGCCAATTAAATGCTTCAGACGATTATTTCTATTGATAACGCGCCTGTATAAATCATTCAAATCGGATGTGGCGAAGCGTCCGCCGGAAAGCTGTACCATCGGGCGAAGGTCCGGAGGAAGAACCGGCAAAACCTTGAGGATCATCCAGGAAGGATTAATTTTAGCGCGCTTTAGGCCATCAATAAGCCTTAATCTCTTAACCAATTTTACATATTTTGAGCTGCCGCCCTTGATCGAACCAATCTCTGCACGTACCGACTTTGCCAGCTCTTCCAAATTAACCTTTTCTATCGCGGAGAGTATCGCGTCAGCTCCCATTCTTGCCGTAAAAAATTCTGTTGCCTGATGTTCATCAATCTCGTCATACTCTTCTTCGCTTAAAATACTTAGGGGTTTCAGACTTTTTACAACCGAGGTCAGGTCATTAAAAAGTTGCTCGGTTTTAAGGTCGGTGTTCTTTTCCTCTTCATTGATTGCCGCTTCTTTTTTCCTTAAGTTAAGTTCTATTTCGGAAATTGCGAGAGAGGCTTGCTCTTTATTTTTAATTTTATTGGCAACTTTCTCTTTTGCTTCTTTTTCTTCAATTTTTAGGGCGTCACGGCGGGATTTAAACTCCTCAGCGATCTCGGCAATTCTTGTCTCTTTAGCCTTTTCGATGTTTGCGATTGCATCTTTTCTCTTATCCTCATCAACTTCGGTTACCAAATACCTGGCAAAATAAATCACCTGTTCAATCCCCCGGGGGGGAACACCAAGAAGAAGTGAAATCTTTGAGGGGGCTCCTTTAAAGAACCAAACGTGTGCGGTTGGAGAAGCGAGCGTGATATGACCCATTCTTTCCCTTCGAACCCTACTTTGTGTAACCTCAACTCCGCATTTGTCACAAATAACTCCCTTGTATCTGATTCTTTTATACTTTCCGCAGTAACACTCCCAATCCTTAGTAGGACCAAAAATTCTTTCATCAAAAAGTCCGTCTTTCTCAGGCTTAAGAGTTCTGTAATTAATTGTTTCCGGCTTGATTACTTCACCACGACTCCAAGCCCTGATTTCATCAGGAGACGCAAATTTCACCATGAGAGAGGTGAAATCAACTAAATTTTTAAGATCGTTTGATATAGGTGCGTCCATATTATTTAGGGAGCAGCCTCCTCCACCTCCATCGGCCCCTTTTCGGCTACAAGTTCCGCTCCTGATGCTATTACTTCAGCTCCTGCAGCTTTGGCCAGTTCCGCGCCTTCAACCTCTCCGCTTTCATCAACTTTGGCAATAGTTGCTCCCTTAGGTTGGATTGAAAGTCCTAAAGAATTAAGTTCGCGAACCAGTACTTTGAAAGACTCCGGAATTGTTGACTCAGGAATTTCTACACCTTTAACAATGGCTTCAAAAGCCTTGGCACGTCCCAAAACGTCATCAGATTTAATGGTAAGCATTTCCTGCAAGGTATGGGCTGCGCGGTGCGCTTCAAGCGCCCAGACCTCCATTTCCCCGAGACGCTGTCCTCCCATTTGAGCCTTTCCTCCCAAGGGCTGTTGAGTAACCAAAGAGTACGGACCCGTGCTTCTTGCGTGGGTTTTGTCCTCAACCATGTGGGTAAGCTTTAAGATATAGCTAACTCCGACAACCGTATCCTCTTTAAAAGCCTCGCCGGTCTTTCCGTCGTAGAGCCTGGTTTTCCCGTTTACAGGCAGGCCTGCTTCTTTAAGCTCCCCGGCAATTACCTCCGCGTCAATTTTGTCAAAAACCGGAAGTGTTCCTTTTTGCCCCTTGGTGCTAAGCGCCCAGCCAAGATGGGTTTCCATAAGTTGTCCAAGATTCATACGGGAAATGACTGAGAGCGGGGAAATAACTACATCGATCGGGGTTCCGTCAGCCATAAAAGGCATGTCGCCAGCCGCCATAACCTTGGCAACAACGCCCTTATTTCCATGGCGTCCCGCAATCTTGTCTCCGACTGTAATTTTTCTGATTTGAGCAACCCTGACAACCACTTTTTTGATTACACCCGGACCAAGTTCGTCCCCCTTGTCACGGTCCAGAATTTGAACATCAACTACAATTCCGCGCTCGCCGTGCGGAACACGGAGACTGGTGTCTCTAACTTCGCGGGCCTTTTCGCCGAAAATAGCACGTAAGAGTCTTTCTTCACTAGTAAGCTCGGTTTCACCTTTCGGAGCAATTTTACCGACCAAAATATCGTTTGGCCCGACTTCGGCACCAATCATAACTATTCCGTCTCCGGCTAGGTTTGCCAACTCCGCTTCGGAAACATTTGGAATATCATTCGTAATTTCCTCGGGGCCAAGTTTTGTATCAACCACCTCAGCCTCATATTCTTCGATGTGGATTGAAGTTAGAAGATCTTCCCTAACAAGCCTATCGGAAATTAAAATGGCATCCTCAAATCCATAACCTCCATAATTTGCGTAAGCTACGACCATATTTCTTCCTAAAGCAAGTTCTCCGTCCTGGCTTGCCGGGCCATCAACCAAAAGATCCCCAGGCGTAACCTTCTGTCCTGGAACAACCCTTACTACTTGGTTGTAGCAAGTAGAATGCGCGGTTCTTTTGAATTTACTTAAAAGATAGGTTTCTCTCTTTCCGCCGTCAGACAGCTCTACATCTTCCACAATTTCACTGCCTTCCTCGGCTTTTTTATCCAGTTTTACTACCACTTTCTCGCTATCGGCAAACTCGACAACTCCGGCGTGCCTTGCTCTTATTACACGCTTCATTCCTTCGGAAATTGTTCTCTCCATCCCTGTTCCAACAACGGGACTCTCGGGGTTGACCAAGGGAACAGCCTGACATTGCATATTGCTTCCCATGAGCGCCCTATTTCCTTCATCATTGCCCAAGAACGGAATAAGTGATGCAGAAGCTCCAATTACCTGCCTAGGAGTTACATCAATATACTCAACCAAGTCAACCGAGCCCTCAATAAACTTACCCATATGCCTAAGGGGTACACGTTTATCAGTAATATAGCCCGCATTATCAATATTCACTCCCGAGTGGGTAATATATCTGTCTTCTTCATCATCCGCAGTTAAATAAACTATTTCATCAGTAACATGAATTTTCTTGCCTATTTTCTCAACTTTCTTATAAGGGGCTTCAATAAATCCAAATTCATCAACCTTGGCGAAAAGAGCCAGATAGGTAACAAGTCCGATGTTTGGTCCCTCAGGACTCCTAACGGGATCGATCCTACTATATTGGGAGGCATTAACGTCACGGATTGAGAAGGAGGCCCTTTCCCTGTTTATTCCACCTGTTCCAAGAACTGAAACACGACGCAGATTATCGACCTCACTCAAAGGATTTGTATCGTCAAGAATGGTTGAAAGCTGATTGCTTCTAAAGAATTCATTTAAGGAGGCTATTAATGGTCTGGCATTGATTAGATTTGCGGGAAGAGGTTTATCATCGGGAGAAATCAAGCTCATTTTCTCTTTAACACTACGTTCAAGACGAAGCAGTCCAACGCGAAAGGCATTCACAGCTACAAGTTCACCAACACGTCTCAAACGGCGGTTTGCAAGATGATCAATATCGTCAAGCTTGCCTACTCCATTTTGTAAACCGATAAGATAGGTTAAAGCAGCAACAACGTCTTGCTTAGTTAATACCCAATTGGTTTTATCGTTAGCCAAGGTAAGGCCCAGTCTTTTGTTGATCTTGAACCTCCCAACTTTCCCAAGATCATACCTTCTGCCGTCCGTAAAAAGACTAGCAAATAAGGTTTCCGCATTATCAAGCACCGCCGGCTCTCCCGGACGCATCTTTCTGTAAATTTCAATTAATGCTTCCTCTCTATTCTTTGTTGAATCTTTAGCCAAAGTCGCGGTTATGTATTTGTGATCAGGACTTTTGTCAATTCCGGTAAAGGCATTTTGAATATCCTGATCTGTTTCAACCCCCATGGCTCTTAGCAGAGTTGTGGCTAAAACTTTTCTCCTTCTGTCAATTCTGGCATAAAGAACATCGCCCCTGGTTACCTCAAATTCCAACCAACTTCCATGAAGAGGACGAACCTCGGCTGAATGAAGAATACGGCCGGAAGCCGCGTCAAGCTCCCCTGAAAAATAAGCACCCGGGGAACGAACAATTTGATTAATAACCGCACGCTCAATTCCGTTAACAATAAAGGTTCCGCGGGCTGTCATTTGGGGAATATCCCCGAGGAAAACATCTTGTGTAACTTCTTTGCCTGTTCTTTTATTTATGAGGGTTGCTCTAATTTTTACTGGTTGTGAGTAAGTAATTCCTTTAACTTGAGCTGTTCTGGGGGAGATTGTGGGTAGGCCGAGGGAGTGTTCACCGAGGCGAAGTTGCCAATTCTTGCCTGTAAAATCGTCAATCGGAGAAATTGCGGTAAGTTCTTCTGCAATTCCTTGACTCAAAAACCACTGCCAGCTCTCTTTTTGAACCTCGGACAGATTAATTTCGGGGAGATTTTTTTCTTCTTTTCCGAAATTCTTGCGGTTAGTTTTTGACGTCATTTTTTGCTTTTTGGTGCCTAAAGCTCTTTAACACTAATAAAGCCCGCGTGGATAGAAGCGGGACGAGCGTACCCATATCTGTACGCCTAAGTAGAAATTATACAAACCAGGAAATAACTGTCAAGGGGGGAATTATGGAGCCACCACCGAAACTTCAGATGTCACATAAGTACCAGTGCCACTCCTTTGAGGAATCAAAGCAAAATAATATCTTGTTCCGGAATTGAGAGATCCTATTACATATGAATACAGATTATCTTGGGGTGTTGTATCAATCGCATTCAGTAAACCGTACGAGTAGCTGCCCGGCTTAAGACCGTAAACAATATTATACTTTTCGGTATCTGCGTAGAAGCGTGTCCAATTTAAAGTAACTTGTCCCGTTTTTGGCCCAGCTTTAACATTTAAAAGATTTCTCCCAACCGGTCCGGCTGTCACTGCAACATTTACCGCCGATGCCGGAGCCACAGCCGAAACTTCCCCATCCCAGCCGGCTGAAACATTCCCCACTCTTATTCCCTCAACAACAAAGTAATATTTAGTCCCCGGTGTCAGCCCTTTAACAACAAAGGTTGAAATATACCCAACGTACGGAGCAGTATAGGGATACACTTTTGATACTGTTCCGTAGTGAACAGTAAAGTTTTCACCATCCGAGAAAAATCTTTGCCACTCAAGTGTGACTTCTCCGACTCCCGGACCCGGATAAGCTGTCAAACCATTTCTACCAACAGGGCCGCTTACAGAACCTTGAGCAGGAACTGTATTTTGCGACACTCCCGGTTTTACCGTTGCACTAGAGACAGGTGTACTGCCAGTTTGGGTCTGAGATACTTTAACCTTCGGGTAAAATATATAGAGAAGAAGCACCGCGGCAGCAACGGCAAGAACCAGATAAAAAAACTCCCTGGAACCTTTCGTTCGGGCAGCCATACTTAACTTAGTATGAGATCAAACTGAAATAAATGTCAAGTAACGGTCTTTTTCTAATCCAAATACTTTTTAATATTTGCGTTTTGCTCTTCTAAAGTCTTTGCGTAATGAATCGCGCCCGTTGAATCGTGGAGATAATACCAATAGTCGGTCTTTACGGGACTTGCCGCAGCCTCGAGGGAAACTAGTCCTGGATTTGCAATGGGACCCGGGGGAAGACCCGGCTCCTTATAGGTAATTGGGGCAGCATCAACCTGGAGTGCCATTCCGGCATTAAGTCTGTTCACCAATATTCCTGCAACGATCGGACGCTCCTCGATACTTTTGGTTTCTTTTTCAATAATTGAAGCTAAAATTACCTGATCACGTGTCAGATCCATGCCGGCAGTTCTAATATCAAAATTTGCTTTCATTTTGGCAATGATGGCACCTGGGGTTGCATTGTTTGCCACTAAATATGTGTCAGGAAAAAGGTATCCCTCGTCTCCCCGCGAATCGCCCAAGAATTTATCAATGAAGGCTTGGTTTTGATCCAAACTCTTTGCAAATTTAGCCGCGATTTCACTATTTGTCAGTCCTTCCGGAATTGTCACCCTAACCTCAAGTGGATTTTTAGATAGTTGCGACACAATTTGAAAAAGATTAAAACTCGGAGAGAGTCTGTAGTCACCTGCCTGAATGCCATCGGAAACTCCAGAGAGCTGGACATAGACTTTGAAAGCCGTCGGGTTTTTAACTAAACCTGCCTTATACAGACTCGACCCGATTTGGGAGGCGGACGAACCCATCGGAACCGAAAAATTGGTATAGGAAACTTGCGAGGAAACCGGCTGAGTATTCACAAAAAACCAGACGAGTACCGCTACCAGCGCAATTATAAATAAAAGGGGCAAAAGGGCTAATTTCTTCATCGGAGTTTTTAGACCTCCTCTAGGAGGGCGCGCCTGTATTTCTTAGTTTTAGGATCAAGGACAAAAATACGGCCGCACTGACAAACAACTTTCTTGCTGCCAAGTTTATAATCGGAAACCTTCCCCTCGGAAAGATCTTTGCCGCAACCGACACAACGTCCTTGAGAAAGGAGCCAAGCCTGAATTGGTGAAATTACATTCTTGAACATTCATCTAAAGTATAACATGAAGGACTCTAAGTCAAGAAAACCTCGCGTCAAGGCTCGATTGAGTCTAAATAATTTTGAAGCATTAAGGAGGCGGCGTAGGCGTCTTCCATCTCGTGGCGTTTTTTCTGGGAAACCCCGGCTTCGATGGAAAGTTTCTGTGCGTCTTTAGAAGTTAGAGTTTCATCAAAAGTTGTGGCCCCAAGAGCCTCCGCAAATTTTTTGGATTCGTTTCCCATTTCCCCTTCCGATATCCCAACGACGACCCTGTCTGGGTTTTTCATTTCTATTTCTTTCTTTATTTTTTGAAGGGAATCTTCAAAAGAATTCACATGAACCACCTTCCATGGTTCAGAGAGCGATTCCACGCCAAGTGCGAGCCCGATTTTACTTCTGCCATAATCAATACCAAGTGTTTTCATTTAATTTGTAGGTGGAATGATGCGCGCCCTAACTATCAGTCTTTTCGGATTGCTCGGATCCCCAGGCGGGACACAAGTAACCAAAGTCACAAATGAATCACTGCTATCCTGGTCGAGAACCTGAATATCGGTTGGATTAACCTCAAACATCGTTTCCACTCTATAAACATAGGAAACCCCATCATAGTCTATATAAACATCGTCACCCTTTTTAAGAATCGGGAGAAGGGAAAAAATGGAAATGTAATCTTTCGGATTATAAAAAATTGGCAAAATTGAATGTCCAAAAATGACTGTGTTTCCGGGCCTACCAGGAAGGGCGGTTCCCGGATATTGAATTAAACTTTTATTTAAATCTTCCCCTCCTATTGCCACGGTTGAGCCAACAATCTTTAGCCTCGGAATACTAATTGTAAAATATTGAACCTTTGAAGCCGTAAAGTCCGATGGCTTTGCTCCTCCTATAAACCAGTTGCTCGCTTGAGTAAAATCTTTTGACGCAGTATTCCCCGTAGCGACACCAGCAATGTTTGTTTGTGCCGCAGGATTTTCACTCAAGGGCGAGACAAGCTCGGAAAAATTTTTACCGTAAGTTGAATTATAAGAGATTATCGGGTAGATAACCCCAATTAAGATTACTATTCCGGAAATTCCGGAAATGATAGCAGCAATTCGTAAAATCGTTTTCTGACTCATACATGAGATTATAACCTATTGATCCGCAGCTATTTCAATAGTGATATTTTTCTTAATGTGAGGCATTGCTTTGAGAAAACCCGGAAGAGAAGGGTTAAGTTTTACCTCGGCCCTGGTAAAACCCGGAACGGTGGACAGATAATCTACCGTGACGGGAACGGTTTTGCCTAAAATTTTATTAATAATGTCATCTGAATTAACCACTGGTAAAAAGTTAGCACTAATATCGGCTGCGTAAACCAGATTTCCGTTTTGCTTGCCGGTAAAAGTAAATTTAAAATTTATCTGACTGTTTCTCAGGGCGTAGCCGGCGGGAATTTTATCTTTTAGGGTATCAGCTGCATACTGCTGAAGTTTTAACTTATCAGCAAAAACCCCTGTGGCACTAACACTCAGAGAAAGTTTAAGCGTGTCGGCAACATCTCCCGTTTTATGATCAAAATTTTCGGAGGCGACGTCTAGTGCCGCCAAGTCATTTACAAAAAGCTGACTGTCGGAGGCCTTTCCTTGTAAATCGCCCGTCACTTGCCCCGAAAGCTCTGTTTTTAAGTCGCTCTCAAGATTTTTTTGATCATCAAGAGATACCGCTGCAATCTGCTGACTGCTTCCTCCCGAAAAATCTGCTTGCGAAGTTCCCGCAACCTGCGACTTGTCAAAAACTCCAACTCTAAAAATTTCGCCCTTGGCTAAATTATACTGAGCACCAATGTCCCCCGCAGTTATTGATAGTGTCGCAACTCCCGGGGTGCCGGGTAGAAGCTGGCCGGAAATAGAAGCGTCTGTATTTATCACAAACTTCAATCCCGAGGTGGAAGTAAGGATTGTTCCCGCTGCAAGCTCTATCGGATCCCCGTTTCCGTTCGCAATTTGGACACTCCCGGTTGCTTTATCACCAACCAGCTTGGCTCCCGTGGTTGATTTTGTTTTATCTCCACTCGCTTGAGACGTGGCTATCTGGGCAGGGATAATTGCTTTCGATTCATCAAACATTCCACTTGTACTAAACGAAATATTAACCTGCTCCTGAAAAGACTTTGGGGTAACAAAAACTGTTACAGCTGCTTTCGGAATAAACCAGTAAGCCACACTGCCCCCGAGAACAATAAATAAAATCAAAGCTAAGATAAAATACAACGTTTTTTTACTGCCCTGGGAAGAAATCTTCGGCCCGCCGACTCTCAATCTTGACGAGAAACTATGAAATAAACTCTTGGTTTTTTGCAAATATGAACCCGTATTGGGATGGGGTTCGGTTTTGGGAGAGGGTGGCTTGGGAGAGACGACTGGAACCACTTGGGGAGCGGGGGCTATCGGTTCTCGGTCTTTTGCAACATCCTCCCCCACCACAAAACCAAGATCTTCTGCAGTAACTTCAGCTGAGGGAATAGTCACGTTTTTAATTTCAGATTCCGCAGGATACGACTCTTCTTCAATTTTTTCTTCCTTCGAAGAAACTTTCGTAGCACTACCAATTTCAGCGGCTCCCGCGAGACATGTTGCCAAAACCTTCCTGTCGCTTGCAAGTGTCTCTGCTTTCGGGGTGTGTAAAAACTTCATTTTTTCGTTTTCCTCCCAGCTCGCCTTCATTAATTCCTCTTTTGCTTCTTCAAGTTCTCCACCTTTACCGTCAAAAACTATCATTCTCGAAGGAAGAGGGGACGCACCTTCAAAACGGGAGAGTCCTTCTATTACGTCTTCGATGATAGAAACACTTCTGGCAACCGATGTTGTCCCAATTAAGTTCCCCAACTTAAAAACGGATATTTCCAAATTTTCCGAACCTAAGCCCACAATGACTGCATTTAATGGAGATCCCTCCTCAGATTTATACAAATGAGCAATAGCTTCCGACAAAACCACAAATCCGACAGGAGTAAGGGAAAGCTCCGTGCAAACTTTCTTAATCATTGCCAAATATTCATCTTGAATTTCCCCCCCTTTTACCCAGGAAGAGCCTACTCCAAAAACTGTTTTATTTGGCTCTTCATAATTTTCCGGAAGTTTAGCGACACAAGAAGAAAGAGCGGCATCGCAAGCTCCAACCAATTCATCCTCAGATCCCCAGGCCGCTCCCGGACTGATATTTAAAACTTCGGCGTTGGCCTCTCCTATATACCAGATTCCGGCTTGAACCCAACCTTTTTCAATAACCAACGACCAATAAAGTTCCGGCGGTTTGTCACGGTTATTCAAAAAATCTTTGAGGTTCATTTAATTTTCAAGGACGGCATAAATTCGGGTCACTCCCGACCCGATTTTCTCCTGCTTATTTATTCTAACACGCGTAAGTTCGCGGGTGTTATTTATATGAGGACCGCCGCAAACTTCTCGACTAAAAGGAGATCCTGAACCTGTCGAAGGACCAATCGAATAAACCTTAACCTCTTTGCCGTATTTTTCCCCGAAGAAGTGAAGCGCACCCTCCGCAATTGCCTCCGGTAAAGTCTCTGTTTTGAAAGAAACGGGCAAAGCTTTTTTAATTTGTTCATTGATCAAATCCTCAACCTTTTTGACTTCCTTTTCAGTTAATCTGGCAGGGTGACTGAAATCAAATCTTAATCTTTCGGCAGTGATATGACTTCCTTTTTGGGAAACATGTTCACCTAAAACTTGACGAAGAGCCGCATGTAGTAAATGGGTTACCGTGTGAAGTTTTTTCGTTTCTTCGGAAGAGGCGGTAAGCCCTCCATGAAATATACCCGCGGAAGTGTTTCTACTTAACTCTTTATGCTTCTGAAATTCTGATTCAAATTCATTCTTTTCTTCCGTGGTAAACCTTATTCCATTTTGTCCTAAAATTTCCAAAGTAAGTTCAAGGGGGAAACCTTCGGTTTGATAAAGATCAAAAGTAAATTTACCGTCAATTTTTATTCCGTCGGAGACTGCTTTTGTTAATTTGGCAAGTCCCCTCTTTAAAGCAGATTCAAATCTGGTTGCCTCGGCATTTAAGTTCTCTTCAATAAATGGCCAGTTTTTATTGATGTTCGGATATTCATTCCTTAAACTTTCCGCAACATGGGAAACTGCGCCACCCGAAATCCCCGATCCGAGCAAGTGAAAGTGAAACATTGCGCGGCGTACGAGACGTCTTAAAACATAACCGTGAAGTTTATTGGAAGGAACTACTCCCTCAGCAAGTAGGTTGCATGAGGCTCTAAGGTGGTCGGTAATAACTCTAAAACTTCTGTCCTTTTTAGAATCAGCCCCATAATTGAAATTAACCTCCTTCTCAATTTTTTTGATTACTTCAGCAAAAATATCGATTTTAAAAATATCCGGATCTCCGTTTACCGCCGCCGCAATTCGCTCGAGTCCCCCACCAAAATCTACGTTTTTCTGGGGAAGTTCGGAAAGTTTTGTTTTACTGACCTTTTTAAACTGCATAAAAACAGAGTTGCCGATCTCTAAGAATTTTCCGCACTGGCAGTTGGGGTGGCAAATCTTTCCGAAGTCGGGATTGTGTGGAACATCAAACTCGAAAAAGATTTCGGAATCGGGCCCCCCAATTTCACCCACCGGCATTTTGTCCGGCGGGCCACTCCTGCTCCACCAATTCTTTTCGGCATCATAAAAATGAATATGACTTTCCGAAAGGCCTATTTTTTTCCACAATCCAAAGGATTCCGTATCTTTGGGTATCTGGTCATTTCCGGCAAAAACACTAACATAAAGTCTTTTTGGGTCAAGTTTTAATTCTTTGGTAAGAAATTCCCAGATCCAAGGCAACTGTTTTTCTTTAAAATAATCACCCAGACTCCAATTCCCCAGCATTTCAAAAAAAGTTGTGTGGCGGTTGTCCCCAACTTCTTCCAAATCCTGCAAACGAAGCGAGGGTTGAGAATCAACTAATCTTTTTCCTTCGGGATGTTTTTCACCTTTAAGATAAGGAATTAAAGGCTGCATTCCGCTTGATGTAAAAAGAGTCGTCGGATCGGATTCAATAACGAGTGGAGAGGGAGCAATTTCGACGTGACCACGTTTTTTGAAGAACTCTAAATATTTCTCACGTATTTCCTTCGTACTCATGGCTAAATTATACGCTAAAACAAATTGACTTATCCAGGAAAATAATATAATTTCTAGGAAATGGAAAGAATAGACCGAGGGGGAGGATGTTTTGAATTGAGGATGACTCCTGGAGAGATTCGCCGACTTAACAGAAATACTGAAATGGCGACGCACCTGGGTGTTCAACTGGTAAAGGTATTGGGTTCAAGAATTTCTACAAAGCCGATCGTCGCCGAAGATTTAGACGAAGAGGTTGTCCGACCCCACAATTAAACCTAACCTCCCCCATGGGTTTCCAATTTTTTATTTCTGTGAAGAAGTTCCAAAACTCCCGTTAATTTTTCCGGACGGATTAATCCACCTCCGAGTATCGCGTCTTCCAAAATAGAATTTAATCGCTTTATTGCGCGCCTGAGATCAATAATAATAAGCATCACCTGCACCCCGACAACTACAAGAAGAACGGTCAAGCTTATGACTACTATAACGAGAAGTGTTTGTACGTTGTCCATATTACTGTACCAGTATTTTACGCGAAACGGTGGTTGTTTTACCAGAACGGGATGATGCCGTAATTACGACTTCTTTTGTTTCCTTTACGATATTTAAGCTTACGGAAAATTTTCCGTCCGAGGAAACTGCAACTGGTTGATTATTTACAATAACCTTCGCGTCACCTTCAGTAGAACCAAAAACGGCAACACTACTACCTGTTACTACCTGATTTTCTTTAGGGCTATTGATTGTAAGACGTGGTGGAGAAATAAAATGAATGTATTGGAAAATTAAATACCCAAAGAGTGCAAGAAGAATTACCGAAACTCCAACGACAAAAGTTAATTTTGGACTCCAAACAAATTTCGAACCAAGATCTGGTTTGGGAGTAATTTTTAATTTCTTTGGCGGGTAATCACGCTTAAGTACGGCGACAGTCATCTTCGGATCAATCTCGAGCGTAGTCGAGAGACTTTTTACAAACCCCAATACTGTGGGAAATGTAGGGAGGGCGTCCCATTTTTCTTTTTCAATTGAATCAATAAAGCCCGATTTTATTTTTGTCATTCCTTCAACGTGCGCAAGGGAATATTTCTTGGCGATGCGGGCATCTTTAAGTATCTGACCAACCGTCTTCATAGCGTTAGCTGAATCTCATAATTTAAACCTAGGCAGGAGGATTACCGAAAGAGTTCAAAAATTCTTCTGCGTTTTGTACCAAAACCTCACGGGCTTTACTGCCACCTTCGCTTGGGGAAACCACTCCGGAAGCCTCAAGCTGATCCATTATTCTCGCCGCCCTGGCATAGCCAATCGAGAGTCTGCGCTGGAGAAGGGACGATGAAGCTTTGTCATATTGGCAAACAACCTTTACAGCCTCACTGAAAAGCTCATCAATATTTCCGCTTACTCCAGCAATGGTTACCGTTCCTGCTTTGGCCATAGTTGTAACTTCGTCTGTGTACTGGGTCGGAATCCCCTGATTCTTGATGAAGGAGATAAGCGTTTGAATTTCTTTATCATTTACAAACGCTCCCTGAATTCTTATCGGTTTTGCCTGCTCCGGGGGCAAGTAAAGCATGTCCCCCTTGCCAAGCAGTTTTTCCGCACCCTGGGCATCGAGAATAACACGCGAGTCCACCTGCGAGGCAACCGCAAAAGCAATCCTACTTGGAATGTTTGCCTTGATAAGTCCCGTAATAACATCAACCGAGGGGCGCTGGGTCGAAAGCACCATATGAATTCCCGTAGCTCTACTCATTTGGGCAATTCTGGTTACCGCATCTTCAACTTCAACCGGGCTAAAAAGCATGATATCCGCAAGTTCGTCGATAAACAAAACTATGTAAGGAAGAGCTTGAAATCCGCTCATTTCATTATAACCGTCAATATTCCTCGCTCCCGCTTCCGCAAAAAGCTTGTAGCGCCTATCCATTTCCGCCAAAATCCACCTCAAGGCACTTAGAACTTTGTCTGGGTCAACAATCACCGGAGTAAGAAGGTGCGGAATTCCGTTATAGCCGGTTAGTTCCACCCGTTTGGGGTCAACCAAAATTAGTTTTACTTCGGTTGGAGAAGCGCGAAACAAAAGCGACGCAAGGAAGGCATTTATACAAACAGATTTTCCCGATCCGGTTTGCCCGGCAATAAGTATATGCGGCATTCTGGCAATGTCAGCAATTATCGGCCTGCCGGAAACGTCCAGTCCCAATGAAACCGCCAGTTTCGATTTATTGGATGCCATCTCTTCGGATTCAAGCATTTTCCTGAGGGAAACAAATTCGGCGGCCCTGTTTGGAAGTTCGATTCCAACTAGGCTCCTCCCCGGAATTGGAGCTTCAATTCTGATTGTTCCGGTCGGGGCAGCCAAAGCAAGCGCCAAATCGCGCTCCAGTCCCGTAATTTTACTTAGTTTTGTTCCGAGTGAAACCTCCAAAGCGTATTGCGTAACTGCCGGTCCTAAATTAACCTCAACTACTTTTGCGTCGATTCCAAAAGATTCCAGGGTTTTTTCTATAGTTGCTGCATTACCCCTGATATCTCCCCTCTCTGCTTTTCCTAATTCCGGCTCCCCCAAAAGGTCCAGGCTTGGATATTTCCAAATTGCCTCCTGCCCGGGAACATTACTTACCAGTTTTTGTTCAAGGGGTTCTTTTGATGAATTTGCCGCCGCAAAGGGCTTAGGAGCATTAACGTTCATATTTCCGCCTTCACCGGACAGCTTAAGCTGTCCCTTGGGAAGAGATTTAGCACCAAATCCCCCAATTTTCATTTGAGTTGTTCCGAATATAAAACCCCGTATTACCCCCCACCACGCTTTCCCAATTTTAAAAACAGCATCTATGGACGTGTTAAACAAAACTATTAGTCCCACAAGACTGGTCCCAATTAAAATAATTGCCGCGCCAACCTTGGTCACAAGTGCAGCCATCCCCTCCCAGGCAGAAATTCCCAGGATTCCGGCACGACCCAAAGTCATCACGGAGGTAAACAAAAGAAGCCCTCCAATAATTACATTGGGCTGACCCAGGGGAAACTTAATCTTGGTCATCAAAAATGCAAACGACAGGAAAATAAAGGGAAGAAACATTGAAGACCAGGAAAAATATGCGATCAAGAAATCATTTAATTTTATTAGAACAACCCCCTGGCGGGAGAAGGATAAGAGAATAAGCCCGGCAACCGCAAAGAAAAATATTTGAGAAATGGAAAATACAGTTTCCTTCTTGAGCTTTAGCCTAAATCCCCGTTTTGTAAACCTATGTCTCTTCTTAAGTCCCATTGCAAACCATTGTATATCGGTTCAGTGTTAAACCTCAACCACCACCGGAATAATCATCCATTCGACTTCGCTCAGGATGATCTTACACTTCTACTATAATGGGTAAGATCATGGGGCTTCGCCTGGTTTTATCAAAGAAGTATTTTTCCAAAAATTGACCAATAAGACCTTTTGCAGCAGCGGCATTCTGCAATTTTTTATTCTGGAAGGATCTATCCAGTTCAATTGCAGCTTCATCAAGCACTCCACCATAACCCGGTTCAAAAACAAATCCGCGGGATGTAAGGCTCGGCCTGGCCACAATTTTTCCGTTTCTATCAACTTTGATTATGGCAACAACCACACCTTCCTTGCCAAGCGCAGTTCTATCCTCAAGCACAACTTTACCAATATCCCCAATCCCAAGTCCGTGAACAAAAACTTCTTTTGTAGGAATTGTTCCTCCACGATGTGCCTGACCGTTCTCAAAAACAACACTCTCTCCCGGTTTAAGTCTAAAAACATCGCTTACTTTTGCCCCAACCGAAACCGCCAACTTTTCATAAGACTTCATATATCTAATTGTTCCGCCCGTCGGGATGTAATACCTCGGTTTAACCATCTTGAACAGCTCCTTTATATCCTCCTGATTGCCATGTCCCGAAACATGAAGCCCTTCATTCAAATCATAGTAGTGAACATCCACACCTTTATCTATCAAATTATCTACAATGAAGTCTTCGCTTTCCTTTGAATAGGCGGGCCCAGGATCCGCAGAAAAGATGAAAGTGTCCCCTGGAACCACTTTAACTTTTTCATGTTCCCCCAAAGCAAGCCGATAAACCGAGCTTCCGGGTTGTCCGTAGCAGCCGGCAATAATGTATAAAATTTTACTCGGATTGTAATTTTTGACTTCCTTCAGATCAATTATTTGATCCGGCAGAAATTTCAAATATCCGAGTTCGTGTGCAATATCAATTTTGCTCTGAACGCTACGCCCCACAAGTACCACTTTTCTTCCGATTTTTTGGGCAACATTTATCATTTGCTGAAACCTTCCAATACTTGAAGAGATCGCAGTCATATAAACCGCCTGGTGTGCATCCTTTGCAATATTGAACATGTGATCTTCAATAGGAAGACCGCTCGGAGTAAATCCAGGAGAATTTGATCCCAAACAATCCGACATTAAGCATAAAACCGGTTTTTCTTCCGCAAGACGCTTGGCTTTTGCAATATCAAAATTCATTCCATCGGCTGAATCCTGATCCATTTTGTGTTCGGCAACATGGAAAAGTCTCCCGACAGGCGTATCAATTGAAAAACCAACCGTGTCCGGAACAGAATGGGTTACCCTAAAGGGAGTCATTTTAAAAGGCCCAACTTCGAAAGTGTCGCGGTCGGGATTAAAAGTATTTAGTTTATAATTCGTAACTTTGTAATCCTTAAATTTAACTTTTAAAAATTCGCGAACCAATGGGGTACACCAAATCGGAGCATTAACTTCTTTCAGAAGAAAGGGCAACGCCCCAACATGATCATCGTGCCCTTGTGATACAACAATTCCCCTAAGTTTGTTTTTATTTTTTATGACGTAGGAAAAATCAGGAAGCACAAGTTCTACTCCGGGCATTTCCAAATCAGGAAAACCTACACCGCAATCAATAATCATCATGTCGCCCCCGTACTCATAGACATACAGGTTCTCGGTGACATCAACCGTTCCCGACAACGCTATAAACTTCAATGTTGGTTTCATATTAAATTCATTTGTTCCACTTCTTCCTTTTTTTCTTCCGCCTTCGTTTTTTCTTCCTCTCCAATCTGTTTTAAAATTTCCGGAACTTTTCTAAAATCATCCTTGAAAGAAAACATCATGTTACCGTTTCTAAGTGCCGCCGCCGGGTGGTACATCGGCACAACAACTATTTCCTTTCCCTTCCAGTTTACTCTTTGAATTTTGCCGTGAATAGAACTGATTGAGGCACCAGGTAAAAACTTGCCCATCGAAAACCTCCCTAAAGTGATAAAAACTTTCGGATTAATTATTTTTATTAACTCGTCCAAATATTTGCCGTAGGCAGAAATTTCTTCCGGCAAGGGGTCGCGGTTTTCGGGCGGCCTATGATGAACAACATTTGTAATATAAACGCTTTCGCGGGGAAGTCCAATTGTACGAAGCACTGTATCAAGAAGTTTTCCGGCATTTCCCACAAACGGCTCTCCTTTCATATCTTCCCAATACCCCGGTCCCTCCCCGATAAAAAGTATTTCCGCATCCGGATTTCCCACACCAAAAACAAGTCTTGTGGCGCCCTTTTTAAGCGGAAGCGAATTATCTGCCTCCATTTTCTCTCTTAACTTCTGAAGTTCTTCTGCTTTATTCATTTACAAATTCTATTGTACCAGAGCTAGTATCATAAACTGCAAAGTTATTACCGTTGATAATTGCTCCAGAACGGATTGTTTTTATATTTTCGAACATGCTTTCATCTTTTGAATGTCTGTGACCAGAAAAAATGATATCCAATTTTTTGTCTGCGAAATATTTTTTAATATTTGAGGGTTTGTGGGTAATTCCAATTTTACGTCCCCCCAATTCAAATTCCAAAAACTCTTCGCCAAACTTTTTACTATTAGTCTTTAGTTTTTCGACAACCTCCGGCCGAACATCCGCATTTCCCAAAACTGTATAAATCGGAATCCCGAAAGATAAAACTGTTTCAATTGATTCCAAAGTATTCCAATCACCAGTGTGAATTACTGCTTTGGCATTAATTTTCTTTGCAAAACCCATAACGTGTTTTAAATTAACAACATTGCCGTGAGAATCAGAAATAACTAAAATTTTCATCTAAACATTATACTATTGCGGCAGGAAAGTTTTGATGTTTTCCGAGGTTACAACAACTTCTTTAGCTTTTCCTTCAACAATTATTCTTGCAACTTTCCTTACCACCCCATCAACATTCCTCTCAAGTGTACGAATCCCAGCGTCATAACCTAAGGGGCGCACTATGTTTGCCCAAACATCATCATTAATTTTAAGAGTACCATCGGGAAGACCCGAGGCTTTCATTGCCGCAGGTAAAATATATTTTTGTCCGATTATAATTTTTTCTGCATCGGAATAACTCGGCATTGAGATTGGTTCCAACCTATCCATCACGGCCGTCGCAATGTTTGTTGTGTTATTGGCAGTTGTGATAAAAAGAGTCTCGGAAAGATCAAACGGAAAATCAATATAGTGATCTACAAAAGCATAATTTTGCTTAGGATCGAGCAGTTCCACCAAAACTCCCATTATGCTACTTCTTCCTTGTTCGGTAACCCTATCAATTTCATCTAATAGAATCACAGGATTTTTACTTTGAGTGTCGCGAAGTGCCTTAATAACTTTCCCCGGCTCCGCCTCCGCGTGCATTCGGCTTTGTCCCCGAAGATCTAAGGGATCTCCCATTCCTCCAAAAGGAATACGGGCAATGGGGCGCCCCAAAGCTTCCGCAATGGAGTATGCAATAGTAGTTTTTCCGGTACCCACCAAGCCCACAAAGCAAAGAATCGGGGCTCTATAAACATCCGCCCCCTCTCCTTTTTCTTGCTTCAATTTCATTACACTCATATATTCCAAAACGCGGGTTTTAATTTCATCCAGACCATAATGATGAAGTTCAAGAATTTTCTTGGCATTTTCCAGGTCTAGTGTGTCTTGTGTCCTTTTATTCCAGGGGAGCCCGATTATCCAATCAATATATTTTTCCATACTGTCAAACTCGGGAAGAAAAGATGGAGAATTTGTTAATTTTGTTAACTGAGTAAGTCGAACCAAAACTGTTTCGCGAAGTTTATCCGGCAGATCGGCTCTTTTTACTCTATCAATTAAAACATTAATTTCCTGGGCAGCAGAATCCATAACTTTATGATATCACGAATGAAGAAATTATCTCCCGAAGCCTTTATTTATATCTCCTGTTAGTCTTGAAGTTGGAAAGTGGGGGCCACCGCGCCCACCACGGTCATCTCTTTCAAAACCTCTTCTTGGTCCGCCAAAATTCCTCACACCACCCCGTTGGTATCCTCCACGCCCTCTATCAAAACTTCTTCCCCCTCCAAATCCACCGCGTCCACCTCTAAATCCACCGCCCCTTGGTCTTTCCTCGCGCGGTTTATCTTTTGAGGGATCCATATTCATAGATAGATTAATTCTTCCCATCTCATCAATCTTTACAACCCTGACCTTAACTTTATCGCCAATTTTAACAACATCCCCTGCATCTTCCACAAATTCATCCCTGCCCATATCACTTACGTGTACCATTCCGTCTTTACCCGGCAAAATATTTACAAATGCACCAAAAGGCATAATTCTTACAACTTCCCCTTCATAAACTTCACCAGGCACAACTTCCTTAGCAAATCCTTCTACATAAATAACAGCTTTTGCCATTGCTTCCTCATCAATTCCGGAAATACTAATTGATCCATCATCGGCCGTATCAAACTGACAACCGGTATCAAGAGTCAGTTTTTTAATATTCTTTCCGCCTGGGCCAATAAATTCCCCAATTTTATCCACCGGAATTTTTACAACTTTAATCTTGGGGGCAAACTTGGAAACCGCTTTCCTCGGGGCAGAAAGTGTATCCGTAATAACTTTCATTACCTTAGCCCTGGCGTCTTTTGATTGTTCCAAAGCTTTCGCCAAAACCTCGGAAGTTAAATTTAAAGCTTTTACATCAAGCTGGAGAGCTGTAATTCCTTTTGAAGTTCCCGCGACTTTGAAATCCATATCCCCATTAAAATCCTCAATTCCCATAATGTCGGAGAGAACCGCAAAGTTTTTCTCATCTTCGATAATTAAGCCCATCGCAATTCCGGCAACGGGAGCTTTTATAGGAACTCCGGCATCCATCAGGGCCAGTGTTGAGCCACAAACGGAAGCCATTGATGTAGAACCATTAGAGCTCATGACTTCGGAGACAACGCGAATTGCATAAGGAAATTCTTCCTGTGAAGGAATAACGGGAAGTAATGCCCGTTCAGCTAGGGCACCATGTCCGATTTCGCGCCTGGCCGGACTTCCGATTCTTCCTGTCTCACCAGAAGCATAGGGAGGCATTGAGTAATGATGCATGTAGTGCTTTTCTTCTTCCCCTTCGGCAGATTCAAGGAGCTGCCCCATTTTTTCTGCTCCAAGTGTGGCTACCGAAAGAACGTGTGTTTGGCCTCTCTTGAAAAATGCCGATCCGTGAACCCTCGGTAAATATCCGACAACTGCGGAAAGTTCCCTGATTTCAGTTAACTTTCTGCCGTCAGGCCTCTTACCTTTCTTAAGAATTTGTTCACGAATTAAATCTTTTCTAAAATGGTCAATAATTTCGGGAACCCAATGTGCATCTGCCTCGGTTACATTCTCTATTACCGCATCAATCAAATCCTGAAATTCAGTGGATAGTCCACTCTCAATATGAACCATGCTTTCAATAATTCCCGGCAATTTATCCCCAACCAGTTTTTTAACTTGACTCTCAAGTTCGGCGGAGGGTTTTTCCTCTTTGTAGGTTTCGCGCTTAACACCAACCTTTTCGGCTAGATCCTCAATCAGTTTAAGAATTGCTTTTGATTCTTTTTGTGCAAACTCTATTCCTTTAACTACTTGCTCTTCAGTCACCTCCTTGGCTCCCGCCTCAACCATGAGTACCGCTTCTTTGCTAACCGAAACCGTTAAATCCATTTCGCTCGCTTCCAGGTCGGAGGCAACAGGGTTGACCATATATTTTCCGTCAACGAGGCCTACCGTAAGAGGAGCAACCGGTCCCTTCCAGGGAAGTGGTGAAATATGAATTGCCGCAGAGGCCGCAATTGCACCTAAAATTGATGGATCGTTTTCTAGATCAACTGAAAGAACTGTAACAATTACCTGAACTTCTCTTTTGTAATTCTTGGGGAAGAGAGGCCTAATTGAGCGGTCAATAAGGCGGGCCGAGAGAATTTCTTCATCGGTGGGGCGCCCCTCGCGCTTAACCCAGCGGCTGCCTTTGATACGCCCACCTGCATAAAGTTTTTCCTGATATTCAACAGTTAAAGGAAAATAATCCATTTCCACTTTCAAGGGAGCGGAGGTAACGGTTGCCAAAACCACAGTATCGCCATGTCGAGCCACAACAGCCCCGGCGGCCTGTTCTGCAAGTTCACCTGTAGTGAGGGTTAGCCGTCTACCCCCAAGGTCTATGGACTTTTCAATCTTTTTCATTAAAATTTATTATTTCTCCAACTTTAATTCGGTTAGGAGCTTTTTGTAGCGCTCCTCATCCCGTCTTTTGAGGTAGGAAAGAAGTCTTCTTCTTTTTGCTACCATACTTAGAAGTCCGCGCCTTGAATGAACATCTTTTTTGTGTTCTTTCAGGTGTGTAACTAATTTGTCAATTTGATTTGAAAGGAGGGCTATTTGAACTTCAGGAGAACCTGTATCGCCCTTTTCTCTGGCAAACTGCTTAATTATATCGGATTTTTGATCTTTGGCTAATGCCATATTGTCGTCATTAAAAGCAAGGTGAAGCTATTCCAAGCCGGACTTTGCTTTAATCTAGGGTGAATAATACCATACTTTTCCTCCTCCCGCAACCAGCTTGACAATAAAGGCTACGTTCATATAATAACCTCATGGCAGAAAAAATAGCGCCGGTCGATAATAATCAATTTAGAATAGAAGCTCTTAATAAACTTCAAGGAGAAGCTTGGCGGGTGATTGTTAAAAAAATAGGGTCACGCTCTTTAGCCGACGCAGTAATAATTAAGTCTCCTGGTTCTGAATTTAAACTGGAAATACCAAAACTTATTCCCTTAAACCCCGATAATGACGAATACGATGGATATACCCAGGAAGGGGTTCGTAATCGACCCTTTTCGGCTGGTGGCAGAAGGGCAAGAAGATTCATAAGGGAGGATTGGAAAACCGACATAGTTCACTCCGCCGGCGGATGTTGGATCATAAAAACAAATTGTGGAGAACGTAAATTTTTTGCTTCCAGAAACCCCAGAGAAGAAGTTGAAATCAAAGCAACTTTACCCCTTGATGAATGCCTTCAGATCATACGCGAGTGCAAAAAGACAGACAATAACCGTCAAGGATATATGGATGAACACGTATTTCTTTATTTAGCCGAACTGCGCAGCGGTAATAGCCATATTAACGAAGAAATGATTTCCGCCACTTTTTCCTCAATTCCGGGAGAATCAAAGATTCATCTTCCGATGGAATAAAAATTTTACCCCTTGTTCTCACTGAAGGAATCCGATTGAGCGGGTTGAGTGGTTTGGGTAACTGACGAACTCTTAAAAACTTTTGGCTGGAGCCAATCATCCGGAGGGTTTTCAACCGCCACCTCTTCTTTATTTTCAATTGCTTCGGCAGGCTCAGGACCTACGGCTTGTTCCAAAACCGACTCATTAAACGGCTGTGTGGGAATCGCCCCAGGCGGGAAATTCACGGGACTCAATTTTGTTTTTGGCTGCCTCACCCCACCGCTCCTAAGAAGCCAGGCAAAAGTCTCAAAAGTGTCCGGTGTAACCTCACTTGAAGTAAAATTCGCGCTTCCTTCCTCAACTCCCATTACTAAATTTGTGGCGATATCGGGGTCCATGCTCATATTATTTTCTTTAATAAGGTTAGCAATAAGCTCGCTGGTTGTAGCGCCCGGTTTTGCAAATGACATCACGTCGCGGCTGCTGGAAAGCGTTCGGTTGCCCACATGTGCAACTTTTGCCCCGGAGAGTTCCTCGGATTCAAGAATCGGAAAATGCGAGTCGTTTGCCCCGCCGATGAGAATTACAAGGTCAGCAGAAATCCCGCTGAAACTTAAATCCATTTGTTCCCTGGTGGGAGCGGTAAACCCGGGTTTTGGTACAACAGTTAAATTAAATTCTCCGTTGACTATATCGTAGCTGACTTTTTCGATATTTCCGGCGTCATAGCCTTTAAACTTTATTGTCAGGTTTTTACTGCCAAGTTCGGAAGTAATTCTATTTACTCCGATAATGCGACTAAAACCAACCATCATGGGACTGGGACAACTTATATTCACTTCCTTTTTGTCGTGAATGGAAAGATAAAGTGAAAGCCCGGCGGCAACCTGATCAAAATATGGTTTTGTCGGCAGCAAAACAAGAATTGAGGCAGCAGAGTCAACGAGTGAGGCGAAGCTATTTTCCATTATTAATGGACAGTGACCGATACTATCACATCATCTTTAATAAAATCAAGCTGCGGTTCAAAAATCACCCCGAACTCTTCGGCGGGGCCAACTCCCGGAACCTCTGCCTTTTGTTTCCGGATAGAGGCTGCTTTTGTCTTGCCGATTTCTTTATTTCCCCTCAGGAGAATTAGATGATCACCCTTTGAAATTCGACCGGAGAGAACTTTGCAGCCTGCAACTTTCTTATCATTAAAAGGAAAAATGGCTATAATTTCAGCTCTACCCAGCTCTTCCACTTGCCCTTTTTTCAAAAGTTCATCTACGGCGAGCAAGAGCTCATAAATAATATCGAATCTGGCAATTTTGATTTTTTCAGCCTCAGCCAACTTTAAAATGTCATTTGGAATTTTAGTCTCAAACGCAAAAATGTAGGCGTTCCCCGTTTTGGCATTAATGATATCGCTGCTTGTAATTTCCCCAACGCCGCTGTCAACTACAATAACTTTTGGGGGAAGTGAGGCGACAATAGCTTCCAAGGCCCCTGCATTACTAGCTTTAATAATCACTGGAATTTCATCATCCTTAAGGCGCCTTAGATCAAACTTATTTTTCGGCACCATAACAACGGCTATTTTTGCATGAGAAATCCTGGCAACACTTGCTCCAATCGGGGGAACTTCGCTAAATCCGATTATTTTTGCGGGGTAGCCGGGTAAAACTTCCTTTACAGCTTTTCCTTTATCATCAAAAATTCCACGGACCTTGCACTCGACTTCCTCCGCAAAAATTGTCTCCCCGATTTTTATACTTCCGTTTCTGACAACTACGGTTGCCACCGTCCCCATTTTTTCTTTATTCGATTCAATTACAACTGCCTCCAAATCAGCCTTGGGATCTCCCTTAAGATCGGCCACTTCCGCCATCAAAATCAGCGTTTCAATAAGTTCGGAGATACCCGTATTGTTTTTTGCCGAAACCGAGAGGAAAGGAACATCCCCCCCGCGGCCTTCAAAAAATACTTGCTCTTTTTCAAGCTGGCTCTTTAAGGCTTCCGCATTCACCCCCGCCACATCGGATTTTGTGCCCGCAACAACAAAGGGAATTTTCGCATCCCTAATTATCTGGATTGCTTCTTTGGTTTGGGGTTGGACTCCATCGTCTTGAGCCACAACTAGAATAGCTATATCAGCAACTTTTGCACCACGGCCGCGCATTTTGCTAAAAGCTGCATGTCCGGGAGTATCTATAAAGGTGATTTTCTTGCCGTCTTTAGTTTCAATAACCGAGGCTCCGATTGCTTGGGTAATGCCGCCGGCTTCCCTTGCCGCTACACTGGTTTTTCGAATTGCATCAAGAAGAGTGGTCTTACCGTGATCTACGTGACCTAAAACTACAACTATTGGTTGTCGATTTTGCATAATTATTTAGGAAAGAATGAATTCTCATTTCTCTTAAGACTTCATGTCTTCCGCTTTTTGATCGGACGGTGTATCCTTCTCAATTAGTTCAGGAACTTTAGGTTTTTCTTCCGCTTCCGGTTCAGTTACTTCCTCTTTTTTAACTTTCTTAACCTTTTTGGTTTTTTTAACTGCCGGTTTTTTTACTTCCTTTACAGCTTCCGGGGCAACCTCCGGTTCTTCAACTGCCACAGTTAGCTCTCCGTTTCCCGCAACTTCAATTCTGTAACCCGTAAGCTTGGCGGTTAGGCGTACATTTTGTCCATCTTTACCAATTGCCATTGAAAGCTGATCTTCAGGAGCCAAAACTTTGGCTGTTTTTGTTTCTTTATCAAGCGTCACGCTAACATCTTCTGCGGGCGAAAGGGAAGACTTTATAAGTTCGGCGGAATCATCGCTCCAGGCAATAACGTCGACGCGCTCCCCGCCGATTTCATTTGTAACCGCCTGAACCCTAACTCCTTTTTGTCCGACACAGCTTCCCACCGGGTCCACCCCCGTTTGAGCCGAGAACACGGCAATTTTTGTTCTGACACCCGGTTCCCTGGCGATTGCTTTAATCTCAACCGACTTGGAAGAAATTTCCGGCACCTCTCTGGCAAAAAGTTTTTCTACAAACATCGGGTCGGCACGGCTTAGGAAAATTTCTTTTCCACGGGGGGTTTCATTAATAGCTTTGATCAAGAAGGTCAATCTCTGGTTTAAATTTAATCTTTCGTTGGGAATCCTATCCTCCGCAGCCATAATAGCCTCGGTTCTTCCCAGGTCAATTCTGACATTCGGTCCGTCAAACCTTAAAATGAGTCCCGAAACAAGGGAACCAACCTTTTCCCCAAACTCTTCCATAATTGCGCCCTTTTCGGCTTCGCGGATTTTTTGATGGATAACCTGTTTTGCAGTTTGGGCGGCAATGCGACCGAACCCGGGTGGAGTAACGTCCTTTTTTTCTTTCTTTGCTTTTTCAATATCTTTTTCTGTGGCATCTTCGGCAGGAAGGGGCCAGGCAAAAACGCGGGTTTCACCATTAACGGGGTCTAGAGTAGCATCATAATCAAAAGAATCTACCTCAACCCCCTCCTCCCTGGCATCTCTTTTGTAAGCTGCAATGATCGCTTCTTTTATAGTGGAAAGTATCACGTCGGGGTCTAAGCCACGCTCCTGAGCGATGGCTTTAAGTGCCTGACTAAATTCTGTTCTCGGTGAATTGTTCATTTTTTAATATTTGTCGAAAAAAAAGGCGGGCACAAATTCCCACCTTAATTCTCCAGTCCAAATACAATTCTAGTCTAGAAGACACCCGAAGTCAAACCAGCACTACTTACTAATATTCAAGGATAAAGTTAAGTTGGTCCCATATCGCCCACGTTCTGGCCTTACATAGTGAATATCTGCACTAACCCCTTCAATCTTGGTTCTGCATTCAAAATCCGGACCTTCAGAGGATGCATTAAGATGACCCAAGCTCGGCAAAGACTGGCTTCGATCAGCACTTACATGAGTAATATCAAGCACGCGACAAAAATATTCATAAAAGGCCGCGTCCCTAGGTTCGTTCGGTAAAGCGTCCAGTAAAGTGATTGTTACC
>Ga0187886_1000132_pt1 | contig 106650 bp, 94 predicted proteins | sample June2016WEW_20_1_FD_133001 | JGI IMG/M metagenome (GOLD analysis project Ga0187886, IMG submission 133001) | Peatland microbial communities from SPRUCE experiment site at the Marcell Experimental Forest, Minnesota, USA - June2016WEW_20_150 | ecosystem: Environmental > Terrestrial > Soil >... | reverse complement strand
TGTGCGCGCGCCCGAGCCAGATCAGGACGGTGCGACCGATCAAGCGGAGACCGAGCTCGGAGCCGAACCGGGGCCAGACGAGCGCAGGCGCTGGTTCGGCGCCCGCCGCGAGCGTGAGCTGCCCAAAGAAGAGGAGCTTCAGCTCGAGGTCGAAGCCGAGCTCGAAGCCGAGCCCAGGGAGCGCAGGCGCTGGTTCGGCGCCCGCCGTGAGGCCGTCGAGGAGGATCAGGCAAAGCCGGAGCCGGAGAGCAAACGCGGCTTCCACCTCTTCCGCCACGCCGGCGAGCCGGAGGGGGATAGCGACGGAGGGCTCGATAGCACCATGGAGATACCGGCCCGAAAGGAGGCGCAGGCCGAAGCGAGGATGCAAGAGCCCGAGATCGCGCCGGAGCTAGCCGCCGGCGAGATGGAGGCGCGAAGGCCGTTTTCGTATCGCCGTCACCGAGAGAGGTCTGAAGCGCCGGAGGAGAAGACGAGCAGCCCGGCCGATGAGCAGTTAGAGGCGCTCGAGGAGGATCTCGGCGCGGATCGGTCCGTCCGGCGGCGGCCTGCGCGGCGTCGCGGTAAGGCGCCCGGCGAGGCGCACCCCGTCGAGCCAAGCCTGGAAGTCGAGATCGAGCAGGCGGATACCGCAGCGGCGGCTCCGGCGGCCGAAGCGACAGCCGAGATCGAGCTACCCCGGGGAATCTCGATCCGCGAGATAGAGCAGACACTGGACGAGCTCAAGGCGCGGCAGCCGAGCGCGCGGAGGCTCCGCTGGCGCTTCCGCGCAGAGGCGATCAAGGACGTGGAGGGGCATCCGTCGGCCGCCGACGCGGAGCTCGAGGAAGCCCTCCGGCTCGAGAACGAGTTCCGCCTCAACGCCGAGCAGGAAAGACGCCGGCGCGAGCGCGAGTACCAGCGCAGTCTCAGGACCTGAGAGAACCGATCAAGCGGCCTGGTGACAAGGCCGATCTCAGGCCGCGCATTCTCCCGACAACGACAGAAGCGGGCGCCGCATGCCCGCTTCGTCTGATCTGGGGGGAGATCCGTGTGTTGTATATAAGAGGCCGTAAGGCCCCCGCCGCATCGGGGCCTTGGCTCTGTTTTTCGAGTGACCCCTGCTGTACTGGGGCCTATCTCGTGAATCGCACTATGCTTGGCGGATAGTGCTTCATCTATCCCCGCTTAGTGCTTGACCGCGCTACTTGACTCGCTTGACCGCGGAAAAAGCCGCAAATTGCGGTGAAGCAGTCTGGTGTTGGAGGTCTTCGGCTCGGTTCGCACTCACTTTAGACAGGCTCCGGTGGAGACGCCGCGGTAGTCGACGAGCCTACTGAGCAGCTCGTGGACGAGCTCGCTCGACACTCCGTAGCCGACGTCCGTGCCCTTGCGAGCGCCGAACACGGTCAGCTCGACCTGGCCGCGACCGTTCACCACCGCTCCGCCCGAATCTCCTGGGCGCACCTTCCCGCGCAGGCTGGTGATCGAGCGGCTGACGATCTTGCCCGAGTAGTCGGGCGAGAAGAGAGTGGCGGTCGCACCAACCCGCGCCGCCGAGGCATTGAAGGGGCCGTCGCCGGGATAGCCGAGCACGGCGACCGCATCGCCTGCGTGCGGGGGAGCGAGAGGAAGCGGCCTCTCCTTCAGCCCAGGAACCGAGAGCAAGGCCAGATCGTTAGTGCCGTCGAAGGCGACGACGCGTGCCTTGAGCGCCGAGTGCCCCTGTGTCAGCACCCTGATCGTGTGACCACCGGCGACGACGTGCGCCGCTGTGGCGACGAGCTCCGGTTTCCTCGACACGACCCAGCCCGAGCCCGCGTAGCCGATACCGCAGGCCTCCGAGTGCACCTTGATCACACTCGGCTCGGCCCAGTGCAGCTTGGCAAGGGCAAGGATCTCGGGGTCGGGCGCCTGCGCGGGCGCAGCCGGCCCGACGATCAGCGGGAACGGGTCGATGCCGGAGAGAGCGCTCATCACGTCCTGCGGCGGCAGCACCTCGATCAGCCTCGACAGCAGCGTCGAGTTCCGCGCTTGCGTTCGTAGCGACGAGGCCTGGGGCAGGTGGAAGGCGACCGCGGCCATGATCCAGAGCACGGCAACGGCGGTGGCGGCTCCGAGCACGAGCCCACCGGCGGCGTCGACAAGCCTGAACGGCGTCAGCCTGAGCGCGTCCCTGAGCACTCCGCCCATCAGCGCCCCGACCGTCTCCAGCGCGATCGCCAGCAGTAGGGCTCCCGCCAGCGCCACCAGCGGCGTGTAGGGCGAGTGCGAGCCCGAGAAGATGACCGGCGCCAGCCGTCCGCCGAGGTAGAGCCCGCCGACCACGCCCACGAGCGAAAGCCCGCCGACGAGCAGCCCTTTGCGCGCCCCGCCGATGGCGAGCAGCAGGACGAACGCCAGAGCTAACCAGTCGACGAAGGTCACCGCCGAAGGCTACCTTTACGCCGAAAAGTCCGCCCTCCTCCGGAGGGCATCACGACTTTTCGGCGACACTCTTTTTCGAACGAGACACCGCGCCTGCGGCGCGCGTACCTCGCCTGCTCCTACCAACGGCGCGAGCTCCCGATGAACGGGAGCGGGGTCCGCGGTGTACGAGTTGGGGACGACGTTTAGTGAGCCGCGCCCGCCATGTCGGTCGCGGCAGTCCCGGAATGACCCGCGCCGGGGTCCAGAACATCGCGGTCTCGCGATGGAGCTACAATGCTGCGGCTCGGGGGCGTAGTTCAGCTGGTTAGAACGCCGGCCTGTCACGCCGGAGGTCGCGGGTTCGAGTCCCGTCGCTCCCGTTCTCGCTTCTTCGGTCGGCGGCTTCTGCCAGCCGGCGCGGCCGGCCTCTGAAGCCGCCTGGCGCCGCTGGCGGCACGATCCTCTCCGAGCCCGTGTGTAAACACTGTTCTCTCCGGGCTCGCACCGCCAGCGACGCCCCGAGAAAGCGAGATGACACGTCGTTCGGCAGCAGCGGAGCAACCTGGGCATCGTCGAGAGCGCCGAGCCGGTCGATACTCTCAGCCTGCACGCGCGCACAAGACAGGCGAAGGAGCGCAGTGGCGGATAGATCTCGTATCGAATGGACGGAAGCCACGTGGAACCCAGTCACTGGGTGCTCGAAGTTGAGCCCTGGCTGTGCCCACTGCTACGCGGAGACGCTGAGTTTACGGTTCGGCCGTAGTCTGAAACCCTGGACTCCCGCCAACGCCGCCGAGAACATCGTGATCCATCCCGATAGGCTCAAGCAACCTCTTAGTTGGCGACGGCCACGGATGATTTTCGTGAACTCGATGAGCGACCTATTTCACGAGCTAGTGCCCGTATCTTTCGTTCAGAGCGTGTTCGACGTCATGGCCGCTGCGCAGTGGCATACCTTCCAGGTCCTCACGAAACGACCTGAGCGGGCAGCGGAGATCGCGGATGCGCTCACGTGGTCAAAGAACGTCTGGTTGGGAGTCTCGATTGAGAACAGCCGATTCACCTGGCGCGCAGATCTGCTCCGCGAGATTGACGCCAAAGTACGTTTCATCTCCGCGGAGCCGCTTCTCGGCAGTTTGATCAAGCGTGGTGCCAGGAAGCGTTCGCTGAACCTCAAATCTATCGACTGGCTGATTGCCGGCGGTGAGTCCGGCCCGCATTACCGACCTGTGAACATTGAGTGGGTGCGTGAGCTTCGCCAAGCATGTGCCGCGAATCGCGTGGCCTTCTTCTTCAAGCAGTGGGGAGGTCGAACGCCGAAGAGTGGAGGGCGCGAACTAGACGGCAGAACGTACGACGAGCTTCCCGAGGGGCAGTTCCGCTTCGGTTAGAGAAACCGAAGTATCGTTCCACTCCGATACGTCCCTTTTCTTCGCCCCTCCCTTGCCTGGACGATCTCCAGCCTCCCCTCATCTTCCATCGGCTTAAGGATTGTCTTACGCAGGTGCTTGGGAAGGAATGGCGTTTCGATCAAGGTGAACCTCTCCAGCTCGTCGATGCTGAAGGCCCGCCTATCGAAGTAGGAGAGCGCAGCGGCGCGAAGCGGCCTCGTGTCCGGCTCGGCCTGAAACAAGACGGTCTGCTCAGACTTGGTTGAGTCACTGAGGCGTCTCCCTTCAACCGGGTCGATTCTCCACATTGCGGCCTTCATCCGCTCGAGCCCGACCTCGTGATTAGTGCCGAAGAAGAGCGTGTAGCCCGAGTTCCTCGCTGCAGTCACAATCTCGAACGAGCGAACGTACCTTAGACCGCATTCGCTCTTCAGCTGCTCAGCGAAGAGATCGTGAAGGAACCGTATGCGAGCATACCCTTCTATCTCGCGAGCCTGCTGCCATCGATCAGTTCCGAAGAGCGCGTTAAGCGCGTTCGTCTGATCGCCCACGCCGAGAAAACGATTCACGAACTTCAAGGGAACGTAGATCAAGACCTCACACCGGTTGAACTGAAGGAAGCGCCCTGTGATGTCCATTGGGACTCCCGTATATCCGAACGGATCGATAAACGCGAACGTTGGTGCAAGCACCGCACCATGCTTCTCGATTTCCGAGATCACCTTTCCGAACTCTTCCTCAAAGGAGCCACACACAACCCTGTACTTGACGTTGTCCGGAAGTTCTCCTAGTCGCTTGATTTCCTCTTCGAGTCGTTCTACGCGTCTCGCATCCTGCTCGATGAAGAAGTAGACAAGTTCCGCATCAATGGCCGCTCGCGACTCATGCTCAAGGTAGGCATTCAACATCACGATCGGCGAACCCGGTTGGCCGTCTTCGTATACTCCGGGCCCAGCGAAACCGTCAATAATCACGAGTCGTCCTTGCCAGCTAGCCATGATCGGTAACCAGGCTTGGAGGTAGCTCTTCAGGATGAAATGTTTCGCCGCTGAATGCCCTTCGAGCTTCCAGATCGTTTTTTTCGGAGGCACGACCTACATGTTGTCTGTTGTAGATCGATCCGTCCAGATCGCAGCGCCTCGTCGAACCGTGCTACCGGTAACCAGCGTGTCATGTCCTAGCGGCTAAGCGGAGGTCACTACAGCCCGATATCCGCTTCTGGGTTCGCGTAGGTCTTTATGCATCCGTCTCGCGTCGCCGAGCTCCATACGGGACTCGTTCCGAGTTACGCTCCCTTGGGTGCCTCCGAAATATGTCCAGACCGTCCGGCAGCTCATTTACTGGGAGTACGCGCAGCTGATCGCCAGGGCCGCCGGATTTGAGGGTAACTTCGGCTTCATCGTCTCCCGCTACAAGAAGCTCGATTCGGGGGAGATGAAGTGGTCGTCGTCGGTGCGCGACCACATCCGTGAGATGGAGAAGGAACGCGCCTGTGTCTATTGCGGCTCGGCCGAAGCCCTCAGCATGGACCACATCGTCCCGGCGTCGCGGGCGGGGATCGATCCACGAATAACGCGTCTTCTCGAGTCGCCCGAGAACATGGTCTACGCGTGCAGGAAGTGCAACTCGAGCAAGCGCGACAAGGACGTCTTCGAGTGGTACGGCGCCGACAGAACTCAGGAGATACCGAAGCTGGCGCTGTCCAAGTTCCTCAAGCTCGCCTACGAAATCCATGAGACCCAAGGCACGCTCGACTTGAAAGACCCGAACATGGACGGCGTGCTCGACATCTATGACCTCGGTGTGGTGATCACTCACCTGATCACGAAGATGTCGGAGAAGGCCAAAGAGGGCGGATCGCTTCCGGCGCCACGGCCGCGCGGCAAGCCGCCCGCATGAGCTCAGCTCTCTCGCCGGCGCCGAGCGCGGATCTCTTGTTCCAGGATCCAGGTCTCGCCCTCGTCGAAAGAGGCCTCGCCGCGCCAGACGAACGAATCGTCGGTGATCTCGTTGAAGCTCCAGCGCTCCCGGCGAGCCGGGTCGGAACCGGCGCCCTCGAGAACTATCCGGTCGCCGACGGCTCGTGCGACGAGATGGACGTATTCGTGCCAGGCCGGCGCCATCCAGCTCACGTGCCAGGTGTCGGCGCGCTCGTCGTAGGCTCGGATGGTCGTGCCGTAGCGATCGGGCGAAGCTCCCTTCTCGAACAGCACGTCCTGGATAGCGCGGCCGCCGAGCACCCAGGCGAAACGCCACTCGCCGATACGCTCGCGCCGCGTTCCGTCGGGCTGGAAGCTCGTGGACTCCACATCCCAGGCGCCGACGAAGCGCCCGAAGAGCATCAGCTTGTCGGCGAGACCTTCGGCCGGCCCGTCGGCGGCGAGGAGTGATACGGCCGTGGATCCGCTCGTACTTGCAGCGTGGGCCACAGGAATCAAGTCTTACACGGAGCGAGCGGGCTCGCCCTCTCGGCCTGCGCCGGTCATGTTCGCGGCGACCGCTTACTCGCTGGTCACACCGTCGAAGTGCTCTTCTTCGCTCTCGGCTTCTTCCTTCGTGGCGCGCACGATCCCGTCGCGATGTTCCGGTGGCGAATAGATCGTGTACAGCTTCAGCGGCTCCGAGGACGAAGTGTTGATGACGTTGTGCTCGGCGCCGGCCGGCACGATCGCGGCGTCGCCGTCTCCGACCGATCTTTCGAGCCCGTCGATCACGACTGTCCCCGAGCCCTGCTCGAAGCGGAAGAACTGATCCACACCGTCGTGCGTCTCCGTGCCGATCTCCTCGGAAGGCCGGAGAGACATCAGAACGAGCTGGCTGTACCGACCCGTATAGAGGACGCGCCGAAAATCGTTGTTGGCCAACGTCAACTCTTCGATATTCGCTCCATATCCTTTCATGAGATGCTTCTCCCTTCATCGCGTCTACCGGTGCCAGGTCCTGCGTCGCCACATCGCTCTGCTGGTTCGATGATGCAATACCCAAGACTGTGCTGCGCAGATCTCGAAGTCAACGTCCCGGTCTCATTAATCGCCGCGTGGCGCGCGGCGACACTGTCGCAGCCGAGGGCTTGCCGTGATCGGCAACCATTGAAGAGATCCGGCGCGGTGAGATGACCTTGCTAGCCGAGCCGGCGAGAGAAGCGGCGGGCCGCGAGAGCAACGGGGTCGGATCCAGCGCGCCGAGATCCGAAAGATCGCAAAATCCGACCCGATCGAAGCTCCCGTTCGCCGCTATACCTACGTGGCGACCTTGATCCCCGGCTCGATGTCCTCGCGCGAGAGGTCGGGTTTCCCGTGTGCCTTCCTGGCGTGGAGTTGGACGTGCTCGATCAACTCCTCCTTCGACTCGATGGTGAACGAGGCTGGGCATTCGGCGCCCGTATCGGCGCAACTAAACGAGTAAGCCGTCATCTTCCCCCTCCTGATCGATGGAACAAGGGATTAGGTTGTTCCATTCCGTTCGGTTTGGAAACCTTGTTTTGTCGCGAGCCCGGGGCGGGATCAGGCGCAGCGAAAACCGGCGTGGTCAAGGGCTCGCTTGACTCGCGTCTTGCCACCTGGCCGACCAAGATACGCGCCCACTATCGGTACAGGCGTCTAGGGAGAGACGGTAAACGAGAACCAGGTGCCGCCGTCGGCGTAGGTCGTTCCATCGGCGTTTATCGCCCGCACCTGCCAGTAGTAGGGCACGCCGTGAGCTCGACTTCTGAAGCTACCGCTGGTGGCCAAGTCCGTGGATAACCAAGAGTTGTCGCAGTCGTTGTTGTCGGTCGTATCGACGCAGTACTCGTAGCTGTCAGCGGCGCTGCTCGACGACCAGCTCAGGGTAACGCTCGACGCCTGACCGGTCGCGCCGTTGGTCGGGCTCGTCTTGCTGAACGCGCCGGGCGCGTTGGGAGAAGGACCGCCGGACTCGTCAGAGGACGAGGGTTCTGTCACGGTGGTCACGGTGAGCTTTCGCGTCATGCTGTTCGCGTCGGCGGAGATTACGACGCGGTACTCGCCAACCTTGACGGCGTTCGAGCCGAAGAGCTTCTTCACGGTCGTCGTGTAGGTCTTGATGCTCCCCTTCTTCGTGACGCTTCGCACCTTCGCCCACTTCGAGCCCTTCTTGATCGAGAGTAAGAGGACGACGCGCTTGCTCGCGGGCGAGAATTTGCAGACGAGCTTGGTCGTCGTGGCCTGAGCGGCGGTGAAGCTCGACTTGGGCGTCAGTTTCGCGGAAACGACCTTACCCTTAGGCTTCGCCGACGCGCTCGCGGAGAAGACGCCGAGCGCCGAGAAGGCCAGAGCAGCACTCAACACGGAAACCGCGGCAGCTAGTCGTAGACGACGGGACACCACGCCAATCGTACTACCTCGATAGCGAAGAACCACGCGTCTTGAAAAGCTTGGCAGGGGACTCCGGGTGAGAATCCGCTCAATTCTTGCTCAACCTTCTACACAATCCCTGCGCGAGCTCGATCCGCTGTCATCCGCTCGCGAGACGAGCACTTCAAGCGACTCTCGACCTATTGCTCGCGCAGGCACCTTGCAGCCGTTATGCTCGCGCGCATGGAGACTACTAAGTACGTCCTCAACGAGTCAGAAATCCCGAAGCGCTGGTACAACATCCAAGCCGATCTTCCCAAGCCGCTCCCACCGATCCTGCATCCGGCCACGATGCAGCCGATCGCCCCAGAAGATCTCGCGCCGCTCTTCCCGATGGAGCTGATCATGCAGGAGGTCAGCCAGGAGGCCGAGATCGCAATCCCCGAGGAGATCCTCGACATCTACCGCCTCTGGCGTCCGACGCCCCTCTACCGGGCGCACCGCCTTGAGCAGGCGATCGGGACGCGCTCCCGCATCTTCTACAAGTACGAGGGTGTCAGCCCGCCCGGCTCGCACAAACCGAACACGGCCGTCGCCCAGGCCTACTACAACAAGAAGGAGGGCCGCACCCGCATCGCCACCGAGACCGGAGCCGGTCAGTGGGGAAGCGCGCTTGCCTTCGCCTGCAAGCTGATGGGGCTCGAGTGCAAGGTTTACATGGTGCGCATCTCCTACGATCAGAAGCCGTTTCGGCGCTCGCTCATCCACACCTGGGGCGCCGAGGTCATCCCTAGCCCCTCGAACGAAACCAATGCCGGTCGCGCGATCCTCGCCGAGCACCCCGACTCCTCGGGCAGCCTGGGAATCGCCATCTCCGAGGCGGTCGAGGATGCTGCCACCCGCGACGACAGCGCCTACTCGCTCGGGAGCGTGCTCAACCACGTCCTCATGCACCAGACGGTGATCGGCAAAGAGGCGATCGAGCAGATGAAGATGGCGAACGCCTATCCCGATGTCGTCATCGGCTGCGTCGGCGGCGGCTCGAACTACGCCGGTCTGGCCTTCCCATTCCTGCGCGACAAGCTCGCCGGCAAGGAGATCGACTTCCTCGCCTGCGAGCCTACGGCCTGCCCGACGCTCACGCGCGGGCCCTACACCTACGACTACGGCGACACGGCCAAGCTGGCGCCGGTCGCCGCCATGCACACGCTCGGTCACGACTTCGTACCGGCGCCGATCCACGCGGGTGGCCTTCGCTACCACGGCATGGCACCGCTCATCTCGCACCTCGTGCAACTGGGCCTGATCCGCGCCGAGGCCTACCTGCAGAACGACATCTTCGCCTCGGCGATCACCTTCGCCCAGAGCGAGGGCATCGTCCCGGCACCGGAGTCGGCGCACGCCATCCACGGTACCGTGCTGACCGCGAAAAAGGCCGACGAGGAAGGCGTGGAGAAGACGATCCTCTTCAACCTCTCCGGTCACGGTCACTTCGACATGGCCGCCTACGACAACTACCTCGCCGGCAAGCTCGTCGACGTAGCCTTCGACGAGGCCGAGATGGAGCGGGCTTTGAAGGCGATCGAATCGCTGCCGAAGCCGGCCTAGGCAAAGCGAGCTTCTGATCAGGAACGAGCGGGCGCACACAAACGCCCGCTCGTTCTGCAACCGCGAGATACCGTATCCCGTGACCTAGGAAGGGAGTGAGCCGTGTCGGAGATGAAGAGATTCAGCGCCGAGGAGGCAAGGCAGATCGGCGAGCAGATCGGAATCGACTGGGCTCTGGCGCCGTTCGACGTTGAGCAATTCCGCTCGGGGATGGACGTCGAGCTCGAGCACGGACTACACGATTCGGCCACCAACGTGACCGGCGACGACCCGGTCACCACCGGGAAGATCGCGCTCGCCCACCTGAACGAGTTCCCCGACTACTACACGCGTCTCGAGCGTATGGAGGAAGAGGCAAAGCGGGATCACGGCCTCGCCTGATCCCCGGACGGCCGCGACGACGCTACGCCGCCAGGACGCTCGAGCGAGCGGACACGGCCATCTGAGCAAGGTAAACCGTCGGCCCGAGAGCGCCGTCGAGCGCTTGGCGAACCCTGCCCCGGATCTCCGCGTTCTGCTCGAGCTCCGCGACTACATCGGCGGGGCCGGTCAACACCAGCCTGACCGGATGAAGCCGCTCACCCAGAGGGTGTGCCCCACCTGTCGCGACGATCTCCAGCTTGCACTGAGCCAGGTACGCTGCCGCCTCGCTTTCGTGCGTAAGAGTGAGCTTCTGGATTGCCGCGTCGTAGACCGAGGCGGTCTCCGGAAGCACGGCCTCAGACAGTCCGCTGCGCCGGTGAAGTAGAAGGTGTCGCATACGCACGTTATCGGCTGCCGAGAGCGAAACGTAATCCCCGCTCCGAGTCTATCCGGGTGACCCGACGGAGTCAGCGTGCGAGCGCCGTGCCGAGCTTGCGAGAGACTTCCTCGGCCCAGGTCTGGATCGCTTTCCAGTCCCTCGCGTCGAGCGGCTTCTTCTTTCCGAACTTCATCACACCGCCGAAGATCGCGGTCGTGAGCGGTTTGACCTCCGGTACGGCTTTGAGTGCGCGCCCGAGCTGGGCGCCCGAGCTCTCGAGCTCCTGCGGCTCGGTGCTCTTTGGCCCCATGGCGAAGACGGCCAGCGGGAGCGAGGCCAGCTCGCCGCGCTTGCGCTCGAGCAGCTTGCGCGCGTCCTTGTGCAGGCGCCCCATGTAGAGCGCGCCGCCGAGGACGACCGCCTGGTAGAGGTCGAGACTTTTCACCTCGCGGGCCGGGCTGATATCAACTTCGAAGCCCGCCTGGCGAATGACCCGCGCCACGTCGGCGGCTACCTCCCGGGTCGAACCGTGCTTGGTCGCGTAGGCAACTAGAACCGTGTCCATGATCCCCTCTCTCAACCGCTAACGAGCCGGATGATGATAACCGGAAGTACGAGCAGCCAGAGCGCACCGAACATGACCAGCATCGGACGCTCACCGCGGTCGGCGTAGTAGCCGGGCGAGTTGAGCAGCGTGTAGGCGAGCGCGCCGAGCGAGAAGACCGAAACGAGCCGCGACCACACCGCCTGTCGATCGAAGATCGTCGCCAGCGCACCCGTGATCAGCAGCCCGGCAGTGGCGAGCTCGCTGGCGATGTGGAAGAGAATGTCCCGGCGCCCCTCCTTCAGCTCGGGTATCTGCCGGGAGAGGAAGAGGAATGCCCAGAGCGCGGCGATCGCCACCCCGACGACGAGAGAGACTAAAACCGCGTACCAGAGAACGCCGCTCATCAGCTGCCTTGAGATTATCTGCGGCGAAGAACATGCTTCCGAAGACCTCGAGAATGGAGGAACAAATGCCGGTGAAGCTGCATCGCTGCTCGGGAATGTGGGTGAAGATCGGCGCCCACCCCTGCTGGCGCGTCCAGAAGGCGCTCGACGAAGCGGGTGTCGAGTACGAGCTATTGCCCGGACCGCTGGGCCGCTCGAAGCGCACCGAGATCGTCAGGCTGAGTGGCCAGAGCCTCTACCCGGTGATCGAGTTCGAGGACGGGCGCGTCTACCGCGAGGATTCGAGGAAGATGGCCGCACGCATTCGCGCCGGCGAGCTCTTCGAGACGCCGGCGACTCCGCCGGGTACGACTGCCTAGAAGCCCTATTCGATCCTGAACGCGAGCTGCCTAGTGTTGGCGTCGGCCGAGAGCCGCAGGCGGTAGCGGCCGGGCACGATCGGCGTTCTCGCGAAGAGCGCCTTGATCGTCGAGGTGCGAGAGCCCTTAAAGACCCCCTTCCTGCTGACGCGCCGAACGACCACCCACTTCGCGCCCTTCCTCAGCGAGAGTACGTATCTGAAGCTCTTACTGAGAGGCGAGAAGCGGTAGATGAGCTTCGTCTTCGCGGCCTCGCTGCGCTCGAAGACGGTCCGGCTCAAACTCGCCGCGGTGATCCTCCCGAGCCTCCTCTCGCTGCCCATGATCGTAAGGCTGGACGCGCTCGGCCGGCCGAGGACAGCCCCGGGCGAAGGATTGGAGAGCCTGAGCGAAAACGACCTGGCGGGTTCGGCGGTCGCGTGCTTCCTGATCGGGATCGAGATCGTCTTCGAGCTCTCGCCCGGGGCGAAGGAGATTGCGCGCCAAACGATTCCGAAATCGGTGCCGCCTCTGGCCGTGCCGCCGACTGTCGCGAAATCGGCCGAGGCGCCAACCGACAGGTTGCCACTACGCCTGACCGTGATCACCGCGGTACGGCGCGCCTCGGCGACCTTATAGCGCGGCTGCGAGAAAGCGATCGTCGTAGGGAGAGGGGTCCATTCGAGCGCACGCTGCGCGTCGATACGGCCGTAACCGAAGCGATCGCTGTGCCCGCTCGCGTCGTAAGCGCCTAGCTCGGGATCGATCTTGTCGGCCGAGTTCTCCAGGATCTCGCGTACCTGAGCCTCCGTCAGGCCCGGGTTTCGCGACAGGACGAGGCCGGCGACTCCGGCCGCCAGGGGCGCCGCCGCGGAGGTGCCGCCAAAGCCCGAGAAGTAGTCGCCGGAGCTGTAGCCGGCCGACCCGGTTCGATCGGTGGTCACGACCGTCCCTGTCAAGCCGCCACCGCTACTGGGAGCGACGAGAGCGAGCTCCGGGCCGAACTGGCTGTAAGAGGCCGGACAGTCGAGACTGGTGCTCGCCCCGACCGCGATCGCCTGGGGATAGGCGGCCGGGTAGCCCGTATCGGTCGGGGGGACGCCCGCCCACAGTTCGGTATTCGACCAGTCCCAGGTGCCGTCGTTGCCCTTGTCGACCCACAACCTCAACCCGTCGAGCCCCACGTAAACGACGGTGGCGAAGAGGTGGAACTCGCCCACCTCGCTCGAGACGAAGCCGAGGAAGTCGAGATCGCCCTCCTGGCTGAATGTCTTCACCACTTCGACGTAGGTCTGCTGGTTGTTCGAGATCTTTCCTGCCTTGGCCGCGTGCGACCAGCAGCTGCCCGAGTCGGAGTGCGCCGGATCGGTCACGACCGACCAGGAGGCGCCGCTGTCTCCACCCGTTGACCAGCCGGGCGGAAGGTCGCTGCCGGCCTCGAAGTTCTGCACCTCGCCGTCCGGAAAACGCACCCAGCCGAGCCAGGCCGTATCGGCTCCGACGTCGCCTGCATCGGACTCATTCTTGGAGTAAGTCCAGCGAAACCGGTAGGTGTCGGGAGGAAGACCCGAGAGCGTGAACCGCATGAACCCCGAGGCGCCGTTCCCCGAGGCGACGAACACGACCGCGCCCTTGCCGTCGCGACCGATTGTCAGCGCGTACTGGAGGGCGTACTGGAGCGCCGAGCTCGGCACGCTTCCGCCCCAGCTGATGTTGATCACGTCCGCCATCCGGCCCGCGTAGCGAATCGCATCGGCGATCGCCGAGTCCGTTGCCCAGACATCGTCGGTCGCGATCTTGACCGGCAGGATCGTGCAGTTCGGGCACGCCCCCGCGACCCCGATGCCGTTGTCCCCACGCGCGGCTGCAACGCCTGCCACCGCGGTTCCGTGACTGTCGATATCGCCGGTGAAGCCGGTGGGGTTTGCGTTGTTGTTGTTCGACAGGAAGTTCCAGCCGTGGACGTCGTCGACGTAGCCGTTACCGTCGTCGTCGACGCCGTTACCCGGGATCTCGCCGGGCTTGGTGTAGATGTTCGCCGAGAGGTCGGGATGCGTGAGCTGAACGCCGTCATCGATGATGGCGATCGTCGTATCGGGACCGCCTGTTTGTAGATCCCAGGCGCCGCTGAGATGAGCGTCGGCGTTCACCGTTCCGCCGCTCTGGCCGGTATTTCGTAGATGCCACTGCTGCGGGAAGAGCGGATCGTTGGGGACGTAGTCCTTGTGGAGCTCCTGAACGAAGTTCGGCTCGGCCCACTCGACCAGACCGCTTCGGTAGAGCGCCCTTGAAACGGCCAACGGATCGGACTTCTTCGGTTTGAGCAGCCGCAGCACGTACTCATCGGAGCTGTAGGAAATCTTGCGGGCGATCGCGAGACCGCGCGCGGCGAGAGCATCCCTGGCCTCGGCGGACGCGGAGCCATCCTTCAGGCGCACGACCAGCTCGTCGGTCAGGAGCAGACGGCCGCCGCTTCGCGGATCCACCCAGGCCGGATAGGCGAACTCGACATTCTGCTTCGCCTTCAGGTCTGCGAACAGGCGCTTGAAGCCGGCGCTCGATTTGCCCTTGACGCTGATCGCTGACAGGTCGCGACCCCTGAGCCGCGAGGCTCGGCTCAGCCGCGCCGAGGCTGAGAGCTCGCCGACGAGCGTGCTCTCGCTCGCCGTCGACACCTCGGGCGGAAGCGAACGCTCAGTTCGTGGCCGGACCTCTGCAACCAGACGGCCTTGCCCTGGTAATAGTAGAAGCTCTCGACGGCGTCCGTGCTCTCCCTCGCCTTCGGCGACGACGGGAGATAACGCTGCGACGGCACAGGCGAACTCTCAAACGAACGCGAGCGGCGGTCGGGCTCGGTGCCGCTCGTGCTCGACCGACTTGCTCCCTGAAGAGGAGTCGCGGCCGCGAGTAACGCAAGTATCGCCGCCCCGATGCCAATTATGACCGACCGTCTCGTATTCATCTTCACACCTCGTGGCGCTAGAGCTGTAGAGGCGGCCGGTATTCGCTCAAGAACCTTTCGACCTCGAAGTGTGACAGATCCGAGGCGGCCGGGAACAGTCTGCGGATCATCTCCGTTTGAGTCTGTGAAGGATTGAATCGAAGGTTGGCGCGAACTTCGCCGCTATGTGAAGGCGCAGACGGAAGAGAGACGAGGTGCAACGATGGCGTGGAGGAAAGGAACTCGAACGAAATCGAAGGATGAACCCGGCCGGATTCGGAAAGAGGAGCTGAAGGAGCGCCTGACGCCCTTGCAGTACGAGGTTGTCTGCGAGAGCGGAACGGAGCAGCCGTTCCAGAACGAGTACTGGGACAACCACAGGCCCGGCATCTACGTGGACGTCGTCTCGGGCAAGCCGCTCTTCAGCTCGACCGATAAGTTCGACTCGGGCAGCGGCTGGCCAAGCTTCGTGAGGCCGATCGACGTGGAAGAGATCGTCGAGCGCGGCGATTCCTCGTACGGCATGAGGCGCACGGAAGTGCGGAGCTCGAGCGCAGACGCGCATCTCGGCCACGTCTTCCCCGACGGACCGGCTCCTACCGGGTTGCGCTACTGCATCAACTCGGCGGCGCTTCGCTTCATCCCGGTCGAGAGGCTCGAGGAGGAGGGCTACGGGGAGTTCCTCGCTCTGTTCGAAGGAGAGCCAAGCGATGGCAACTGAGACTGCGACCTTTGCGGCCGGTTGCTTCTGGGGCGTCGAGGCGTATTTCAAGCGCATTAAGGGAGTCGTAGCCACGACCGCCGGCTACAGCGGCGGCAGTGCCGAAAACCCGAGCTACGAGGATGTCTGTACCGGGCTGACCGGCCACGCCGAGTCGGTGAGGGTCGAGTACGACCCTAAGACCGTCTCCTACGAGCGCCTGCTCTATCACTTCTGGAAGATCCACGACCCGACGCAGCGAGACCGCCAGGGAAACGACGTCGGGACGCAGTACCGCTCGGCGATCTACACGCACTCCGAAGAGCAGCAAGCTGCCGCCGAGAAGGCCCGAGACGAGCTCGCACGGTCGAGGCGCTACTCACGCCCGATCGCAACCGAGATCGTGCCCGCGGGCGAGTTCTGGCCGGCCGAGGAGTATCACCAGGGCTATCTGGACAAGCACCCGAGTGGTTACTGCCACGTCGATCTCTCGAGCGTGGACTAGAGAGCAACGGACCGGATCTCTTCGCCTGTCCTCCGAGGCTCACCGGGAGTCGCCCCGGACATCGGCGAGATGTTAGGCAGTAGCCGTCGAGCGCGCCTATGCTCACCGGCATGAGCTCCCGGGGGAGAGCCGAGAGGTCGGTGCTCGCGCTCACCTTCGACGACGGTCCGTCGGCCTGGACGGTGGAGATACTCGATCTCCTCGCCGAGCACGGAGCTCGTGCGACCTTCTTCGTTCTAGGGGAGAACATCGCCGGGCGCGAGAGCACTCTGCGGCGCGCGATCGCCGAGAGCCATCAGCTCGGCCTGCACAGCTGGTCGCACCCGCGCCTTCCCGTTCTCTCTCCCGGCGAGGTCAGAGACGAGATGTTCCGGACGCAGGCGGCGATCGAGCGGGCCACCGGAACAGTCGCGCGCTTTTGGCGAGCGCCCTACTTCGAGGCCGACGAGCACGTACGCCGAGCGCTGGCAGGAACCGATCTGATCGAGGTCGGTTGCACGATCGCCCCCGAGGACTACCACTGGTCGGCACCCCAAACGGCGGCCTATGTCATCGAGCGCCTCGAGCCCGGAGCGATCGTCGATCTGCACGACGGCCGGCCCGAGCACTCCCGCAGCGATCCGACCCGTACGACGACAGTGGCTGCGCTAGAGTTGATCCTCGCCGAGCTGGAGAAGCGCGACCTCAGGAGCGCGCCGGTGTCGGAGTTCCCGCTCTCAGCTCTTGAAAAACGAAGCCGCAGCTGAGACAGTTCCGTTATGCAGCGTCGCCCTCTCATAGCGCTCGTCACTGGCGTCGCCGTTTTGTGCGTGCTCGGCTCGGGCGCGACGGCGAGCCCAAGCAAGGCGCGGGTCAGCAAAGACGCGTATCTCGATTTCCGCATGCCCTCGAACAACATCTTCTGCGCCTATGTCGCCACCACGGGCTACCCCAGTTACCTGCGCTGCGACATCGAAAGCGGGCTCAAACCACCGCCGCCGAAGAAGGTCGGCAAGGAGTGCTCTTACGGCATCACGGTCGAGATGAACTCACAGGGGAAATCGAAATACGGTTGCGTCAGCGACGCCGTCTACAACACGCACGCACGCAAGCTCAACTACGGAAGCACCTGGCGCCACGACGGTTTTACCTGCACGTCGAAGATGGCCGGGCTTCGGTGTACCAACAAGAGCGGCCACGGCTTCTTCCTGAGCCGCCAGCACAGCTACCTTTTCTAGGGTTTCCTCGCTCGGGGTTGTCTACTCCTCGGCGGTTAGGAGCTGCGTCTGTCCCACGCTCCGCGCCGGCGCAGCGCTCGAGGCGAGCAGGCCGATCGCCGCCATGCAAAAAGCGACGATCCCGAGCGCCTTCGGCAGCCCGATGAAGTGGCCCATCGAGCCGATCAGCGGCGGGCCGACAAGAAAGCCGAAGTAGCCGATCAGCGAGACCGAGGCGAGCCCGATCGCCGGCGGCACCTCGGGGTGCGAGCCCGCGGCGCGGAAGACAGTCGGAACGACGACCGCGAGCCCGGCGCCCATGCCGGCGAAACCGACGATGGCCGCAGCAGGATGTCCGATCAGGAGCGCGGCGGTCAGGCTTCCAGCCGCCAGAAGGCCGCCCGTGCGCGTCAGCGCGGCTGGCCCGAACCGTGTCGTCAGGCGATCGCCGCTCAGGCGCCCTGCCACCATCATCAGCGAGAAGGAGAAGTAGCCGAGCGCGGCGACGGCTTTGCTGGCCTGAAGCGGTTTGTCGATGTAGACGGCACTCCAATCGCCGGCCGCGCCCTCCGAGAGGAGGCTGGCGAAGGCAACGAGACCGAGCACCACGAGTTGCCGGGGCGGCTTGACGAAGAAACGCCGCTCTTGCTGCTCGACCTCGTCGCCGTCACGGAGCAGGAAGGGAGTAAGGACGAGGCCGCCTAACAGCGCCACCGCCACCGCGATCGGGATGTGCAGCCGGATGTCGAGCGCAGCCCAAGCCGCAAGCGCACCGGTGCCCGCGCCTGCCAGCCCGCCGATGCTGAACCAGGCGTGGAAAGAGGAGAGGATAGGGCGCCCGTAGCGACGCTCGAGCGCAAGCCCGTGCGCGTTCATCGCCACGTCCACAAACGAGCTGACCACACCGATAACGAAGATCGCCAGTCCGAGCACGACCAGATCGGGGGCGAAGGGAATCGGCACGATCGCGGCGCAGAAGAAGAAGAAGGACATCCGCGTCGTGCGGCGGCTGCCGGCGCGTGTGATCAGCCGGCCCGCGAACGGCATCGTCAGGATCGCACCCACCGGTGCCGCAAAAAAGGCGAAGCCAAGCGCCCCAACGGTCAGGCCGAGCCTGTCCATCAGCGCCGGGATGCGCACCACCCAGTTGCCCGCCAGCGCCCCGTTGGCGAAGAAGACGTAGGCGACCGCGACGCGAGCCGCGAGCAACCGGCGCTTCTCTGTCTCTGGCGGCTCGTTCAAAGGGACTCCCCGAGAGAAATACGCCCCTCAGGCTACCTGCGCCCCCGGAAAACGCGGATTCAGGCGGTTAGGACGCGCCGCAGGCGCCAGGTCGCAAGCGTGAGCAGCACCACCGCATAGCCGCAGAGAACGGCGACGTCCAGGTACACGTGCGAAAGGCCGCCGCCGTTCACGAGCAGATGGTCGAAGGCGTCGTTGGCCCAGGCGTGTGGCGTGATGTGTGCGATCTTCCGCATCGTCGAGGGAAAGTATTCGAGCGGCTCCATCGAGCCGCCGATCGCCGCGAAGGTGAGGCCGACGATCATCCCCACCGGGCCGGCTTGCTGCTCGCTCGAGAAGAGCGTCCCGATCAGCACCCCGGCTCCCACTGCGACCAGACTGAAGGAGAGGATGACGGTGCTCGTCCCGAGTGGATTGCCCCAGCCGACCGAGAAGACGAGCCAGGAGAAGAGCACGATCAGGAGCGATTGCAGGAGCGTGATCACCCAGCGCCCGAGCACGATCCCGAGCAGGATCTCGCGCGCAGAGCTGGGCGTCGAGAGCATCCGCCGGGCCACCCCGAGCCGGCGCGTCTCGATTAGCCAGACCGAGCCGGTAAGAGCCGACAGGAAGGCGAAGAGCAAAAGCTGGGTGCTGGCGCTGCGATCGAACTGACCCTGCGATTTGGGGTACTTGCCTCCCTTCGCAGATAGCAGCTGGACGCTGACGGGCGGCTCGACCTTGACGGCGCTCACACGCTGTAGTGCGGCCTCGAACGAGACCTTCTGGTCGCCGCGCACGATCCGGGCCGCCGCGATGTTGCTGCCCTGAGCTGCGACCGCAGACTCGACCGCGATCCGCACTTCCGGGGCGATCGAATCGGGACGAGCGAAGTAGCGGACGGCCACCGGCCTCCCCGCCCGGATGCGGGTGTCGTAGTCGCGCGGAATCAGCAGGCCGGCCGATACGTAGCCTCGCTCGACCGCCTTCTCCAGGCTACCCTGCCCGTCGTAGCTCCGCGTATCGAGGCCGGGCTGGTTGCCCAGCGCCCTGACGAGCTGCTCCGCGAGCGGCCCGTTCTCCTGCTTGATCACGCCGACGCGAGCGCTGGTATTGCCGAAAGCGACTCCCAGCAGCAGGATCAGGCCCATCGGCATGATCAGCAGGAAGAAGATGTTCGCGCGCCAGCGGAAGATCCGCGTCAGCTCGATCCTGACGATCGCCAGCACCCTCACGGCTCGATCAGCCTCCTGATCCGGACGAGCGCAACCGAGCCGCAGACCAAGGCGATCCCGAGCAGCACGAGCACCGGCTCGACGATCACGCTCAGCGATCCGCCGCTGGAGAGATCCTGGAGACCGCTCAAGAACCAGGCGTGCGGCGTAGCCTTGCTCAGCGCCGCCAGTAGCCCGCCCGCTTGGGCGACCGGGAAGAAGGAGCCGCCGAGCATGCCGAGGACGATGCTCACGATCGTAAGCCAGGCGTTCGCCTGATCGGCGGTCTTGGCGAGCGTGGTCACCAGCGCGGTCACCGCGGTCGCGGCGAGCACGGCGCAGACGATCAAGACGGCGACCCCGAGCGGGTTCCCCCAGTAGGCGCCGATCGCAAAGCGAGTGGTGAGCGCGAGTACGGTCATGCTCGTCAGCCCTAGCGCGAGGCTGGTCATCGCCTTACCGACGAGGATCGAGCCACGGTGAATCGGCGCCGCGAGCATGCGGGCGAGAGTGCCGTCGCTGCGCTCGTTGAGCAGGCTCGAGATCCCGAACTGGACGGCGAAGAAGAGAAAGAAGACGGCCATGGCGGCCGAGTAGTAGGTCTTCGGGTCGAGGTTCCTCTTGGTCGTCGAGGTGTCGCTGATCGAGACCGGTGGGCTCGAGGAGGAGACCCGGCCCGCGATCTTGATCGTCTCGACCGGGCCGGCTCCAAGCGCCTTGGAGGCGACCTGGATCGTGCGCATGTAGCTGGCGAAAGAGCCGGCCATAGAGCGCCCGACGAGCGCCCCGATCGGATTCTTGGGGTCCCCGACCACATCGATCTGCACCGGCGGGCCGCCCATGGACGCGGCCGAGAGGCCCTGTGGAAGCACGATCGCACCATCGAGCTTGCCGTCCTTGACCAGCCCGCGACCTTCGGCCGGTGTTGCCAAGTCGTGCAGAGCCACAGACGAGCCCGGTTTCGCCATGGCGTCTCGGAGGCTGCTCGCCGCCGGGCCGTGATCGAGATCGACGAGCCCGATCTTGAAGATCTTGCTCCCGACCGAGAAGCCCGAGATGGTGACGCTGAGCGTAAAGGCGAGCGCGAGCGGAGCCACGACCGCAACCAGGAACGCAGAACGGTCGCGCAGGCGCTGGCGCAGGTCCTTGGCGGTGATGATGAAGGCTGTGCGCACCGGCCCGTTCTACTGCGTCAGTCGCGTAGCGCCCGGCCGGTGAGGTGCAGGAAGACGGCTTCGAGGTTCGGCTCATCGACCTCGACGCTGTGAACGGCGACGCCGGCCTTGCTCGCGATGGTCAGGATCTCGGGCAGGGCTGCGCTCGCGCCCTCGACCAGGAGCTCGATCGAGCCGTCTCCGGTCGAAGCGGCGTGGACCGCGCCGATGCTTGCGCACGCCTTCGCGGCCGCCTCGAGCGCGCCGGTGCCCGTCAGGTGCACCTTGTCGTGCTGACCGAGCAGCGCCACCAGCTCCTCGCGCGTCCCCTCCGCCTTGAGCTCGCCACGGTCGATGATCCCGACCCGGTCACAGAGCCGCTCGGCCTCCTCCATGTAGTGCGTCGTGTAGAGCACCGCCATCCCCCGCTCGCCCAGCTGCTCGACCGACTCGAGGATGGCGTTTCGGCTCTGCGGATCGACGCCCACGGTGGGTTCGTCGAGGATCAGCAGGCTCGGCTCGTGCAGAAGTCCGATGCCGATGTTGAGGCGGCGCTTCATCCCGCCCGAGTAGGTCTTCGCCTGATCCCTGGCGCGCTCGGAGAGACCGATGACCTTCAGCACCTCCTCCGCGCGTGCGCGCGCCTGCTTGGCCGAGAGCCCGTACAGTCGCGCGAAGAAAGCGAGGTTCTCGTGCGCCGTCAGGTCGGGGTAGATCGCCAGCTCCTGCGGGACGAAGCCGATCGCCGCCTTCGCCGCGACGCTGCGCGTGGTCAGGCGCTTGCCGGCCACGAACGCTTCGCCCGCGTCCGCCTCGAGCAGCCCGGCAACGATCGAGATGGTCGTCGTCTTGCCGGCGCCGTTTGGACCGAGCAGCCCGTAGCTCTCGCCCGGCGCGATCTCGAAGCTGACGCCGTTGACGGCCTGAATGTCGCCGAAGCGCTTGCGCAGACCCTCGCAGTGGAGGACTGGCTCTCTCGAAAATGCTCGTTCTGTCGTCAATCGTCCGTTCCGTATCATCGCGATAGGATGGTGCGGAAGATACGGTAAGATGTTGGCGGTGTCAAGCTCGACCCTCACTCCGGTCTCGTACCTGGTGCTCGGCTGGATCGCGCACAGCCCGGCTACACCATATGACCTGAAGCGCAAGGTCGCTCAATCGGTCGGTAATTTCTGGGCGTTTCCCCATTCGCAGCTGTACGCCGAACCGGCGCGACTCTCAGAGCTCGGACTGCTCGAAGAGGAGCAGGAACAGCACGGGCGCCGCCGCCATGTCTACTCGATAACCGAGACGGGCCGCCAGGCTCTCGAGGAATGGCTGCGTGAGCCCACCTCCGAAGCGCCGCAGATACGCGATGTCGCCCTGTTGAAGCTGTTCTTCAGCGATTCGCTCGACAGCGAGAACATCGTCGCCCTCGCCCAGGCCCAGGAGCGGTCACATCGTGAAAAGCTCGCCGCGTACGAGGAGGTAGAGCGCACGATTCCGGATCACGCCACTTTCGGGCGCGCGACGCTACGCATGGGTTTCGCTGTTGAGCGCGCTTTCATCGAGTTTTGGAGCGAGATCGCTGCCCGCCCGCCGTCAGCGTCCGGCTCTCTTCCGTCATCGACTCGGCAAGACAGTGCCGAGCGCTCCAGCTGAAAGCCGCGCTCAGCTCAGACCTTCGTCAAAGCGGGTTAGGAGCCAGCTGTGTTACGCACGAGCTCCGGCGGGTAGCCGGAAGGACGAGTCTCGCCTCGTTCCACGGCGAGCAAGACACGACAGGGAGCGCGTCTGAGCACCAGCTCGGTCGTGCGGTCGAGCGGCATACGCCGGCTCTGGCGCCGGAACGGAGGCCGACTGGTCGGAAGCACGATGATCTCGGCGTGGTGGTGGCGGGCCTCGGCGACGATCGCCTCTGAAGCGCTGCGGGTGCGAAAAAGCCGCGGGCGAACGTTGATGCCGTAGTCGGCCGCGATCGCCTCTGCCTCGTCGAGCAAGTCGTCGAGGCGCTCTTCCTCCTCGGGCAGGCGCGTTCCGATCGGAGACCCGAGCGGAACCTCCAGCGGCGCCACGGCCGTGATCCGCGAGCGCCGTTCGGCGGCGAGCTGGCAGGCGACGTTCATAGCCGTGGCCACGTCGGCCTCGGCGAAGACAGGCACCAGGATCTGCCGGTACTCGAGCTGCCAGGGCAGAATCTCGGCGGGCGCGTGAGTCGTCTGACGCAGCGGAATCTTGAGGACGCGTTTGCGATAGATGATGAAGAGCGCGAATCCGGCCACCAGCCAGCTGAAACCCGCGATTCGCGTACCCGACTCCTGGATAGTGATCGAAAGCCAGGCGGCGGCGGTGCCGAAGAGGCCGATGATGGCGAAGAGCGGCCATTCAACTCCCCTGAAACGGAAATTCGGCCGCGCTTTGTAAGCCAGCTCGGCATCGCGGTAGCGGTAGCGCAGGGCAATCAGCGAGATGTTCGCGATCGCGAACGAGAGCATCGCCCCGAACGAGTACATCGTCCCGAGGAAGTTCACCTCCCGATCGCGTATCACTATGCCCGGCAGCATCAGCAGAATCGGGAAGGTCGCCGAGAAGAAGACGAGTGAGCGCCAGGGGGTGCGCAGGCGCGTATGAAGCCGGCGGAACAACTCCGGTATCTGCCGGTAGCTCGACATCGCGTAGCTGATGCGCGAGGAGCCCATGATGCCGGCGTTGGTGCCTATGATGAGGATCGTCCCCGCCAGCACACCGACGTAGTAGCGCAGGATCGTATGGAACACGCCGTGGAGCTTGAGGCCCGAGACAATTCCTAGCACCGGATCGCTCGCATAGCCGCCCTTCCCCGGGGGTAGACCAAGAAGTGTCTGGTAATGGCCGTTCTTGAACGTGACCGGCAGCGCCATTAGAGCGATCGCCGGCAGAGTCAGATAGATCGCGAAGACCGCGATGCGCAGCATGTTGTAGGCACGCGGGACGTCGCGTGGCGGATCGCGCGTCTCCTCGGCCAGGTTGGAGATCGTCTCCAGACCGGTGTAGGCGATCATCGCGATCGGAACCGCGAGCAGGAAGCCCGACCAGTGCGGCGCGACGCCGAGGTGAACGTTCGAGATCAGGATGTGCGGCCTGAAGATGAGCACACTGCCGAGCGCGACGAGCAGAACCTGAGTCGAGAAGTCGAGGACGGCCAAAATGATGTTCAGCTTGACGGCCTCACGCAGGCCGAGGATGTTCAGCCCTACGAGGGTCAAGACCAGCGAAGCGCCCGCGATTATGTCCCAGGGCGGCGTTCTGAGCGGGCTCCAGAACACCGACAGGTAGTGGGGCACGAAGTAAGCCGAGATGGAGATCGTGACGACGTAGTTGAGCATCTGGCCCCAGGCCGCCAGGAAGCTCGCCACCTCGTTGAAAGCATGGCGGGCGAAGCTCGAGGAGCCGCCGGCCTCCGGGTAGCGAACGGTTCCCTCGGCGTAGGTCAGCGACGTCGTCAGAAAGAAGATGCCGGCGATGATGAAGACGACGGGCGTCAGGCCGAGCGCGAGTGCAGCGGTAACGCCAAGTGCGTAGTAGATCGAGGAGCCGACGTCACCGTACGCGGTCGAGGAGAGCGCGGGTGAGCCGAGCACCCGTTTCAGTCCGTGCTGCCGCCGACGAGATGGCACGGGCGCACTTTAAAGGCAAAGCCGGTTGACCCGCACGACCGATCCGTGGCGCCGTCAGGCCCGGATCGCTCCAGGCGCTCTCAGCGCCAGATGTCGAGTACGCCGCTTGTCAGGTGATCGTTCGCGTTGCCTTCGGGGAGGACGACGCGGCCGTCAACGACGATCGGACTGTTCCAGTGCCCGGGCCCGGCCTGGAGCGTCGTCACGAGCCTTCCCGTCCCGGGCACGTAAACGCGAAGCCCGCCGCCCGGTCCGTAGACCCAGAGCAGGTTGCCGGCGACGATCGGGCTCGTGCCGTCGCTTGCGTTGTGCCAGACCTGGTGCAACCGACCGCCCTTCAGCACCCAGGCCGCGGTGCCGCCGTTGTCGGCGGCGAACATCCAGACGCTCGTTCCCGTTCGCCACACCGCCGGCGCCGTGAACAGATCCGTGCCCGACGGAGTCGACATTACCTGGAGCTCGCCGCCCTTGTGCGGCGCCGTCCCGCGCAGCCGCTTCATGCTGAGAAGCCGGATCTTCCCGTCCTTGCCGCCCTGTGCGACGAGGCCGGAGGTGAGGTACACGGGCGATGTCGAGCCGATGTCCTGATCGGTCGCGTTCAGCTGCGCGGTGTTCGTCGGCGTGTAGTTGCCGATCAGCCGCGTCGCCGACGGTGTCAGCAAGAGTGTCGAGTCGCCCCAGTCGGTGCTGCCGTTCCAGTTCGCGTTACCGGTCGCGACGAGCAGGTCGCCGCTGCCGGGAACGACGACGGCGCCGGCACGGCCCCAGATCGCGGAGTCGCTGGACGGGCACGAGCTGGGCACGATCAGACCGCGCCGGTTGGAGCAGAGCGAGTTCCACACGCGCACGAGCCGGCCGTTCGCCGGGTTTACGATCGCGACGTGCCCCTGGTAGGGCGGCTGGTCACCGATGTAGCCGCCCGTCGTCGCGATCACGTGCCCGTTTGCGTAGTTGAGCGAGGAGGCGATCTTCTCGCGCTGCGGGAGCTTGGTGATCGAGACGCGCCAGGTAGCGTGCCCGTCCGCGACGGAGAGCTTCTGGATGCGGCCGTCGGGCGAGGCCGCATAGATCCACTCCCGGCTCGGGTCGGCGACCGGCGTCGCGGTCGTGATCCGGTAGGTGCCGACCCAGTCGCCGTATCCGGGCGGCGTCCACTTCCACAGGATCGACCCGCTCGCGGCGTCTATCGCCACGGTGATCCCGTACGTCGTCGTGACGAAGAAGGCGTCGTGCGTCGCACCACCGATTGTGACGCCGTGCAGATAGATCGGTGACGAGTCGGCGGTGCCGGGCAGCCGAACCTGCTGCCGCTTCAGCCCGGAGACGTTCGCCGCGGTGATGCCGGTCGAGAACGGCACCGAGCCGCTCCGCTGCGCGTTCCAGTCGAAGCGCGTCCAGTCGTTTCCGGCGACGACGGTCTTCGCTACTACCTTGGCGTGAGACGAGCCGGCCGCAGCCGCCAGGCCGCCGTAGGCAGCCACGAGAAGCGCGATCGAGAGAACGACGGCGGCGGAGATCCTCCTCGACACCGCTTCGCTTTACCCGGCGAGTTTCCGGGCGAAACCCTGCGCAGGCTCCTTCTTCCTTCCGGAACCGGATGTGCGACTGCCTCGCTCAACAGATGCGCGGCAGCGGATCGCCGACCAGCATGTCCACCACGCGGCTGCCGCCGAAGGCCGTCTGCAGCAGCACGAGACCTTCCGGCTCCGACTCCACCTCGCCGACGATGCAGGCCTCGACCCCGAGCGGATGGGCGCGAAGGAGCGCCAGCGCCTCGTCGGCCCGCCCGGCGGCCACGACCGCGATCAGCTTGCCCTCGTTGGCCACGTAGAGCGGATCGATGCCGAGAATCTCGCAGGCCGCGGCCACCTGCTCGCGCACGGGCAGAGCCTTCTCGTCCAGCACTACGCAGAGACCGCTCGCCTCGGTCAGCTCATTGAGCGTGGTCGCCAAGCCGCCACGAGTGGGATCGCGCAGCCAGCGCAGATCCTCGCCCAGCGAAAAGAGCGCTTCGGCGAGGGGAAAGACCGAGGCCGAGTCGCTCTCGATCTCGACCTCGAGCTCGAGGTTGCCGCGCGCGATCATCACCGCCATGCCGTGATCGCCGAGCGTGCCCGAGACGATCACCTTGTCGCCCGGCTGCACCCGCTCGGCGCCGAGCGAGACACGCTCGTCGACGAGCCCGATCGCCGCGGTGGTCACGGTCAGCCCGTCGCCGCGGCCGCGCTCGACCACCTTGGTGTCGCCGGCCGCGACCACGACCCCCGCCTCGCGCGCAGCGTCGGCCATCGAGGCAACGATGCGGCGCAGATCGGCGACCTCGAGCCCCTCTTCGAGCACAAATGCGGCGGAAAGGACGAGCGGGCGCGCCCCGGAAACGGCGATGTCGTTGACGGTGCCGTTCACCGCCAGCGAGCCGATGTCGCCGCCCGGGAAGAAGAGCGGCTGAACCACGTGCGCATCGGTCGTGAAGGCGAGCCTGGTTCCGCCCGCCTCGATCAGCGCCGAGTCCCCGAGCGGCTCGAGCAGCGGATTGCCCAGCTCCTCCAGGAACAGCGCCTCAACCAGCGTGCGTGTGGCCTTGCCGCCGGCGCCGTGCACCAGCGTGATGCGCTCGTCTCGCAGGCGCGGCTTGCGGCGGCGGCGCGCCTCGGCACGATCTTCGTCCGCACTTTCGCTCACGCCGGCACGGTACCGCGCTTCGGTCTGTTCCGCCCGTAGTGGTAATAAGCCGCGCACGCCCCCTCCGACGAGACCATGCAGGTGCCGATCGGACTCTCGGGCGTGCAGGCTTTGCCGAAGACCTTGCACTCCCAGGGCTTGACGAGGCCGCGCAGCACCTGGCCGCACTGGCAGGCCTTGTGATCGGGAACGCTCAGGCCGGGAATCTCGAAGCGGCGCTCGGCATCCCAGTCGGCGAACTGATCGCGCAGTCGCAGGCCGCTATCGGGAATCGAGCCCAGCCCGCGCCACTCGAATCTGTCGCGCAGCTCCATCGTCCGCTCGATCGCCTCCAGCGCCCGCGGATTCCCGTGCTCGCGCACGACCCTGGTGTACTGGTTCTCGACCTCGGCGCGGCCGGCGGCGAGCTGGCGCACGAGCATCAGAACCGACTGCAGGATGTCGAGCGGCTCGAAGCCGGCGACGACGACCGGGCGACCGTACTCCGCGGCGATGAAGTCGTAGGCGCGCGAGCCGATCACCGCCGAGACGTGCCCGGGCGCGATCAGTCCGTCCAGGCGCAGCTCCGGCGCATCGAGGATCGCGCGCAGCGGCGGCCCGATCGTGACGTGGTTGCAGAAGACCGAGAAGTTGCGGATCCCCTCGTCGCGGGCGCGCAGAAGCGTCACGGCCGTGGAGGGCGCGGTCGTCTCGAAGCCGATTGCGAAGAAGATCACCTCGCGCTCTGGATTCGCTCGCGCCAGCTCGAGCGCATCGAGCGGCGAGTAGACCATGCGCACGTCCGCTCCGCGCGAGCGGGCGTCGAGCAGCGAGCCCTTGCTCCCGGGCACGCGCATCATGTCGCCGAAGGTGGTGAAGATGACGTTCGGCTCGAGCGCGAGCGAGACGGCGTCGTCGACACGCCCGACCGGGATCACACAGACGGGACAGCCGGGCCCGTGCACGAGCTCGAGTCCCTGCGGCAGAAGTTCGTCGATCCCGTGCTTGTAGATCGCGTGCGTGTGCCCGCCGCAGACCTCCATGATCGCCAGCTCACGCCCGGACGGCATCGCCTGCTCGAGCTCGCTCGCGAACGCGCGCGCCAGCTCGCCCGAGCGGAACTCGTCCACGTATCTCACGCGGCTCCCTCCGCGCTCTTACGAATCTCGGCCAGCTCGCGCTCGTAGGCCTCGCCCATGTCGCTCAGCAGCTGCAGCGTCTCGGCCGCCTGCTCCTCGTCGATGCGATCGAGCGCGAAGCCGACGTGGACGAGCACCCACTCGCCCACCTGCGCCTCGCCTTCGAGCAGGGCGCAGGAGACCACGCGGCGCACGCCGCCGATCTCGGCCTTGGCCGTCTTGGCTTCAGGGTCGAGGATCTCTACGATCTGAGCTGGAATCCCTAGGCACATGAGGTCATAGCGTACGCAGCGACGGCCGCCTGGCCGAAGGAGATGCAGGCGTCGTTGGGCGGAAGCAGGCGATGGACGAGAACGCGGAAGCCGAGCTCCTCGAGGCGCCGGCGCGTGCTCGCGAGCAGGCGCAGGTTCTGGAAGCAGCCGCCGGAGAGAACGACCGAACGCGGCTCGGCGGCGCGGGCGCAGGCCTCGGCGCAGGCAAGCGCGAGCCCTTCGTGGAAGGCCGCCGCTATCTCGGCGCGATCGCGCCCGGCCGCGAGATCGTCGTGCGCCGCGGCGATCAGATCGGCTGCGAGAATGCGCTCGCTCTCGCTGCGACACGGGTAGGGCTCGGCCTCCTTGTGGCCGGCGAGTTGCTCCAGCTCGATCGCCGCCTGGCCCTCGTAACTGACCCGCTCGCGTACACCCAGGAGCGCCGCGGCGGCGTCGAACAGCCGCCCCGCGCCCGAGGAGAGGGGCGCGTTCACCTTCAGGCTCTCGCGCACGCGCGACCAGTCCGGGAAGGGAACCGGCCTCTCCGCCCGCTCGAGGTAGGCGGCCGCCACGCGCCAGGGCTCGCGCACCGCCGCCTCGCCGCCGGGCAGCGGCACGGGATCGAGATGGCCGATCCGCTCGAAGCCGGCCAGGTCGCAGCGCAAGAGCTCGCCGCCCCAGATCGTTCCGTCCGTGCCGTAGCCGGTGCCGTCGAGGACGAGCGCCAGCGCCGGGCCGGTCTCCCCGTTCTCGGCCAGGCAGGCGGCGGCGTGGGCGTGATGGTGCTGCACCTCGATCAGCTCCAGATCCTGACCTCGCGCCCACTTGCTGCTCAGGTAGTCGGGGTGCAGGTCGCAGGCCACGAGCTCCGGCTCGACTGCGAGCATCGCCAGGTAGAGCTCTAGGTCGGTGCGGAAGGCGCGGTAGGCGAGCTCTGTGTCGAGGTCGCCGAGATGGGGCGAGAGGAAGGCCTGGTCGCCGCGGACGACGCAGAAGGTGCTCTTGAGCTCGGCGCCGGTGGCTATGAGCGGGCTCCGTGCGCTGACCGGAAGGGGAAGAGCCGCGGGCGCGTAGCCGCGGGAGCGGCGGATCGGGAAGGCCGCGCGCACGACCGAGTCCTCGCAGCGACGCTCGATCGGGCGGTCGTGAGAGAGAAAGGCATCGGCGACCTCGCCGAGGCGCCGCTGCGCCTCCTCGTTCTCGAAGGCGATCGGCTCGTCGGAGAGGTTCCCGCTCGTCATCACCAGGGCGCCTGCGAAATCGGCACAGAGCAGGTGATGGAGCGGCGTGTAGGGGAGCATCACTCCAAGCCACTCGGTGGCGGGCGCGACCGACGGCGCGACGGGCGCCCCGGGGCGGCGCCGGGCAAGCACGATCGGGCGCTCGGCCGAGCGCAGCAGCGCCTCTTCATCGGCGCCGAGCTCGACCAGGAGCTCCGGGCTCGAGGTCATGACCGCGAGCGGCTTCTCCTCCCGCCCCTTTCGGGCTCTGAGCCTGGCGACCGCCTGCTCGCTGGTCGCGTCGCAGGCGAGGTGGTAGCCGCCGAGCCCCTTGATCGCCACGATCTTTCCCTCGCGCAGCAGCGAGACGGCCTCTTCCAGCTCGAGCGAAAGCCTGGGGCCGCAATCCGGGCAGCAGGTCGGCTCGGCGTGGAAGCGCCGGTCGCCCGGATCCTCGTACTCGCGCCGGCACTGATCGCACATCTCGAACGAGGCCATGGTCGTGTTCGCCCGGTCGTAGGGAACCGAGCGCACGATCGTGAAGCGCGGCCCGCAGTTTGTGCAGTTGACGAACGGGTAGCGGAAGCGGCGATCGCCGGGATCGAAGAGCTCGCGCAGGCAGTCGTCGCAGGTGGCGATGTCGGCAGGCACGAGAGCGGTGCGCTCGCCGTCCTCGGCGCTCGCCTCGATCACGAACTCGCGCTCGCCACGAGCTTCGATCTTGCTCGTCTCGAGCGAGGCGATGCGAGCAAGTGGAGGCGCCTGCTCGACCAGCGCGGCGGCAAAGAGGTCGAGCTCTTTCGGCTCGCCTTCGACCTCGACGACGACGCCCCGTGCGTCGTTCCGGACGAACCCGGCGAGCCCGTGGCGGTGCGCCAATCCATACACAAACGGTCGAAAACCGACCCCTTGCACTACGCCCGCGACCTGCAGGCGCCTTCGCTGCGCCACGGTTCCGTCTCTCTCAGATAAAGTCGTCACCGCTTCAGCGTAGATGTACGCTGAAGCCACCGGCATCGGTGCCGTTGTTCGGGGCGTGCGGGCTTCCCGCAAGCGCATCGGGCCGGGCTACCGATGCGAGAGCAGAGGCGGCCCGAAAAGCTTCGGCTGCCGCCCCGGAGAAAGGGATTTACGCTGACGAGCGAACGAAAGGAGCAAGCCATGCGGGCCGTTCTCGCGCCCGAGGCGCTCGAAGCGATCGTTGAGGTACTTCGCCGTCGTGACTGGCGCGTCGTCGCGCCGACAGTCCGCGACAGGGCGATCGTTTACGGTGAGATCGCTTCTGCCGCCGAGCTTCCAGTTGGATGGAAGGACGTACAGGCCCCGGGCTCGTACCGGCTGGAGCGCCGCGACGACGAAGCCCGCTTCGGATACGCGGTTGGACCGCAGTCGTGGAAGCGCGAGCTACTCACTCCCAGCGTGCGCCTGCTTCAGATCGAGCGCACGAACGGGAGCTTCAAGGTGGCCAAGAACGCCGCCGAGACGAAGCGAACTGCCTTCTTCGGCGTCCGGCCTTGCGAGGTCGCCGCGATCAAGATCCAGGATCGCGTTCTCATCGGCGGCCCCCACGCCGACGAGGACTACCTGAATCGGCGCAAGAACTCGTTCGTCATCGCCGTCAACTGCGGCGAGCCGGCGGAGAACTGCTTCTGCGCCTCGATGGGCACCGGCCCCAGGGCCGAGGACGGCTACGACCTCGTCCTGACCGAGATCCTCGACGGCAGCCACCGCTTCCTGGCCGAAGCCGGTACCGACGAGGGCGCCGAGCTGCTGGCCGAGCTCCCGCAGCAGCCGGCCGAAAAAGCCGATCTCACGGCCGCCGAGAAGGTCACCGACGCGGCCCGCGAGCGGATGGGAATCACGCTCGATCGCAGCGACGTACACGATCTCCTGCTCGCCAATCTCGAGCACGAGCGCTACGACGACGTCGCCGCCCGCTGCCTTGCCTGCACGAACTGCACGCTCGCCTGCCCGACCTGCTTCTGTACCACGGTCGACGACACGAACAGTCTCTCGGGCGAAGCCAACGACCGGGTCCGCATTTGGGATTCCTGCTTCACGCTTCAGTACTCGGAGATGCACGGCGGCGGCACGCGCAGGGAGACGAAATCGCGCTACCGCCAATGGTTGATTCACAAGCTGTCCACCTGGCACGACCAGTTCGACACTCTCGGCTGCGTCGGTTGCGGTCGCTGCATCACCTGGTGCCCGGTCGGAATCGACATTCGCGAGGAAGTTGCCGCAATAAGAGCGACCCAGGAGGCCAAGTCGTGAAGACGTTGGATGCTGTTATCGCCGAGAGCCCGGTCTTCGCCGGACTCACCCAGGAGCAGCTCGAATTCATCGCGGGCTGCGCCCAGAACGTTCACTTCGAGGAAGGCCAGCAGATCGCCAAGCGCGGCGATTCGGCCGACGTCTTCTACCTCCTCCGCATGGGCGAGGTTGCGCTCGACATCGACGTCCCGAACAAGAATCCGGTGCGCGTCGACACGGTCGAGCCCGGGCAGGTCCTTGGCTGGGCGTGGCTGATTCCGCCCTATCAGTGGAACTACGACGTCACCGCCACCGAGCTCGTTCGCGCCGTCTCTTTCGACGGTGCCTGTATCCGCGACAAGTGCGCGTCGGATACCGAGCTCGGCTACGCGCTGCTCATGCGTTTCTCCCAGGTAATCGTCGGGCGCCTGCAGGCGACCCGCCTACGACTTCTCGATATCTATGGCACAGACTCTCACTGAGACCGCCGGCTCGCTCGAGGCTATGACACCCGTCCCGTACGCGGTGACGGCAAAGCGGCAAGACACGTACGACACCTGGACGCTCGAGCTGGAGCCCGTCGACGGCGCTCCAATCGTCCCTGGCCCCGGCCAGTTCAACATGCTCTACGCCTTCGGCGTCGGCGAGGTGCCGATTTCGAACGCGGGAAACTTCGATACCGACGCGCGGCTCGTGCACACGATCCGCGCGGTCGGTGCGGTCACCAAGGCGCTCTGCGCCGCCGAGCTTGGCACCGTGATCGGTGTCCGCGGACCCTTCGGCAACACCTGGCCGATCGAGGATGCGAGGGGCAAGGACGTGGTCATCGTCGCAGGCGGCATCGGCCTTCCGCCGCTCCGCCCGGCGATCTACCACGTGCTCAAGAACCGCAAGGACTACGGCCGTTTCGTGCTTCTTTACGGAGCGCGCACGCCCTCCGACATGGTCTTCCTCGACGAGGTCAAGAATTGGCAGTGCGACTACGACGTCGATCTCGACCTGATCGTCGATGCCGGCGACACCGACTGGAAGGGCAAGGTCGGCCTGGTCACCAAGCTGATTCCGCCGGCAGATTTCGACGCCGACGTCGCCAAGGGCTTCATCGTCGGGCCGGAGATCATGATGAAGTTCGTCGCCCAGGAGCTGATGAACCGCGACCTGCCGGCCGAGTCGATCTACGTCTCGCTCGAGCGCACGATGCGCTGCGGCGTTGGCCTCTGCGGGCACTGTCAGGTTGGCCCCACGATCGTCTGCCGTGACGGCGCTGTCTACACGTGGGCCGAGGTCGAGAACCTTATAGCCGTGAAGGAGCTCTAGATGGCCGATCTACCGACAATCGCAGTCTGGAAGTTCTCGTCCTGCGACGGCTGCCAGCTCACGCTGCTCGATTGCGAGGACGAGCTGCTCGGGATCCTCGGCCGCGTCCAGATCGCCTACTTCCCCGAGGCCACCCGGGCCGAGATCGAAGGCCCCTGGGACGTCTCACTCGTCGAGGGCTCGGTCACGACGCCCGAAGAGGCCGAGCGGACCAAGGAAATCCGCGAGAAGTCGGGCCTCGTCGTGGCGATCGGTGCCTGCGCCACCGCAGGCGGTATTCAGGCGCTGCGCAACTGGGCCAACGTCAAGGAATACGCAGGTCTCGTTTACGCGCACCCCGAGTACCTCGACACGCTCGAGACCTCGACTCCGCACTCCGACCACATCCAAGTCGACCTGGAGCTGCAGGGCTGCCCGATCTCGAAGGTCCAGCTCGTAGACACGCTCCTGGCCGTTCTCTCGGGCAGGCGTCCGAACGTGCCCACTGCCTCCGTCTGCACCGAGTGCAAGCGCCGTGAGACACCATGCGTGCAGGTGCTCGGGACCGCCTGCCTCGGCCCAGTGACTCAGGCCGGTTGCGGTGCCATCTGTCCCTCCTACGCCCGCGGCTGCTATGGCTGCTTCGGGCCCAAAGAGACGCCGAACACCGTCTCGCTGGCCAGGCGCTGGAGCGAGATGGGCGTCAGCGAGGATGCCCTGCTACGCGCCTTCCGTACCTTTAACGGCTACAAGCCTGCCTTCCGCGAGGAGAGTGCCCGTCATGGCTGATGAGACCCGCACCATCAAGACCGATTACCTGGCCCGAGTCGAGGGCGAGGGTGGAATGCTCATCCGCCTCAAGGCAGGCGAGATCGAAGAGGTCAAGCTCAACATCTTCGAGCCCCCGCGCTTCTTCGAAGCTTTCTTGCGCGGCCGCTACTTCACCGAGGCGCCCGACATCACCGCCCGCATCTGCGGAATCTGCCCGGTCGCCTACCAGATGGCGGCCTGCAACTCGATGGAGTCGATCTGCGACGTCAAGGTCGAGGGCCAGATCAAGGCGCTCAGGCGCCTGCTCTACTGCGGCGAGTGGATCGAGAGCCACGCGCTCCACATCTACATGCTCCACGCCCCCGACTTCCTCGGCTATCCGAGCGCGATCGAGATCGCCAAGGACGCACCCGAGGTAGTCGAGACGGCTCTGCGCCTGAAGAAGATCGGTAACTACGTCATGACCGTCATCGGTGGCCGCGAGATCCACCCGATCAACGTCAAAGTCGGCGGCTTCTACCGGGCGCCCTCGAAGGCCGAGCTGGAGGCGATGGTGCCCGACCTCGAGTGGGCGCTTCAGACCTCGCTCGAGACGGTCAAGTGGGCGAACACGCTCGACTTCCCCGACTTCGAGATGGACTACGAGTTCGCCGCGCTGGATGCCGGCGGCGTCTATCCGATCGAGGGCGGCAAGCGCTTCGTCTCGAACAGGGGTCTCGGCATCCCGATCGACGAGTTCTACGAGCACGTGATCGAGGAGCACGTCGAGCACGCGAACGCGCTCCAGGGGCACATGAAAGAGCGCGGCTCCTTCCTGGTCGGTCCGCTGGCCCGCTACGCGCTCTGGTACGACCTGCTCTCGCCCGAGGCGCGCGGCGCCGCGGAGGGTATCGGGCTGCCGAAGGTGGTCAAGAATCCGTTCAAGAGCATCCTGGTGCGCTCGGTCGAGTTGGTCGAGGCCTGCGTCGAGGCGCTGCGACTGATCCGCGAGTACGAGCAGCCTTCCGAGCCGGCCCTCGGGGTCGTGCCCAAGGCGGGAGCCGCCTGCGGCGCGAGCGAGGCCCCGCGCGGGACGCTCTGCCACCGCTACGAGATCGACGCGAACGGGATCATCCTCGACGCCACGATCACCCCGCCGACGGCGCAGAACCAGCCGCAGATCGAAGCCGACCTGCGCGGGTTCGTGGGCAAGTTCATGGATCTTCCGCACGAAGAGCTAACGCTCCGCTGCGAGCAGGCGATCCGGAACTACGACCCCTGCATCTCCTGCGCCACGCACTTCCTGACGCTAGAGATCGAACGAACGTGAACGAAATCCTCGTCGTCGGCGTCGGCAACAGTTGGCGCGGCGACGACTCGGTAGGACTCGAAGTCGCGCGCGCTCTGCGCGCGCGACTTCCCGAATCCGTTCGCGTTCTCGCCACCGAGGCCGAGCAGTCGAGCCTGCTAGACGAGTGGGAGGGTTGCGACACGGTGCTGATCGTCGACGCGGTGCACTCCGACGTCGCTCCCGGCTCGATACACCGCGTCGATCTCAACGCCGGGGTCGTCCCGCACGCCGTTCTGCGGGGCTCGACCCACCATTTCTCGCTCGGTGACACGATCGAGCTGGCGCGCGCACTAAAGCGTTTACCCGCCACGGCGATCTTCCTCGGCATCGAGGGCGAGAGCTACGGCGCCGGCGAGGAGCTTTCCTCCGCGGTCGCGGCGGCGGTGCCCGCTATCGTCGAGGAGATCGCCAAAGAGGTCGAAGCCCTGTCTCAGGAGCACTGATGCACGAGCAGGCCACAATCCGAGACCTGGTTCGCACCGTCGAGCACGTCGCCACCGAAAACGACGCCACTCGCGTCGTTAGCATCAAGGTGCGTCTGGGCGCGCTTTCGCACTTCACCCCCGAGCACTTCCTCGAGCACTGGCAGGACGCCACCGGCGGCACCATCGCCGAGGGCTCCGCAGTCGAATCGGAGCTGTCGGAAGACCTGACCGACCCGAACGCCCATGGCGTCATCCTCGAAGACGTCGAGATCGCGCTCGACTAACGTCTCGATTCCGGATCGAATGAGCGACCACGAGAAGATGATCGTTCGGGCCGGCTACGACGCAATCGCCGAGCGCTATCTCGCTTGGAGCGAGAGCGTGGGCAACGACCCACGCGCTCGTTTTTTCGGCGAGCTCGCCGGCCGGCTGCCTGACGGCGCGCGAGTCCTCGATCTGGGATGCGGCGCCGGAATCCCATCTACGCGTCTCCTCGCGGAGCGATTCGAAGTTGTTGGCGTAGACATCTCAGAAGTACAGCTCCAGCTAGCACGGAAGAACGTTCCTGAGGCGACTTTCGTCCATGGCGACTTCTCCGAGCTGGCCTTCCCTGATGAGTCGTTCGACGGGATTACCGCCTTCTATTCGATCTCGCACGTCCCGCGCGACGAGCACGCTCGACTGTTTGCGCGAGTCGCAGGCTGGCTGAAGCCGGGCGGCCTGTTTCTCGCGACTCTCGGCGCTAATGGAAGCCCGGACTGGACTGGAGAGTGGCTAGGTTTCCCGATGTTCTTCAGCAGCCACGACGCCAAAGAGAACCGTCGCTTACTCCGTGACGCTGGGCTCTCGCTCGTGCTCGACGAGGTCGTTGCAGTGCGCGAGCCAGAGGGCGAGGTCACGTTTCTTTGGGTGCTCACGCAGAAGCCCGCGGCGCCGTACTAGATCTCGAATCCTCATCCCGCTCCGACGGATCGAAAACCCTCCAGGCCAGCGAGCTGTTTGCTACGGGCGCGACCGGACTTGACTTCGAGCGCGCTCTAGCTCGTACGGTAGGTACGAGATCAAGAGCGAAAGGAGAGTCGGATGCTCGAGCGCACTCTGGGTAAGAGCGGAATCGAAGTCAGCGCACTCGGACTCGGGTGCTGGCCGATCGGGGGGAAGTTCCTGGACGAGGACGGCGATCCCGTCGGTTGGGGATCGTTCGAGGAGAAGGACGCCATTCGCGCGCTCCGCCGCGCCTTGGAGCTGGGGGTGACGTTCTTCGACACCGCCGATGTCTACGGGACCGGCACGAGCGAGGAGATCATCGGCAAGGCGTTCGCGGACCGGCGCGACCAAGTCGTGATTGCGACTAAGTTCGGCAAGACCTTCGACCCTGTCGCGCAACGAATGCTCGCCCGCGATACGAGCCGGGAGTACATCCGCCGGGCGCTCGAAGACAGCCTTCGCCGTCTCCAAATCGACTGCGTAGACCTCTACCAGCTTCACCTCTGGGATATCAGTCCCGAAGAAGCCATCTCGGTGCGGGAGACGCTCGAGGAGCTCGCTCGGGAAGGCAAGATCCGCGGCTACGGCTGGTCCACCGGCGAGCCCGAGCGGGCACGGGTCTTCGCCGAGGGCGAGCACTGCATCGCCCTGCAGCACCCGCTGAACGTGATCGACTCCTCCTGCGCGAACATGCTCGATCTCTCCGAGCGATACGACCTCGCCAGCATCGTTATGCAGCCGCTCGCGATGGGACTCCTGAGCGGGAAGTACAGCCGTGAGACGGAGTTCGCCTCAGACGACGTCCGTCGCTTCGCCTGGAAGTTCTCCGCCTGGTTCGAGGGCGATCGGCCGAGCGCGTCGTTTCTCGACCGGCTCGCCGCCGTGCGCGAGATCCTCTCGAGCGACGGTCGCACGCTTGCCCAGGGCGCCCTCGCTTGGATCTGGGGACGCAGCGAGCGGACGATCCCGATCCCCGGCTTCAAGTCGATCGAGCAGGTCGAGCAGAACGCCGCCGCGATGGACTTCGGCCCGCTCGCGCCCGATCAGATGCAGGAGATCGAGCGCTTGCTCGAGAGAGCGTGAGGTACAAAGGGCGCCGCCTCTCGGCGGCGCCCTTTTCTACTCGATTCTGCTCGGCGCTACTCGAACGCCAGCGCCTGGGCCTCGCGGATCGAGCGACCCTCAGCGGCAGCCAGAGACGCCTCGTTGAGGGCTGCCTGAGCCGCGGCCAGACGGGCGAGCGGGACGCGGAAGGGCGAGCAGGACACGTAGTCCAGGCCGATGTTGTGGCAGAACGTGACCGAGACCGGGTCGCCTCCGTGCTCGCCGCAGATACCGGTCTTCAGGTCCTCCTTGACGCTTCGGCCGCGCTTCAGTCCCAGCTTCATCAGGTCGCCGACACCGGCCTGGTCGAGCGACGCGAACGGATTCTGCGCGATGACGCCGTCTTCGATGTACTTGGTGAGGAACTTACCCTCGGCGTCGTCGCGGGAGATGCCCATCGTCGTCTGCGTCAGATCGTTAGTGCCGAAGGAGAAGAAGTCGGCGTACTCGGCGATCTCGTCCGCGCGCACGCAGGCCCGCGGCAGCTCGATCATCGTCCCGATCGGGAACTCACCGGCTTTCTCCTCTTCGATCACCCGCTCGGTCAACTCACGCATGCGCCTGAGCTCCTCGGCGAAGCCGATCAGCGGATGCATGATCTCGGCTCGCGGATGCTTGCCGGTACGCTTCTCGACGGCCTTGGCGGCCCGTACGATCGCCCGCACCTGCATCTCGAAGATCTCCGGATAGAGGATGCCGAGGCGGCAACCGCGGGTGCCGAGCATCGGGTTGAACTCGTGCAGCGCCACGATCCGCTCGCGTACGTGCGGGTCGTCGGTCTCCTCCAGCTTGGGCAGGAACTCGTGCAGCGGCGGGTCGAGCAGCCGGATCGTGACCGGCAGGCCCTCCATCGCCTCGAAGATGCCCTCGAAGTCGGACTGCTGCATCGGCAGCAGCTTGTCGAGCGCGACCTTGCGATCCTCGGTCGTCGTGGCCAGGATCATCTCCTGCACGACCGGGAGGCGCTCGGCAGCCATGAACATGTGCTCGGTGCGGCAGAGTCCGATGCCCTCGGCGCCGAACTCGCGCGCCTTGGCCGCGTCGTCGGGGGTGTCGCCGTTGGCGCGAACGCCGAGGCGGCGGAAGCCGTCGGCCCACTCGAGGATGACGCGGAAGTCGTCGTTGATCGAGGGCGGAACCAGCGGCACCGCGCCGATGATGACGCTGCCGTTACCGCCGTCGATGGTGATGATGTCGCCCTCGCTGAACTGCTTACCGTTCATGCTCGCCTTCTTGGCGCCCAGGTCGAGCACGAGCGCCTCGCAGCCGGCGACGCAGGGGATGCCGAGACCGCGGGCGACGACCGAGGCGTGCGAGGTCATACCGCCGCGAGTCGTCAGAACGCCCTTCGACACGAGCATGCCGTGAATGTCGTCGGGGGTCGTCTCGGGACGGATCAGGATGACGCTCTCACCCGCCTTGCCGAGCTCGGCGGCCGTGTCGGCGTCGAAGACGGCCTTGCCGCTGGCGGCGCCGGGCGATGCGTTCAGGCCCTTTGCGGCTACCTCAATCTTCGCCTTGGGGTCGATCATGGGGTGTAGGAGCTGGTCGAGCTGATCGGGGTTGATCCGCTTGACGGCCTCTTCCTTATCGATCAGGCCCTCTTCGACCATCGAGACCGCGGCCCTCAGTGCGGCCCTGGCAGTGCGCTTGGCTGATCGGGTCTGGAGCAGATAGAGCTTGCCCTCCTCGATCGTGAACTCCATGTCCTGCATGTCCTTGTAGTACTGCTCGAGCTTCTCCATCGACTCGACCAGCTCTTTGAAGGCCTGCGGGAAGGGCTTCTCCATCTCCTCGAGCGGTAACGGGGTGCGGATGCCGGCGACGACGTCCTCGCCCTGCGCGTTGAGCAGGAACTCGCCGTACAGACCCTGCTCGCCGGTGGAGGGGTTACGGGTGAAGCAGACGCCGGTTCCGCAGTTCTCGCCACGGTTGCCGAAGACCATCTGACAGATGTTCACGGCCGTGCCGAGGTCGTGCGGGATGCCGGCGTGGTCGCGGTAGACGCGGGCGCGCGGAGTCTCCCAGGAGTCGAAGACGGCCTCGATTGAGCGCATCAGCTGCTCGCGCGGATCCTGCGGGAACTTGTGGCCCTTCTCCTTCTCGTAGATGGCGATGAAGGTGTCGGCCAGCTCCTTGAGGTCGTCGGCCGTGAGCTCGGCGTCGTTCTTGACGCCGCGCTTTTCCTTGAGCTCGGTCAGCGCGTCCTCGAACGCGTTCGGCTCGATGCCGTCGACGACCTCACCGTACATCTGCACCAGGCGCCGGTAGCAATCGTAGGCGAAGCGAGGATTGCCCGTCGCCTTGGCGAGACCGGCCGCGGCCGCGTCGTTGAGTCCCAGGTTGAGGACGGTGTCCATCATGCCCGGCATCGAGACGGCTGCGCCGGAGCGCACCGACACGAGCAGCGGATCGCGGAGGTCGCCGAACTTCTTGCCCGACTTCTGCTCGAGGCTGACGATGTGCTCGTCGACTTCCTTGTCGAGTCCCTCGGGCATCTTGCTCTCGCGCATGTAAGCGCGGCAGGCATCGGTCGATACGGTGAAGCCGCCGCAGACGGGCATGCCGATCTGCGTCATCTCCGCCAGGCCGGCCCCCTTGCCGCCGAGTAGTGCCTTTCCGCCCTCTGACGGCTCGTCGAAATCCCAGACGTAGCGCATCTGTCTTGTCCCTTTCTCGTGTATTACGCGCCGACGTCGAGCTTGCGGCTACGGCATTCGTGGAGAAGCCTGTCCATCTGGTTCACTAGCCCCGTGGTTCGGTAGCGCGGGCGCTCGTCCCGAAAGTTGCCGATAAAAAAGCAGCGCGCCAACCGCCCTGCGGCGGCGCGCGAGCGAAGCGCTTCGGCGCTCATGTCTCCTGCCATAGTCACAGCTCGAGTGTTGTTCGAACGTCGCCGCCCGTTCAGGGAGGCGCCGCCATGACGAAGTCGTATCAGACAGGGCGATCCGCCGGGCGAAAGAACCGTTGGCCAGAGACGCGCCTCGGGCCGCATTGGCGCCGGGGTTGCTTGCGTGGGCACCGGGCTGCAGCTACCCTCTGAATGCGATGTTCAGTCGAACGAAGAGCCCGACCCTCCTTCTTAGCTTGGCGGCCGCCGGGTAGATAAACCCCGGTCCGGTCGCCGTCCGCCTCCACCGTCTTCGGGCTTGGGGGCTTTTTTATAGCCGAAAACAGTACGAACGAGGACACGAGATGAGCCCGACACCGATCCAGAAATACCGGCCCTTCCCGGCGGTCGATCTACCCGACCGGACTTGGCCGTCCAAGACGATCACGAGCGCCCCTGTCTGGTGCAGCGTCGACCTTCGCGACGGCAACCAGGCGCTCATTGACCCGATGGACCCAGCGCGCAAGCGACGGCTCTTCGAGCTCCTCGTTCAGCTCGGCTTCAAGGAGATAGAGGTCGGCTTTCCGTCGGCCTCCCAGGTCGACTACGACTTCGTACGCCAGCTGATCGAGGAGGACATGATCCCCGACGACGTCTCGATCATGGTCCTGACCCAGGCGCGCGAGGAGTTGATCGAGCGCACCGCAGAGAGCCTGCGCGGAGCCCGTAGCGCAATCATCCACCTCTACTGCGCGACCTCCGAGCTCTTCCGTCGGCTGGTCTTCCACTCCGACCGCGATGGGGTCAAGGAGATCGCGCGACAGGGCGCCGAGTGGTGCCGGCGCTACGCCGAGGCGCTGCCCGAGACCGATGTTCGCTTCGAGTATTCGCCTGAGCACTTCAGCGCGACCGAGCTCGATTTCGTCGTCGACGTCTGCGACACGGTGCTCGACGTCTGGCTGCCGGGAAGCGACTCCACGCCAATCCTGAACCTGCCCGCCACCGTGGAGCTGTCCACGCCGAACGTTCACGCCGACCAGATCGAGTGGTTCTGCCGCAATCTCGGCCGGCGCGACCGGACTGTCATCTCGGTCCATACGCACAACGACCGCGGAACGGCCATCGCTGCCACGGAGCTGGCTCTGATGGCCGGCGCCGAGCGCGTCGAGGGCACGCTGTTCGGAAACGGAGAGCGGACCGGAAACGTCGACCTCGTCACCATGGCGCTGAACCTGCTCAGCCAGGGCGTCGATCCGAAGCTCGACTTCTCGGACATCGACGAGGTGCGGCGCGTGTACGAGTACTGCAACCAGCTCTCGATCCATCCGCGCCATCCATACGCGGGCGATTTCGTCTACACGTCCTTCTCGGGCTCGCACCAGGACGCGATCAACAAGGGCATGGAAGCGCAGAGGGCGAAGACCGGAGAGGGTCGCTGGGAGGTGCCCTACCTGCCGATCGACCCGAGGGACGTCGGCCGCTCTTATGAGGCGATCATCCGCGTCAACAGCCAGTCGGGCAAGGGCGGGGTCGCTTACGTGCTCAAGACCGAGCACCACCTGGAGCTGCCGCGGCGCCTGCAGATCGAGTTCTCGAAGACGATCCAGAAGATCGCGGACAGCGAGGGCGGCGAGGTGACGCCAGAGGAGATCTGGCAGTCCTTCTCGGACGAGTACCTGACGAAGGTGCGCCCGCTCGAGCTGGTCTCGCTCAGGCACCTGGAGGGTGAGCCCGGGCACGATCGCATCGAGGCGATACTGGGCGTGGACGGAGAAGAGCGGGCAATCGTGGGCGCCGGGCACGGTCCGGTCGATGCCTTCGTCGCCGCTCTCGGCGAAGAGCTCGACATCGACGTGCGCATCCTCGACTACAGCGAGCACGCGATGCGCTCGGGCGCCGACGCCACGGCCGCCGCCTACATCGAGGCGACCATCGGCGGCGAGGTGCTCTGGGGCGTGGGTATCGACGAGAGCATCGTCGTCGCCTCGCTGCGGGCGCTGATCAGCGCGGTCAACCGCGCCGCCGCCGCGACCGCCTGAGAGAGCTCAGCGTCTAACCGCGAAATCGGTAGTGATCACGAGCACGGCACGGCCCCGGAAGACACCGGGTCCGTGCCTCACCTGAACCACACCCACGCCCATGACCGCCCACTGCGGCGAGAGCAGAACCGACCTGTGCTCCAGACTGGCCAGCCAGCGCGAGACAACCTGATTCGGCTCGATCGACCTCCCCGCCCAGAGCAGGTTCTCGCCCGCCGCCCAGTATCTATATCCGCGGAAAGGATAGAAGCTCTGAACGCGGGCGCTGAAGCTCGCTCCGTTCTGCGATTGGTGCGAGAAAAACCCTCCGCGCGCCATCTGCAGCGAATGACTATCGGCCGAGCGCACCAGCGCGGGGACGAGTCGCAGACAGCGAAGCCCGTAGCGCTTGCGCACGGCGTTGATGCTCGTCGCCAGTCGCGCCTCGTAACTCGGCGCGATGCTCGTGCGGCTCTGTGCGGCGGCTTCGGCGCGCGAGTTCGCGGTCGCCCCCCGCGCCGACGAGGCCAGCAGAAGCAGAGCGAGAATCGTTACCACCGCGGTCGTTGACAGCCGCGAGCGCGTAACAACGCTCCAATCGTTCGCTGTTCTGGCCGTGGTCGTCTCGCCTCCCCCGAAGCGCCGCTTTTCACGCGACCGCGCTGGTGCACGATCCTAGAGGATCGCAGCTACCAACGGGAGCAGAACGCACGCTCCGGACCGCACGGCACGATCCGGTTGCAGACGCAACGCGAACGGGCGCAACTACGATCTGGGAACATGAGAGTGCGCGCAAGACGGCTGGGACAGCGAGACGGGCTCGATCAGGTAGAGCGCCCACACGAGCGCGAGTCCGGCTCCGGCGGCTCCGCGAGATCGCGCCGCTTCATCCACCGCCTCGGCCAGGTGATCGCGGTGCTGGGCGTCCTCGTGATCGGCTGGTCGGTCTACATCTACTTCTACGGCGATCCCATCACGGCCCTATACCAGGATTGGCGCCAGCACCAGTTGGCGCACCAGCTGAACTCGGAGTTCAAGAGCTTCAAGCCGCCAGTTCCGCTTTCGACGCCGGGTCAGAAAGCGCCGTCCGCGGCCGCGATCCACGCCGCCGCCGAGAGCTTTTCGCACCAGGCCCACCAGGGCGAGGCGATCGGACGGATCGAGATACCGCGCATCCACATCAGCAAAGTGGTGGTCAACGGCACCCGTTGGGCAGAAGATCTGAGTCGCGGGCCCGGTCGCTATCCACAAAGCTCCTGGCCCGGGCTCGGCAAGGTGACCGCCATCGCCGGACACCGCACGACCTTCGGCGCGCCCTTCCGCCACATCAACGATCTCGCCAGCGGCAACCGGATCGTGCTGCTGATGCCCTACGGAACCTTCACTTACCGCGTTTTCGCCCACGAGATCGTGAGAAACAACGACTGGAGCATCCTCCACAAAAGACGCTTCGATACGTTGGTGCTCTCGGCCTGCCACCCGCTCTACAGCGCCTCTCACCGTTGGGTAGTATTTGCCAGGCTGGTCTCGGTCGCCGCACCCGCGCGCGTGAAGTAACGAGGCCGGAAAGCATCAGCGAGACCGGGCGTCGTATCTTTGTCTGCGCCCAATTACGACTCGGCCGTGTATCTTGCCCGGCACCAAGCGGAGCTTCCTGGAGGAAAAAAGATGGGTTACGGACACTTCGACGACGAGCGGCGCGAGTACGTCATCACTCGCCCGGACACGCCGCTTCCGTGGATCAACTACCTCGGTAGCGAGGACTACTTCGGGATCATCTCGAACACCGCCGGCGGTTACTCCTTCTATCGCGACGCCCGTCTTCGCCGCCTCACCCGCTATCGCTACAACAACACTCCCTTCGATGTCGGTGGGCGCTATCTCTACCTCCGCGACGCCGAGTCCGGCGAATTCTGGTCGCCGTCCTGGCAGCCGACTCCCCGAGATCTCGAGGACTACCGCTGCCGGCACGGCCTCGGCTATTCGATAATCGGCTCCTGCCATCAGGGGATAGACGCCGAGACCCTCTACTTCGTCCCGATCGGGGAGACCCTCGAGATCTGGCGCACGCGCATCACGAACAAGCGCGACAGCGAGGCCCGGCTGTCGATCTTCTCCGCGATCGAGTTCTGCCTCTGGGATGCCTGGGACGATCAAACGAACTTCCAGCGCAACTTCTCGATCGGCGAGGTCGAGGTCGAGGACGACGTGATCTACCACAAGACCGAGTACCGCGAGCGCCGCGACCACTTCGCCTACTTCGCCTGCTCCGAGCCGCTGGCCGGCTTCGACACCCAGCGCGACACCTTCCTCGGCGCCTATCGCGGCTGGGATCGCCCGGCAGCGGTGGAGCGCGGCGAGTCGTTCGACTCGATCGCCTACGGCTGGGCGCCCTGTGGCTCCCATCACGTCGAGCTCACGCTCGCTCCGGGAGAGACGAAGGAGGTCGTCTTCGTCCTCGGCTACTCGGAAAACGCGGTCGACGACAAGTTCGACCCGCCCGGCTCGCAAAAGCTCAACAAGAAGCACGTCAAGCCCGTGATCGAGCGCTACCTCCGCTCGGAGGAGGTCGAGGCGGCTTTCCTGCGATTGCACGGCTACTGGTCACGGCTGCTCGCGACCGTCCAGGTCTCTACCCCGGACGAGCACACCAACCGCATGGTCAACATCTGGAACGCCTACCAGTGCATGGTCACCTTCAACCTGTCCCGCTCGGCCTCTTTCTACGAGTCCGGGATCGGGCGCGGCATAGGCTTCCGCGACTCCAACCAGGATCTGCTCGGTTTCGTCCACATGGTCCCCGAGCGCGCGCGGGAGCGGATTCTCGACATCGCCTCCACCCAGCTCCCTTCCGGAGGCGCGTACCACCAGTACCAGCCGCTGACCAAGCGCGGTAACAACGACATCGGCTCGGGCTTCAACGACGATCCTGCCTGGCTGATCCTTAGCGTAGCCGCCTACCTGAAGGAGACCGGCGATACGTCGATCCTCGGCGAGGAGGCCCCCTACGACAACGAGCCGGGCTCGGAGTCGCCCCTCTACGAACACCTGCAGCGCTCGCTTCGCTATACGCTGCAGCGGCTCGGCCCGCACGGGCTGCCTCTGATCGGCCGCGCCGACTGGAACGATTGCCTCAACCTCAACTGCTTCTCGGAGACGCCCGGCGAGTCTTTCCAGACGACCGAGAACAAGGCCGGCGGAGTCGCTGAGTCGATCTTCATCGGCGGCCTCTTCACGCTTGCCGCCGAGGAGCTGGCGCAGGTCGCCGAGCGCCGTGGCCACGGCGACGAGGCGGTGAGCTACCGCGCCGAGGGAGCCAGGATGGCCGCGGTCGTGTCCGAGCACGGCTGGGACGGTGAGTGGTTCCGGCGCGCCTACGACCACTTCGGCGAGGTCGTCGGCTCGGCCCAGAACGAGGAGGGCCAGATCTTCATCGAGCCGCAGGGTATCTGCGTCATTGCCGGGATCGGAGTCGACAACGGGAAGGCAGTCAGTGCGCTCGAGTCGGTCTCGGAACGCCTCGCCACCGAGCACGGGATCGTGATGCAGCAGCCGGCCTTCTCGCACTACCACCTCAATCTCGGCGAGATCAGCTCGTATCCTCCCGGCTACAAGGAGAACGCCAGCGTCTTCTGCCACACGAACCCGTGGATCATGATCGCCGAGACGATCGTCGGGCACGGGGACGTAGCCTTCGACTACTACCGGCGCATCAATCCGTCGGCCCGCGAGGAGCTCTCGGACCTGCACCGCTGCGAGCCGTACGTCTATCCGCAGATGATCGCCGGCAAGGACGCACCAACCCACGGCGAGGCCAAGAACTCGTGGCTCTCGGGTACAGCCGCCTGGAACTTCGTCGCCGTCAGCCAGTGGATACTCGGGATCCGCGCGGACCACGATGGGCTCCGCATCGACCCCTGCCTACCCGGAGGGTGGGACGGGTTCAAGGCCATCCGGCACTTCCGCGGCGCGACCTACCGGATCGAGGTGCACAAGCCGAAGGGCTTGCGCCGGGGCGTCTCACACATGGTCGTTGACGGCCAGCCGATCGAGGGGAACCTGATCGCGCCGCGCCCGGCCGGCGCCGAGGTGGTCGTTGAAGTGACGATGGGGTAGCGACCGGCGCATCGCGCAGGCGCAGATGTTCGATCACGTTCCGACCCGGGCAGAGACGAGTACGTTGTCGATTGACTCAGGGTGCTCCTTCCGTTAGGGTCGCGCAAACGTTTTCAGGCGGCACAGAGCGCTTTTCGCGCGACGAGCGGTCAGACGGGCACCTCCAACTCAAGGTAGGTCAGCTGCAGTGAACCCATACGGCTACTTCGACGAGAACGCGCGCGAATACGTGATCACGCGCCCCGATACGCCCACTCCCTGGATCAACTACCTGGGCGCGGGCCGCTACGGTGGAATCATCTCCAACACCGCGGGCGGCTACTCCTTCGACCGCGACCCCCGCGACCGGCGCGTCAGCCGTTACCGCTACAACGCCATTCCCGCCGACCAGCCCGGCCGCTACCTCTACCTCCGCGATCAGGAAACGGGCGAGTTCTGGAGCCCGACCTGGCAACCGGCCCGGCGCGACCTCGACGCCTACGAGTGCCGGCACGGCACCGCCTACACGAAGATCTCGAGCGAGCTCGGCGGAATCGCGAGCGAGCTTCTCTACTTCGTGCCGCCCACATCCGAGAGTGACAACTGCCCCTGCGAGCTCTGGGTTGTGCGCGTGCGCAACACCGGCCGGCGGCGACGCCATCTGCGTAGCTTCAGCTACGTCGAGCTCAGCTACCCCGACGCAGTCAACGACCTCAACAACCTCGACTGGACGCAGCACATCGTCGCAAGCAACTGCGCGGACGGAACGATCAAGGCCAAGACGGTCTTCAGCCCGAGAACGACCTTCTTTTCCTCGAGCGTCGAGCCTTACGGCTTCGACTGCGACCGCGAGATCTTCGTCGGCAGGTGCCGCGATCTGGGCGATCCGATCGTCGTCGAGCAGGGCGAGCCGTCGAACCAGAACTCGCCGCGCGGCAACAGCATCGGCTCACTCTGCCACGAGCTGGTGCTCGAGCCGGGCGAGGAGCGCGAGATCGTCTTTGCGCTCGGGATCACCGACCATCCCGAAAAGATCGAGGGCGTGCTGGCAACCTACCGCGATCCCGAGCAGGTGAAGAGTTCGTTCGCCGCCCTCAAGGCCGACTGGGACGAGTATCTGTCGCGCTTCACGGTGGATACGCCGGACGCCGAGACCAACGCGATGCTCAACTTCTGGAACCAGGTCCAGTGCCGCACGACCCTCTACTGGTCGCGCTTCGTCTCGGCCTACGAGACAGGCCTGGGTCGCGGCATGGGCACGCGCGACTCCGGCCAGGACACGCTCGGGATAATGCACACCGTCCCCGATCGCGCGCGCCTCATGCTCACCAAGATCTGGGAGATGCAGTTCGAGGACGGGCACACCTGGCATCAGTTTTTCCCGCTCACCGGCGAGGGCGGACCGGGGCTCGCGGGCGAGTTCTCCGAATGGCCGCAATGGTTCTCCGACGACCATCTCTGGCTCGTGATCTCGGTCTGCGCCTACCTGCGCGAGACCGGCGACTTCGCCTACCTCGAGCAGCACGTCCCCTTCGCCGAAGGCGGCGCGGACACGATCTGGGGCCACATAATGAGGGCGATCGAGTTCACGCTCGAGCACCGCGGCCCACACGGGCTGCCGCGAATCGGCTTCTCCGACTGGGATGACACCCACAACATCGATCACGGCTCGGGTAAGGCCGAGAGCGTCTTCGTGGCGATGCAGTTCTGCCGCACGATGCTCGACCTGGCCGAGCTCTGCAACCACCTCGGCCGCCCCGAAGCCGAGCGCTTCCATGCGCTCCACGCCGAGATGGCCGAGGCGGTCAACGGCTGCGCCTGGGACGGCGAGTGGTACGCGCGCTCCTTCGACGACGAGGGTAAGCCGCTCGGCGTCTCCAGCGAGGAGTTTCAGAAAATCAGCCTGAACCCGCAGAGCTGGAGCGTGCTCGGAGAGGTTGCCCCGGCCGACCGCGCCGAGAAGGCGCTCGAGTCGGTGCACGAGAAGCTGAACAGCGAGTTCGGGATCGCCCTGATCTGGCCGCCCTACCTGCAGGGCACCAATCGGGTGCGCGGTACCAGCACCTTCCAACCCGGCGCCAAGGAGAACGGCGGCATCTTCTGCCATGCCAACCCATGGGCGATCATCGCGGCCGCGATGCTCGGCCAGGGCGATCGCGCCTTCCAGTACTACCGCCAGATCCTGCCGCTCAAGCGCGAGGACGCCGACCGCTTCATGGTCGAGCCGTACGTCTACTGCCAGAACATCTGCGGCCCGGCTCACCCGCAGTTCGGATTGGGGAGGAACGCCTGGCTTACCGGCGCTGCCTCCTGGACCTATGTGGCCGGCACGCAGTGGATCCTCGGTATCCGCCCCAGCTACGAAGGGCTCCGGATCGCCCCGGTGATCCCACGCGACTGGCCCGGCTTCAGCGCCAAGCGCACCTTCCGCGGCGTCGTCTTCGACATCACCGTGAAGCGCGCGGGCGAGGGCAACAACGTCTCGCTCGTCGTCGACGGGGAGCCCGTCGAGGGAGACGTCGTTCCGCTTCCGAGCGGAACGAGCGAGGTCGCTGTCGAGGTGACGCTCTCCTAGACTCGCGCCCGGTCGGGCACTACACTCCGCTTCCAATCTGGAGCACGAACCGAAAGGGCGGTCAATGGAGCGCGGAGACTTCCACGGCGAAGAGACACTCGTACTCGAGAACGAGCACCTGCGAGTCGAGGTTCTCGCCGCCGCCGGGCCCCGGATCGTGCGCGTGCAGCTCGCCGGCTCGAGCGAGAACGTGCTCGGGGAGGTCGCCGACATCGGCTGGGACACGCCCTGGGGCCGCTACCGGCTCCGCGGCGGGCACCGGCTCTGGTTTGCGCCCGAGAATCCTCCGCTCACCTCGGCGCCCGACGAGGACGGGCTCGTCGTCGAGGAACGGCCGCACGCCCTTAAGCTGGAGCGGCTCGAGCCTCAGTCCAAGCTGCGCAAGACGATCGAGATCGAGCTCGCCGCGGAGCGAGCGGCCATGACCGTGAAGCACGGCCTCCGAAACGAAGGCGAGACGACGGTCGAGCAAGCTCCCTGGGCGATCACGATTCTGCCGCTCGGTGGAACGGCCATCCTGCCACAGCAACGCGGTCCGATCGGCGAAAGCGAGTTCCTGCCCAATCGCGCGCTGACCTTCTGGCCCTACAGCTCGGTCCGTGACTCTCGCCTCGAGCTGGGCGACAAGCTGGTGCTCGTCCACGGCGAGCCGGCGCCGGCGCCGTTCAAGATCGGCTATCTGAACCGGGCGGGCTGGGCCGCCTATCTTCGGGACGGGATCCTCCTGCGCAAGAGCTTCGATCCGCAGCCCGAGCTCGAGCACGTCGATCTGGGCTCGAACGTGGAGGTCTACTGCAATGACCGCCTGCTAGAGCTCGAGACCCTAGCCCCGCTCTCGCTACTCGAGCCCGGCGCCGAGGCTGGGCACGAGGAGCGCTGGCAACTGCGAAGCGTCGGCCTGGTCGAGCCCGGCGCGGAGCCGATCGCCGCGGCACTCGCCGAGCTGGACGCCTAGAGCCGATCTAGGTAGGCATTCTGCCCGCGAGATGTAGCGAAAACCAGTCGCGCGCCAGGCTGGCGACCTCTTCGAGCGCGCCCGGCTCCTCGAACAGGTGCGTCGCCCCCGGTACGATCTCGAGCTTGCACTCGGCCGACAGCTCCTCGGCGGCGCGGCGGTTGAGATCGAGCACGACGGTGTCGCGCTCGCCGACGATGAGCAGCGTCGGCGCACTCACGTGCCGGAGCGCCTTTCCGGCGAGATCGGGACGTCCGCCACGCGAGACGACGGCCTTGACCAGCTCCGGCCGCTGCGAGGCCGCCAAGAGCGCCGCGCCGGCGCCGGTACTGGCTCCGAAGAACCCGATCGGCAACGAGGTCGCCTTATCTCCCAAGAGCAGCCAGGAACTGGCGGCTAGAAGCCGGTCGGCGAGCAGGGAGATGTCAAAGCGCAGAGCCCCCGTCCGGGAATCCTCCTTCTCCTCCTGCTCGCTCAGCAGGTCGATCAGCATCGTCGCCAGACCGGCGTGCTCGAGAACCGCGGCGACGCGGCGGTTGCGCGGGCTGAAGCGGCTCGAGCCCGAGCCGTGTGCGAAAAGAACGATCCCGCTCGCCTGCTCGGGCACTCGCAGCGTGCCGGAGATCCGCGCCTCCCCCACCGGCATCGTCACCGTCTCCTCGTGCACTTTCACCTATCGATCTCCTCGGCTCTCTCGAGCAACTCTCGAACTTCGGCATCGGTCAGCTGCTCGAAGTAGTCGTACCAGAGACTGACAGCCTGGAAGTTCTCGGGCGTCAGCGGACTCACCAGCTCGTCAACCTCGGCGCGCAGGAGCGAGCAGGTCTCGCCCGCCGCGGTGGGAACGGCGACGACAATCCGCGCCGGTGCCTGGGCCCTCACACCGGCGATCGCCGCGCGCATGCTGGCGCCGGTAGCGAGCCCGTCGTCAACGATGATCACACTCTTGCCCGAGAGCGCGATCGGCGGCCGCTCTCCGCGATACAGGCGCTCGCGCCGTTCCAGCTCGCCGCGCTCACGCTCGCTGATCGCGTCGATCAGGTTGGGCGTGAGGCCGAGGCGTCGAACTACGTCCTCGTTCAGCACCCGCACGCCTCCGGAAGCAAGTGCGCCGAACGCAAGCTCTTCGTGGCCGGGGACGCCGAGCTTACGAACTACGAACACCTCGAGCGGCGCTCCGAGCGTACGCGCGATCTCGAGCCCGACCGGTACGCCTCCACGAGGAAGCGCGAGTACGACGACTTCGTCCCTCCCGGCATAGCCGGAGAGAAGCGAGCCGAGACAGCGCCCGGCGTGGGCGCGATCGCGAAAACGGCTCGGTATCGAAGCCTGATCGCCTTGCACTGCTTGCCCGCCCCTCTCGATCGCGATCTCCGGACGTAAGCATGCAACAAGCGCGCGCCTGGTGGAGCGCGGATTCAGGGAATTCTTAAGCAGTCGCGCTATCTTGACCGCGCACGCCGCCGTACGCCGCTCTGCACCTCTCTCCGAATCCCTTCGACAGCTTGACAGACGAACGTTTGTTCGTTAGAACAATCGTTCGCTCTGTTGAACGTTGACGATCTTGTTAACCTCCTATAACGTTTTGCCAGTTACGCCATTTGCCACTTGACTTAGAGCGCGGACCAAGACCTAGCATGACCAACGTGGAGATCACCGAGAAATTGAAGCCGGCACAGCCGCCGGCGCTCACGCGCCTGATCGCCTTCCTGCGCGAATCGGTCAACTCCCGCTGGGAGATCGCTCGCGAGCTACCGAAAAGCGGCACCGGAGTCACCGTCGCGGCCATCGTCCTGAACGTCGTCCTGGGCATCCTGCCGGTGCTCTTCATCCTCGGCACCAGCTTCATGCTCGGTCGCGTCCCGGCGGCGGCGAAGGCGGGCATCCACTCGAGTGCCTGGAATTCGCTCGTCGTCGCCTTCCTGCTTGCGGCTTCGGCCTTCGTCGTCCTGCAGGTGCTGACACCTCTTCAGGCCTCTCTGGGCGAGCTGATCACGAGAAGAGTCGACGGCAAGACGGCCGATCGCCTGATCAGCGACTCGCTACGGACGCCGGGAATCGGTCCGCTCGAGGACCAGGAGCTGCTCGGCGACCTCAGCGACTCGGCCGACCAACTCGAGTTCGGCTTCCGTACCCCCGGCCGCGCCTGCGCGGGGCTCGTGGCGCTGATCGCCCGCTACCTCCAGCTGGCCGCCCTGATCGTAGTGATCGGCGTCGTCTTCTCCTGGCTGGCCGCGGCGGCGCTATTCGTCGCCACGATGCTCTTTCGCTACGGGCAGCGCGGCGGCCTGCGCAAGTATTCGGCAGTCTTCCGCGCCAACGTCGATATACGCCGCCGCAACTACTACTTCCGCCGTATCGGCCTCGACCCGCCCGCCGCCAAGGAGCTGCGCGTCTTCGGCCTCGCTCCCTGGGTGCGCGAGCGCTACCGCGAGTCATACCTCGAATTCATGGCCCCGGTCTGGGCGGAGAGACGGCGCATCTACCTCAAGCCCTTTCTCTTGATCACAGCCTTCGCCCTGATCGTCTCGGCCGGTGCGCTCGCAGCTCTCGGTCATACCGCCGCTACCGGAGGAATCGCACTTCGCGATTTCGCGCTGACCTTCCAGGCCGCGATCGCGGCGATCAACCTCGGCAGCCACTACCCCGAGTCGGACACACAGACCCAATTCGGCATGATCTCCTACGCCGGAATGCTGGGCTTCGAGCGCGGCGTCGAGAGGTACGAGGGGAGCACGATCCAGCTCGAACCTGTGCGCGATCCGAAGGGCCTGCCGGAAAAAGAGCTGCACTTCGATCACGTCTCGTTCAGCTATCCCGGCAGCGAGCGCCTGGTGCTTAACGACTTCGAACTCTCGATCGTGGCCGGCCGGTCAACCGCCATCGTCGGCTTGAACGGCGCCGGCAAGACCACCCTCGTCAAGCTGCTCGGCCGCCTCTACGAGCCCGACTCCGGCTGCATTTGCGCCGACGGGATCGACATCCGCCACTTCTTGATCGACGACTGGCATCACCAAATCGGCATCATCTTCCAGGACTTCAACTGCTACGAGCTTTCGGCGGCCGACAACATCGGCTTCGGCTCGATCCCGAACCTCGGCAATCGCGAGGCAATCCGCAAGGCCGCGCGCGACGCCGGCATCCTCGAGGCGATCGAGCGTCTCCCGAAGGGCTTCGACACGCCGCTTTCACGCCAGTACGAGGGCGGCGCCGATCTCTCCGGCGGTCAGTGGCAGCGGATCGCGATTGCCCGCGCGCTGTTCGCGCTCGAGGGTGGAGCATCGATCCTCGTGCTCGACGAGCCGACCGCAGCTCTAGATGTGCGCGCCGAGGCCGAGTTCTTCGACCGCTTCGTCGAGTTGACGCGCGGCGTCACCACGATCCTGATCTCACATCGCTTCTCGAGCGTACGCCACGCCGACCGCATCGTCGTGCTCCAGGGCGGCTGTGTCGTCGAAGAGGGAACCCACGAGCAGCTGCTGGCCGCTCGGGGCCGCTACGCCAAGCTCTTCCAGCTCCAGGCCGAACGCTTTGCCCGCGGCGAAGAGGAAGGCGAGGACGAGGAGGAGGACGAGCGATGAGAGAGGTGATACGCGGCGCGCGCACGCTGCTCGGACTGGCCTGGCGCGAGAACAAGCCCAAGACCGTACTTGCGGTCAGTTTGGTGCTGGCCAACTACGCAGCTATGCCACTGGTCGCGCTCGCTTTGAGGGACCTCACCAACTCCGCGCTCGCAGGAGACGCGACCGGAGCGGCGGTAGCCGGAGCAGTTACCGCGCTGCTCGTTATCGCCGGTCTGACACTCGGGCACTTCGCGCACATCTCCTACTTCGAGCTGGCCGATACCAACATGCTCGCGATCGACTCCGATCTGATCATGCTCGCGAACGGCTCGCCGGGGATCGAGCACCAGGAGCGCGCCGATTACACCGATCGGCTAACGATCCTACGCGAGGAGATGTTCCAGCTCCAGGCGTCGTTGGAAGCACTGTTGATGAGCTTTGGTCTCGCCGTAGCGATCGTCGAAACGGGCATCCTGCTCGCGCTCGTCAATCCGATCCTCCTGCTCTTGCCGCTTCTCTCCCTACCGCCGCTTCTGACCGGGCACTGGGCGCAGAACCGTCTCGACCGGGCGAGAGACGAGAGCGCCGGCGAGATCCGCCTAAGCAGGCACCTCTTCCGCCAGGCAACGAGCGCCGGCCCGGCGAAGGAGCTGCGCCTGTTTGGGCTTCAGACCGAGCTTCGTCGCCGCCACATGGAGCTCTGGGACGGGGCGACGCGGCGGCTCTGGCGTATCCACCGATCGAACACGATCGTCCGCGCGCTCGGCCAGCTCGTGTTCGCCGTCGGTTATGTGGGCTCGGTACTCCTGGTTGTTCAGGGCGTGATCAGCCACCACGGGAAGCCGGGCGACGTCGTGCTTGCGATCACGCTGGCCGCCCAGGTGAACGCCCAGGTGTCGATCGGGCTCGGACTCGTCTACAACCTGCAGGGAATGGCGAAGATCATCGGCCGTTACCACTGGCTGAAGGAACTCGTCGCCGGCGACCGGCCGATCGCGCCCGACCGGCCGACGCCGTCGCGGATAACTCAGGGAATCTCGTTCAAGGACCTGACCTTCCGCTATCCGGGCACCGACCGGGTCGTGCTCGGCGGAGTGAACCTCGACTTACCGGCAGGCTCAACCGTCGCGATCGTGGGCGAGAACGGCGCCGGCAAGACCACGCTCGTCAAGCTCCTCTGCCGCTTCTACGAGCCCGACGACGGTCAGATGCTGCTCGACGGTGTCGACATCCGCCGTTTCGACATCGTCGAGTGGCGAGAGCGGATCGCCAGCGGCTTCCAGGATTTCGCCCGTTTCGAGCTCGTCGCGCAGCGGACGGTCGGCGTCGGCGACCTGCCCCGGCTCGACTCCGAGCCGGCGGTGGAAGGAGCGCTCGAGCGCGCGCACGCCTCCGACGTCATCGGCCGGCTCGAGCAGGGCCTCTCGACCCAGCTCGGCAAGAGCTACGCCGAGGGAACCGAGCTTTCGGGCGGGCAGTGGCAGAAGCTGGCGCTGGGACGGGCGATGATGCGCGAGCAACCGCTTCTACTCGTTCTCGACGAGCCGACGAGCGCACTCGATGCCCAGGCCGAGCACGAGCTGTTCGAGCGCTACGCCGAGAACGCTAGGCGAGTCGGCGCCAGCACCGGCGCGATCACGCTCTTCGTTTCGCATCGCTTCTCGACCGTGCGCATGGCCGACCTGATTGTCGTCGTCGCCGACGGCAAGGTACTCGAGTCGGGCAGCCACGCCCAGCTATTGCGCCGTAAGGGCCTCTACGCCGAACTCTACGAGTTGCAGGCGAAGGCGTACCGCTAGCACTCGCTCGGTGTGCGGGCAGGCGCCCGGCCCTATGCCTAGACTCCGGCGAGGGTGAGCGAGCTGTACGCATCCGCCAGAGAGAAGGTCTCTTCCTCCCACCCCGAGGCAAGCGTCAGCGCCGAGGTCGTCCCGCGCGGGCCTTACTCTCTCGCGCTCTCGGCACGGGGCGCCGGTAACGCCTGCAGGCGCGTCTGCGGCGGCGTTTTCACGACTCTGCTCGAGATCGACGGACGGATCGAGGTCGCCGAGGCCGGGCAGCGCTCCGACGGAACGGTCGTCCTGCGCGCGGCGAGCGCGAGCGGTCTCGAGGCGCTTCGCTTCCAGCTCGCGCTCGACGACGACCACTCGGCCTTCCTCGAGCGCTTCGCGCGCGATCCTCTTCTCGGCCGCTCTATCCGCGCGCTGCGAGGCCTCCGACCGATTCGCCTCGCCACGATCGCGCACGCACTCCTGCGCGCGCTCTGCGGCCAGCTGATCACCGCACGCGAGGCGCGGGCGATCGAAGCCCGCGTCATCCGTAGGATCTCGCCGCGCGAATTCGAGAGCGGTCTCCACGCACCGCCTACGCAGGCGCGGCTGGCGGCGCTCGCCCCGGCCGAGCTATGCCGGCTCGGCCTGGCACCCCGGCGCGCCTCGACGCTCGTTCGCCTCTGCCGAACGCTCGACCTGGAGCGCCTTCGCGGTCTTCCTTCCGAGCGCGTGTTCGCCCGTCTCGAGCGCGAGCGCACGATAGGGCCCTGGTCGCTCGGAGTTCTCTGCCTGGAGGGATTCGGCGGCTACAGCCACGGGCTCAGCGGCGATATCGGGCTGGTAAAGCTCTGCTCGGTGCTCGAAGGGCGCTGGGTGAGCGATGCCGAGACCGGCGAGCTGCTCGCTCGCTACGGGGAGTGGGCCGGGCTGGCGTCCTTGTACCTTCTGCAGGGCTCGCGTCGAGGCCTTGTTTCGCTGGGTGGAGGCGCCACGGACGTCGAGCTGACCGCACGCGCCTTGCGCTCGGCCTCGCAACCGAAGACCGGCGCAGCGGCAGCGCTCGCTGACTAGACTCCGCGCGATGAGCGTCAATGAGCGTCGCATAGCTGTCCTCGGCACCGGCAAGATCGGCGAGGCCCTGATCAAGGGTCTGTGCGCCTCGGGCTGGCGCAAGCCGGAAGAGATCGTCGCCACCGACATCCATCCCGAGCGGCTGCAGGCGATCAAGGAGCGCTGCGGCGTCGAGACGAACGAGTCCAACCGCGAGGCGATCAAGGACGCCGCGCTGATCGTTATCGCCGTCAAGCCTCAGGACCTACCCGCGCTGGTGCAAGAGATCGGCGACCTCGTCACGAGCGAGCAGACGGTGCTTTCGGTCGCGGCGGCGGTGAAGACGGCTTCGATCGAGAAGCATCTGTCCGCCGATGTACCGGTCGTGCGGGCGATGCCAAACACTCCGGCGACCGTGCAGGAGGGGATGGCCGGGATCTGCGCCGGCGCGCACGCCGGTGACGAGCACATGGCCCTGGCCGAGGAGGTGCTCGCTCACCTCGGCGCCGTCGTGCGCGTGCACGAGGACGCGATGGACGCGGTCACGGCCGTGTCAGGCTCAGGCCCGGCCTACTTCGCGTTCCTGGCCGAGGCGATGATCGAGGCAGGACTACTGCTCGGACTCTCGCGCGAGATCTCGACTCAGCTCGTCGTCCAGACGATGTTCGGAACGGCCAAGCTCCTGCGCGACGAGCACATCCACCCGGTCGAGCTGCGCGAGAACGTCACCTCGCCGGGCGGCACGACCATCTGCGCCATCCGCGAGCTGGAGCGGGCCGGCGTTCGTGCCGCCTTCCTTAACGCGATTCAGGCGGCGATGGAGCGTTCGCGCGAGCTCGGCGGCGACTGAACGTCCTCCGGGCCGTCGATTCGCCTCGCGCCGGTATCCGGCACGTCATATAGTGGAGTTCGCATGTCTGCGACGCCTGGGGACCCCGGAACGCTCGATGTCCTGACGATCGACAGGCCCGAGCAGCTCAAGGCGCTCGGGCACCCGTTACGCCTGCGCGTGCTCGAGATGCTCGGCGAGGAGACGGGCGAGCCGCTCACGAACCGCGAGCTGGCCGGCCGGATCGGGATCGACCCCGGACACCTTCACTTCCACGTGCGCATGTTGCTCAAGGCCGGGCTGATCCGCCTTGCCGAGAGCGACGGCGGACGTCGCGAAAAACCGTATCAGGCGGTCGCTAAACACATCACCGTCGCGCCCGAGCTGCTTTCCGCGGGAGTCGTTAGCGATTATCACTCGGCCATGCTCGAAGAGGTGCAGCGCGGGCTTGCCAAGTATTCGCACGCCGGGCGCTTCCGTTCGCTCAACGACACAGTGCGAATCGACCCCGAGCGACTGGTGACCCTGATCGAGAGCGCGATCGCTCAGGCGCAGAACGAGCACGACACAGAAGCTGAGCCCGTCGTCGTCTCGGTCTTCGTCCATCCGCCGGCGACCCGGGAATAGGGAACGCCATACATTCCCACGAGGACGAGACGCTGACGGGGCTGCTTCGCATCGCCTAATCGGCGCTCTAGCGCGGTTCTGGCCCCGGATCCGGCTCTTTTAGCTATTCTTCTGATCAGCCGCGCTCTAACTCAGTAGCTGCCTGAGCGTCGGCCCGTCTTTTCCTGATGGACACGGCGCGGCGACGCATGCCGCCCTCCCATGTCAGAGACGACAGACCAACTTCCGACATCGCTCGATTCCCCCGGCGACGAACTCGTCGCCAAGGCCCGGCGGGTTGAAGCCTGGGCCGGCGAAGCCTTCCTGCGCGAAGGTGAGGACTCCGCTCCTGCGATGGCGCCCGGAACGGCGCGCAGACGGGCGCTCGACGACGCGACCTCGGAGATCGAGAACGGGCGCTCGGAGCCCTCGCCGGAATGGAAGGTGCGCTATGCGCTGATGCTCGGCCTGGAGCGCGTGCTCTCGGAGAAACCGCCGCACCTGGCCTCGGGCCTGGAGCTCCGGCGACACCAGGTCGACGCGCTCGCCGGCATGCTCACCGAACTGATCGCCGCCAACCAGCGTCAGGTCGAGGCGGCGTTCGCCAACGGCCATCTTCCCGAGGAGGCCGATATCGAGGCCGAGGAGGAAGAGGAGGACAACGGTTTCGCCGCGCCGCTCGTGGGAGAGGAAGAGGAGCTTGTGGAGCTGACGCCCGAACAGGATCCGGGCGCAGTCAGACGCTTCCGTTTCCGCCATCCAACCGCCTCGGGCAAGACGATCGCGGCGGCCGGTTTCGTCGAGGCGGCCAGGACGGAGGGCGTGCTCATCCTCACTCACCGGCGTCTGCTGGTGAGCCAGTTCCGCCACGACCTCACCGAGACCGGCTACGCCAAGCGCCTGTCCGACGTAATCCTGCGCGGCCACCGCGTTCGAAAGTTCGCCCCGATCACGATCCAGACCTACGCCTGGTTCGCCCGTCACTACAGCGAGGTCGAGCCGAGCGCCTACCAGCTGGTGATCTGCGACGAGGCGCACACGGCTCTGGGCGAGAAAACGAGCGCCGCCATTCGAGGCTTCCCCGACCCGATCTTCATCGGCATGACCGCTACCGAACAGCTGATTGCCAAGCAAGTCTCGGACGTCTTTCCCGCCTCGGTCGACGATCTACCGCTGCAGGATGCCGCCCGGCGTGGGCTGATCGCGCCGCTTCGCAACCTGCGCGTACCACCGGTCGCGGCGATCCACTCCGTCCCCATCGTCGGCGGCGACTTCGACGAGCGGGCCTTGGCTCAGGTGCTCGACCACACGGCTCTCAACCAGGCGGCCGCCAGCCTCTACCGGGATCGCTTCGACGACACGCCCGGAATCGTTTACGCGGCGGGCGTCGACCACGCCTACAACCTCGCCCAGGAGTTCCGCGCCGCCGGGCTCAAAGCCGAGGCGGTTAGCGGTCGCACTCCCCCGGTGAAACTGGCCGAGACGCTGGCGGCCTACGAGCGCGGCGAGATCAACGTGCTGATCAACGCCCAGCTCCTGGCGGAGGGATGGAACTCGCCGCGCGCCACCGTCTGCATGCACCTCGCCCCGACCGCTTCGCGACGTGTTTACCAGCAGCGAATCGGACGCATCATGCGCACCCATCCGCGCAAGGAGGCCGGCATCGTCGTCGACTTCGTTCCCAAGTCGGCCACGCACAGCGAGAAGGTGATCTCGCTCCACTCGTTGCTCGATGCCGACTTCTACCGCGAGGGCGCCCGCGTGACCCCGGCGCCGAGACGAAGAATGCAGCGCCGGGCTCGCAGACGCCTCGCTCCCGCCGCCTGGCTGGTGCCGGTTACGCCCGAGGTGCGACGGCGACTGACCGTGATCGGGCGCGAGTGGCAGCGAGTCGACCCGAAGTACCTGGACACCGACGAGCAACGCTACTGGGCAATGATCGCCGGGCGCAGCATCCGTTACGAGGAAAGGGCCGAGTTCGTTCGTAAGCTGGTCGAGAGCAACACCAGCAAGATCGCCCTGGAGCAGTTCCTCTTCACCTGCGCAGCCGAGAACTCGAACCGCAGGTTGCGTTTGATGGCGCTGGTCGATCGCGTCGGCACTCCGGTCGAGCGAGCCGACTACGACGATCTGGTCACGCTCGCCACTCAGGCGCCGACCTGGGAGAAGGAGCGCCTGCAAGGGATCCGCGTACTCCTACGAGCACTGGCCGAGGGTAAAGCGAACGCGCCTGACCAGATCCTCGCCCGCTGGCTCTGGCGGCTCGCGCGCGCCAGCCGGAAGGCCCAGGATCGCAAGGCCAGCGCCGACTTCCCCGATGCCAAGCGCCTGCTCGGCGCGGTGGCCAACTCCCGTGGCCGGCGCCACGAGGAGAACGTCGCCCGGCTCGTCAACTCCGCCCGCGAGCAACCGTTGCACGTCGGCGCTGCGCTGCTCGCTTCCGCCGAAGGCTACACGCCGCGCGCCAATCAGCTGATCGAGGCCGCCCGCGAGCAGCTGGCGAGCGTGAGCGAGATCGCGGGTGCTCTAGCGGAGAACCTACCGACGCCAAAGCTTCAATCGAGCAGGCGAAGGCGCCGTCGCAAGCGGCGTCCCGGCGCAGCCCAACCGGCGAAGGCCGGAGGCGGGGAGAAGGCGATAGAGGAGGGAGCGTCGGCGGACGAGAACGGCGCGACGGCCGCAGTCGAGAGTGAGCCCGCAGCCGGCACCAAGGCGGAGAGCACCGTGGAGCCGGAGACGAACGCCGCTCCCGCTCTCGAGAGCGAACACGACCTGGCGCCGACTGCGCAGCCCCTCTGAGCCGCCGCGGGCCTGTCGCGTGAGTTCGACCGCGCAACCCTACCGGAAAAGGCTCTTAGCCGACCGGATCCGCGCCGGAATCGTCGCCGTCGGTTTCGCGATCGCGCAAGAACTTGGCCAGCTCCGCCGCCAGCGACTCTCCGCTCGGGATCTCTGGCTCGAACTCCTCAAACGGCTCGTCCGAGTCGAGTTGGCGTTCGAGCACCTCGACGTAGGCGGCCGTCTCCTCATCGCCGGCTACGGCCTCGCTGACATGCTCGGTGTAGCTGTCGACCGCCTGCTCCAGCTCGCTCAGATCGAGCTCGATGTCGAGTAGTCCGGCAACACGCTCGCAAAGGGCGAGCGCGGCACGCGGGCTTGGGGTTAGCGAGACGTAGTGCGGAACCGCCGCCCAGAAGCTGGTGGTGTCGATCCCGTTCCTTCGGAAGGCATCCTGCAGAACTCCGACGATCCCCGTCGGTCCCTCGTAGTGCGAGGTACCGCAGTCGAGGCGCTCCAGCAACTCGCGATCGCCTCCTCCCGCAGTCACGGGCGAGGGGCGAGTATGCGGCACATCGGCGAGCAGCGAGCCCAGAGTCACGACCAGCTCGACACCGAGTTCGTGCGCGATCCCGAACACGAGCTCCGAGAAGGCGCGCCAGCGCAGGTTCGGCTCGACTCCGATCAAGAGAACGACGTCGCGATCGAGCCCGGCGACACGAGCGTGGAAGAATGCGTTCTCGGGCCAGTTGAGCTCGCGCGTCTCACCGTCGACGAGAGAGACCTGCGGCCGCGTCGCCTGGAAGTCGAAGAACTCCTCCGGGTCGATCTCGGCGAAGCGGGCGGCGTTCCAAGAGCGGGCGAGATAGCCGGCAGCGAGAGTCGCTCCCTGGCCGCCGTCGTTCCAGCCCTGGAAGGCGATAACGAGGATGGGCCGGCGGAGTTTCGGCTTGGCGATGAATCTGAGCGCGCTCATCTCAACAGTCTACGTATGTAGACGACGGAGCAGGCAGGCGATCGACGAGCCCGAGCTCGAGTAAGGGCCGCGGTTAGACAGCAGGGAAGAGCTGAGCCGGCAGGGCTTCAACCGCACGCAGTCGCCACAGCAATCTCGTCTGCGCTCGCCGAGCGACGAGCGGACAAAACAGGTCCCGTCGGGTCACGATAGGGGCGCGCCGCCAAACGCTCACGCCCCTCGCGGCCTTTCCAGCTTAGGTGCGGAACCGTCCGACGCCGCCACCCTTCGCCGCTGGGTCGCTACCGTTGCTACTCGAGGTTGAGGCAGCGGGCGTGCTCGACTTCGGCTTCTGCTTCCCAGCCATCGCAGGTCCCGCGAGAGCCGCCGCAGCGAAAACCAAGCTGAGGACAAATATCACCAGTCGTTTGCTCATTCTTCCCTCCTCTCTCTCAGAATCGAAGGTCTTGCATCAACTCGGCGGCGCGCCTGTACAGCCGTGCCGCTTCGTCCTGGGATTCACGCTGTACGGCGAGGTCGCCCAACGCCAGCAACGTGCGTGAAAGATTGCTCGTCGCCCTGAGACTCTCGAACAGGTCTCGAACGGACGTAAGAGTCTGGTCGGCTTCCTCCAGTCGGCCTTGAGCGAGCAGCGCCTTGCCGAGGACGAGGCGCGCTTCGCCATCCTGCTCCGGATCGTCTTTGCCGTCGCCGATCAGCTCGATAGCCAGTCGCGCCTGCTCTTCGGCCTTAACGGGATCGCCCGTCTCGAGGTGCAAGCTGGCGATCGACGAGACGACGCTGCCGCTCTCGAAGTTCGCACCCATGTCGAGGAAGATGCGATAAGCCCGCGTGAAGCTCTCCAGCGCGTCTTCGTTCTTGCCAAGCAACGCATGGCAGAAGCCGAGGTTGTTGAGCACCTTGCCGAGCTGAACCTGATCCTCGACCTCCTCGTATTTCGCGCGCGCGCGCTCGGCGTAGGTTCTAGCGAGAACGAAACGCCCCTCGCGCTCGGCGACAAGCGAAGCCTGCATGTAGGAGTAGCCGATCACGCGCGGGTCGCCCATCTGCTCGGCGAGCTCAACGGCGCGCTCGGCGTCCTCTCGCGCCGCTTCGACGTCGCCTACGCGCTGGTAGCCAATCGAGCGGAAGGCGAGTATGTTCGCCCGCAACGAGTCGCCGGCGACGGACGAGTTCTCCAGCAGCCGATACGCCTCCGTGAGAAGCGAGATGGCAACGTGCGTGCTGCCGAGCTTGATCCTGGCTTCGCCGAGCCGGCAAAGCACTTCCGCCCGGATACCATCGCTGAGCGCCTCGCCGTCGATGATCTCACGCGCCTGGGTCAGCACTTCGAGGCCGTTACGAACCTCTCCCTCTTGGACAAGCGCCCAGCCTTCTCCGATCAGGCGGCGGGCGGCAAGCTCCGGCGATCCCGTCGCCGCGACAGCGGTCTTGGCATCGGCGAAGAGCTCGAGCGACTCCTGAAACTCGTGTGCGCGCGCGAGCGCCTCGGCGCGCGCGAGCATCGCCTCGACGTGCGCGCGATCCTCGGTAGTCACGCCGTGGGCGAGATAGCCCTGATCGATACTCAGCCGCGAGGACAGGTAGTCGATCGTCTCGGGCGTCGGTCGCGTCTTCCCAAGCTCGATCTGGCTGATGTACTCCTTCGAGAAACGGGCGCCTGCTAGATCGGTCTGCGTCAACCCGAGGGCAACGCGGCGCTGGCGTACGCGATCGCCGAGCCCGATCTTGGGGCGCTGGCGATCCGGCGTTACTGCGGTACGGGTGTCCGAATGGACTTGCGGCATTTCTACCCCCTCAGATCCTCCTCGACGGCCCTCTCCATCACAATCACCCGTTCGGGTAAACGCCCCCGCGCAGCGAACCCAAAGAGGGTATCTGGATTTGCGCGACACGACGAGCGATCCCTCCTCGCCGTTTTTCGCCCGAACCCAGAGAGTTTACGATTTGCAGGTACTTATCACTGAATGCGGGAGAAGAAATCACTTGACTGAGCTACTTGACTGTATCCGGGAGCGGCCATATAGTGAGGGCACTCCGATCGAGTCAGACGCCAGATACGACCGGAGCCGAAGAAAGGTCAGCGACGATTGCACCGGAGTCGTGGCTGGGCCGCAGAGTCATCGCTCTCGGTTTGTCGCCAAGACCAATCTTCTCGGGAAAGCCCCCTGGAGCCGCAGCCGGGGGTTCTCCCCAATAATAGGATTGAGCCCCGGGTGCCGCAGCCGGGGCTTTTTCCTTCCCCTAGACCTTTTTTACCGAGACGCCGCGCTAAGCGCCTATTCCGTTAGGAATGCGCGACGGCTGGCGCCGCGGGGCGACCGCGTCGGGCGTGTAGAGCTGGCGGGATAAGCCCTATACGGACTCGGCTGCGGGTTGCGGATCTTCGGCGTGCTCGTGATGGCGCTTGCGAACGAGCACCGCCGCGACCAACACGGCGCCGAACGCGATCGCCGCCGACACGTGAAGGGCGCTGTGAAGGCCCTCGACGAACGCCTTGTGCGTAATCGCCAGCTTTTGCTCGGCAGTCGGCCGCGGCAGATGGATTCCTTGTGCGGCGGCCTTGCGCACGGTCGCCTTATAACTGGTCCGGGCCGCGTTGGCCACGCTCGAGCTCTTCGAGGCCATGACGGCGCCTAGCAGCGCGATCCCGAGCGCGCCGCCGACCTGGCGAAAGCTGTTTAGCACCGCCGCGCCCACGCCGGCCTTGTCGACCGGCACCGTGGCCATCGCAGCCGCGGTCGTCGGCGACATCGCCATCGGCATCCCGATCCCGCCGATGCTCATCGCCGGCAGAAGCTCCGGGTAGGTCGTGTGCAGCCCGACGCGCGAGAAGAGGTAGAGCGAGATCCCCACCAGCGCCATCCCGAAGGCCATCAACCAGCGCGAGCCGATTCGATCGGAGTACCGGCCCGCGAAGGGTGCGACCAGGATGATGAGGATCGTCATCGGCAGGAAGCTCGCGCCGGCCCGCGTCGGCGAGTAGCCGAGGATGTTCTGGACGTAGAGCGACATGAAGAAGAAGACGCCGAAAATCGCCAGCGAGACGAGCAGCGCGACGAGGATCGAGCCGACGAAGTTCCCGATTTTGAACAGGGAGAGCTCGAGCATCGGTAACCGCTGGTGCAGCTCGAGCAGTAAGAAGACGAGTAACAGCACCCCGGCAAGCACGAACAGGCCGATGATCAACGGCGAACTCCAGCCCTTGCCGTTGCCTTCGATCAGAGCGTAGGTGAGCGCGAACAGCGAGGCGCCCGAGGTGACCAGACCGAGCAGGTCGAGGCTCTGTTCGCGGGAGGTATCGCGCGATTCGAGGATGACGATGCGCGATACGACCATCGCCAGAGCGCCCACCGGGATGTTGACGAAGAAGATCCAGTGCCAGCTCAGCTGTTGAGTCAGAATGCCGCCGAGCAGCGGACCGATCGCAAGCGCCATCCCTGCCGTTCCGGCCCAGACGCCGATCGCCGTCCCGCGCTGACGGGGAGGAAAGGCTGCCGTGACGATCGAGAGCGTCGAGGGGACCATGATCGCCGCGCCGACGCCCTGAACAGCACGCGCGCCGATGAGCAGGCTGGCGTTCCCGGCAAACCCGCAGACGAGCGAAGATATGGTGAAGATGCCGAGGCCGACGTTGAACATCAGCCTGCGCCCGAGCAGGTCGGCGAGCTTACCGCCGATCAGGATGAAGGCAGCGAAGGTGAGCGTATAGGCGGTGACGATCCATTCGAGCTCGGAGATCCCGAGCCCGAGATCGCGCTTGATCGTCGGTAGGGCGACCGTAACGATCGTGTTGTCGAGCATGATCATGAACAGCCCGAACGCGACCGCTCCCAGCGTCCACCACTTACGATTCGACCCGCTCACAAACCGCATCTCCGCTCCCTCTCGATCGGATCGCGCCGGCTCTCCGGTATCACCTTCAGACCTGCTACGGAGATACGGTGCGCGGCGGCCGGATCCACCGGCAAACTGGAGACGAGAGGGTAGCCGAAAGGTCCGCGACCACGATCCGCATCACGCCGACTCCGGCGGCGGTCGGCGTGGCCGGGCTGCGAGCATGATAGACTCGGTTTTAGACCACGAGTCGTAAACCTTGGGAGCCTCCTTTGCGAATCGCGCTCGCTCAGATCGACATGTTCGTCGGCGATATCGCCGGTAACCAGAAGAGGGTCCTCGCGGCTTTAGCGGACGCGCGCTCGCAGAAGGCCGATCTGGTTCTCTTCCCCGAGCTTGCGCTGACCGGCTACCCGCCCGAGGATCTACTCCTGCGGCCGGGCTTCCTCGACGCTGCTGAGCGCTCGCTCGAGAGGATCGCGCGCCAGGTTCGCGGCTGCGTCGCTCTGATCGGGACACCGCACTTCGACAGCGACCTCTACAACGCCTGCGCCGTCTGCGCGGAGCGCGAGATCAAGGGCTTCTACCGCAAGCGCTACCTGCCGAACTACGGCGTCTTCGACGAGGACCGCTACTTCGCCTCGGCGCGGGATCTCCTCCTGCTCGAGCTGGGCGGCGTCAAGGTCGGTATCACGATCTGCGAGGACATGTGGCAGCCCGGGTCGCCGGCAACCGACCTGGCGATCGCCGGAGCCGAGTTGATCGTCAACATATCGGCCTCGCCCTTCCACGTCGGGCGCGAACTGCAGCGCGAGGAGATGTTCCGGACGCGCGCCCGCGACATGATCTCTTTCGTCGCCTTCTGCAACCTGGTCGGCGGCCAGGACGAGCTCGTCTTCGACGGACACTCGGTGGTGATCGACGACGAGGGCGAGGTGTTAGCGCGGGCGGCGGGTTTCGAGGAGGAGCTGCTCGTGGTCGAGATAGATCCGACGGACGTGATCGCGCGACGGCTCAGTGACGTACGCAAGCGGGCGCTCGCGCGCGAGCGAGGCGTTCCCGAGATCGCGCCGCTCGTGCTCCCGGCTTCGAAGCGGCGGCGTCGCGTCCGAACGGCGCCTGCTCGAGTGGCCCCGTTTGCAGATGATCTCGAGCAGATGCGCCGGGCGCTCGCGCTCGGCCTCGGCGACTACATGCGCAAGAACGGCTTCGGCGACGTCGTGATCGGCGTCTCGGGCGGGATCGACTCGGCGCTGACCGCCGCGCTGGCGGTAGAGACTCTGGGAGCAGACCACGTCCACTGCGTCTCGATGCCGTCTCGCTTCTCATCCCCGGAAACGCGCGAAGACGCGAGGCGACTGGCCGAAAGCCTCCGCACCGATTTCCGTGAGATCGAGATCGAGCCGATGATCCTGGAGTTCGAGACGGCGCTCGCGCCCGTTTTCTCCGAGCGTGAATCCGACCTGACCGAGGAGAACGTGCAGGCGCGCGTACGCGGAGTGCTACTTATGGCGCTCTCGAACAAGTTCGGCTGGCTGCTCGTCGCCACCGGGAACAAGTCGGAGCTCTCGGTCGGCTATGCGACTCTCTACGGCGATATGGCCGGCGGCTTCGCACTGCTCAAGGACGTCTTCAAGACCGACGTCTTCAGGCTCGCCCGCTACCTCAACGAGCAGGCAGGCAGAGAGCTGATCCCGGCAACGATCATCGAGCGCCCACCGAGCGCCGAGCTACGGGACAACCAGCTGGATGAGGACTCGTTGCCTCCGTACGCCGAGCTCGACCGCGTGCTCGAGGCCTACATCGAAGGGGATCGTTCGCGCGATGAGTTGCTCCGAGACGGCTTCGATGCCGACGTCGTCGAGCGCGCGATCTCGATGATCGACCAGTCCGAGTACAAGCGCCGGCAGGCGCCGCCGGGCGTGAAGCTGCGCCCCAAGGCGTTCGGGCGCGACCGCCGTACGCCGATCACGAACGGCTGGCGCGATTGAACGGAAAGAAGTCCTGCTCGGACTTCTTTCCGAGGATTTCGGTCGGAGCCGGCAGGTTGGCCGGAGGATCTGTCAGTTCTCGAGCGGGGCCATGGTCAGGCCTCGTGACTCGAGCTGGACCCAGTAGAGCTCGGCCGGCTCACGGTGCCCGCTCCAGACGATCGCCTGTCCGGTTTTATCGATCTCTTCGGCCAGCCGCATCCCCGCGTCGTAGCTCACGCCGGGGAGTACCGAAGACAGCGCCCGCGCCACTCCGTCGAAGGTGTTGTGATCGTCGTTGAGCACGATCACGCGCCAGTACTCGCCGAGGCCGCCACCTCCACGTACCGCTCGCTTCGGCTTCGTCGGGCTGACCAGAGTCGCAGACACGACTGGACGATAGCGACGATGAGGCGGTGCTAAATCGGGTTCGCGGGAACTTGTTCGGCGGCGGCTCGCGCCAGCTCGTCCACCACCGAGAGGAAGAACTCGATCACGACCGGGTCGAACTGGGCGTTTGCGCAGCGGCGCAGTTCCGAGGCGGCGTTATCTCTGTTCATGCCGAGGCGGTAGGGGCGAGGACCGATCATGGCGTCGTAGGCGTCGCAGACGGCGATGATGCGGGAAGGCAACGGGATCTCCTCGCCCTTGAGCCCGTCCGGGTAGCCCGAGCCGTTGTAGCGCTCGTGACTGGAGCGGACGATCCGCGACACCTGCGACAGCGACGGCGCGGCGGAGATGATGCGCTCGCCGACGACTGTGTGCCCGCGGATGAACTCCCACTCCTCTCGGTCGAGCGGGCCCGGCTTCTTCAGGATCGCGTCGGGGATCGCCATCTTGCCGACATCATGCAGCTGCGCGGCCTGGGCGAGCTGGTCGAGCTCCTCGCCGCTCATGCCCAGGCGCCTTCCGACCTCCGCCGCCAGCCGGGCGACGTCGACCAGGTGATCGCCGAGTTCCGGGCTGCGCTCGTGCAGGGCCTGCAGAAGTACGTCCGCAGACTGGCGACCTGCCGAGCGCCGGCCGCTGTTCTTGTTCGCGTACATGCGCTGGTCGGCCAGTCGCAGCGAGATGCCGACGTCGTTCGCCTCCTGCGGCAGCAGTACCAATCCGTACGAGCTGCCGATGGCGAAACCCTCACCGCGCTCGGAGAGAGCGGCGGTTGCGTCGGCGATGATCGGGCCCTGACCATCCGTGCCGAGCCCTGCGATGATGCAGAACTCGTCTCCACCCATGCGGTAGGCCTCGCCGCCGTGCTCGCGCATGGCGAGCTGTATGTTCCGACCGAGTCGTGCCAGAAGTGCATCGCCGGCCGGATGGCCGAAGCTGTCGTTGTAGTTCTTGAAGCCGTCCAAGTCGAACAGAGCGAGCAGCAGCGGTGTGGCCTCAGCCGCGTCCGGCAGCGCTTTCTGCAGGTCGACGACGAGCTTGCGCCGGTTGCCGAGGCTGGTGAGCGGATCGGTCATCGCCTGAGTCGAGGTGCGTACCCAGCGGCGGCCCATGATGAAGGCGATGGCGAACAAGGCGACGCCCATCAGCGCGACCGGGATCGGGTTGTTCGTGATCACATTGCCCGAGATTGCCGGCGCCGCCGAGATAACAGTCCACCGTTTACGGTCGATCGTTGAGGCGGGCAGGCGCTGCCAGGCGACGCGGAGCGGGCCCTTGCTCGTGTCGAGCGTCGTGATGCCGCTCGCAGCCTTTTTCTTGCTGATGGTCACGAAGCGCTTGTCACTCGCGCCGACGAGAGCCCGCGTGTCCTGCCTGATCGCGCCGTTCAGGATGACGCGTCCACGCTTGTCGACGATCACGAGCGCCAGTCCCCGCAGCTTGGCCTGGTTCACGGCCTGGGCCGCGACTTGACGGAAGTTCTCGAGGTCAAGCTCGAAGTAGAGCGTTCCGCGCGCCCTGCCGTTCACTGGCGGAAGCAGGGTCGAGAAGTTCACGATCCAGCGATCGGTGTCGTACGACTTCGAGATCTCGCTGGTGTAGACCTGACTCCCCCTGAGCTTTCGCGTCGCGTCGATCCAGCTCTTGTCGATGTTCCCCAGGAGCCTGAGCCTCAGCGCGCTGAGCTGCTGGCTGCCGAATCCAAGGGCGCTGACCGAGTTTCCACCGGCGGAGTTAAAGACCACTCGCGCAACCTCATACCGACATTCGCCACCGTTCGGGCAATGGCCGAAGTTGTCGATCACGCCCGCGGCGCTGATCAGATTGCGATAGACGCGCGTGCCGAGAATCGTGAGCGCGTTGTTGATCTTTGCGCGATCAGTGTCGCTGACGCTCGAAGCCGCGAAGGGGAGATTGAGAACGGGGTTCTGGCTCAGGACCTTCAGAGTCGCGGCCGCCTTGTCCTCGACGCCCTGCAGGAGGTAGCGCTGCTCGCTCACCTGGTTCGTCAGCGCCCGGTCGAGCGCTTGTTGCGAGTTCTGCTGCTGCTTCAGCATGACCAGGCCAATGCTCAGCGGCACGAGCGCGATCGCCACCACCAACACCATTACCTTCACGATCCGCATTCGCGCCTCTCTCCGTTAAGCCGCTTCGGGGACGCGGATTAGATCGGGCGAATAGCGCCGCGGCTTGAGAGTCAATTCGCGGGCGCTTCGCGGAGCCCGCACTAACGGCGCTTAATACACGCGGAAACGTTTGCCGGCCTTGGGGCCACGACGTCAAGGATGTGCACGATCGCCTCCTACGCTCGCGACTGTCGCGTCGGGCGATCGGCCGCGGGATCGGCGACTTTACGAGGAAACCTCGAGGACGGAAATGCTCGGTTTCTGGGCGGGTTTCCGGAAAGGCGCCGGTCTTCGTTAGCATGGCCGTCGTGACCTTCGAGCGTTCGGTTCTGACGAACGGACTTCGCCTGCTCACGGCGCCGATGCCCGAGGCCCGCTCGGTGACCTGCATGATCATGGTCGCCGCCGGCTCTCGCTACGAGACGCGCGAATCGAACGGTATCGCTCACTTCACCGAGCACATGTTCTTCAAGGGCACCGAGAAGCGCCCCAGTGCCCGCGACATCGCCGGCGAGGTGGACGCGGTCGGGGGCGAGTTCAACGCCTTCACGGGCAAGGAGTACACGGGCTACTACGTCAGGTGCGCCGCTGGATCACGCAGCGTCGCCCTCGATGTGCTCGTCGACATGATCCGCCACTCCAAGTTTGATCCCGATGAGATCGAGCGAGAGAAGGGCGTGATCGTCGAGGAGATGAACATGTACTTCGACTCACCGCGCGACTACGTCGGCTCCATTTACGAGAGCTTGCTCTTCGGCGACCAACCGCTGGGCTGGGATGTGATCGGGAGCAAAGAAACAGTCCGCGCGGCCACGCGCGACACCTTCCTCGACTATCTCGGGCGCTGGTACGTGCCGTCGAGGATGGTCGTGGGGCTCGGCGGCCGCCTCACCGACGGCGTGACGGATGAGGTCGAGGCGCTGCTCGGCGATCTCGCCCCGCGCGAGACAGGAAGTCCGATCGAAGCCGAGATCCCCTCCCCGGAAAACCCGGGTCTGATTGTCCACCACAAGAAGTCTGATCAGGCCCATCTGGTTCTGGGAACGCTCAGCCACCCGCTCCAGCACCCCGACCGCTACGTGCTGCAGGTGCTGGCCGCGGTGCTCGGCGGCGGCATGTCGTCGCGCCTGTTCACCGAGGTGCGCGAACGGCGCGGCCTCGCCTACTACGTCTTCTGCCAAAACAACGCCTACAACGAGACCGGGACGCTCTGCGCGCAGGCGGGCGTCGACCTGAACCGGGTCGAGCAGGCGATCGAGACGGTCGTCGCCGAGCTGCGGCGCATCGTCGACGAGCCGGTGCCCGAACAGGAGCTGGCGAAGGCCAAGGAGTACACGAAGGGCCGGCTCATTCTCCAGCTCGAGAGTCCCCAGGGCCTGATCGGATTCGGGCTCCGCCGCGAAGTGCTAGAGGGGCAGGCGGTCGATCCCGCGGAGGTGATCGCCAGGCTCGACACGATCAGCGCGGACGACGTCCAGCGTGTTGCCCGCGAGGTCATCGGCGAGCGCGCCCTCCATTTGGCCTTGATCGGTCCTTTCGAGGACGGCGAGCGGTTCGCACGACTGCTCGTCTGAGCAAGCCCGAGCGGCAAGGTCTTCTGTACGCAAACCCGGGGTAAAGGGCGGGAGCGGAGTTCGAGAGCGGACCCCTGATCGTCCCCACGGAAATAGACTCCTCTCTATGGAAGCAGCACTTGCCCGCGCTGAGGCGCTGATCGACTCCTGGGCGAACGAGCTTCGCAGCGAACTACCGGCGGCGACGCCGATCTTCGACGTGCACACGCATCTCGGCGAAGATGTTGACGGCATGGTCGGCTCGTTCGAGGAGCTAACCGCTATCTGCGATCGTTACGGAATCGAGCGCTGTTTCGTCTTTTCGCTGGACGAACACGACCGGCACCCAGCTTTCTGCAAGCCGAACGATCGCACCCTCGCCCACGCGGAGCGTTCGCAGGGACGGCTGATCCCGTTCGCGCGCCTCGACCTCGACGAGTCGCCGCTCGAGGAGGCGCGGCGCTGCCTCGACCTGGGCGCACGCGGGATCAAGCTCCATCCCCGTGCGCAGAGCTTCCTGATCAACGACGCGCGGCTCGAGCCAATCGTGGCGCTGGCCGCCGAACGGGGCGTGCCCGTATTGATCCACGGCGGTCGCGGATTGCCGCCGATCGCCGATCATCTGGCGCGGCTGGTCGAGCGCTACCCGCTAGCGCAGCTGATCGTCGCCCACGCCGGGATCGCCGATCTGGAGGGATTGGCGCACGCGCTCGGAGGAAAGGCGGGCGTATTCTTCGACACCTCCGTCTGGAGTCCGATCGACTTGCTCGACTTCCTCCACCAGGTCGCCCCCGAGCAGATTCTCTACGCTTCCGACTACCCCTACGGTCAGCAGCCGAGCGCGCTTCTGATGGCAGTCCGCACCGGGCGACTGGCAGGACTCAAAGACGCCGAGATGCGGATGATCCTCTGGGAGAACGCCGACCGCATCAGCCGCGGTGAGCCGCCGCTCACGCCGAGCAAGCCGCGCGGTAGTCCCACCTTCTCTCAGTCGATGACGATGGCACGGATCCAACAGTACATCTCGATGGCGACGCCTCTGCTCTGGACTCGGCAGGCAGACACAGTCGGTGTGCTTGGGCTGGCGTTGAACGCCTGCCGGGCGGCAGATTCCCACCAGCGCGATCTACAGCGAATCTGCGAGCTTCTCACCCGCGCCCGCGATCTCTGGCGCGCGCTACCCGAGTTCGAGGTCGAGTCGGAGCGGCTCAGCGCCAACCGGCTCACTTTCCGGCTCATCCATCTGGCCGACATCCTCGCGGTTACGTCTGGCGCCTGAGCTCTCGCCGGCGGAGGATGCTGCCGGTGCGAGCGTTAGGATCTTGTCCGGGGTGAGCCGTCGACTTTCCTTGCTCTTTCTCTTTGCGATGACGCTCGTCCTCACGGCGACTGCGCTGGCAAGCGCGTACCGCGGCGGCGATAGGCGTTCGGCACAAGCCGGCGAGCCAGCGTCAGTGACCTCCTCTTCCGTGTCGCTTCAGGCGCAGGACGCGACCACGGCCAAGCCGTGCTCGCTGCCTGGACGCTTCCGGGCGGCCTTCGAGCGCGCTTCGGAGAAGACGGACATTCCGCTCTCGGTGCTCGTCGCGATGGCCCAGGTGGAGTCGAACTTCCAGCCCGACGCCGTCTCTCACGCAGGCGCGCGCGGGCTTCTCCAGGTTCTCCCGTCGACGGCGCAGGAGCTGAAGATCGACCTCGGCGGCTCGGACGCGGACGTGCTCGCGGGCGCGCGCTATCTAAAGCGGATGCTGGATCGCTTCGATTCGCTCGAGCTCGCGCTCGCCGCCTACAACGCAGGTCCGACCGCGGTGGCGAAGGCTGGTCACGCCCCGACGGCGGAGACGCGCACGTACGTGGGCAAAGTCCTGGCGCGCTGGCAGCAGCTCGCTAACTGCTCGTAGGACGGAGAGCGCCGGTGACGAACACTGGAGAGCCTCGGATGTTGCCGAACGACTTCGCCTGGCAACAACAGTTTCGGATATAGAAAACAGACGGTCTGCCGATGAGAATCCCCAGCATGCGAACACCCGACCCGAAGACCCAGCCGCAGCTCGCGCTGGCACTCGTTTCCTCGCTCGAGAGCGGCTCGACGACGACTGTGTTCGCAAAGGCGCGCCTGCGTCGTCAGCTCAGCCAGGAGCAGGCCGCGCAGCGCTCAGGTATCACAACCGAGCAGGTCCGCTGGCTCGAGGAAGGGCGCGTGTATGCCTTCCGCAGCCCGGAGGATGCTCTGGCGGCGGCGACCCTGTTAGCAAGCGGGCTCGAGATCGACAACTACGAGGCGCGCGAACTCGCCGGTCTACCAGTCCTCCCCCGCTCGATCCAGCGCAATCCGCGCGGCCGTCTAGCGGTAATAGGAGTCCTGGTGATCGTCAGCGTCGCGGCCGCGATCATGCTCGGATACGTGCTCCGTGGCCCGGCCGGCCAGGTGCTGCCGCTGGGGAATCACGGTTCCGCTCTGCCGGCACCGTGGAAGACCAAGGTCGTCGTTCAGAACGGAAGCGGAGACATCAACTACACTCGCCGGGTCGCTTCCCGGATCGCGGCGCTTGGGTATCAGGTGGTCTCGGTCAAGCGTGCTAGTCGCTTCGACTACAAGCACACGACGGTCTTCTACACAGATGCCGGGGAGGGGCGGGCGCTCGCCGAACGCCTCTCGAACAGCCTCGGCGGCGTCGAAGTACTACCCCTGCCGGCGGGGAAAGACCCGCTCACGATCGACGTCATCGTCGGTCCGGCGAACCTCGCGGTGCGCTGAGGACTGTTCCGCTACCGGAGCTACTGCTCGGCGTTGCTCCTGAGCGCAGCCAGCTTCGAGCTCAACTCCGGAGGTATCGGCTCGCTTATCGCCTGCCGCATGTAGGCGCGGAAGAGACGCTCGTACCGGTAATACCGGCGGCAAAAGCCGCAGGCATCGAGATGCTCCTCGGCCTCGCGCACCCCCTCTTCGGCTAGCTCGCCGTCGAGGTATAGCTCGAGCAGCTCCTCACACCCTCTGCAAGGTGCCTCGCTCACGCCTTCCTCTCCGACACAGAGGCGGCCAGGGACTGCTTGAGCAGCCGTCGCGCCCTGTGCAATCTGGACATGACGGTGCCTACGGGAATCGCGAGGATCTGAGCGGTCTCCTGGTAGCTGAAGTCGCCGAGGTCGACTAGCACGAGCACGTCGCGGAAGTCATGAGGAATATCCGCAAGCGCTTCGACGATGGCGGTCTGGGAGAGCCGCTCGATCATTTTTTCCTCGGCTTCGCCGCTCCTCCCTGCCGCCTGCTCCAGCCGGTCGTAGAGCGAGTACGCGTTCTCCTCCAGAGGCTGCTCGATCGGCCGCCGCTGCTTCTTTCGCCCGCGATCGATGTTGAGGTTGGTGAGAATTCGCACCAGCCAGGCGCGCATGTTGGTGCCGGGCTCGTAGGAGCGCCAGCTGCGAAACGCGCGCGCGTACGTCTCCTGCATCAACTCCTCCGCGTCCTCTCGGGAGCCCGCGATGTGACGTGCGACCTGGTAGACCTGATCCGCATGCTCGAGCGCTTCCTCTTCGAATCGCACACGACCACGGGCCTCCTGCGCTAGTCCGCGTGCATCTTTCTCCGACGCCCGCTCACTCACCGAGGGCGTCCTGACAACGCTTTATAACTTTGCGAACGCGGGACCATATCCACCTATTCCCGTCCCTCCGAATCAGCAGTCACGAGCCGCACGTCCCTTAGACGTATCAGCGGCCGCGGACGGCGTGTACCGGCCGCCTCGCTGCTTCCCAGGCGTAGTAGGAGGCGCTCGAGCCAAAAGAGCGCTGGAACGCTACAACCCGCGGGTTGCGACCTACCTCCCTGGCACGCTGGGCGTGTCTGAGGAGGTTGGGATCGTCCCTTTCCTGCCAGACGAGGATCAGATGCGCCGCTGTCATGAACTCGGCGACGAACGAGCAGCCAGGGGCTGGGCAGGGGAAAGGGTTGGTCGCAACGCAGAACCAGCCGCTGTGATCCTCTTCGCCGTCATCGGTCCAGAGCTCTTCCTCCTCGGTCGGCTCGTCGAGGAGAACGGGAGCGGGCGGCGGGTGTAGTGGCTCGAGCTCCATGATCAGATGGATGTCAGAGCTCGTTTCAATTGACGACCCGCCGACTGGGTGTGATCGGTGAGTGCGAGGCTAGGACGCAGTGTCGCGTTCGTAGCCGGAGGCTACGGGCGCGACCGAGGCCTATCCCGTTAGGAATGCGCGGTCGAAGGGGTTGAGCCGTGGATGCCAGGGGTCGGACGGGCCGTGAAGACGCACTGGTAGTGCGACAAGCGGTCTGGGCGGGCACTGGCGCCCCGGGGCGGCCGCTTCGGGCGTGTAGGCCTGGCGCGATAGGCCTAGAGACAACGCAGCGCGCCGCCGAGCGCGGCCAGGCGGTGGAGTGCTTCATTTGGAACGAGCTCTCAAGACGGCGCGGGCGGGAGCTCCATCCGAGCCGACGATATCGAGTGGAAGGCAAGCGAGCCGGTAGGCACCTGCCTCGACTCCGCGCAGATCGAGGCCCTCGAGCAGGACGACGCCGTCCGAGAGCAGCGTGCGATGCGTCTCGGGCGAGCCGACCGAGAGGTAGTCGATCCCGACGAGCCGGGCACCGCGCTCGACCAGAAGCGATGCCGCGGCCGGTGAGACGCCGACGAAATCGCTCGTGAAACCGTCCTCGTCCCAGAGCTCGGAGTTCCGGGTGGCGAAGATAACCCGCTCGGTACCGGCGGCGACCTCGCGCGCGACCGTTTCGGCGTCGATCTCCTTCGCCGCAGCGCGGGCATCCACGACCAGCGCGGGGCCGATCAGCGCCTCGAGTGGAAGTCGCTCTGCGGACGCACCGCCTTCGATGAAGTGCAAGGGCGCGTCGACATGGGTGCCGGTGTGGACTCCGAGGACGAGCCGGCTCAGGTTGTAACCGTCACCCCCGGCGATCGAGCTCACCCGCGCGACGGTGGGCGCCGGGTCGTCGCCCCAAACGATCATGCCGGGACGCACGGGAACGCTGATGTCGATGATCGCCATGCAGGCCTATGATCGCCTTTCTGCGCGACCCTATCGAACCCGGGCGAACGCCACCGGCTCGGGTCCGACGATCGTGGCTGAAAACGAGAAGAGAAGCGGTCAGGGGCGATTGCCGAGCGTGACCGAAACGGTCATCTTCTTGTCGCCGCGGTAGATCTCGAGCGAGAGCTTTTCGCCCGGTTTGTGCCCGGCGATGATGTCTTCGAGCTTCCCGACAGCGCTGCCGACATTCTTTCCGTCCGCAGCCACGATGATGTCGCCGCCGATTGTGTAGCTCGTTCCGGAGACGGTCACCGTGTGCGTCCCGCCCTTGATCCCGGCCTTGGCCGCCCCGGTTCCGGCCGTCACGTGCGAGACGAGCAGGCCTTTCTTGACAGGGAGCCGAAACTGGCTCGCGAGCTCGGACGTGAACGGCTCGACCTGAACACCGAGGAACGCGTGCGTGGCCTTTCCTGTCTTGATGATCTGAGCGACGACCTGCTTCACCGTGTTCGACTGAATGGCGAAGCCGATGCCGACGTTACCCTGGCTGGTACCGCCGGTCTCGATCTGCGAGTTCACGCCGACCACCTGGCCCAGGCTGTTGATCAGCGGACCGCCCGAGTTGCCGTGGTTGATGGCCGCGTCGGTCTGGACAGCGGCGATGGGAAAGCCGTTCGTGGAGACGAGCGGGCTCGAGATCGAGCCGTCGCCGAGGTTGTAGATAGCGCTAACGATGCCCGACGTGATCGATCGATCGAGACCGAACGGGTTGCCGATGGCCACGACGGTGTCTCCAACCTCGAGCGCCGAAGAGTCGCCGAACGAGAGCGGCGTCAGGGCGCCAGGAGAGACGTTTACCTTGAGCACGGCGAGGTCGGTCGACTTGTCCGTTCCGACAACTGTCGCCTTGGTGTTGACGTTGTTCGAGAACAGAACCTCGATCGAGGAGGCGCCCTGGATGACGTGGTAGTTCGTGACGATGTGACCCTGCTTGTCGATCACGAACCCGGAGCCGAGAGCCTCCTGTTTCTGCGCCGGTAGCTGGAAGAAGGGGTTGGACTGTCCTTGCACGATCGACGTGCTCGTCACCTGCACGACGCCCGGAGACGTTCGCTCGTAGATCTCGGGGATCGTGAGACCATTCGCAGCACCCTTGACTGAGGCAGCCGCCACGGTCGAGGGCGATTCGGACTTTTCGGTCACTATCGTGGTCGTCTTGCCTAGATCGCCGAGGGCGGCGAGCGCTCCCAACGAGATCCCTGCTCCCAGGACACCGGCCAGGAGAACGCCGATGCCTGTTGCAATATGTCGCCCGGTAGGTTTCATTGACATCCCCCTTTATACCCGGCTGCGCTCGTGGGCTGGTTACAGGCATTTTTCCCACGATTAGGGTTTTGTTAAGCAACGACGGCGGTGCACAATCGTTCCATCGACTCATCCGTCGCGCCTTGGCGACGTTCTCGAACTTCCGCCCTTTCCGCCGATAGAGAAGGAAGATCCCGATTGCGGCCTGCCATAACAACCGCTTCGATCAGCGAACGACTCGTCAGCCGACTCTCGCGGCTCGTAAGAATTACGGTCCCGTACGAGCCCAAAAACCGGTTCGAGGGTGCCGCTCGTAGCTCCGCTGCGCTCGCCGTTGCGTCAGGGTTCATCGTCGTCGCTTGGACCGCTATCGCACCGGCCGATCGGCGCCTCCCGCTGCTCGGCGTCACGCTCGCCTGTTTCGCTCTTGCGACCGCCTATCTGGCTCTGCCCAAGTTCGTGCTCGCTAGATCGGCCGCGTTCGGCCTGCTCGTCTCGGCACTGGCGGCGGCGGGAATCGCGCTCGACTCGCGTCACTGGACGCTCGGCCTCTTTCTCTTCTTCATCGCGACTCTTCACACGGCGTACTTCTCCGGCCTCCGCGGCATCGCTGCCCAGCTCGCCCTTGCCTCGGGCTCCTTCCTGGTGTTGTCACTCACCCTGGGCCACGGCAGTCGACGTTTTGTAGACTGGGCTGCGGCAACAGCTGCGCTCGCTTGCTTTTCGCTCGCGGTGCTCTGGGCGAGGCAGATGATCGATGCCCTGGTCGAGGGCCTTGAAGCCCGAGCGCGTGGACAGAGAGTGATCGCGCAGCTGGGGCAACTAGCCCTACTCGAGACCAACGTCTACGCGTTTATGCAGACGGCCGCCGAGGCGATCGCCGGCACGCTGGCGCTGGAGCGGGTCGTCGTCTTCGAGAACGTCGAGAGCGGCGAGCTGATGCCCATGCGTGCTTGCGCGGGATCGCTGACCGAGGCGATCGAGCGGGATTCGACTCTCGAGCCCGACTCCTTCTCCAGGTACACGCTGCTCGCCAAGGAGCCGGTTCTCGTTACCGACCTCGCCGCGGAGACTCGATTCGAGCCGACGCCGATTCTGCTCGAGCTCGGCGTCGTCAGCGCCGTCAACGTCGTGATTCCCGGCCGGGATCATCCCTGGGGCGTATTGGGAGTGCGAACGACAACGAGAAGGTATTTCAGTACCGCCGACACCGACTTCTTGCACGCCGCCGCAAACATCATCGGCTCGGTGATCGAACGGCGCAGGAACGAGGAGTCGCTGCAGGCGAGCCGCGCCGGTGCCGCGGAACTGAACGAGCGCCTGAGCTCCGTTATCGATGCCTCGCCGGTGGCGATCATCGAGGTCGATCTCGACCGGCGCGTCACGGTCTGGAACAAGGTCGCCGAGGGCATCTTCGGCTGGACGCGCGACGAGGTGATCGGCTCGGTCCTGCCTACGACTCCGGAGCATCGGCTCGACGAGCTCGCCGAATTGCTGGAGAGGGTGGCCGGCGGCGAGCAGATCTTCAACTTCGAGACCGAGCGCCTGCGCCGCGATGGCACGATCTTCCCCTACTCGATCTCGCTCGCTCCTCACCGCGACGGCACCGGCAAGACGGTCGGTGTCATCGGTCTGGGTACCGACCTGAGTGCCCGCAAGCTGGCCGAGGAAGAGCTCTCCCGCAGCCGCGAGCTCTACCGCGTCGTGGTCGAGAACTCGCACGACATGATCGCAGTACTCGACCCGATGGGGCGTTTCGTCTTCGCCTCCCCCTCTTACGAGCGGGCGCTCGGCTACGGCCCCGAGGAGCTCGTGGACGTCTCGCCGATCAGTCTCGTGCACCCCTCCGACGTGCAGCGCGCCAGCGACGCTTTACGGCAAGTGGTTACCAGCCAGGGTGCCGCCGTGGTCGAGTTGCGCATGCGACACAAGCGCGGTAACTGGGTCCTCGTCGAGGGAACGACAACCTCGGTGATGGGCGAGAGCGGACAGCTGCAATCGATCCTCATGAGCTTCCGCGACATCAGCGAGCGCCGTATCGCCGAGGAAGAGCTGCGTGAAGCCGAGGCTCGCTACCGTCTGCTCGTCGAGCAGCTGCCGTTGATCACCTACATCAACGTTCCCGGCGAATCGGGGCGCTGGGTCTACCTGAGCCCGCAGCTGGAGGAGATCCTCGGCTACAAGCCAAGCGACTGGACCTCGGACCTCCGCAACTTCGTGCAAGCGATCCATCCCGACGACCGCGAGCGTGTGACCGCGGAGCGAGCCGCAAGCGGCACGAAGGGCAGAATCGGGCTCGAGTACAGGCTGATGGCAAAGGACGGGCGCGTCGTCTGGATGCGCGACGAGGCGGTGGTCGTCCGCGATCTCTCCGGCAAGCCGCTCTACGTTCAGGGCTACCTGCTCGACATCAGCGCCGAGCGCGAGGCGGAGGACGAGCGTCGCCGGCTCGAAGCTCAGCTCCTCCACTCACAGAAGATGGAGGCGATCGGGCGCTTGGCGGGAGGCGTCGCGCACGACTTCAACAACCTGCTGACGGCAATCATCGGCTATAGCGAGCTGATCGTCTCGGAGCTCGACCCCGCCAGCTCGCTTGCCCGTGACGCCGAGGAGATCAAGCGGGCGGCCGAGCAGGCAGCGGCGATGACGCAACAGCTGCTCGCGTTCAGCCGGCGCCAGGTACTGCAGCTCGCACTGCTCAACCCGAACGAGGTGATCGGGCACATGGAGAAGATGCTCCAGCGCCTGATCGGCGAGAACATCGAGCTCGTCACCGAGCTCGAGAGCGAGATCGCGATCATCCGCTGTGACCGCAGCCAGATCGAGCAGGTGATCATGAACTTGGTCGTCAATGCGCGCGACGCAATGCCGACGGGGGGCCGGATCACGATCACGACAGCGAACACCGAAGTGGACGCGGCCGAGGCCGCCGAACTGGGCTTGCTGCCGGGCAGCTACGTCCTCGCCACGATCTCGGACACCGGCACCGGGATGGACGACGAGACGCTCTCGCACATCTTCGAGCCCTTCTTCACCACCAAGGCCCAGGGAAAGGGCACCGGCCTCGGACTCGCCACCGTGCACGGCATCGTCGAGCAGTCAAACGGCGCGATCGCGGTCGAGAGCACAGTTGGAGAAGGGAGCGGGTTCCGCGTCCTCCTCCCCGTCGCGCAGGAGGGAGCGGACTCTGATCGCGCGGTGGCGCCGACCGGAGAGACACGCGGAAGCGAAACGCTCCTACTCGTCGAGGACGAGGAGATGGTACGCCAGCTCGTCGGTCGCGTTCTGCGCGAGCTCGGCTACGAGGTGTTCGAGGCATCGAGCGGTGAGGAGGCGCTCTCGGTCTCCGACAGCCTCGAGCGTCCGATCGACCTGCTCCTCACCGATGTGGTCATGCCCGGGATGAGCGGGCGAGAGCTGGCCGAGCTGCTGACCGTCTCGAGACCGACCACGCGTGTCCTGTTCATGTCCGGCTACACCGAAGAGGCGATCGTCCATAACGACGTCCTCGGCGGCGAGACGGAGTTCATCGGCAAGCCGTTCACACCCCAGGAGCTCGCGTACAAGGTCCGAGGGGTGCTCGAGGGAAGCGAGAAGGGCGGCGCCAAGTCGTCGCGCGCCCCGGCCGGGTAGCGGTAGCCGGAGCCCGCGCGAGCTGAGGCCGAAGCCGGACCCCGGCTTTCTGGTTGAATCGCGGGGATGGCGAACTCATTCGGAGCCAAAGCGAAGCTGCAGATCGGCGCCGCCGGTTACGAGATCTTCCGTCTCGAGACGCTTGCCGGCGAGCACGACGTGGCGACTCTACCCTTCAGCCTTCGCGTGTTGCTCGAGAACACACTGCGCCACGAGGGCAGGTCGACGAGCACGGTCGATGTCGAGGCGATCGCCGCCTGGGACGAGAGCGCCGAGCCGGGCAACGAGATCGCGTTCACTCCGACGCGCGTCCTCCTGCAGGACTTTACCGGCGTTCCCGCGATCGTCGACCTGGCCGCCATGCGCGACGCCATGCGCGCGCTCGAGGGCGACCCGTCCGCGATCAACCCGCAGCTTCCGATCGAGCTCGTGATCGACCACTCGGTTCAGGTGGACGCCTTCGCCAGCCGCCTGGCGCTGGAACGAAACACCGAGATGGAGTACGCCCGTAACCGCGAGCGCTACCTCTTCTTGCGCTGGGGCCAGAGCGCCTTCGCCAACTCCAAGGTCGTGCCGCCGGGCACGGGCATCGTCCACCAGGTCAACCTCGAGCATCTCGCCCGCGTAGTAGAAGCACGAGACGGTGTGGCCTTCCCCGACACGCTCGTCGGAACCGACTCGCACACGACGATGGTGAACGGGCTCGGAGTGCTCGGGTGGGGCGTCGGCGGAATCGAGGCGGAAGCGGCGATGCTGGGCGAGCCGGTCTCGATGCTCGTTCCCCAGGTCGTCGGCCTGCGCCTGCTCGGCGAGCTCCCCGAGGGAGCGACCGCGACCGATCTCGTGCTCACCGTGACCGAGCTGCTGCGCCGGACCGGCGTTGTCGGCAAGTTCGTCGAGTTTTTCGGCCCCGGGATCTCGGCCCTGGCGCTGGCCGACCGCTCGACCCTGGCGAACATGTCGCCGGAGTACGGCGCCACCTGCGGTTTCTTCCCCGTCGACGACGAGACTCTTCGCTACCTGCGCCTGACCGGTCGTAGCGAAGAGCGGGTGCAGCTGGTCGAGGCCTACTGCAAGGAGAACATGCTCTGGTACGAGTCCGGCTCGGAGCCTCGCTACTCGCGCGTGGTCGAGCTCGACCTGTGCACGATCGAGCCGAGTCTCGCGGGCCCGCGCCGGCCTCAGGATCGCGTGCCGCTCGCCGAGGCGAAGCGCTCTTTTTACGAGGGGCTGACAACCTTCGGCGTCGAGTTCGAGAACAGCTCGCTCGACGAGGCGATCGCCGAGACCTTCCCGGCCAGCGATCCTACCGCCGAGCAGACGCCCGGGCACGCGCCGCTCTCCGACCCGGCGCCCGCGACGCACGCGCCGAACGTGACGCCGGCCGCGATCTCCTTTGAGCTGGACGGAGAGAAGGTCGAGCTAGGCCACGGCGCCGTCGTCATCGCGGCCATCACGAGTTGTACGAACACGTCGAACCCGCAGGTGATGATCGGCGCCGGCTTGCTGGCGAAGAAGGCGGTCGAGCGAGGGTTGCGCCGCAAGCCATGGGTGAAGACCAGCCTCGCGCCGGGCTCCCGCGCCGCCGAGCGCTACTACCAGAGCTCGGGGCTCACTCCCTATCTCGAGGAGCTCGGCTTCGATATCGTCGGCTTCGGCTGCACGACCTGCATCGGCAACTCCGGACCGCTACCGGCGCCGGTTGCTCAGGCGATTGCCGAGGGCGAGCTGGTGACTTGCGCAGTGCTCTCGGGGAACCGCAACTTCGAGGCCCGCATCCATCCTGACGTCAAGGCGAACTACCTCGCCTCGCCGTTACTGGTCGTCGCCTACGCGCTCGCAGGCCGAATGGACATCGACCTCACGAGCGAGCCGATCGGCCTCGATAAGAGCGGGGCGGAGGTGTTTCTGCGCGACATCTGGCCCGGCGCCGCCGAGATCTCCGATGTGATCGCCAAATCGATCCACAGGGAGACGTTCGTCGAGGTCTACAGCGACATCCTGGCCGGCGACGAGCGCTGGCAGGAGCTGCCCGTCTCCGAGGACGAGCTGTTTGGTTGGGACGAGGACTCCACCTACGTGCGCCGGCCACCCTACTTCGACGGCATGGGGCTCCAGCCCGGTGAGATCGCCGACCTGGAAGACGCCCGTTGCCTCGCCGTCCTCGGCGACTCGGTCACGACCGACCACATCTCGCCGGCGGGATCGATCGCACTGGACTCCCCGGCCGGAAGCTACCTGCTCGAGCGCGGAGTCGCGCGCCCGGACTTCAACTCCTACGGCTCTCGGCGCGGGAACCACGAGGTGATGGTGCGCGGTACCTTCGCCAACGTTCGTCTGAGAAATGCGCTCGTTACGGGTAAGGAGGGCGGCTGGACGGTTCATCTCCCGAGCGGCGAGGAGATGACGATCTTCGCCGCCTCCGAGCGCTACCTGGCCGAGCAAACGCCGCTAATCGTCCTGGCAGGCAAGGAGTACGGGTCGGGCTCCTCACGCGACTGGGCCGCGAAGGGCCCGCGCCTGCTCGGCGTGCGCGCGGTCATCGCCGAGAGCTACGAGCGGATCCACCGCTCGAACCTGCTGATGATGGGCATCGTGCCGCTCCAGTTCCCGGGCGGTGAGAGCCGCGAGACGCTTGGGCTGAGCGGGCGCGAGCGCTACTCGATTACCGGGCTCGCCGGTGGGCAGGCCGAGCAGGCGACGGTCACCGCCTTCCCCGACGGCGGCGGCGAGCCGATCGTCTTCAGGGCACGGGCCCGTCTCGACACTCCGCGCGAGCGAGAGTACGTCCGGAACGGCGGGATTCTGCCCTTCGTTCTCCGGCGCCTGCTCGCTCAGAGCTAAGAAGCTCTAACCGAAGCCGCCTTCAGGCGTCCTAGATATAGTATCCTCTATGACGCTCGTACTCGTAGCCATGCTGCTTGCGCTCGCCTACTGTGCGGCGCCCGGTCCGGTTCTGGCCGAGGCTGCCCGCCGGGGTCTCACGAGCGGTTTTCGCGCTGCCCTGGCCGTTGAACTCGGGTCGCTGGCAGGCGACGCTCTCTGGGTCGCTCTGACGCTGATGGGCGCGGCCGCACTGGCCGAGGCGGGCGGTTTTCAGCTCGCCGCCAGCGTTACCGGCGGTGTCTTTCTACTCTGGCTCGGCGTTCGGGCCTTGCGCGGGGCCCGGAACGGACACCTTCCCACTGATGGCAATCCGCTCGTCGAGCGGGCCTTCGCAACTGGGGCAGCGATCAGCGTCGCAAGCCCCTATGCCCTTCCCTTCTGGCTCGGTGTCTCGAGCTCTCTCCCCGGCTACGGTATCTCCTCTCACGGGGCTTTCGGCTACGTCGCATTTTCCGCGGCTTTCCTGCTTACCTGTGTGGTGTACGCACTGGCCGCGGCGGCGCTGATCGCGTGGGGGCGGCGCCTCCTAAGGCCTCGCTTTTTCTTCGCCGTCGATCTCGTCTGCGGCCTAGCTCTCGTCGTCGTGGGTGTGAACCTGCTCTCCTTCGCCTTCGCGCACGCGATCGGTTAGAGTCGAACAGAGCCTGCCGGGTAAGCCCGGAGGCGCCCAATAGAAACCGGGGTGTCCCGTCGGAAAGAACGGGACTGAGATCAAACCCGCCGAACCTGATCTGGGTCATGCCAGCGAAGGGAGCACTTTGAGCGACGAGACACCGAACTGGGGCATCGAGCCGGTGCCGGAGCGACTGCGTGTGCTCGGGCTTCTCGACACGACTTTGCTCTGGAGCAGTCTGGGGTTGAGCCTGCTCGTGCTCGTCGCGGGCACCTACCTCGTGCCGGATCTCTCGCTGCCGTCGGCGCTGGCCGCGATCCTCGTCGGCGGCCTGGTCGGTAACGCGATGCTCGGCTTTGCGGGGCTGATCGGCGCCGACGCGCGCGTCCCGGCGATGGTGCTCCTGCGCGCCCCGCTCGGGCGCCGGGGCTCGTACATCGCCACGGCGTTGAACGTTGTCCAGAACATCGGCTGGACGGTGTTCGAGCTGATCGTGATCGCGACCGCGGCCGCCGCCCTGTCGCAGCGGGTGTTCGGATTCCACGGTAAGTGGCTCTGGACACTCGTCGCCGCAGCCGCGACGACCGCGCTGGCGTTGCTGGGGCCGATCGGGTTTGTACGCCGTTGGGTGCGCCGCTTCGCGATCTGGGTCGTCCTGGCCTCGCTCGCCTATCTGAGCTGGTGGGCGCTCCACGACGTCGGTCTACACACTCTCTGGAACCGTCCGGGTAAGGGTGGGCTCGGCTTTTGGGGAGGGGTCGATCTGATGATCGCGATGCCCGCCTCCTGGCTCCCGCTCGCGGCCGATTACACCCGCTTTGCCGGTAGCCGCGGCCGGGCTTTCTGGGGCACGGGCCTGGGCTATCTGCTCCCAAACGTTTGGCTCTACTCGCTCGGTGCCGTTCTTCTTCTCTCCCGCAACCTCAGCGACGCGACCTCGCTGATGACGGCGATCGCCGGCGGCGGTCTCGCCAGCGGCCTCGCCCTGTTCGCACTCGGTGTCGACGAGACCAAGGAACCGTTCGCCAACGTTTACTCGACTGCCGTGTCGCTCCAGAACCTGCTCCCGCGGACCTCGCAGCGGCTGCTGATCGTCGTCGCAGCCACGATCTCGACCGCCGGCGCGCTTGCGATCAACCTGACTCAGTACTCGACGTTCCTCTACCTGCTCGGCTCCTTCTTCGTACCGCTCTTCGGGGTGCTGGCCGCCGACTGGTTGATGCGACGCGGTTACGACCGGGACGCCATCTTCGCGGCGCCGGACTTCCGCCCGGCTCTGCTCGGAGCCTGGCTGGCGGGCTTCGCCCTCTATCAATGGTTGCTCCCGACCGGCCCGGCCTGGTGGAAGGGGCCGGTCGCCCATCTTCATCCCCAGAACCTCGGCTTCGGCGCCTCGCTGCCGGCTTTTGCTCTCGCCTTCGCGCTGACCGTTTTGACGAGCCTGCTGACGCGTAAGCCGGTACACAGCTCCTCGACCGCCTGAGCCGGGCGCCCAACGCGGTACAGTCCGCTCGTGCGGCCGATCGGGATAGTCGGCAGCCTCTCGCACGACAGCTCGCCCGGTCGCGAGCCGCGCGCCGGCGGCTGCCCTTACTACGCAGCTCGAGCGCTGCGCCTGCTCGAGCGCCCGTCGCGCATAGTCAGCAAGTGCGGCGAGGAGCACCGCCGCCTGCTCCTTGGGCCCCTGCTCGCGCAGGGAGTGCCGGTGAGCTGGCGCCCCGGCAAGGCTTCGACGAGTTTCGAGCTGATCGACGACGGCGACAGTCGCAGGATGACGGTGAAGTCGATCGGCGACAGCTGGACGGTCGAGGAGGCGCGCGACTGGATCCGCGAGTCGCTCGGGCCGTGCGAATGGGTGCACGTCGCGCCGCTCCTGCGCGGCGAGTTCTGCGCCGCCACCCTGGCCGAGATCGCACGCGATCGTTATCTCTCTCTCGACGGACAGGGACTCGCGCGCTCACCCGAGCTCGGGCCGCTCGTTCTCGATGCGGATTTCGACCGCGAGCTGCTCCGCCACGTCACCGTGCTCAAGCTCGCCGAGGAGGAGGCGGTCGCCCTCCTCGGCGAGGTCGACGCCGCGAGCCTGGCCACGCTCGAAGTGCCCGAGGTGGTGGTGACGCGCGGATCGCGCGGCGCACTTGTCTACCACCAGGGTGAGCTGGCAGAGGTGCCCGCCCGGCCGGTGGTTACGAATACGGATACGACCGGAGCCGGCGACGAGTTCGCCGCCATCTATATCGCCGCCAGGGCGCGCGGCCGCTCGCCGGTCGTCGCGGCTCGCCGGGCAGCTGTGTTCGTCGGCGCCCTGCTCAGCCGGCGGCTGCCGGCCTCATAGCCCAGACGGGCAAGCAAGCCAAGGTCGGGGCGAGGCAGAACTAGGTGCTGCTCGGAAGTCCGAACTCGCCGCGGGCGACGATCACCGCGGCGCCACCTACCTCGATCAGCGTGGCCGCCTCAACGCTGCCGTGAGCACTGGCATAAAGCGTCGAAGGCCGCCCGATCTCCTCGCCCTGGCGAATCTCGATCTCCTCGCCGAAAGGAACGGCACCGTGCCGGGCCAGATGGAGCGCAAGCGGGCCCGCGGCCGAACCGGTAGCGGGGTCCTCCTCGATGCCGAGCCCGTGTACGAAACAGCGCGTCTTCCAGCTCTTGCCCGAACCGGCGAAGCAGTTCACGCCGATCGCACCGAACGCCTTCAGCACTCTCTGCTCGGGAGCCAGCGCCGCGACCTTCGCCTCCGATGCGAGCGCCACGAAGACGTGCCTGATGCCGTTGTCGTAGAGCTCGACCGGAAGCTCGCTTCGCTTCAAGCCCAGCCCGGCGAGCAGCTCGGGCGTCTGCTCGAAGGGTTCGATCCGCGGTAGGGGCTGGCTCATCCTTCCGAAAACGATGCGACCGCTCGCTCCCCGCTCCAGCTCGACCGCGACCACGCCGGAGCCGGTCTCGAGCCGGATCAGTCCCAGCTGAAGGGGCCCCGCGAGCACGAACGCCGTCCCCAGGGTCGGGTGCCCGGCGAAGGGAACCTCGCTCCCGGGCGTGAAGATGCGGATCCGCGCGTGCCCCTCGCCGGCGGCCGGGTAGCAGAACACCGTCTCCGAGAAGCCGATCTCCCTCGCCAGCGGCTGCAGCAGGTGCTCGGGAATCTTCTGCGCGTTCGTGAAGACAGCCAGCTGGTTACCGGCGAGTGGCCGGTCGCTGAAGACATCGGCGACGACGTAACGGTAGCTCTCCATGCTTCCTTCCCGGGGAAGCGGACTCTAGCGGCTTCCAGCCGCGACGGCGAAACCGCCGGGGCGCCCGACCCGCGCGAACTCGCAGACTCGTTTCGGGCATGCAGCCGCCAACGGAGTTACTCGACATGCTGCAGGAGATCGCCACCTAGACCGGCGCCTTCCGTCGAGGTCTTTACAACGTTCGCCGCGCGGAAACCTCTGCTCTCGATGGGCGGCAACGGCCTCTCCAGCAAGCGCTTCGCCACCCGGCGCTTTATTGTCCGGCCGTGGCCAGGGGAGTACGACGTGTTTTCGTCCCGTTGCTGCTCGGACTTTCGCTGCTCGCGATGCTGAGCGGGTGCAATGGAAGCAAGCACAGCGCTAAGCCAGCGCCGAGCACTTCAGCCTCGCTCGTCCCGAACTCGATCGCCTTCTGGGACGCCGAGCACGGTCTCGTCGGAAGCGGAGTCACCTGGAAGAAGACGACCGGCGCCATCTCGGCGACAAGCGACGGCGGTAAGACCTTCCGCCTCGTCCTGCGGACGCCGGGGCCGGTCGTTTGGGTCTCGACGGCCGGTTCGAGCGACGCCTGGGCGGTCGTCGAACGGTGCTCGCCCTCGGGCTGCGTCTTCTCCCGGCTCCTGCACAGCAGCGACCGCGGTAAGTCGTGGCAGAGACTGGCCGCACCGCCGGTCTCGAGCATGAGCTTCGCAACGACGTCGCGAGGATTGGCGGTCACCGAGAAGGGCCAACTTCTGGCGACCGGTGACGGCGGGCGCTCGTGGAGCGGTTTGTCGAGACCGTGCTCGAGATCGGAAAGCGAATGGTTCGCCCCATCGGGCGGGGTCTATCTCTCGCTCGTAACGCAACGGCGCGCATGGGCTGTTTGCGTCGGGGAAAGCAGCGCCGGAAGTCAGGCGAAGACGATCTTCGAGAGTGTTGATGGCGGAAAGGTCTGGCAGATGGTCGCCAATCAGCCCGTAGTCGGCCACTCTCGAGTCGGATCGGGCGGTCTGTCGTCCTACGGCTATCCGCAGGGAATCAGCTTTTCGGCGCAGGGCTACGGTCTTCTCTGGGAGAGCCGTGGCAATCTCTACTTAACCCGGGATGGGGGCCACCACTGGCAGAAGCTCGGGATCGCGGCTCCGGAGGTCGATTCCGGACTCTCCGCCGTGATGCTCTCCAGAACCCGCGCATTCGCCCTTCTCTCGCGCGGCGGAACCTATCGGTTGCTCTCGACAACGGACGGCGGCCGAAGCTGGTCGGTCGTCCAGCGCTGGCCCGCCGCACGCTGAGTCTCACGAGATCCGCCCGTTCTCGAGCCGGAGCACCTCGTCGAAGCGGTCGAGTATCAGCTCGTCGTGCGCGATCACAAGCAGGCCTACGTCGTCGGCGCCGGCGAGGAGACCCGGCCGAAGAAGTGAGTCAGGCGCAGGTACCTGCCCGAGCGGGTGAAATACCACGCGGTCTGCAGTCCGGCGACGAAGAGCCCCATCCCGATCGTGATCGGGATGAAGATGAAGTGGAAGATGATCGTGACCGCGAACTGCCAGCGCGACAGCTCAGCGGTCGTGACGGCGAGCGCGCTCAAGCGAGAACCTCATCAGAGCCGCGGCGCATGCGGACTTCTTACCGGTTTGGAGCGCGGATTTCAAACCCCCGCGCCGCGTTTCCCGTAACGGAAACCTCAGCCCGAGCCGGCGCCACTGAGCCCGCGTGGTCGAGCGTGCCCTACGCGGCGACGACCTTGCCGTGAATCTCCCGGGTGAGCGCTTCGACCTGCTTGGTCAGAGCGGTGTTCTCGTCGATCAACCGCTTGATCAGACCGATCCCTTCCTCGGCCTGCTGCTGCCGGCGCACGCTCTCCGTGGCGACGTCTTCGCGGTGTTTCGCGTCCGCGTCTGCGTGCGCCTTGTCGCGGTCGGCCTGGCGGGTTTGTGCGAGCAGGATCAGCGGCGCCGCGTAGGCGGCCTGGAGGCTGAACGCCAGGTTGAGCAGGATGAACGGGTAGAGGTCGAAGGTGACGAGGCCGGCGGCGTTGGCGAAGATCCAGGCGCCGACGATCAGCGTCTGGCCGATCAGGAACTTCGGCGTGCCGAAGAAGCGCGCGAACGCCTCCGCCCTGGCGCCGAACGAGCTCGAGCCGAACGGCGCCGCCACCCGCTCGAACTCTTCCAGAAAGCGCCGGTAGTGATTTGCCGGCGTCGATGCAGGTGCCCCGACCATCGTGAATCCTCCTGTTGTGAGCTTGGTCGAACAACTCTGCCCGCCGGAGGTCACTCCCGCAACACCGGCGGGCCCGCCGGCTGACTAGGATCGCGCGCATGCTGCGCGACAGCCTCTCGAACGCCGAAGCCCGCCGGATCGCCCTGGCGGCGCAGGGGCTCGACCGGCCGCGGCCGGATGGGCGCATCGATCTGCGCCACCTGCGGGTGGTAATCGGGCGACTCGGCCTGCTTCAACTCGACTTCGTCAACGTGGTCGTCCCGGCGCACTACCAGGTGCTCTACTCGCGGCTCGGACCGTACGAGGTGTCGCTGCTCGACAGGCTCGCCTACCGACGCCGCGAGCTCACCGAGCAATGGGCGCACGAAGCTTCGCTAGTTCCCGTGGAATTGTGGCCGCACCTGGATCACCGCCGTGCGGCGCACCCGATCCGTCCCCGCGGCTTCGACCTCTTCCTCGAAGAGCACTCCGGCTACGTCGACTGGGTGCTGAAGGAGATCGGCCGCCGCGGCCCGCTCGCCGCCGAGGATCTGCCCGCCCCGGACGGGGTCTCGCGGCGCCTCAAGGGATCCTGGCTCGGGACGGTGCCGCGGGCATTGCTCGAGCATCTGTTCGGGCGCGGCGTGCTCGCGGTCGCCGAGCGCCGCCCGAGCATGGCGCGCGCCTTCGACCGCTCCGAGCGCCTCGTCCCGCCCGAGCACCACAGCCGCACGGTCACCCGCGACGACGCCCAGCGCGAGCTGATCCGGATCGCCGCCCGCGCACACGGCGTCGCCACCGTCGCCGATCTCGCCGACTACTTCCGCCTGCGCGTCGGCGAAGCGCAACCTCGCATCGCCGAGCTGGTCGAGGGCGGAGAGTTGCGCGAGGTGACGGTCGAGGGCTGGCGCGGGTCCGCGTATCTGCACCGCGATGCGCGGCTACCCCGCCACGTCGGCGCCGCCACGCTCCTCTCGCCCTTCGACCCGCTGATCTGGACGCGAAGGCGAACCGAGCGCCTGTTCGGCTTCGACTACCGCTTCGAGATCTTCACGCCGCGCGAGCAGCGCCGCTGGGGCTGCTACGTCCTCCCTTTCCTTCTCGGCGACCGCCTCGTCGCCCGCGTAGATCTGAAAGCAGACCGCGCGAGCGGACGTCTCGTAGTGCTTTCGACCCACTACGAGCCCGGCGCCGACCGGACCGAGATCGAGCCCGCCCTCAACGCCGAGCTCGAGACAATGGCCGGTTGGCTCGGATTGGAGCCGCCCGTTGCCCCGCGCGGCGTCTAGTGCGCCCATCTCGCTCGCCCTGCGGCGAAAGTCGTGTCAACCTCCCATAGCCGGACGGCGTTTGAACCTCCATGGACGAACCGAGCGATAGCCGATGATCGCCCCCGAATGGGAAGCAGAGTTCGAAGCCTTCGTACGAAAAGAGTCACCACGCCTGCTCGGTTTCGCGTTATTGCTCACCGGCGAGCGCGGCGACGCCGAAGATCTCCTGCAGATCGCCCTACTTCGCGTCGCCAAGCGATGGGGCGTCGCGCGCGAGAGTCCGGAGCTGTTCACGCGGCGAGTGGCGGTCAACCTCGCCTGCGATCGCTGGCGCCGCTGGCGACGGCGGCCGAGCGAGACGCAATTCGAAGACTGGATGGGAGGCGCAGTCTCCGGGGAGGAAGCGACGCGCGCCGGTGAACGCGAGCTGATCCTCCGAGCGACACGCCAGCTCCCTGTCGGGCAGCGAGCAGTTCTCGTCCTTCGCTTCTGGGAGGACTTGTCGGTGGACGAGACGGCACGCGTTCTCGGCTGCGGCGAGGGTAGCGTCAAGTCACAGACGCACCGTGCGCTCAGGCGGTTGCGCGAGCTGCTCGAGGCCCAAGGAGTGTCCACTCAATCCGGCATGAACGCTCGCCACGACGGATCGCCGGTCCCTCTTGACTCGAACAAAGGAGGCGCACCATGCCGACTGATGAGCGAATGATCACCGAGCTTCGACTTGCCTTCGATGAGGCAACCAGGGAGCTCGATCCCGATCCGGACCTGCTGACCACCTTGAGGCGCAGGCAGACGCGACAGCGACGACGACGGCGCCTGACGCTGGTGGTGGTCAGCGCGACCCTTGCGGCCACACTCGCGCTTGCCGGGACGAGCTTCCGAGGTCACCACGCGGGAGGAGGAGCCGCGTATGCCGCGACGCCACCTGTCCTGAACTACACCCCCAGCGACAACGTACCGAGCGCGCACGACCTGCTCCTGCAGCTCGCGAGCAAGGCCGCCGCGCAGCCTCAGCCCGCGGCCGGGCGCTACGACTACATCGAGACTCGCGGCTGGAGCCTCGACAGTACTGACAACGCGGGCGGACCCAGAACTGTGACGCTCAATACCATCCATCATCAACTGTGGGTTACTGATGACGGATCGGGAAGGACCGTCGAGAATCGTGCTGGGCGGATCTATGACGACGTCGTTCCTAACGACAACTTCCCTAACGGGCTCCAGAGTCGGACGCAGCTACCGACGGATCCGTCTGTGCTTCGCGCCGAGTTGGCGAAGAACTATCCGAACTACGGCACGTTCGAGTGGTTCACCGCCGTCGGCGACGTCTGGAACGTGCAGGTCGTTACCCCGCAGGTCCAGGCCGCACTACTCCGAGTGCTCGCCGGCGAGCCCGACATGGTTTACAGCGGCACTGTCACCGACCGAGCGGGAAGGACGGGCGTCGCCACCAGCACCGAATCCGACCACTCGGGCGCTCTGACTCGCTACACGCTGATCTTCGATCCATCGACGGGCGCACTCCTCGACTCCGAGGAGACTGCGCTCGAAGCGCCGAGACTGCTTCGCCTGCGCGTACCAGCGACGACGGGGTACGAGCTCTGGCTGAAGACGGGCCGCGTCGACTCCACCGACGCGACACCCTGAGTGCAGCGCCTGGTCCACCAAACACCTAGACGAGAGGCCGCTCGTGACCCGGGCGGCCTCGTCGCGCTACCGTTACAAGTTCGCCGAGGCAAAGGTCACACTGCTTTGCGGAGAAGCGGCTATCTTGACCATGCCGAGCCCCCGTAGCTCAGTGGATAGAGCAGTGGTTTTGGCATGGGGGAAACCCGGTTTCCCCCATGAGCCCCCTCGTCCCTGAAGGAGAGCGGGAGCGAGCCGCGCCCGCGCAGGTCGGTCGCGGCGGCAAGGGTCACACTGCCTTACCGAGAAGTGGCTATCTTGAACCTGCCGAGCCCCCGTAGCTCAGTGGATAGAGCAGTGGTTTCCTAAACCACGTGCGCAAGTTCGATTCTTGCCGGGGGCATCCTCAGTGACTGCACGCGGCCACGGGCAGCGAATTGAGCGTTATCGTCACGCTTGCGTATGGCGAAGACGATCCTCTGCTACGGCGATTCGAACACCTGGGGCTTCGTGCCCGGGAGCGAGGGCGAGCGCTTTCCCTGGGAGGTGCGCTGGCCCGGAGTGCTACAGGCCGAGCTCGGCGACGGGTTTCGGGTGATCGAGGAGGGGCTGAGCGGGCGGACGACGGTGCTCGAGAACCCGCTCGAGCAGTACCGGAACGGGCGCGAGTACCTGCTTCCGTGCCTGCAGTCGCACCAACCGCTCGACCTGGTCGTGATCTTCCTGGGTACGAACGACCTCTGCGACCGTTACTCGCTGCCGCCGCTGGATATCGCACGCGGCGCCGCTTTGCTCGCTCAGATCGCGCTGCGGAGCGAGACAGGGCCCGGCTACGGGGCGCCGGCCGCGCTGCTCTGCTCGCTGCCGCGACTGGGCGACACGAGTACGCTCGCGGACACCCTCTCGGGTGGAGCGGCGAAGGCCGCAGACCTTACCCGCCACTTCCAGGTCGCCGCTTCCGAGGTGGGTGTGCCGCTGCTCAATCTCTCCGAGGTCACCGTTTACGACGACTCCGACGGCGTCCACCTGAACGCCGGCGGGCACCGGGCCGTGGCGCTCGCGGCGGCCCGGGCGGCTCGCGAGATCCTCGACCAAGCGGATCGCGCCGGTTAATCTCCTTGGAACTCTTCGCGGAGCTCGGCTGCGCGAAGATCGGCCGTGTATACGGGCGTTCCCGGTTGGTGCTTGCGTCCGCCCTCTCCGAGAGTGCCCGCGTCGACCGGGTCGAAACCGATCTCGTCGATCAGTCCGGCCACGGTCCGCTTGGCTTCCTCGTCGTCTCCCGAGATCGGGATTCCGATGCGCTCAGGGTCGCCCGGAGGCCGACCGAGGTCTCGTAGGCGGATCCAGTAGATGGCGTTGAAGGCCTTGACGACACGCGCGCCCTTCATGTGCGCTTGAAGCAGCTCGCTGGAAGTGGTGCTGTCCGAGTCGAGCTCCTCGAACTGCCCGTCCCGGTTCGGGTAGTAGTTGTTCGTGTCGATCACGACCTTGCCTTCGGCGCCCTCGGCCGGTAACTCGCGATAGCGCCCCAGGGGCACCGAGACGACCACGACCTTGCCGAACGCCACCGCCTCCCGAGGCGTCACCGCCCGCGCCCGCTCGCCCAGCTCTGCCACGAGATCCCGCAGGGTCTCGGGTCCGCGCGAGTTCGAGACGGCCAGCTCGTGACCGGCCCGGGCGAAGTGCCTGGCCAGCGTTCCACCTATGTTGCCCGCACCAATGATTCCGATCTTCATCTCTCCTCCTTCGACAGCACTCGCGTACCCGCCGCGAAGATTACGAACCCCGAGCTGTAAAGCGAGCTTGACATCCTCGGTATGTCAAGCTAACTTGTCACCTGTGAAAAACCGAGTGCGCGAACTGCGGGAGAAAACCGGACTGTCGCAAGGCCAGCTGGCCGACCTGGTCGACGTCTCGCGCCAGACGATCAACTCGATCGAGAAGGAGCGTTACACGCCTTCGCTGCCGCTGGCGCTCGCGCTCGCGCGCTACTTCGGAACATCGATCGAGAAGTTGTTCACGGAAGGGAGCTAGATGCCTAAGTTCATGAAATCGAAGTGGTACTTGCCGGCCTATATGCTCCTGGTCGGTGGCGTGCTCACCGTAGTGGCCTGGAGGATCGAGGGCAAGCACTCAGAGGCGCTTAAAACTCTCGGACTGTCCCTCGCGATCGCGCTCGCTCTCCTCGCGGCCGGTTACAGTAAGAAGCTCCGCCGGGAGCTCCTCGGCGACGAGCGCTCCAATGCGATCAGCCTACTCGCGGGCTGGGGCGCCGGCGTCATTACGTTCCAGGTCATTTTCACCTGCTTCATAGTGGAGGCAGCGCGCGGCCACAGCGTCTCTCCCTACTTCTGGCTGGCGGGGCTATACATCGGCCTGTTCGGCCTGTTCACGATCATCCAGCGCGTCCGGCGCTGAGAGCTCGCTCTACTCCTCTTCGCCGCCGGCCTCCAGATCGAACGGAGCCGAGGCGGCGAGCCCGCGCGCCCAGTCTTCGCGTGAATCGGGCATCTCCACCTTCTTGACGCCGCCGGGGAAGCGACCCTGCAGCCGCTCGTACTCCTGCGCGAGCCGCTCGTCGGGGTGGCTCCATTCGTGCAGGTAGTAGACGGCGTTGACGTGGGCCTGCAGCAGCTCCTTGGTGCAGCCGAAACAGGGACGCGTGGTCGTGTAGAGGACGGTGCCCTCGACCGCGGTACCGAAGCGCGCGGCCGAGAGGAGCGCGTTCTGCTCGGCATGAACGCAGATGCAGACGTCGTAGGCCGTGCCTGATTCGTACTGGTCGCGATGGGCGCAGCGATCGCAGCCACCCTCGTCGCAGTTGGTCATGTTCTCGGGCGTGCCGTTGTAGCCGGTCGCGATCACGCGATCGCCGAGGACGAGCACGGCACCAACGCGGCTACCGAGGCAGTTCGCCCGCTCACGCACGGCCATGGCTATCTGCATGAAGTACTCGGGATGCTCCGGGCGAGCCGATTCGGATGCCATCAGTCGGGGATTGTAAGGTCACGGCCGGGCGAATCACATCGCGCACGCGGAGGACTCACCGCGGCGAGATGACCGTAGCGACTACCGCGCTGGCTGATCCTGACCGCGATCCGAGCAAGCCCGGCATCCGGTCTGCCCTCAGGCGCGCAGGAACTCGTCGATCGCCCTGGCGGCCTGGCGGCCGTGATTGGCGGCCGTGACGATGAGCGAGGCGCCCGTGTGGGCGTCGCCGGCCGTGTAGACACCGGCGGCCGAGGTTGCGTAACCGGAGACATCGATGTTGCCGCGCCGGTCGAGTTCGAGGCCGAGATCCTTGACCAGCTTCGAGTGCTCGACGTGAACGAAACCCATGGCGAGGAGCACTAGATCGGCCTCGAAGCTGTAGGCGGTGCCGGGAGCCTCTTCGGGTTCGGGCGGGCCACCGTTGTCGGACGGCTTCCACGCCACGCGCACGAGCTCGGCTTCGCGAACGTGTCCGTCGCTGCCCGCGAAGCTGCGCGCCGTCAACGACCAGGCGCGTTCACAACCTTCCAGGTGCGAGCTGGAGGTGCGCAGAATGCTCGGCCAGTAGGGCCAGTTCGGGTTTCCCTTCTCGGTCCACTCGGGCGGCTTGGGCAGAATCTCGATCTGGCTCACGGACTTGGCGCCGAGCCGGTTGGCGGTGCCGACGCAGTCCGAGCCGGTGTCGCCGCCGCCGATCACGAGCACGGCTTTGCCCTCGGCCGAGATGATCGCGTTCGCGTCGATCTCGCCGGCGACGAAACGGTTGGCCGGCACGAGGAAGTCCATCGCGAAATGGATCCCATCGAGCTCGCGCCCGGGAACGGGCAGATCGCGGGGCTCGCCCGCGCCGATCGCAAGCAGGACGGCGGCGAACTTCTCGAGCAGCTCGGCGGCGGGGATGTCCTCGCCCACCGTCACACCGGTCTCGAAACCGACCCCCTCGGCCGCCATCTGCTCCAAACGCCGGTCGATGATTCGCTTCTCGAGCTTGAAATCGGGAATGCCGTAGCGAAGGAGACCGCCGATGCGCGGCGATCGCTCGAACACCGTCACCTCGTGCCCGGCACGGCGAAGCTGCTGGGCGGCGGAGAGGCCGGCAGGCCCGCTGCCGACGATGGCGACGCTGCGGCCGCTCAGCTGCTCCGGAGGTTGCGGCACCACCCACCCGGCCGCGAAGGCGTGCTCGACGATGGCGAGCTCGATCTGCTCGATCGTGACCGCATCGTCGTTGACGGCGAGCGTGCAGGCGGGCTCGCAGGGCGCCGGGCAGATCCGGCCCGTGATCTCCGGCAGGTTGTTGGTCGCGTCGAGACGGAGAAAGGCCTCGTGCCAGTCGCCGTGAGACACGAACTCGTTCCATTCCGGAATCAGATTCCCGAGCGGGCAGCCGAGAGTGTGGCAGTAGGGAACGCCGCAGTCGATGCAGCGACCGGCCTGTTCGCACAGCACCTGCTCGGCGGGAGCGATCGTGAACTCGGTCCAAGTCTTCAACCGCTCTTGAACGGGCAAATACGAGGGGCCGACGCGCGGCCTGTCTACAGAACCGGTCTCTTGTGCCATGGACCGCCCTCCCAGGCGGTGTTTCGAGAGTAGCTTCCCGACAACCACGACCGCAACCGACGTCCGGCGGACGGCCCCGAGGCGACCGGCACAACCTTCGCGTAAACCGACCAAAGAGAATAGGGTTCCCCCGATGAAGCGCGGCAAGCGCCTCAAGCGTGTCGTGATCTGGCTCTGCGCCGGAGCGGTAGCTCTCGTCTCGGCGCTCGTGGTCGCCTGGGCCACGGGACTCATCCTCCACGATTCCAGCCAGGCGGCTTCGGTCAAGCAGGCGCTCCGCGACTTCCGCGCCGGCAACTACAGAAAGAGTGGACTGAACGGCGTCTACCTGTACGCCACCAGCGGCAATGAGTCGATCGACGCACTCGGCGGAGCCAGCCACACCTACCCGGCGACGACCACTGTCACGGCGATCGAGGTGCCGTGCGGAGTGCAACTGGACTGGGCAGCGCTCTCGGGACGCTCGACGACCTGGACCTTCTGCTCGACCAAGGCCGGGACCGTGCTCAGTATCTCGGACGAGAGACACAGCTTCTTCGGCCAGCACGATCACACGACCTACACCTGCTCCAATCGCCTTCTGTTATCCAAGGAACCGAAAAGTGGCGCTGTCTACCCGTTCCGCTGCCGTTCGCAACAGGGGGGCTCGGAGACCGGCGAAGTGCGCATACTCGGTCGCGTCGTGCTCCAGGTGGGAGACAGTCGGGTTCAGTCGCTCCATGCGCGCACCTCTCTCACGATCCACGGCGGCAATAGCGGCGATGAAACGATCGACTGGTGGCTCGATCCCGCCACGTCCTTGCCCGTCCGCTTAGTCCTGCACAGCCGCACGGGCCGGTCGATGTACATCGGGACCGTCCACTACAGAGAAGATCTGACGCTGAGCCTGCTCTCGCTGCGCCCGCAGCGCTGACTCGGTCAGGCGAAGTTTCGCCGCCGCAACTTCGCCGAAGCGAGCGAGGGCGGATCCCAGCCGCGATCGACCGAGTTGATCGTCGTCCCCGGCGGGACGACTTCGTCGATGCGGTCGAGCAACTGCAAGTCGAGCCTGATCTCGGCCGCACCGAGCTGCCCCTCGAGCTGCTCCAGCGTGCGCGGGCCGATGATCGCCGCCGTCACAGCCGGATGCTCGAGCACGAAGGCGAGTGCCATCTGAACGAGCGAAAGACCGGCCTCCTCGGCGAGGGCGGCGAGGCGGTCGGCGGCCTCGAGCTTGGCCTGGTTCGCCGGTAGCGACATGTCGTAGCGCGTCGCAACCAGCTTCGCGCGATGCGAGCTAGGAACCTCCGCGTCCTTCCGATAGCGCCCGGAAAGCCAGCCTCCCGCCAACGGGCTCCAGGGAATGACGCCGATCCCGTACTGCTCGCATACGGGCAGCACGTCCGTCTCGATCCCACGCACGAGCATCGAGTACGGCGGCTGTTCGCAGACGAAGCGCCCGAGCCCTCTCTTCTCCGAGATCCATTGCGCCTCGACTATCTCGTGCGCCGGGAAGGTCGAGCTGCCGAAGTAGCGAATCTTGCCGGCCCGAACGAGGTCGGTCAGGGCGGCGAGCGTCTCCTCGATCGCGCAGGACGGATCGGGACGGTGAATCTGGTAGAGGTCGATCCAGTCGGTGCCGAGCCGGCGCAGGCTCGCCTCCACCTCGCGCACGATCCAGCGGCGCGAGTTTCCCTGCTCGTTCGGATCCTCGCCCATAGTCCCGTGCACCTTGGTGGCCAGAACGACGTTATCGCGCCTGTCGCCGGCGAGCGCCTTGCCGACGATCTCCTCCGACTCGCCGCGCGAGTAGACGTCGGCCGTATCGATGAAGTTGATACCCGCGTCGAGCGCCCGATGGATGATCCGGATCGCGTCCTCGTGGTCGGGGTTTCCCCAGGCCCCGAACATCATCGCGCCGAGACAAAGCGGGCTCACCCGCACGCCCGTCCGGCCGAGAACGCGCATCTCCATCTCGCAGAGTCTATGACCGCCCGGCGGAGAGGGAAAACATCGCGGGCGCGTCGCGGGAGAGCCGGAGACGTGATCTTACGTTGAAACTGCGTGTGGGTTGCGCTCGCGTACTACGCTTATGGCCGATGGCGGAGTAGCTCAGCTGGTTAGAGCGACGGACTCATAACCCGTAGGTCGCCGGTTCAAGCCCGGCCTCCGCCACCTCGCTTCCTCGGCCGGCGGCTCCGTACGGCCAGGCGCGACTGGCCTTCGGAGCCGCCTGACACCGCTGACGGCACGTCGCTCTCCGGAGCCGTGTGAGAACACTGTCTCCTCCGGCGCCGCACCGCCAGCGGCGCCCCGAGAAAGCGAGGAGCAATTCAGTCTTATCCGGCTCCTCCGGGCTCGGCGCGACTGGCCTTCGGAGCCGCCTGACGCCGCTAGAGACGCGAGAAGCACCGGTTCGAATTCGCCGAACTCCAGTCCTCGCCGTAGGGCGTGTAGCGGTAGGAGGCGACGCTGTTTGCGCGGTCGTCGGAGAGCGCGACCACCGAGTCGAGACGGTCTACGTGGTAGGTGTAGCTACCGGCCCGAGTGGTGATGCCGAGCGGGCCTGCTCCGTAGGTGTAGGAGCGAAGGACGGTGCCGCGTCTTGCGTCCTTCTCCAGCACGAGCTGGCCAAGGACAGCGTTCGAGTCCCAGCTGTAGGCGACCTGGTCGTTGCCAGAGGTCTTCTTCGCCATCAGCCCGTCGCCCGAGTAGGTGTAGGAGACCTGCCTTCTGCCTTCTCTCAGGCCGGTGAGCTGGTTTTCGAGGTTGTAGGTGTAGCGGGTCGAGCCCTTCTGGGTTTGGTTTCCGTTTGCGTCGTAGGTGTACTGGTCGTTCAGGCCCGGGCCCCTGGCGGTCAGGAGCTCATCGGCCGCCTCTCGATCGTCAGCAGAAGGCGGCTGCTCCAGTTCCTTTACCCGGCGCTTTTCGTTCACCCGGTCAGGCGCCGAAAGACGAGGCCGGACGCTGCAGAGGAGCCTGCAAGCGGCAGATGCGCGATGGTAGCCTTTGCCCGCAAGTATCTAGGTCATTTTTGCTGACTCGAACAACCGCGCGGCGATCAGAATCAATCGACCGACCGGAGGCGAGCTAGTCGGCTGGAATGACGCAACGCTCTCGTCGGGACGGACACTCCAGGAGGTTGAGCATGGGCAGTAGCGAGCAGGGCGAGCACGCCATCCACATGATGTCTACGGACGGCGAGCTTCGCATCCCGCCGTCGGCTGAATTCGCCGCTCAGGCCAACGCCAAGGCCGATATCTACGAGCGCGACTTCGAGGAGTTCTGGGACACCGAAGGCAAGACTCGTGTTTCCTGGTTCGAGCCGTACAGCAAGCTCTACGAGTGGGAGATGCCCTACTCCAAGTGGTACCTCGGCGGCAAGCTCAACGTCTGCTACAACTGCGTCGACCGCCACGTCGAGTCGGGCGCCGGCGACAAGGTCGCCTTCTACTGGGAAGGCGAGCTGGAGGACACCAGGCGCACCCTGACCTATGCCGACCTGCAGAGCGAGGTCGTCCGCTTCGCGGGCGTGCTCAAGTCGATGGGCGTCAAGAAGGGAACGCACGTCGCGATCTACCTGGGGATGATCGCGGAGCTGCCGATCGCCATGCTCGCCTGTGCGCGCCTCGGCGCGCCGCACTGCGTCGTTTTCGGCGGCTTCTCCGCCGAGTCGCTCGCAGACCGGGCCAACGACTTCGAGGCCGAGGTCCTGATCACGCAGGACGAGGGCTACCGGCGCGGGAAGCCGCTCGGGCTCAAGAAGATCGCCGACGAGGCTCTCGCCAGCACGCCCAGCATGAAGAAGGTGCTCGTCGTCAAGCACAGCGGTAACGAGGTGCCCTGGACGGAGGGACGCGACGTCCACTTCGACGACCTGGCCAAGGGCGTCTCGAGCGACCCGGCGAGCTGCCCCTGCGAGCCGATGGACGCCGAGGATCTGCTCTTCCTGATGTACACCAGCGGCACAACCGCCAAGCCCAAGGGAATCGTCCACACGACAGGTGGCTACCTGGTCGGCGTCTCGACGACTCACGACTACATCTTCGATCTCAAGCCCGATACCGACGTCTACTTCTGCACAGCGGACATCGGCTGGATCACCGGGCACTCCTACATCGTCTACGGGCCGCTCGCCAACCAGGCCACCTCGGTCATCTTCGAGGGGACGCCGGACTTCCCCGATAAGGACCGCTGGTGGGAGATCTGCGAGCGCTACGGCGTGACGATTCTCTACACCGCCCCGACCGCGATCCGCGCTCACATGAAGTGGGGCCCCGAGTACGCGCAGAAGCACGATCTCTCCAAGATCAGGTTGCTGGGCACGGTCGGCGAGCCGATCAACCCGGAGGCCTGGACCTGGTACCGAGAGCACATCGGAGGAGATCGCGTTCCGGTTATCGACACCTGGTGGCAGACCGAGACCGGAATGATCCTGATCACGCCGCTTCCCGGTATCACGACGCTCAAGCCGGGCTCGGCCAACAAGCCTTTCCCGGGCGTCGATGCCGCCGTCTACGACGAGGCGAGTCAGGAGGTCGGACCGGGCGGAGGCGGCTATCTCGTTCTGCGCAAGCCCTGGCCGGCGATGCTGCGCGGTATCTACAACGATCCCGACCGCTATCTCTCCAACTACTGGACGCTCTTCCCCGGCAACTACGCCGCCGGCGACGGTGCCCGGATCGACGAGGACGGCGATTACTGGCTGCTCGGCCGGGTCGATGACGTGATGAACGTCTCCGGCCACCGCATTTCGACGATCGAGATCGAGAGCGCGCTCGTCGACCACCCGCTGGTCGCCGAGGCCGCTGTCTGCGGTCGCGCCGACGAGATCACCGGCCAGGCGATTGTCGCCTTCGTCACGCTCAAGGGCGGTGCGGAGGGCTCGGACGACGTCGTCAAAGAGCTGCGCGCCCACGTCGGAAAGAAGATCGGCCCGATCGCCAGGCCCGCAACCGTGGTGATCACACAGGAACTGCCGAAGACCAGGAGCGGCAAGATCATGCGCCGCCTCCTGCGCGACGTGGCCGAGAACCGAGCGCTCGGCGACACCACGACGCTCGCCGATCCGAACGTGCTCGCCGAGATTCAGCGCCAGGCCCAGGCGAAGTAGGCCAAGGGCCTATCCCGTTAGGGGTGCGCGGTCGAAGGGGTTGAGCCGTGGATGCCAGGGGTCGGACGGACCGTGAAGGCGCACTGGTAGTGCGGCGAACGGTCTGGGCGGCCACTGGCGCCGCGGAGCGGCCGCTTCGGGCGTGTAGACCTAGCGGGGTAGGCCCTAGATCGAGACGGATGACGGAATCGCCGCCGGCCCACGAGCACTTCGCGCCGGCGGCGATATCCATGAGCTGGCGCTGGATAAAAAGAAGCGCGGTCGCGTAGGTACGATGAATTGGCTCTTGCTCGCGCCTAAACTGGCTGTGAGCAGCCGGAGAGCAACCTCTTCCGGAGACGCCGCAGGCGAGTACCCGCGTCTCGCCGGCGCGACCGGAGAGCTCTGCGGGAACTGAAGAAAGAGCGAGGAGCGAAAGATGTCAGAGAGCGCCGACAGCACGGCCACCGCCGAGGCGCAGCTTCCGTCCGAAGACGGGCAAAACGAACGAGCGCACGCGAGAGAGCTGCTCTCCGGCCCGACCGACGTCATTCTCCGCGACGGGAGCACGGTAAGGCTTCGACCGCCGCTGGCAGAAGAGGTCGAGCCCGTCGTCCAGTTCCTGCGCAATCTCTCGCCCGAGAGCTACACACAGCGCTTCCACGGCTCGGCCAAGATCGATGCCTCGTTGCTCGAAGGGATGGTTGACTGCGACTGGCTCGAGCAAGGTGCGTTGATCGCAACCCGTGCCGACGCTGAGGGCGAAGAGGTCGTCGCGCTCGGTAGCTACGACCGCCTGCGCCAGCGCGACCGGGCCGAGGTTTCCTTCGTCGTCGCTGACAAGCTTCAGGGCTGGGGCCTTGGGACTCAGGTCTTCAACCAGCTTGCCGCGCGCGCATCGGCGGTCGGCATCCGCAGTTTCGTCGCCCTGGTCAAAGCCGACAACATGAAGGCGCTCGAGATGCTAACCCTGAGCGGTTTTGCTCTCCGGCGCGAGCTCGACAGCGGCATCGTCGAGATGGAGATCTCGCTGCAGCCCACCGAGCACCTGCTCGAGTGGGTCGGCGCCAGAGACCATCAGGCCGTTGTGGCTTCGCTTCGTCCCTTCTTCCTGCCCCGCAGCGTGGCGGTCATCGGCGCCTCGGCGCGCGAGGGCTCGATCGGCGGCGAGCTGTTCCGCAACATCCTGGCGGCCAGTTTCACCGGCGTCGTTTATCCCGTGAACTCGTCTGGGATCCCGGTCGGAGGCGTACGCGCCTACCGCTCGGTGAGCGAGATCGACGACCAGATCGACCTGGTGGTCGTGTGCACACCGGCGAAAGTCGTGCTCGACGTCGTCGAGGAGTCGCTGCGCGCCGGGATTCGCGCCATCGCCGTCATCTCCGCAGGTTTCGCAGAAGTGGGCGTCGACGGCCAGGATCTTCAGGACGAGCTTCTGGCTCTCGTGCGCATGCACGGCGGGCGCCTGCTGGGCCCGAACGTGCTCGGCATCACGGCCGCATCCTCCCGCCTCAACGCCACCATCGGCTCGGGCGCGCCGACCTTCGGCAAGCTGGCGCTGTCCTCGCAGAGCGGCGCCCTCGGTGTGGCCCTGCTCGAGGCAGCGCGGGCTCGCGGCCTTGGGCTCTCCGCGTTCGTCTCGGTCGGCAATACGGCCGACGTCTCCTCCAACGACCTACTCGAGTGGTGGGAAGACGACGAGACGACCGACGTAGTGCTGCTGTACCTCGAATCGTTCGGTAACCCGAAGAAGTTCGCGCGCCTCGCCCGCCGGGTCGCGCGGCTGAAGCCGATCCTGGCCATGAAGAGCGGCCGCTCGAGCGCCGGCAGACGCGCGGCCAGCTCGCACACGGCGGCGCTCGCCAGCTCGGAGACGGCTACGGCGGCGCTTTTCCACCAGGCCGGCGTGATTCGCGCCGAGACCTTCGAGGAGCTGCTCGATACGGCTTCGCTCCTCGCCGGGCAGCCGCTCCCGGACGGAAACCGAGTCGCGATCGTGACCAACGCGGGCGGCCTCGCCGTTGTCTGTGCAGACGCCTGCGAGGCCGCGGGCCTGGCGCTGCCGGAGCTGACCGAGGAGAGTCAACAGCAGTTACGCAAGATCCTCGCTCCGGAGGCCACCCTCCGCAACCCGATCGACATGCTCGGAACCGCTCGCGCAGACGTGTTCGCGGAAGCGACACGGATAGCGCTCGCAGACCGCCGCATCGACGCTGTCATCGTCATGTCGATCCCCACCGTCGCCGTCACAACCGACGCGATCGTCCAGGCGATCGAGCGGGTACTGGCCGAGGACGCGCCGGCAAAGCCGATCGTTCCGGTCTTCGCCGGTAACCCCGACCGGGTCTTCGGCTCGCTCTCGGTCGCCTTCAGCTACCCCGAGACGGCTGCGCACGCGCTCGGGCACGCGGCGCGGCGCGGACAGTGGCTGCGCCGTCCCCTCGGCACGTTCCCCGAGCTCGACGGTATCGACATGCCCGCCGGAGCCGCGATCGTCGACAAGGCTATTGCCCGCGGCGATGACGGCTGGCTCCATGCGGACGAGATCGAGGGGCTGCTCGGCGCCTACGGCATCCCCTTCGTCAAGCAGCGGGTCGTCGTCAGTCTCGACGAGGCGCTAGCGATCGCGAAGGAGTTCGGCTACCCGCTCGTCGTCAAGGCGGCGGAGGCGGGGCTCCACAAGAGCGACAAGGGTTTGGTCGCGCTCGGCATCGGCGACGACGAAGAGCTCACCGAGACGGTGAAGAGAATCGGTCTCCCGGCTCTCCTGCAGCAACAGGTTGACGGCAAAGTCGAGCTGCTCGCCGGAGTCGTCGAGGACCCGCTGTTCGGGCCGCTGGTCGGGCTCGGACCGGGCGGTGTGCTCGCCGAGTTGATCGCCGATACCACCTACCGGATCGCGCCGATCACCACCCGTGACGCCGAGGAGCTCGTCTCCAGCGGTCGTACCAAGCGGCTGGTCGCCGGCTTCCGCGGCGCCCCGCCGGCCGACGAGGCGGCGCTGATCGACCTCATGCTTCGCCTCTCCAAGCTCGCCATCGACCGGCCGGAGATCGCAGAGCTCGACCTCAACCCTCTGTTCGCGCTGCCCGAGGGCTACCTCCCCGTCGACGCTCGCATCCGCGTCGAGCCGGTACGGGAAAGTCCGCCACTCAAGGGCTGGTAATCGGCCGCCGAAAGTTCCCTCGCTCCGCGGGCGGACTTTCGGCGGAGCCACCTCTGAGAACGAGTCACCGCGCCTGCGGCGCGTGTACCTCGTCTGCTCCTACTCGCGGGACGGACTCGCCGGGTTTGGTTTGCGGGGTCCGAGATGAGTTGGGGACGGGCGTTTATGAGCCGCAGCCGCACATGTCGGCTGCGGCGGAACCGCCGAGTATCTACTCGCTTGCGCGAGTGATCCTCAGTGAGAGTGGTTCGTAGCGTGGCGCCTTGAAGTACGCGGTCGCGCCTGTGGAGGAAGCGTCCCACTTTCGGCACGAACACCCCTTGACGCCCAACGGTGTCTGGAAGTCGCCTCAGAATGAGCAGGGACCCGCACTTTGGCGGCGAACGGTTCCCGCATGAGCGAAAAACAGAAGTCTCAAGCGACGTGCAAGCCACAAAGGGCCAAGCTCCA